>Ga0187849_1000334_pt1 | contig 65710 bp, 59 predicted proteins | sample June2016WEW_4_10_2_FD_132412 | JGI IMG/M metagenome (GOLD analysis project Ga0187849, IMG submission 132412) | Peatland microbial communities from SPRUCE experiment site at the Marcell Experimental Forest, Minnesota, USA - June2016WEW_4_100 | ecosystem: Environmental > Terrestrial > Soil >... | reverse complement strand
CCGCTTCCTCCGCGCGGTGCAGGCCGAACGCCGCGCCCGCTATCTGGTCACCGCGCACCACGCCGACGACCAGGTCGAGACGGTGCTGCTCAGGGTGCTGCGCGGCTCGGGGCCCGCCGGCCTCAAGGGCATCGAGGCGGTGGGCGCGCGGGGCCTGGTCCGGCCGCTGCTCCCGTTCCGCCACGCGGAGCTGGTGGCGCACGCTGAGGGCGCGGGGCTGGAGATCTTCCACGATCCCTCGAACGCCGACCCGCGGCACACGCGGGCCTGGATCCGGTCGGTGCTGCGCCCGGCGCTCGAGGAGCGATTCGGCGGCAAGGCGGGCGCCGCGCTGCTGGGCGTGGCCGCGCATGCCGCGCGGGACCTCGACGCGTGGGACGCCGTGCTGGACCGCCTGCCGGGGCTCGATCTGACGGCATCGGAAGGGCGCTTCGAGGTTGCTCGGTCGGTCCTGCGGGGCTATGATAACGTGTTGGCCGGACGCGTGTTGCGTGCGGCGGCGCGGCGCGCGCAGCTGCGGCTGACGCCCGCCGAGGCGGCGCGTCTGGCGCGCTTCGCGTCGGGCGCCGCGAGCGGCCGCCGGCTGCTGCTCGCCGATGGCGTGGCGTCGGAGGCGGCGTTCGACCGCCTGGTGGTGACGCGCCACGCGTCGGTGCCCGCAGCGCGGGCGCTGGACGCCGCGGTCGGCGAGGTGGCGTTCGGGCGGATGGTGCTGGCGTGGCGCCGCGAGAACGCCCCGGCCGACGTGCCGCGCGGCGGCTGGACGACCTGGCTGGAGACCGGATCGCTCGGCGTGCGCGTCAGCAGGCCCGGCGACCGGGTCCTGCCGGTGGGCGGCGTCGGGCGCAGGCGAGTGACGCGGCTCTTGATGGAGGCGCGGGTGCCGCGCTCGGAGCGGGCGGCGTATCCCGTGGTGACGAGCGGCGGCGAGGTGGCGTGGCTGCCGGGAGTCTGCCGCGCCCAAACGCGGATCCCGAGGCCCGGGGCGGAAGCGGTGAGGATCGATGCACGAGCTGGCTGACGTCGCGAAAGTCATGGGCGGCCGAGTGATCCGGCGCGTGGTCTTCGACGCGGACACGATCGAGGATCGCGTCCGCGAGATGGGCCGCGAGATCACGGACGCGTACCCGGACGGCGATCTGCTCGTGCTCGGGCTGCTCAAGGGGAGCTTCATCTTCCTCGGCGACCTGGTGCGGGAGATCCAGCGGCCGATCCAGATCGACTTCCTGGTCGCGTCCTCGTACGGCAACGCGACCGTTTCCAGCGGCGAGGTGCGCCTCGTCTACGACCCCGAAACGCGGCTCGACGGGAAACATATTCTGCTCGTCGAGGATATCATTGACAGCGGGCGCACGCTGAACCGCATGGTCGAGGTGCTCGGGGCGCGCAACCCGAAGAGCCTGGAGCTGTGCGCCCTGCTCGACAAGCACATCGCGCCCGACTTGAAGCTGAAGGCGAAGTTCCTGGGATTCGACGCGCCGAAGGAGTTCCTCGTGGGGTACGGGCTGGACCACGCCGAGGACTTCCGGCATTTGCCGTTCATCGCCAGCCTGGCCGAGTGAAGCTCGATGCCTGATCGGTTGCCGCCGCCGCGATTCAGCTGGGGACGCCTGTCGAAGACGGCGGCGTTCTGGATGATCGTCATCCTCATCCCGGTCGTGCTCGTCGAGCTGACGAGCAATCGCACGAGCGACACGCCGGAAATCGTCTACAACGAGTTCATGCGGGAGCTGCAGCGCGGCAACGTCAACCAGGTCGAGATCCTCGACGGGCAGGAGGTGACCGGCGATTTCAAGACGCCGGTGCGGACCGGCGGCCACGAGGCGATGAAGTTCACGATGCTGCTGCCGTTCCCGTCTTCGGAGGCGTTCGTGAAGAGCCTCGATTCGGCCAACGTGCCGGTGCGCGCGCGGCGCGCGCGGCAGGGGCTGGTCGGGGTGTTCCTGCAGCTGCTCCCGTGGCTGATCCTGATCGCGTTCTGGCTTTTCCTGTTCCGGCAGATGCAGGCGGGGGGCTCGCGCGCCTTCGCGTTCGGGAAGTCCAAGGCCAAGCTGCTGACCGGGGACACGCCCAAGGTCACGTTCGTCGACGTGGCGGGGGCCGACGAGGCGAAGGTCGAGCTGCAGGAGATCATCGAGTTCCTCAAGGACCCGCAGAAGTTCACGCGGCTGGGGGGCCGGCTCCCCAAGGGCGCGCTGCTGGTGGGCCCGCCGGGGACGGGGAAGACGCTGCTGGCGAAGGCCGTCGCGGGCGAGGCGGGCCGGCCGTTCTTCTCGATGTCGGGTTCGGACTTCGTGGAGATGTTCGTCGGCGTGGGCGCGAGCCGGGTGCGGGACCTGTTTGAGCAGGGGAAGGCCCACGCGCCGTGCATCATCTTCATCGACGAGATCGACGCGGTGGGGCGCCACCGCGGCGCGGGGCTGGGCGGCGGGCACGACGAGCGCGAGCAGACGCTGAACCAGCTGCTCGTCGAGATGGACGGGTTCGAGTCGAACGACGGCGTGATCCTGCTGGCCGCCACCAACCGGCCCGACGTGCTGGATCCCGCGCTGCTCCGGCCGGGGCGGTTCGACCGGCAGATCGTGGTGGACGCGCCCGACGTGAAGGGGCGCGAGGGGATCCTGCGCGTGCACACGCGGAAGATCCCGCTCGGCGCCGACGTGCGGCTGGAGAAGCTGTCCAAGGGCACGCCCGGGCTCATGGGAGCCGATCTCGCCAATCTGGTCAACGAGGCGGCCCTGCTGGCGGCGCGGCGGAACAAGACGCGGGTGGACATGGTGGACTTCGAGGACGCCAAGGACAAGGTGATGTTCGGCGTCGAGCGCCGGAGCCTGGTGCTGACGGAGGACGAGCGCCGGCTCACGGCGTACCACGAGGGGGGCCACGCCATCGTCCTGCTCGCGATTCCCGGGCTCGACCCGGTGCACAAGGTGACGATCGTGCCGCGCGGCCGGTCGCTGGGCAGCACCTCGTGGCTGCCCGAGGAGGACCGGCACAACTACACGAAGTACTGGCTGGAGGGGCAGCTCGCGGTGGGGTTCGGCGGGCGGGTGGCGGAGGAGCTGGTCTTCGGGCCGGACAAGGTGACGACGGGGGCGGCGAACGACATCGAGCGCGCGACCGAGATAGCGCGCCGGATGGTGACCAAGTTCGGGATGAGCGACAAGATCGGCGCCATCGCCGTGGGCGATCGGGAGCAGGAGATCTTCCTCGGCCGCGAGCTGGCGCAGCGGCGCGAGATCAGCGAGCGCACCTCCGAGCTGGTGGACGAGGAAATCAAGCGGATCATCGACACGGCGTACCGGCGCGCCCGCGAGATCCTCGAGGGCAAGCGTCCGATCCTCGACTCGCTGGCGGCGGCCCTGCTCGAGCGGGAGACGCTGGAACGCGACGATATCCAGGAGGTCGTGGCCGGCCGGCCGCTTCCGCCGCGGCGGGAGACGCCGGCAGCGCTGGAGCCGGGCGCGCCGGCGGCGCCCGCGGCCCAGAAGAGCGCGACGCCTACGCCCTTCGTCCCGCCGAAAGAAGCTCCGAGCCCGGCGTGAGAGTGACGGCGCTCGCCGGGGAGGTGCCGGCGGCGCTGGCGTCCGCGCTCACGGCGCGGGGACTCGATGCGGTCCGCGCCGAGGCGCTGGCCACCGGGGGCGCGCAGGTGGCCCTGCTCCTCGAGCCGCTGGACGACGCCGACGCGATGCCGCTGATGCGCGAAGCCGGCGTGGCCGGCGTGGACTGCCACACGGGCGACGGGTGGGCGGTGGTGGTCGGCACGCTCGCGCGGCTGGGCGGACTCGCGCGCGGCGGGGGCCCGTCGCGCCTCCCCGAACGCCTCAGCGCCGAGCTGGGGCGTTTTCTTTCCGACCGGCAGGAGCGGCCCGAGGCGTGGCGCACGGCGCGCCGCAGCATCCCGCTCGCCCGCTCGTGCCTGGTCGGCATCCTCAACGTGACGCCGGATTCGTTCAGCGACGGGGGCCGGCACTTCGCGCCGGCCGACGCGCTGGCCGGAGCGCGCGCGATGCGGGAGGCCGGCGCCGCGGTCCTGGACGTCGGCGGCGAGTCCACCCGTCCGCTCGCCGCGACGCCGGACGAGGCCGAGGAGCTGCGCCGCGTGATCCCGGTGGTGCGCGCGCTGGCCGCCGAGATCGCGCTCCCGATCAGCGTCGACACGCGCCGCAGCCGCGTCGCGGAGGCGGCGCTCGCGGCCGGGGCGGAGATCGTCAACGACGTGTCGGCGCTGACGCACGACCCGCGGATGGCGGGCGTGGTGCGGGACGCGGGCGCTGGCGTGGTCCTCATGCACATGCGCGGCGATCCGGGCACGATGGACGCGCACGCGACGTACCGCGACGTCGCGACCGAGGTGGCGGCGGAGCTGGCCGAGCGGCGCGACCGGGCGCTGGAGGCGGGGATCGCGCGCGACGCGATCGTGCTCGATCCCGGCCTCGGGTTCGCCAAGACCGCGGAGCAGAACTTCGCCGTGCTCGACCGGCTGGCGAGCGTCACCGCGCTGGGCCACCCCGTGATGGTGGGTCCGTCGCGCAAGCGTTTCCTCGGCGCGGTCACCGGCGCGCCGGTGGACCGGCGCGACGGCGCGACCGCCGCCGCCTGCGTGGCCGCGCGCATCCGCGGGGCCCGGCTGTTCCGCGTGCACGACGTGGCGTCCGCGGCCGAAGCGCTGGCCGTGGCCGACGCGATGCTCGGAGCCTAGGGAGGGCGCGGGGCCGATGGAGGAGCGGTTCTTCCCGCTGGTGCCGCACTGGCGCGACGTGATCGAGATCCTGATCGTCGCGTACGTCATCTACCGCGCGCTGCTCCTGCTGGTCGGCACGCGGGCGCTCCACATCCTGCTGGGGCTGGTCCTGCTCGGCGCGACCTATCTCCTCGCGGTCCTGCTCAAGTTCACGATGATCTCGTACCTGCTGGGCCTGTTGTTCAGCAACGCGGCCCTGGTCCTGCTGATCGCCCTCCTGATCCTCTTCCAGCCCGAGCTGCGCTCCTGGCTCGCCCGGCTGGGCCAGTCCCGCGTGATGCGCTTCTTCTACCGCGGCGAGGCGCACCAGGTGGCGGAAGAGATCGCCGAGGCGGCCGACCGGCTGAGCCGCGCGGGCACCGGCGCCATCATCGCGGTGGAAGGGGAGGTGGGGCTCGGGGACTACCTGGCGAGCGGCACACCGCTCTCCGCCAAGGTCTCCGCCGATCTCGTGACGACGATCTTCACGCCGTACTCGCCGCTCCACGACGGCGCGCTGATCGTGCGCGGCGACACCATCGTCGGGGCGGGGTGCATCCTGCCGCTCACCCAGTTCCCGGTGGACGACAAGGCGCTCGGCACGCGACACCGCGCCGCGCTGGGCCTCTCCGAGGAGACCGACGCCCTCGTCATCGTGATCTCGGAGGAAACGTCCGTCGTCTCGGTCGCGCGGCGCGGGGCCCTGGAGCGCGGCGTCGGCGTCGAGCGTCTCAAGGAGCTCCTGGCCGGCGGGCCGTTCGCGCGCCTGGGCCCGGACGCGCTGGAGCCGGCGCACCGGTTGCCCGCAGACGGCTGAACGCCCCCGCAGTCGCGAATCACGAGGCTGGTCTCTCCCGACGCGCAGGCTTTGTCCTCCCATCTCGCAACTCGCAACTGTATTGTTAATGGCTATGGATCTGGCGGCCGTCCGCGGGCGCATCGCCGCTGCGGCGGCGCGAGCGGGCCGGCGGACCGACTCCGTGACGATCATCGCCGTCACGAAGGGGCATCCGCTGGAGCGGGTGCGGGAGGCCGCCGGCGCGGGGCTCCTCGACGTCGGCGAGAGCCGGGTGCAGGAGGCCGCCGCCAAGCAGGCGGCCTGGCCGGACGCTCCGGTGCGCTGGCACCTGGTCGGCCACCTCCAGCGCAACAAGGCGCGGCTGGCCGCGGGGCGTTTCGCGCTGATCCACTCGCTCGACTCGCTCCGCCTCGCGGACGCGCTGGAGGCCGGGGCGGCGGCCGCAGGGGTGGTGCAGGACGTGCTGGTCGAGGTCAACGTGGCGCGCGAGCCGCAGAAGAGCGGCGCGATGCCGGAGGAAGCACCCGACCTCGTCGCGCGCGCGGCAGGGCTTCCGCACCTCGTGGTGCGCGGGCTGATGACGCTGGCGCCGTACGACGCTCCCGCCGCCGTGCAGCACCGGGTGTTCGGGGAGTTGCGGGAGCTGCGGGATCGACTGGCGACTTCCGACTTGGAACTTGCCGTCTTGTCGATGGGCATGTCCGCGGATTTCGAGGCCGCAGTGGAAGAGGGAGCGACGATGGTGCGGTTGGGAACGATTCTGTTCGGGGAGCGTGTCTCATGACCGACGATCCGTTTCGCCTCACGCCGTTGGACGTCCGCAAGCAGGAGTTCCGGACGACGATGCGCGGGTTCGACCGCGCGGAGGTCGACGACTTCCGCATCCGCGTGGGCGACGAGCTGGAGCGCGTGGTGCGCGAGCGCATCGCGCTCGAGGAGAAGGTGAAGACGCAGGAGGAGCAGCTCGCCACGTTCCGGGAGCGCGAGCGGGCGATGAACGACGCGCTGGTCGCGGCGCAGCAGCTCCGCGCCGAGACCCGCGAGCAGGCCGAGCGCGAGGCCCAGATGATCGTGCGCGAGGCGGCGGCGGAGGCGGAGCGGCTGGTGGACCGGGCGCGCCGGGAGATCGAGCGGCTCGAGGCCTCGGCCGAGAACCTCGCGCGGCAGCACCACGCGTACCTCGCGGCGCTGCGCAGCCTCGTGGAGCGGCAGAAGGCGGAGCTGGACGCGCTGGCCGACGCTCAGCCCTCGCCCTTCGGCAAGGTCGCCGGGACGATCGCCCCCGCGGCCGCACCGGATGTCCAGCGCGAGGCCCGCAAGTCGTCGCCGAAGTGGATCAAGTCGATCGTCGAGGAGTGAGCGCCGAAGGGGTGCGCCGCGCCGCCGACGCGATCAAAGCGCGGCACGCGCGCGCGCCCGAGATCGCGATCATCCTCGGGACGGGGCTCGGGGGGCTCGCGTGCGACATCGCCGTCGAGGCGGAGATCGCCTACCGCGACATCCCGGGGTTTCCCGCCGCGACGGTGGAGTCGCACGCCGGCAAGCTGATCTGCGGCACGCTGGCCGGGCGGGCGGTCGCCGCGATGGCGGGGCGGTTCCACCACTACGAGGGCTACGCCCTCGACCAGATCGCCTTCCCGGTGCGGGTCCTCCGGGCCCTCGGCGCGCAGGTGCTGATCGTCTCGAACGCCTGCGGCGGGATGCACCCGCTCTGGGCGCCCGGCGACCTCGTGCTGATCACCGACCACATCAACCTGCTGGGGGACAGTCCGCTGGTGGGCGCGAACGACGCCGCCGTGGGTCCGCGGTTCCCGGACATGTCCGAGCCGTACGATCCGGCCTTGCGGCAGCTGGCGCGCGACGCCGCGCTGGCGCGCCGGATCCCGCTGCGTGAGGGGGTCTACGCCGCGGTGACCGGGCCCAATCTCGAGACCCGCGCGGAGTACCGGTGGCTGCGGTACATCGGCGCCGACGTGGTCGGCATGAGCACGGTGCCCGAGGTCATCGCCGCCGTGCACTGCGGGATGCGCGTGCTCGGCATCTCGATCATCACCGACCAGTGTCTCCCGGACGCGCTGGAGCGCGCCGACGTGCAGCGCATCATCCGCGTCGCGACGGAGGCGGAGCCGCGGCTCACGGCCGTGATCCGGGACGTCGTGGAGCGCCTCGCCGCGTGAGCGCGCCGGACGGCCGCCGAATCGGGCCCGACACCTCCGACGCGCCGCCCGCTCGAACCGGCCCGGGCGCGCGTACCGCCGACCGCTATCCGCCGCTGTCGTCGTCCGCCGCGCCCGACGCCCTGGAGCGCGAGCTGCTCCAGCGCTGGAAGGCGGAGGACCTGTTCCACGCGACCCAGCGCCACACGGCCGCCGGCACGCCGTTCGTCTTCTACGAGGGACCGCCCACCGCGAACGGCCGGCCCGGCATTCACCACGTCGTGGCGCGGACGATCAAGGACCTGGCCTGCCGCTTCCAGACGATGCGCGGCCACCGGGTCGGCCGCATCGCCGGCTGGGACACGCACGGGCTCCCGGTCGAGATCGAGGTGGAGCGCCAGCTCGGCCTCTCGGGGAAGATGGACATCGGCGACGGCCCCGGCGCCAGGGTGTCGGTCGCCGAGTTCAACCGGCTGTGCCGCGAGAGCGTCTGGAAGTACAAGACCGAGTGGGAGTCGCTGTCCGCGCGCATCGGGTACTGGCTGGACTACGACCGCCCGTACGTCACCTACACGAAGGAGTACATCGAGTCGGTCTGGTGGCTGCTGAGCCGCCTGTACGAGAAGGGGCTGCTGATCAAAGGCCACAAGGTGCTGCCGTACTGCCCGCGCTGCGGCACCACCCTCTCGAGCCACGAGCTGGCGCTCGGCTACGACACCGCGAAGGACCCCGCGGTCACCGTGCTCTTCCCGGTGGAGGGCGAGCCGGACCGCGCCCTGCTCGTCTGGACCACGACGCCGTGGACGCTGATCGCCAACTTCGCGGTCGCGGTGCATCCCGACCTGGACTACGTCGAGGTCGAGCACCGCGGGCGCCGGCTCGTGCTGGCCGAAGCCCGCGCGCCGCACGTGGCGCCCGGGGGCGAGGCGGAGCCGCTCGGCGCCAGGCCGGTGCTGCGGCGGTTCAAGGGGCGCGAGCTGGTGGGGCTCAGGTACCTGCGCCCGATCGACGTCGTGCCGCCGGTGCCCGGGCGGCAGCGGGAAGTGGTGGCCGGCTCGTTCGTCACGGCGGAAGACGGGACGGGGCTGGTGCACATGGCGGCGTTCGGCGCCGACGACTTCGGCGTCGCGCAGACGCACGGCTTCGCGTACACGGTGCCGGTGGACACGGCGGGGAAGTTCAAGGGCACCACCTGGCCGGCGATCGAAGGGGTGTTCGTCAAGGACGCCGACGCGGCGATCATCCAGCGGCTCAAGGACGAGGGGAAGCTCCTCCACCGCGAGACGATCGAGCACACCTATCCGTTCTGCTGGCGCTGCGACACGCCGCTGCTCTACTACCCGCGCGAGTCGTGGTTCGTGCAGACCAGCCGGATCAAGGACCGGCTGCTCGAGCTGAACCGCGGCATCGCGTGGCACCCGCCGGAGATCGGCACCGGGCGGTTCGGCGAGTGGCTCGAGAACAACGTGGACTGGGCGCTGTCGCGCGACCGGTTCTGGGGGACGCCGCTCCCGGTGTGGCTGTGCGACCGCGACGGCGCACACCGCGAAGTGATCGGCTCGTTCGCGGAGCTGGCGCGGCGGTGGGGCAGGGCGCTGCCCGCCGACTTCGATCCGCACAAGCCGGGCATCGACACGTTCACCTGGTCGTGCGCCTCGTGCGGCGGGACGATGCGCCGGGTGAGCGAAGTGATCGACGCCTGGTTCGATTCGGGCTCGATGCCGGTGGCGCAGTGGCACTACCCGTTCGAGCACGAGGCGGAATTCCGCGAGCAGTTCCCGGCGGACCTGATCGCGGAGGGCGTGGACCAGACGCGGGGCTGGTTCTACTCGCTGCTCGCGATCGCCGCGGGCGTGTTCGACCAGGCCGCCTACCGGCACGTGATCGTCAACGAGCTGGTGCTCGATGCGAGCGGCCAGAAGATGTCGAAGAGCCGGGGCAACGTCGTGGAGCCGTCCGCGGTCATCGCCCGGCACGGGGCCGACGCGGTCCGCCTCTATCTCCTCGCCGCCAGCCAGGTCTGGCTCCCCAAGCGGTTCGACGAGAGCGCGATCCGGGACGTGGCGGGCACGGCGCTCGAGAAGCTGCGCCACACCTACAGCCTCTTCCCCCTGTACGCCGAGGGGTGGCGGCCGTCCGCGGGCGACCCGCCGCGGCGCGCGCGGCCGCTCGCCGACCGGTGGCTTCTGGGGCGACTCGCGGCCACGGTCCGCGCCGTCACGGAGGCGTGGTCGGGCTACGACGTCACGGCGGGGACGCGCGCGATCCTCGCGTTCATCGTGGACGACCTGTCGAACTGGTGGGTGCGCCTCAGCCGGGCGCGGTTCTGGGTCCCGGGCGGCGCGGCCGATGTGGCGGCGCTCGCGACGCTGAGCGAAGTGCTCACCGTCACCGCGCGGCTGCTGGCCCCCGCCGCACCGTTCCTGTCGGACGCGCTGCACCGGTGCCTGACGGGCACGTCGGTGCACCTCGCGCCGTTCCCGGTCGTGGGCCCGGCGGTGGCGGAGGTGGAGGACCCGAAGCTCGAGCGCGCCATGGACGTGGTGCGGCGGCTGGCGTCGCTGGCGCGCCGCGCGCGCGAGGACGTGGGGATCCGGGTGCGGCAGCCGCTGGCGCGGATGCTGGCCGCCGTCCCCGGCGACGTGGACCGCTCGACCTTCGAGGCGCTGCTGCCCCTACTCGCGGCCGAAGTCAATGTCAAGCGGGTCGAAGTGGTGACCCGGGGCACGGACCTTGTTTCGCTGGAGGCTCGACCTAGTTTTCGTGCCCTCGGAAAGCGGTTCGGAAAGGCCACGCCGGAAGCGGCGGAGGCGATCCGGCGCCTTCCGGCGGAAGCGGTGGCCCGGTTCGAGGCCGGGGAGCCGGTGACGATCGACATCGGGGGCGCGGCGCACGCGCTCGTGGCGGGCGACCTGGAAGTGCAGCGGCACGCGCGCGGCGACGTGGTGGTCCGCAGCGACGGCGCGGTGGTCGCCGCGATCGATCCGGCGCTCACCGACGCGCTGAAGCAGGAGGGGCTGGCCCGCGAAGTGGTGAGCCGCGTGCAGCGGCTGCGGCGCGAGGCCGGTTTCCAGGTCACCGACCGGATCGTGGTGTGGGTCAGCGGGGATGCGGGCGTGGAAGAGGCGGCCCGTTGCCACGCCGGCTACATTGCGGGAGAAGTACTGGCGCGCGAGGTGAACGTGGGCAACGGGGCGCCGGCGGCGGACCTGGGCCAGGACGTGGACCTGGACGGGATGCGGGCGCATCTGGCGGTGCGGCGCGCGGACTGAAGCGGCAGGCGACTTCCGGAGAGGGTGCATGAACAAGAAACAGCTCGCGCACTTCGAGAAGCGACTGCTCGAGGAGCGTGCCCGCGCGATCAAGGAGATCGGGCATTACGACGAGAGCTTCAACGCGACGCTGCAGGCCTCCGACGGCGACCTGTCGTCGTACTCGTTCCACATGGCCGATCAGGGCACCGACGCGATGGAGCGCGAGAAGGCGTTCCTGATGGCGTCGAAGGAGGGCCGCTTCCTCTGGCACCTGAACCAGGCGCTGCGCCGGCTCTACGAGACCCCGGACAAGTACGGCAAGTGCGAGAGCTGCGGTCAGGAGATCGCGTTCGAGCGGCTCGACGCCCTGCCGCACGCGCGCCTCTGCATCAACTGCAAGGAGAAGGAGGAGAATGGCAAGCGGCAGCAGGCCTGAGGTCCGCCGCTTCGCCGCGCTGGTCGGGGTCGTCGTGGCCCTCGACCTCCTCACCAAGCTCGTCGCCGAGCGGGTGCTGCCCCGCACGGCGGGCATCCCGGTCCTCGGTGACGCCGTGCAGCTCCGCCTCGTCTTCAACGAGGGTGCCGCGTTCGGCCTCAACGTCGGCGAGCATTCGCGCTGGATCTTCATGGGGCTCTCCGTCACCGCGATCGTCGTGCTCGGCTCGATGCTGCGTTCCACGCGGCCCGACGACCGGCTGCGCTTCTACGCCCTGGCGGCGATCTGCGCCGGCGCGCTCGGCAACCTGATCGACCGCATCCGCTCCCCCCGCGGCGTGGTGGACTTCCTCGACATCGGGGTGGGCGCCCTCCGCTGGCCGACGTTCAACGTGGCGGACATGGCCGTGACCTGCGGCGCCGTCGCGCTCGCGCTCTCGCTCTGGGGCGAAGGCAAGAAGGGGGCGGGGGACACGGCGCGCGCGCCGTCGCCGGGCGCGGCTCCGCCTTCGAGCGCGTAGCGCCCGTGCCGCTGCCGCCGGCGACGCGGTTCTCCGTCGCGGTGAATCGCGCCGAGCGCCTTGACCGGTTTCTCGCCGACCAGCTCCATCTCTCCCGGACCGTCGCCGCGCGCCTGATCGCGGACGGCGGCGTCCTGCTCGACGGCGAGCCGGCGCGGCCCTCGGCCGAGCCGGAGCGCGGCGCCGAGATCTCCGTGCGCTTCCCGGAGCGGCCGCTGCGCCGCCTGGTGCCGGCCGACATCCCGCTCGAGATCGCCTACGAGGACGACGAGCTGGCCGTGGTGGACAAGCCGGCCGGGCTGGTCGTGCATCCGGCGCCGGGCCACTGGGAGGACACGCTCGTCAACGCCCTCGTGGCACGCGGGCTCAGGCTCGGCGGCACGCCCGGCGCGCCCCGGCCCGGGATCGTCCACCGCCTCGACAAGGACACGTCGGGGCTCCTCGTCGTCGCCAAGACGGAGCGCGCGCACGAGCGGCTCGGCGCCGCCCTGGCCGCGCGGCGCATCGAGCGGCGCTACGCGCTGCTCGCGTGGGGGCACCTGGGCGCCGGCGTGCGGGTGATCGAGGCGCCGCTGGCGCGCGCCGCGGGCGACCGGAAACGGATGGCGGTCTCCGCCGGCGGGCGCCCCGCGGTCACGCGGGTGCGGACCGTGGCGCGCGGCGCCGCGGCCGACCTCGCCCTCGCCGGGCTCCTCACCGGACGCACCCACCAGATCCGCGTGCACCTCGCGTCCATCGGGCATCCGGTGGTCGGGGACGCCGTCTACGGGGGGCTCGCGCAGCAGCGCTCCGACCGCACGGCGGGGGTGGCCGCGGCACTGGCCCGGGCCACCCCGCGACAGGCCCTCCACGCGGCGTACCTGGCGCTCGTCCATCCCGCTACGGGGGAGCGCCTCGAAGTGCGGTCGGAGTGGCCGGCCGACCTCCGGCCAGCGCTCGCGGTGGCGCTGGGCGACCCGAATTTGCTTGCCGTGCCTAAACCCTTGGAGTATCTTGGCTTGTTTGCATTCGGGGCGTGGGATGAACGCCCATAAACTGCTCCTGTTCCGGACCGGGGGCCGGGTCTTCGCGGTCGACGCCGGTGCGGTTCGCGAAATCCTGCCCGCCACACCGCCCACGCGCATCCCCGGTTCGCCGGCCGCCGTGCGGGGCCTCGTCAACGTGCGGGGGACCCTGGTCACCGTGGTGGACGTTGGCGTAGCCCTCGGCGTGGAGGCCCTGCGGGGCGAGCCGGCCGACGGCGAGCAGGGGAGCGCAGGCAAGACGCTGGTGCTGGTGGAGCGGTCGTCCCGCGCCATCGGCCTGATCGTGGATGACGTGCTCGATCTCGTGACGGTGGACGACGACGCCCTCACGGCCGGCGGAGCGGTTCCCGGCGTGCGGCCCGGCGTGGTGACGGCGACCGGCACGGCCGGAGGGGAACGGTTCGCGCAGCTGGCGACCGACGTGCTACTGGAGCCCTTGCTGGCGTAGGAGGTGTGTGTGGCTCAGAAAGTCCTCGTGTGCGACGACGCGATCTTCATGCGGACGATGATCAGCGACATCCTCACCCGTGCCGGCTACGAGGTGGTCGGCGAAGCGGAGACGGGGCTGCAGGCCATCGAGCGCTATCGCAGTCTCCGCCCGGACCTCGTGACGATGGACATCGTCATGCCGGACATGGGAGGGATCGATGCCGTCCGGGAGATCGTCAAGGAGGACGCGAATGCCAAGATCCTGATGTGCAGCGCCATGGGCCAGCAGGCGCTGGTGGTCGAGGCGATCCAGGCGGGGGCGAAGGACTTCGTGGTGAAGCCGTTCCAGCCCTCGCGCGTGCTCGAGGCCGTGCAGCGGGTGCTCGGGTAGGATGGACGTCGGCCGCTACGCGGACCTCTTCGTCAGCGAGAGCCGCGAGCAGCTCACCGCGTTCAACCACCTGCTGCTGGCGTGGGAGCGCGATCCGCGCTCCGCGGAGCCGGTGGACGGGCTGTTCCGGGCGGTGCACTCGCTGAAGGGGATGGCGGCGACGATGGGCTACGCCGGCGTCGCCGACCTGGCGCACCGGGCGGAGAACCTGCTCGACGTGCTGCGGCGCAGCGCCGCGCCGGTGACGGCGCCGCAGCTCGAGCTGCTGTTCCGGTCCGCGGACGCACTGGAGCACGGAGTGGACGGTGCGGCCGCCGCCCGGCCGGACGATCCGGCGGCGACGGCCCTCGCGGCGGAGCTGGATGCCGAGGTGGCGCGGATGGAGCCGGCGGCCGGGGAGCGGGGGCCGCGGCGAGCCGCGCGGCCGTCCATGCCGGTCGTGTTTCCCGGCACCGGGCCGGGCAAGGGGCGGCTGGTGCGGGTCGTGCTGAACGCGGACGCCGCGCTCAAGGGGGCGCGCGCGCTGCTCGTGCTCCGCCGGGTCGAGGCGCTCGGCGCGGTGCAGGCGGTCGTGCCGGCTGCGACGGCGTTCGCGGGCGAGGAGTTCGACGGCCGCTTCAGCTTCCGGCTCGACACCGCCGTACCGGCGGGGCAGATCGAGGCCGCCGTGCGCGCGGCGGGGGAGGTCGAGCGGGTCGAGGTCGCGGAGGAGGCCGCGGCGGCGGAGACGCGCGGCCGGCACATCCGCGTGGACCTGCGGCGGCTCGACGACCTGATGAACCTGATCGGCGAGCTGGTCCTCGCGCGGGGACGCCTGGCGGCGCTGTCGCGGCGCTTCGCCGAGCCGGATCTGGACGACGTGACGCGCGCGATCGAGCGGCTGAGCGGGGCCCTGCAGTACGAGATCATCCAGGCGCGGATGGTGCCGGTGTGGCAGGTGTTCGACCGCTTCCCCCGGATGGTGCGGGACCTGGCCCGGCAGATGGGACGCGAGGTCGCGTTCCGGGTGGAGGGGAAGGAGATCGAGCTGGACCGGGCGATCCTGGACGAGATCGCCGAGGCGCTGGTGCACCTGCTGCGCAACGCGGTGGACCACGGCATCGAGCCGCCGGAGGAGCGCGCGGCGCGCGGCAAACCGGCGGTCGGCCAGCTGGTGCTGGCGGCGGTGCGGGAGCGGTCGTCGGTCGCGATCAGCGTCCGCGACGACGGGCGCGGGATCGACCGGGCCGCGGTGCTGCGGCGCAGCCGGGAGCTGGGTCTGGGCGAGGGCGCCGGGGGGATCGAGCAGGTCGGGGACGAGGTGCTGTTGCACCTGATCGCCCAGGCCGGCTTCACGACGTCCGAGCACGTGACGGACGTTTCGGGGCGGGGCGTGGGGATCGACGCGGTCTTGTCGGCGGTGCGCGCGCTCGGCGGCTCGGTCGAGCTGCACTCGGAGGTGGGCCGCGGCACCACCTTCACCCTGCGGCTGCCGGCCACGCTTGCGGTCGTGCGCGCGCTGCTGGCGCGGGTGGGCCGGGAGACCTACGCGGTCCCGCTCACGCACGTCGCCGAGGCCGTCGATCCGCGCCACGGCGAGGTGCAGCAGGTGGACGGGCGGGAGGCGCTGGTGCTCCGCGGGCGCGCGATCCCGCTGGTGCGCCTGCGTGAGCTGCTCGGCGTGACGGACGGCGCGGCGCCGTCCGGGCGCCAGCCGATCATCGTGCTGGAGATCGGCGAGCGGCGCGGCGGCGTGGTGGTGGACGCGGTGCTGGGGCACCAGGAGATCGTGGTGAAGCCGGTCCAGCTGCCGCGTGGGGCGCCGCCGGTGTTCAGCGGCGCGACGATTCTGGGCGATGGCGCCCCGGCGTTGATTCTCGACGCCGGCGGCCTGATCTAGCGGGAGCGCGATGGACGACATCCGGGATCTCAAGGAGCTGCAGCTCGACGCGCTGAAGGAGATCGAGAACATCGGCGCGGGCCATGCGGCGACGGCGCTTTCGCAGATGACCAACCGCCGCATCATGATCACCGTGCCGCGGATCACCGTGGCGCGGCTCGAGGACGTGGCGGGGCTGCTCGGCGATCCGCAGCAGGTGGTCGCCGCGGTCCTGCTCCACATGCTCGGCGACCTCACCGGCCGGACCCTGCTCGTCTTCCCCGAGCGGGCGGCGTTGCGGCTGTGCGACCTGCTGCTCAACCGCCCCGCGGGGAAGACGGTCCAGTTCGGCGCCCTCGAGCAGTCGAGCCTCAAGGAGGCGGGCAACATCCTGTGCGGGGCCTACATGAACGCGCTGTCGCAGTTCATGGGGATGCTGCTGCTGCCCTCGGTGCCGACGCTCGCGGTGGATCTGTCGGCGGCGGTGCTGACGTCCACGTATCTCGAATTCGGCGGCGAGCGGGACTACGTCTTCTGCGTCGAGACGGAGTTCCAGTTCGCGGTGGAGGGGGAAGCGCTGCGGGGTCACTTCCTGCTCGTGCCGGACTTCGCCTCCCTCCGCGCCATCCTTCAGGCCGTCCGCCTGACCTGAGGCCGGGGCGGCGATGGCGTCCACCGTGTCCTCGGAGCGCGATCTCGCGGTGCTGCGCTCGTTCGCCCGTCGCATCGATCCGTCGGACGCCGGGGCGCACAACAATCTGGGCGTCCTGTACTTCCGCAAGGCGCTGTACCCCGAAGCGGTGTCGAGCTTCAGCCGCGCGCTCGAGCTCGATCCGAAGATGTCCGTGGCCCAGCGCAACCTCGAGATCGCCTGCAAGAGCAGCGGCTACTACGACCGGCGCATCACGGAGCTGCGGGAGGCGCTGCGGCGCCACCCGGAGGACCGCGACCCGCGCTGGGAGCTGGCGCGCGCGTTCGCCGCGGTGGGGCAGTACGAGGAGGCGGTGGCGGAGTTCACCGCGCTGCTCGGCCAGAACCGGCGCGACCTCGGTGCGCTGATCCAGCTCGGCCTGCTCGAGCAGCGGCTGGGCAACCTCGAGACGGCGCTCGAGTGGTTCGACCGCGCGCGCGAGCTGGATCCGGACTCGTCGGTGGTGGAGTTCCATCGCGGCGAGGTGCTCTACAACCTCGGGACGAACGACGCCGCCCTCGTCGCGCTGGAGCACGCGGTGGCGCTGAATCCGGACAACCCGGAGGCGCACCATCTCGAGGCGTTCGTCCTCGGCGACCTGGGGCGCCACGCGGACGCCCGCGCCGCGGCGAAGCGGGCCGCCCGGCTCAACCCGGCGCTGGCCCGGGCCCAGGCCAACCTCACCCTGGAGCCCAAGGACGCGCCCCGCCCCGCCGCCGACGTGCAGCGGCCCGCGGAGCGCGCGGCGGCGAAAGGCGAGCGGGGCCGCCTGGCGCACTACCACCTGGGCCGCATCTTCCGCGACAAGGGCCTCTACCTCGAGGCGCTGCGCGAGTACCGGCTGGCGCTGGAGCGGGGCGAGGACCGCGCGCTGGTGCGGCGCGCGATGGCGGAGGTGCACCTGGTGCGGCGCGACCTCTCCAGCGCGCTCGAGCTCTACGACGCGCTGGTCAAGGAGCAGCCGGCGTCGGGGAAGTACTGGAACGAGCGCGGGGTCGCGCTGCACCAGTGCGGGCGCCGGGACGAGGCGGTGGCGTCGTACCGCAGGGCGCTGCAGGCGGAGCCCGCGCACGCGGCCGCCGGGAACAACCTCGGCGTCGCGCTCGCGTCGGCGGGGCAGGTCGAGGCCGCGATGCAGGCGTTCCGCACGGCGCTGGCGCACCAGGCGGACCTCCTCGCCGCCCGCCTCAACCTGGCGCTGCTCCTGACGCAGCAGCGGCGCTACCAGCCGGCGCTGGAGGCGTACCGGCAGGCGCTGGAGGTGGCGCCGGACTCGGCGATCGCGTGGAACGGGGTGGGCGTGGCGCTCATGGAGCTGCAGCGCTTCGCCGACGCGCGCAACGCCTTCGCCCGCGCGGTCGAGGCGGACGAGCAGTCGGCCTCCGCGCACTACAACCTCAGCTTCACGCTGTCCCGGCTCGGGGAGTTCGACGGCGCGCTGCGCGAGGTGAAGCGGGCGCTGGAGCTGGACCCGTACTACGTCCCGCAGAAGTACCTGCTCTCGATCGAGGTGGTGGAAGGGGAAGGGGGGGGCGCGCTCGGGGTCTTGCCGGACCTGTCGACCGAGCGGCCGGAGAGCGGGGCGGAGGGATTCGTCTTCGATCCGAAGATGCTCGACGGCCTGTTCGCGGAGCTGAAGCCCGCGGCGGGCGCAGTGCGGGGGCCTGGAGGGGGGGCGGCGGAGGCCGCGCCGGCGGACGATCCGTTCCGGCTGGCGCGCGATTTCTTCACGAAGTCGCTGTTCGAACACGCGGTGGCGGAGGTGAACCGGGCGGTGGGGCGCGGCGCCGACCGGGCGGAAGGCGCGGCGCTGCTGGGCGACGTCTTCGCCCGGCGCGGGCTCTACGGCGAGGCGCTGGAGCGCTATCGCGAGGCGAGCACCGGCGGCAGCGCACCACGGCGCGCGCGGCTCGGGGAGGTGCGCTGCCTGCTGGCGCTGAACCGCGTCGCCGAAGCGATGCCGGCCGCCGAGGCGCTGCTGTCCGAGACGCCGGACGACGTGGACGCCGCCTTGCTCGCCGCCGAGGCGCGGAGCCGGTTCGGCGATCCGGCGGCGGCGCTGGATCTGCTGCAGCGGGCGGCGGCGCGCTCGCCGGCACGGGCCGACGTGCGCAAGCTGCTCGGGGACGTGGCGCGCGGCGTGGGCGACGGCGACCTCGCGCGGGAGGCGTATCGCGTCGCGCTGGACCTCGACCCTGGCTACGTGGAGGTGTGGGTCGAGTACGGCCGCCTGTGCGAGCGGCGCGGCCTCGCCCGCGAGGCGGAGGACGCCTATCGCGCAGCCCTGATGCATCTGCCGGGCTACGGCGCCGCGGTGCACGCGCTGGCGCGCCTCCAGCTCCACGAGGGCCGTGGTGTGGAGGCGATGCGCGCGCTCATCGCGCAGCTGGAGCACGACCCGTACGACTTCGAGGCGCTGGTGCTGCTCGCGCGGTGCCTCGTCGAGCGCGGGCGTGACGGCGATGCGCGCTCGGCCCTCGAGCGGGTCGTGCGCTTCGAGCCCGACCACGCGGGCGCGCGCTACTACCTCGGGCTGGCGCTGGCCCGCGAGCGCCGCTACCGCGAGGCCGTCGCCGAGTTCGACCGCGTCATCGCGCTCGAGCCCTCGGGCCCGCTGGCGCAGCAGGCGCGGGCGCACGCGCGCACCGCGCGCGACCTCGCCCACGTCCTGGCCGGAGAGGCGGCCTAGCCGTGGCGATCGAAGGCCCGCTCAAGGAGCTCGGGCTCCACGACGTCTTCCAGCTGCTCGACCTGAGCCGCAAGACCGGGGTGCTGCGCATCACGAGCGACCTGCGCAACAACGAGGGCACGGTCTTCTTCGACCGCGGAGCCATCGTCTTCGCGACCGCCCGCGCCAAGGCGCAGCGCATCGGGGAGCGGCTGGTCCACGCGGGGAAGATCACGCCGGCGGAGCTGGAGCACGCGCGCGCCGTGCAGCAGCGCGAGGGCGGCAAGCGGCGGCTCGGGAGGATCTTCGTCGAGGACGGAGCGCTCACGCCGCGCGAGCTGGAACGTGAGGTGGAGCACCAGGTCGAGGAAGTGGTCTTCGACCTCCTGTCGTGGCGCGAGGGCTTCTTCTCCTTCAGCGAGGGATCGTTGGACGCCGCGCCGGCCGACGCGCTGGTGCGCGTCCCCACCGAGAAAGTGCTGATGGAGGGGGCGCGGCGGATCGACGAGTGGTCGCGCATCGAGGCGCAGGTGCCGCACCTCGGGGTGATCCCGGTGCTGGCGCCGCTCGAGGCGGCGGGCGCCGGCGCGGCGCCGATGCTGGATCTTCGGCCGGCGGAATGGTCGGTCCTCGCCGAAGTGGACGCGGTGCGCGACCTGCGGCAGATCGCGGCGGCGCTGCACCTTCCCGAGTTCGACGTCTCGCGCACCGTGTTCGGCCTGGTGGCGACGGGCGTGGTGGTCCTGCGCGACCCGACGGCGCGGCATTCCGACGCGGGGACGGCGGTGGACGCGAAGGCGCTCCTGGCGGCGGCGGAGGTGCGCCTCGCGAGCGGCGACCCGGCGGCCGCGCGGGAGGCGGCCGAGGCCGCGCTCGCCCTGAGGCCCGAGGAGCCGCGCGGGCACCTCGCGCTCGGGCGCGCCCACCTGGCCGAGGGACTCTACGGTGAGGCGGTGGAGGAGTGCCGGCGCGCCATCCGGCTCGCGCCGGACCTGGCGGACGCGTATCGCTGGTGCGGGTTCGCGCTGGCCGCGTCGGGCCGGTTCCACGAGGCGCGCGAGAGCTGGGAGCGGTGGCAGCAGATGGTGAACGGCGCGGCGGGCGCCGAGCAGCGGCGGGAGGTCGCCGACGCCCTCGCCGCGGCGGCGTCCCTCGAGCGGCTCCTCGGAGGCGATCGTGCCTGACGACATCCGTTCCCTGACCGCGGCCCTGGCGCGCGATCCCAAGAGCCTCGTGTACGCGGACCTCGCCGAGGCGCTCCGGCGCCGCGGCCAGCGTCAGGAGGCGCTGCAGGTCGTGCTCCAGGGGCTGACGCGGCACCCGATGCACGCCGACGGCCACGATTGCCTCGCCCGCGTCTACGCCGACCTCGGCGACCTCGAGCGGGCCCGGCTCGCCTGGAGCAAGGCGCTGGAGATCGCTCCCGACCACATGGGCTCGCTCAGGGGCGTGGCCTTCCTCCTCTTCCGGCAGGGCGACCTCGCGGCGGCGGAGTCGGCCCTCCAGAAGGTGCTCGCGCGCGCACCCTGGGACGAGGGGGCCCGCCGGGCGCTGGCCGGCGTGCGCGCCGGGCGCGGCGCGGAGGGGGGGGCGGCGGGCGCGCCGGGCGCAGCGCCGAGGGCCGTGCCGGAGACAGCGGCGCCGTCTCCGGCGGGACAGCGCCCCGAGGTCTTCCACGGCTTCGACGGCGCGTCGGCCGACATCCTGCTCCTCGATCAGCGGGGGCTGGTCCTCGCCGGCGGCCTTACCGACGCGCAGGGGAAGGACGCGTCGGAGCTGGCGGCCGCGGCGCTGGCCGGGGTCTCCGGCGAAGCGGCGCGGACGGCGGAGTACCTCGGCCTGGAGTCGTGGAGCGCGATCGTGGCCGAAGCGGAGCACTCCAACCTGGTCGTCGCGCCCGTGGGCGAGGGGGCGCTCCTGCTGGTGCGGCGCGACCGGAGCATGGCCGTCGGCCTGGCGCTGCGGTTCGCGGAGCGGGCGCGCGGGATCGCGCTCGCCTGGCTGAAGGGGCAGGGCGCATGAGCGAGCCACTGCAGCGGGCCCTCGACCGGATCTCGCGCGTGCGCGGCGTGCGCGGCTCGATGTGGGTCGCGGCCGAGGACGGGATCCCGGTGGCGCAGCTCCTGATGGAGGGCGTGAAGGGCAAGGCGGTGGCGGCGCTGGCGGCCTCGCTGGCCCGGAAGGTCAGCGGCGCGGCGGCGGCCACGGGCGCCGGCCGGGTGCGCTTCGTGCAGATGGAAGCGGCGGGCGGGACGCTGCTCGTGGCGCCGGCGGCGCAGGACCTCCTGATCGTCGCGCTGGCCGACAGCCGGGTGAACGTCGGCCTGGCGCGGCTCGAGATGATCCGCGCGGCCGAGGCGGCGCTCGCGTGAGCGCGACGACGGTCGTCGAGACCTGGACCGAGGCGCCCCTGGTCCGTTACGTCGGCCAGGCGAGCGCCCGGCTCGTGGTCGTGATGACGCCGTCGGGGCAGGTGCTGGCGCAGCACGGCTTCGCGCGCGCGATGGACCTGATGTCGGCCGCCGCGCTCGGCGCGGCGATCATGGCCTCCTCGGGCGCCCTCGCGCAGCTGCTCGGCGAGCAGACGTTCGGCGCGTTGTTCCACGCGGGCGTGCACCACGGGATCCATCTTGCGCCGTGCGCCACGCCGCGCGGCGGGTTGATCGTGCTCACGGTGTTCGGGCGCGAGACGTCGATCGGGCTGGTGGAGCTGTTCTACGAGGAGTTCGCGGCGGCGCTGAAGCGCGCGGCGCCGGTGGACCAGGTCCGGGAGCCGGTCCTCGCGAAGGACTTCGAGGCGGATCTGCACCGGAGCCTCACCTCACTCTTTCGTCGGTGACGGCATGTCCCTGGTCAACTTCACGACACGGGAGATCACCTGCAAGATCGTCTACTACGGCCCGGGACGGTCGGGGAAGACGACCAACCTGCAGTACGTGTACTCGCAGGTGCCGTCCGACCGGAAGGGCCAGATGGTCTCGCTCGCGACCCAGACCGACCGGACGCTCTTCTTCGATTTCCTGCCCCTGGACCTCGGCACGATCTCGGGCTTCACCACCAAGTTCCAGCTCTACACGGTGCCGGGGCAGGTGTACTACAACGCCACGCGCAAGCTCGTGCTGCAGGGCGCGGACGGCGTCGTGTTCGTCGCCGACAGCCAGCTGCGCCAGCTCGACGAGAACATGGAGAGCCTGCAGAACCTCCACGCCAACATCCTCGAGCACGGCCTGGACATCCGCACCATGCCGCTAGTGATCCAGTTCAACAAGCAGGACCTGCCGCCCGAGCTCATCCTCACGCCGCCGGAGCTCGACGACGCGCTCAACTTCCGCGGGCTCCAGACCTTTCCCGCCGACGCGCTGCACGGCGCGGGGGTCTTCGAGACGCTCAAGGGGATCGCCGCCGGCGTGCTGCGGAAGCTGAGCGAAGGCGGCGGCGGGGTCCGGCGGCTGTAGCGTGGACCTGAACCCGCGGTTCCGGTTCGAGACCTTCGTGGTCGGCGCGGGCAACCAGACCGCGGCGGCCGCGGCGCGCTCCGTGGCCGAGTCGCCGGGCACGACCTACAACCCGCTCTGCATCTACGGGAAGTCGGGGCTCGGCAAGACGCACCTCCTCCAGGCCATCGGCTTCCTCGCGCTCGAGCGGCAGCCGAGCCTGCGGACGGAGTACCTGACGCTGGAGGAGTTCGTCGAGCGCTACAACGCGTCGGTGGCCGCGGGCCAGCTCGACGCCTTCCGGCGCAGCGCCCAGGAGACCGACCTCCTGCTGCTCGACGACGTGCAGTTCCTCGCCGAGCACCTCGAGATGCAGGCCGAGCTGCTGCGGCTGAGCGAGGCGATGCAGGCGGTGGGGCGGCAGGTCGTCCTGGCCAGTGACCGGCCGCCGGGCGAGATCGGCGAGCTGGACGAGCGGCTGGTGACGCGGCTCTCCGGCGGGCTGCTGGTGGACGTCGCCGCGCCGGACTTCGAGACGCGCCTGGCCATCCTGCGGCGCAAGGCGGAGGAGCGGGGCACGCTGCTTCCGCCGGCGGTGCTCAAGACCGTGGCGGGGATCGGCTCGGCGAACGTGCGCGAGCTGATCGGGATGATCAACCGCCTGATCGCGTATCAGGGAGTCTCGGACGGCCCGATCACGCCGGAGAGCGCGCGGATGCTGCTCACGGGCGAGCCGCCGGAGAAGGAGCCGGTGGTGGTCGTGGCGCCGCCCGCCGCTCCCGGGGGCCCCGACGAGTTCTCCTCGTTCCTGTCGGCCGTGTCCACCACCGTGGCGCAGACCGTCGAGGCGTGGCGCTCGCGCGTGGGCGAGGCGGTGCTCCGCTGGCAGGGTGAGGGGTACCGCACGCACCGGCTCGAGCAGCTGCTCATGGGGGACGACATCCCGGACGTCGCGTCCGAGCTGGGGCGATTCGGCGCGGAGGTGGACGAGCTCAAGCGGCTGGCCGAGGAGGTCGCGGCGTTCGATGCGGCGGCGGCGGGCCACGCCTGCTTCCGGGACCCCGACGCGCTCGAGGAGGCGCGGGCCTACGCCGAGCGCGTGAAGGAAGGCGTGACGCCGCCTCCGCCGCCGTCGCGCGGGCTGGACTTCGCCGGCTACGTCGAGGGCGCGGGGAACGAGGGAGCGGTGCGCGCCGCACAGGCGGTCTGCGCGGACCCGGGACGGCGCTTCAACCCGTTCTTCATCGCCGGTCCGTCGGGCACGGGCAAGACGCACCTGCTGCACGCCGTGGGCAACGCGCTGCTGGCCGCGCGTCCGGGCGGCACGGTCGCCTGCCTCTCGGCGCAGGTCTACATGGACGAGCTGGTCGCCGCGCTCGACGCCGGGCGCATCGAGTGGTGGCGCCGGCGCTACCGGCGCGCCGACGTGCTCCTCCTCGACGACATCCAGCTCCTCGCGGGGCGGGAGCGGACGCAGGAGGAGCTGTTCAACCTCTTCAATGCCTTCACGGACGAGGGCCGGCAGCTCGGGTTCACCGCCGACCGGACGCCGGGCCAGCTCGCCGGCATCGCGCCGCGGCTCACCACGCGGTTCGAGGCCGGGCTCGTGGTCGAGCTGACCGCGCCCGACCGGCCGATGCGCGCCGAGATGGTGCGCCGGCTGCTGGTGGCGCGCGGTGTCGGCGCCGAGGAAGACGTGGTGCAGTACATCGCCGCGCGGCCGGCCGACAGCGCGCGGGCGGTGCAGGGGCTGGTCAACCGGGCGCTGTCGCGGATGGACCCGGCGAGCGAGTCGCTCACCGTGGAGACCGCGCGCCTCGCCGTCGAAGGGCGGCCGCCACGCCCGTCCCAGGCCCAGGCCATCTCCGCGACCGTGCCCGCCGGCCTCGACGCGGCGCTGGGGAGCCGTGAGAAGGTCGTCTGGGACTGGCCCAACGTCGGGGATCGCCTCGTCGAGGAGCTGCGCTGATGGCGATCAAGGGCAGCCTCAAGGAGGCGAGCCTCCCCGACGTGCTCCAGCTCCTCTCGATGGGGCAGAAGACGGGGTGTCTCTCGGTCGCCGACCGCAGCAACTTCGGCTACGTCTACTTCGACCACGGCTACATCACCTACGCCTCGATCGTCAACCGCCGCGACCGGCTGGGCGACATCCTGGTCAAGGGCGGCCTGATCACGCCCGAGCAGCTGCAGGCGGGCATCGAGCGGCAGGCGCACGAGCGGGACCAGCGGCTGGGCGAGCTGCTGGTCGCGATGGGCTCGATCTCGCGGCCGGACCTCGAGCGCTACATGCGCGTGCAGATCGAGGAAGCCGTCTACTACCTCTTCACCTGGATGTCCGGCTCGTTCTCCTTCGAGCCCGACGTCCAGCCCGAGGAGCAGGACTTCCTCGTCCGCATCACGCCGGAGTCGCTGCTCCTCGAGGGCGCGCGGCGCGTGGACGAGTGGAGCCTCATCGAGAAGAAGATCCCCTCCTTCGACCTCATTTTCGTGGTGGACCGGTCGCGGCTGGCGGCCTCCGGCGTCTCGCTCACCGCCGAGCAGCAGCGCCTGCTCCCGCTGCTGGACGGCCGGCGCGACGTGGCGGGGCTGATCGACGACTCCGGGTTGCTGGAGTTCGACGTGGGGAAGGCGCTCTACGGGCTCATCACGGCGGGCTTCGCACACCGGCTGGGGAAGACGCAGGCGGACGTGGTGCCGGTCGGCAGCGACGCGCGGGTGGAGGAGCACCGCAACCTGGGCCTCGCCTTCTTCAAGACGGCGATGCTGGACGAGGCCGGGCGCGAGTTCCGGCGCGTCGTGGAACTCCGGCCCGCCGATCCGCAGGCGCACTTCTACATCGGCCTGGTATCGCTGCGTCAGGGCCGGTGGGGCGACGCGGTGGACGCGCTGCGGCTCGCGGCGGAGAAGGGCGGCGGCCGGCCGGAGATGCTCCACAACCTCGGCGTGGCGCTGGAGCAGCTCGGGCGTCTCGCGGAGGCGGAGGCGGCGTTCGCGGAGGCGGCCTCGCGCGCCAAGGACGACTGGCGGGTCATGCTCGGCTGGGGGATCGTCGCGCTGAAGCGGGGCCAGGGTGCCGTGGCAGTCGAGCGGTTGGACCGCGCGCGCGGCCTCGCGCCCGGCGGGATGCCGCCGAGCGCGCTCTGGTACTGGGCCCGTTCGCTCGCCGCGATCATGGCGGGCCGCGAGGCGGAGGCGCTCCCGACCGCGGAGGAGGGGCTGAGCCGCTTCCCGCACAACGCGCCGCTCCGCAACAACGTCGCCGTGCTGTGCGAGCGCCGCGGCGAGCTGGAGCGCGCCGAGCAGCTGCTGACCGCGGCCCTGGAGGACGAGCCGTCCCTCCCGCAGCTCTCGAAGAACCTCGGCGACCTCTACTACCGCAGCGGCCGGCCCGAGGAGGCGCAGCTGGCCTACCAGCGCGCGGTGAAGCTCGCGCCGCGCCTCGGCGACGACGTGTACTTCAAGCTGGGGAACCTGGCGTACCGCGAGAAGCGCCCGGCGGAGGCGGCCGCGGCCTGGAAGGAGGCGCTCGTCCTGAACCCCGCCCACGAGCTCGCGCGCGCCAACCTCGCGACCCTGGATCAAGTGTCCTGATGGCCGCGTCCCGGGCGCGGCCGGACGATCCCGCGTTGGACTCCCTGATGGGCAAGATCGAGCGCGAACACGGGCTGCGGCTGGCGAGCTACAAGCAGCCGTGCCTCCGGCGCCGCCTCGCGGTGCGGATGCGGGCGTGCGGGGCGCACACCTTCGGCGCGTACGCCGAGGTGCTGGATGCGGTGCCGGCCGAATACGACCGCCTGCTCGACGCGCTCACCGTGAACGTCACGCGCTTCTTCCGCAACCCGGAGACCTGGGCCCTGCTCGGACGGCGGGTGGTGCCGGAGCTGTGGGCGAGGCCGGGACGGGTGCGGGTCTGGTCGGCGGGCTGCGCGTCGGGCGAGGAGCCGTACTCGCTGGCGCTGCTGTTCGCGGAGCACGCCGCCGCGGGGGAGGGCGTCGAGGCGGCGCTGGCGCGGCTGAGGATCGACGCGACCGACCTCGATCCGGAGGCGGTGGAGGTCGCGCGCCGGGCGGAGTATCCGGCGGCGGCGCTCGCGGAGGTGCCGCCGGCGCTCCTGGCCCGGTGGTTCTCGGCGGAGCCGCCGCACCGGGTCGCCCCCGCGCTCGCGCGGCGCGTGCGGGTGGCGGTGCACGACCTCACGCGCGAGCCGCCGCCCGCGCCGCCCTACCACCTCATCGTGTGCCGCAACGCCGTGATCTACTTCGACCGCGTGACCCAGGAGCGGATCTTCGCGGCGTTCGCCGAGGCGCTCGTGCCCGGCGGGCGGCTGCTCCTCGGCAAGGTCGAGACCCTTTACGGGCCGGCGCGCGCGCGCTTCGACCTCGAGGAGCCGCGGGAGCGGCTGTTCCGCCGGCGATGAGGGAGCGCGTGGTCGGCGTGGCCCGCTGGGCGGTGGACCGGGGTGACGCGGTGCTGGTCACCCTGGGGCTCGGCTCGTGTGTGGCGGTGGCGCTCTACGACGCGGAAGCCAAGGTCGGGGCGCTGCTGCACCTCCTCCTGCCGTCGCAGCAGATGGCGCGCGACCACTCGAATCCCGGCCGGTTCCCCGAGACGGCGCTCCCCCTCGCGCTCGCGGAGATGGAGGCCGCCGGCGCGCAACGCGACCGTCTGGCGGCGTGGCTCGTCGGCGGGGCGAGCATGTTCGGCGCGGCGTCCCCCACGATCGCGATGGGCGAGCGGAACGTCGTGGCCGCGCGGCAGGCGCTCGCGAACGCGCACGTCCCCCTGGTCGCCGAAGACGTCCGCGAGCGGCACGGCCGCTCGGTGTACTTCCACCTCGAGGACGGGCGCATCGAGGTGCGCACGGTGGCGCATGGGTCCCGAACGCTCTAGCGCGCCGCGGTCCGTGCTGGTGGTGGACGACAGCGCCCTCATCCGGCGCGTGCTGGCGGACATCGTGTCCGGCTCGGGCGAGTTCTACGTGGTCGCGACGGCGCGCGACGGGAACGACGCCCTCGCCAAAGTGCGCGCGCACCGGCCCGATGTCGTGACGATGGACCTCTCGATGCCCGGGCTCGACGGGCTCGCGGCCATCGAGCGGATCATGGAGGAGGCGCCGCGGCCGATCGTGGTCGTGTCGGCGCGCGCCGGCCGGAGCTGCGCCGAGGCGGTGCGCGCCCTGGAGCTGGGCGCGGTCGAGCTGGTGGAGAAGCCGGAGGCCGGCGCGGCGCGGGCCACCGGGATGGCGGACCTGGGGCCGCGACTGCTCGCCGCGCTGCGGGCGGCGGCGGCCGCGGACCTGTCGGCGGTGGCGCGCCGCGCCGCGCCGGCGCCCGTGGCGGAGCGAGCGGCGGTGGTGCCCGGCGCGGCCCGGTTCGCGCTGGCGATCGCGGCCTCGGCGGGCGGACCCCGGGCGCTGGCCGAGCTGCTCCCCGCTCTCCGCACCGGGCTGGACGCCGCCACGCTCGTGGTGCAGCACATGCCGCGAGGCTTCACGCGGAGCCTCGCCGAGCGGCTCGACGGCCTGTGCGGCGCCCATGTGGTCGAGGCGGAGCAGGGCGCGGTCGTGGCGGCCGACACGATCTACGTCGCGCCCGGCGACTTTCACATGCGCCTGCGCGGCGGCAGCGGCTCGGCCACCGTCGCGTTGAGCCGGGACGAGCCCCTGTGGGGCGTGCGGCCCGCCGCGGACCATCTGTTCCGGAGCGTGGCCGAAGCCTTCGGCCCACGGGCGGTGGGGCTGGTCCTGACCGGCATGGGCCGCGACGGGGCCGAGGGCCTGGCCGCCATCCGGCGCGCGGGCGGCTCGACGCTCGCGCAGGACCGCTCGACCGCGGTCGTCTTCGGGATGCCGCACGCCGCCGTGGAGGCGGGTGCGGTGGAAGAGGTCGCGCCGCTGGGCGCGCTGGCGGAGCGGTGTCTGGCGGCGATCGGGCGCCGTCGCGCCGGGGCACGGGTATGACGGTGCTGTCCTTCGGAGAGGAACATGGCTGACGACCTGGTGCAGGCCCTCAAGTCGCGCCGCGAGCAGATCAGTGCGGCGCTCGATGCCGCCAAGGCGCCCCCGGCACTGGCGGCGGTCAAGAAGGACATCATCGCGCTCTTCAAGCAGGTGGACGGCGCGATCACGGATCTCTCGGCCCTCAAGGAGGAGATCCGCGTCCTGGTGGACCGCTACAAGCAGGCCGAGGAGCAGGAGGAGGCGGGGACGGGAGCCGCGCCCGGCTTCGAGACCGCGCGCCCCGTCGTCCAGGCGGACCACATCGGCGCGTCCACCTTCATCGAGAAGGGGTGGAGCCTCATCTCGCTCGGCGACTACGACGGCGCGATCCAGGCCCTCACCAGAGCGCTGGCGCTCTCGCCCGGCGAAGTGCAGGCCGAGTCGCTCCTGGGCTGGGCCCAGATGCTGAAGGAAGACTTCGACGGCGCGCTCGCCACGCTCCAGAAGGTCCTGATGAAGGAGCCCGGCAATTCCCTGGCGCGCATTAACCTGGGGTACGTCTGTCTCAAGAAGAAGATCTACGGCGAGGCGATCGAGCACCTCTCGAAGGCGATCCGGATGGCCAACGACAAGAAGGCCACCCTCTACGCCAACTTCTACCTCGGCCTCGTCTACCTGCAGCGCGAGATGTTCGAGGACGCGGAGAACTTCTTCAAGAAGACCCTCGACATCGGGCCCAACATGATCGAGGCCTACTACGAGCTGGGCCGGGCCCAGTGGCTCTGCGGCAATCCCGATGCGGCCAAGGCCACCTGGCAGGCGGGGTTCGCGGCGAACAAGTTCAACCCCTGGGGCAAGAAGTGCCGCGACATCCTCGCCACGGTGGAGGCGGGCGGCGCGCCGCCGCCGCCCTAGACGGCGCGCTTGACGCCCCACCGGGCGGCCGCTATCCTCAACCGCTGTGCAGAGTTCCGAGCCGCAGGCGCGACTCCAGTTCGGGGTCGTCAACGCCGCCCTGTTCGTCGGGGCGGCCATCGCGTTGGGCGCTGGCTACCTGCTGCTCGGGCACGGGTCGACGACAGCGGCACCCATCTTGCTCGTGGTGGGCTACTGCGTGCTATTGCCGCTCGGCCTCATCCTGTAGGAAGCGCACGGGCGAATAGCTCAGCTGGTCCAGAGCGCCTGCCTTACACGCAGGAAGTCGGGGGTTCGAATCCCTCTTCGCCCACTTCGGGCGTCGGCGGGTACAATCGGATGCAGGGTCATCGGAGGATCCATCGCATGACGTGGCGTACAGCGTCTTTCGGCGCGTGGACGCGATCGGTCGGGATCGCCCTGGGGAGCGCCGCGTGCCTGGCGGTGCCCGCTTTCGCGCAGCTGGTGCGGGTGCCCGCGCCGCAGAACGGTCCGAAGATGCTGATTGTGCCGTTCGGGCGCGTCCAGGCCGCCGACTCCAGCATCGCCATCGAAGTCAGCGACGCGTTCCGCGACCGGATCCAGTCCGCCCATGCCGACGACTTCACCGCGATCCAGAAGCGGGTGATGTGCGACGCGCTGGACCAGAGCGGCTTCGGCTGCACCGCGGAGCTGGAGCCCACCCAGGTCGGCCAGCTCGCCTCGGTGCTGAACGCGCGCTTCATCGTGGACGGACGGGTCTTCCCGCGCGGCAGCGACTCCGTGCTGGTCCTGGCGCGGCTGGTCCAGGCCGTCCGCACCAATCCGATGGGCACGGCGGCGTCGGTGGTCGTGGCCCGCTCGAGGGTGAGCGGCTCCATCGGCAACACCCTGGCCGACCGGATCGACGACAAGTTCAGCTCCTTCGAGCACATCCAGCACTGCCGCGACGCGCGCGAGCAGAAGAACTACGACCGCGCCATCGACATGGCCCGCCGCGCGTTGCGCTATGATCCCCAGAGCGGCGGCGCGCTCCTCTGCCTGGCGCTGACGCTCCAGGACCAGGGCGCGCCGCAGGACTCGGTGCAGCGATCGCTCGAGCGCGCACACGACGCCGACTCGCTCAACACCACGGTCGCGCGGACGCTCGCGTACATCTACCAGGAGAAGCACGACACGGCGCAGCTGCTCCACATGCTGCACCACATCCTCCAGGTCGACATCAACGACAACGACCTGCGCAAGAGCGCGGCCCAGCTCTACGTGTTGCGCGGCCAGCCCGACAGCGCCGTGATGCTGCTGGACGACGCGCTCCAGCGGAACCCGACGCAGTGGGACCTGCTGTACGCCAAGGCCATCGCGTTCGGCGCGTGGGAGAAGTGGGACAGCGCGGCCACGGTGATGAGCCTCGCGGCGCAGGCGGATTCGGCGAAGGTGGACTCGACGTTCATCACCCGGATGCTCGACTTCTCCGGGCGCGCGGGGGACAGCGCGCGCACCCTGCGGTGGGTGCAGCGGGCCACGGTAAGGGTGCCCGCCTGGGCGAACAACTGGTATCTCTATGCGACGCTGCTCCTGGGGAAGAACGACACGACCGGGGCGATGGCGGCGGTGCAGCAGTTCATGAAGCTGGCGCCCCAGGACGGGCGCGGGCACCTGGTGTACGCCAACCTGCTGCAGGCGCGGGGGCAGGGTGATTCGGCCGTCGCGCACGCGAAGATGGCCGGCGACGAGGACTCGCTGTACCGCCCGTCGGCCGCCGGCGTCTTCCTCCGGGCCGCGGTGAAGGCGCTGCAGGACACGGCCTTTGCGCGCGCCGATACCCTGTTCGCGGCGACGCAGAACTGGGCCACCGGTGACGCGCAGAAGACGGCGACGTTCTACCGCGGGGTTGCCCAGTTCCAGGAGGGCTACGCCCAGCTGCATGTGGCCACGGAGGCGTACAAGCGGTTGCAGGCGAAGGATCAGACGGCCCGCGAACCCGGCTGCGCCGCGGTCAAGGCGAGCACCGACTTCCTGAGCCAGTCGGAGGCGAACATCACGGCGAACGTCGCGGTCAACCGGGACACCGCGAGCCAGCTGCTGACCTACCTGCCGCAGCTCCGGACGACGTTGACGCAGCTCGCGGGTCCCCGCGCGTTCAAGTGCGGCTCGTAGCTTGTAGCCGGCCCCCCGCGTTTCTATATTGACGTGCTTGGCCGCGGGGGGCTGTAGCTCAGCTGGTTAGAGTGCCGGTCTGTCACACCGGAGGTCGCGGGTTCGATCCCCGTCAGCCCCGCCATTCTTCCGCCCCACCAGCCAGCCTGCGTGGGGCGGTTTTCGTTAGGTGGGGCGAGTGAGAGGTGAGGCGTGAGAGGTGAGACGTTCAAGTGAGAAGTGAGAGGGGGAAAGGCGTGAGAGGTGAGAGGGCGCGCCCCGATGCCGGGGCGAATCCTCTCACTTCGTCTTCTCACCCCTCACCTGAACTTCTCACGTCTCACGATTCTCACTTCTCACAGTCGCCCTTCGCGCACATTCCGGTTCTGCTTGACGAGGTTGCGAGTCTTTTCGCGGGATGTGAGCGTCTCCTCGATGGCACCGTCGGCGCAGGCGGCCACGCGGCGCGGCTCGCGGCGGGCGGCGCCGAGGTCCTGGGACTGGACCGGGATCCGGCCGCCGTGCGTGCGGCCCGCGAGCGCCTCGGAGCGCGGGCGCGCGTGCGCGAGGGGGACTTCGCCGATGCGGCCGCCGAGGCGGATGTGGTCGCATGGCGGCCCGACGGGATCCTCCTCGATCTCGGCGTTTCCTCGCCCCAGCTGGACGATCCTGCCCGCGGCTTCAGCTTCCGTCCCGGCACCGTGCTCGACATGCGCATGACCCCCGGCGCCTCGGTGACGGCGGCGGAGTGGCTCAACCGGTCGGACGAGCCCGAGCTCGCCGCCGCGTTCCGCGACTACGGCGACGAGCGCCGCTCGCGCGCGCTGGCGCGCGAGATCGCGCGGCGCCGCGCCACGCGCCCCTTCGCCATCAGCGAAGACCTGGTCGGGGCGATCCGGGCGGTGCTGGGGCCGCGGAGTGGGCCCGACGACTTCGCCCGGCTCTTCCAGGCCGTGCGCATCGCGGTCAACGGCGAGATCGAGCGCCTCGCCCGCGCGCTCCCGGCGCTCCTCGACGTGGCCGCGCCGGCGGCGGTGCTCGCCGTCATCAGCTACCACTCGGGCGAGGATCGCGAGGTGAAGGTGGCGATGCGGGACTGGGCGCGCTCGTGCATCTGCCCGCCGGGCCAGCCGATCTGCACCTGCCGCGGACGGCCCCTCGGCACCCTGCTGACGCGGCACCCCGTCCGCCCGGCGGCGGCGGAGACGACGCGGAACCCTCGCGCGCGGAGCGCGCGCCTCCGCGCCTTCCGGAAGGCGGCGTGAAGCTCAAGGGCCGGCATTGGGTCGCGATCTGGCTTGCCGGCTTCCTCGTGATGGCGGCCGCCGTGGTCTGGCGGCAAACGGAGGCGCTGGCCACGGTGCGGCAGCTCCGCGCGCTTCAGGCGGCCCGCGGCGCGCTCGAGGCCACCCGCGCCGACGCGGTCGCCGCGATCCGCCACGCCCAGAGCCGCGCGGTCCTGGTCCCGCTGGCCGAAGCGCGCCTCGGCCTGCGCTTGCCCCAGGACACCGAGATCGTCATTCTGCAAGTTCCCCGGGCCCGGTGACACGGTGATCAAGCGCCCGTCGCGCATCACGCTGGTCGGTGCCGCCTTCGTCCTCGCCGCGATCGCGATCGTCGTCCGCGCGGTGGAGGTGCAGCTGCTGCACGGGGACTCGTGGCGCCGCCGGGCGGCCGAGCAGCAGACGGTCAAGGTCGAATTGCCGGCTCCGCGCGGCGCGATCTACGACCGCAACGGCGTGGCGATCGCCCTGAGCCAGGTGACGTACGGCGTCGGTGTCGCGCCCAAGGAGGTCTCGGACGCGTCGCGCGCCGCCGGCCTCCTGGCCAAGGCCCTGGGGAAGCAGCGCTTCGAGATCGCGCGGGTCCTCGCGTCCGACCGCGTGTGGGTGGAGTGGCCCGGGCCGTACGACTGGAACGCGGTCGCGCCGCTGAAGTCGGTGCGGGGCGTCTACCTGGAGCAGCGACTCCAGCGCTTCTATCCGCGGCCCGATCTGGCGGCGGGGCTCATCGGCCGGACGGACCAGACGGGGCACGGCGCGTCGGGACTGGAGCGGGCGCTGGATTCGACGCTCGCCGGCCGGCCCGGCAGCGCGGTGATGCTCCGCGACCGCGCGGGCCATACCTATCCCTCGCCGTCGCGCCCGGCCGCCGAGCCCCAGAGCGGCGAGGACGTGTACCTGACCCTGGACGCGGAGCTGGAGGAGATCGCCGAGCGCGCGCTGGCCACCGCGGTGGCGACGACGCGGGCGAGCGGCGGCGACGTCGTCATCCTCCAGCCGGCCACCGGCGAGATCCTCGCGCTCTCGAGCATCCGGCAGAAAGCGGAGGAGGGCAGCGGGCTCGGCGACGCCTTCGAGCCCGGCTCCACCGCCAAGCTCTTCACCGCGGCGGCACTGCTGCGCACGGGGAAGGCCACGGCGGCCGACACCGTCTTCGGCGAGAACGGGCACTACGTCCTCAACGGGCGCGCGATCGACGACGTGCACCCGAACCGCGAGCTGACGTTGGCCGACGTCATCCGGGTTTCGAGCAACATCGGCATCTCGAAGTTCAGCACGCGCCTGACGCCGCCGGAGCAGTTCGAGGCGCTGCGCGACTTCGGGTTCGGGACGCCGACCGGCATCGAGATCGCGGGCGAGTCGCCCGGGCGGCTCCGGAACCCGCGGTTCTGGACCGTCGAGAGTCCCGCCAGCCTGGCGATGGGCTACGAGGTCGCGGTGACGCCACTGCAGCTCGCGGCGGCGTATGGCGCGCTGGCCAACGGCGGCGTGCTCCTGGAGCCGACGCTGGTGCGCGAGATCCGGGACGCGGACGGCACGGTGCGGTCGGTGGCGCGCGCGCGCCCGGCGCGGCGCGCGGTGAGCGCGAGCATCGCCTCGCAGCTCATCCACATGCTCCAGGGCGTGGTGGAGGAGGGCACCGGGCGGAGCGCGGCACTGGGCACCTACTCCCTCGCCGGGAAGACCGGCACGCCGCGCCGCACCGTGAACGGCCATTATCTGGCCGGGCACTACACCCCCAACTTCGTCGGCCTCTTCCCCGCGCAGGACCCGCAGCTCGTGCTGGTGGTGAAGCTGGACGACCCGCAGGGCGATTACCTGAGCGGGGCGACCGCGGCGCCCGTGGTCCGCTCGATCCTCGAGGCGGCGCTCGCGACGCCGGGCGTGACGGTGGACCGCGGCCGCCTGGCGGAGGTCGCCAGGCAGCGTCGACCGGTTGGCCCGAGCGCGGTCCCCGCCGGGGACTCCGCCGCAGGATCCGCCCGGGCGGAGGAGGCGGCCCCCGTCTCCGACGTCGTCGTCTCCTGGCCGCCGTCCGCGGCGCCGCCCCGCGACGGCGCGCGCCCCCGCGCGGTGCCGGACGTCGCCGGGCTCTCGCTCAGGGCCGCGGCGCGGACCCTGCACCAGCAAGGGTTCGAGGTCCGCGTCGAGGGCTGGGGGAAGGTCGCAGCCACGTCGCCTGAGGCGGGGAGCGCGGCGCCGGCCGGAAGCACCGTGACCGTGCGCGCGGGCGGAGCGGCGACCGGGGGGGGGGCCAGACGGTGAAGGCCGCCGCGCTGCGCGAGCGGCTCGAGCGCGCGAAACTCCTGGTGCGCTGGCCCCCGCGGCCGTCGGGTGCCCCGTCGGCCGAGTGGACCGCGGTGACCACCGACAGCCGCCGCGTGGTGCCGGGCACGCTGTTCTGCGCCTACGCCGGCTCGGCCGCGGACGGCCACGCCTTCGTCGCCGCTGCGGCGAAGGCGGGGGCGACCGCGGCGCTGGTCGAGAGGCCGGTGCCCGACGCGCCGATCCCCCTGATCGAGGTCACCGACGGCAAGGTGGCGGCCGCGGCCGCGGCGGCGCTCTTCTACGGGGATCCCGCAAGGTCGCTCGAGCTGCTCGGCGTCACCGGCACCAACGGGAAGACGACGACGGTGCACCTGCTGCGCCACCTCTTCAGCGATCGCGGACGGGCGGGCTCGATCGGGACGCTGGGCGCGATAGACGGGGACGGGAACATCCTGCCGACCGTGGGCTCGCTCACGACGCCGGGGCCGGTGGATCTCCAGGCGGCGCTGGCGGCGCTGCGGGACGGCGGCGTGCGGGTCGTGGCGATGGAGACGTCGTCGCACAGCCTGGACCAGGGCCGCGTCGCCGGCCTCGAGTTTCTCGTCGGCGTCTTCACCAACCTCACGCGCGACCACCTCGACTACCACGGGGACGTCGCGTCGTATCTGGCGGCGAAGGCGAAGCTCGACCGCTACCTCGCGCCGGAGGGGTTCCAGGTGGTGAACGCGGACGATCCCGCATGGGCCGGCCTGCCGGCGCGGGCGCAGCGCCTCACGTTCGGCATCGCCCACGGCGCGGACGTGATGGCCGAGGGGGTCGAGGGCGACCGCGCGGGGATGCGGTTCGTGCTGAACGCGCACGGCCGCTCGGAGAAGGTCGCGCTGCCCCTCCTCGGACGCTTCAACGTCGAGAACGCGCTGGGCGCCGCCGCGGCCGCGATCGCCCTGGGCCGGGATCTCGCCGAGGTCGCCGAGCGGCTCTCCTGCGCGCCGCAGGTGCCGGGGCGGATGGAGCGGATCGCGGACGCGCCGTGCGTCGTGCTGCGCGACTACGCGCACACCCCCGACGCGCTGGAGCGCGCGCTCGCGGCGCTGCGCCCGCTGACCCAGGGCCGCCTCATCGTGGTCTTCGGCGCGGGCGGGGACCGCGACAAAGGCAAGCGTCCGCTGATGGGGGCCATCGCCGCGCGCGACGCCGACCTCGCCGTCGTCACCTCCGACAACCCGCGCACCGAGTCCCCCGAGCAGATCCTCGACGACATCGAGGCGGGGATGGGGCAGACGCCGCACCTCAGGATCGTGGACCGGCGCGCCGCCATCGTCCGCGCCCTCTCCATCGCGAAGCCGGACGACGTGCTCGTCCTGGCGGGGAAGGGGCACGAGACCTACCAGGTGATCGGGACCGAGCACGTGCCGATGGACGAGCGCGAGATCGTCGCCTCCGCGCTCGCGGCTTCGCAGTGACCGCATTCCTCTGGAATGCGCGCGACGTGACCCGGGCCCTCGGCCTGCCTGCGGCGACCTGGGTCCACGATTACACGGGCGTCTCCACCGATACGCGCTCTCTCAAGGAAGGGGAGCTGTTCGTCGCCTTGAAGGGCGAGCGGTTCGACGCGCACGACTTCCTGAGCGACGCGCGGCTGGCCGGCGTCGGCGGCGTGATCGTGCGTCAGGGCACGCCGCGCTGGCCCGGCTTCGACTGGTTCGAGGTGGACGACACGCTCGAGGCCCTCGGCAAGCTGGCGCGCTTCCGCCGCGACACCTTCCACGGCCCGGTCGTGGCCATCACGGGCACCACGGGGAAGACCAGCACGAAGGAGCTGACCGCGGCGGCCCTGGGCGCGAAGTACCGGGTGCACCGCTCCGAGCGGAACCTGAACAACCTGGTCGGCGTCCCACTCACGGTGCTCGCGATCCCGGTGGACGCCGAGGCCGCGGTGATCGAATGCGGCGCCAGCGTGCCCGGGGAGATCCCGCGCCAGCGCGAGATCGTGCGCCCCGACGTCGCGGTCGTGACCACGGTGGATGCGGGGCACCTGGAGGGCTTCGGCTCGCTCGAGAAGCTCTTCGAGGAAAAGACCTCCCTCCTGGACGGTGCCGCGACCGCGGTGGTCGGCACTCGGCCGCCGAGGCTGGCCGAAGCCGCGCGCCGCAAGGCGAGGAAGGTGGTGACGGCGGGGCTCGCGAGGGCCGATTGGACGGCGGAGAAGGTGCAGATCCTGCCCGACGGTCGGCCGCGTTTCACGGTGCGCGGCGTCGAGGTCGAGCTGCCGCTCCCGGGCCGGCACATGGTGGCGAACGCGCTGGTGGCGCTGGCGATCGCCGATGCGGTGGGCGTGCCGCTCCAGGATGCGGCGCCGGCACTTGCGGCGGCGCGGCTTCCGGCCGGGCGCTCCGAGATCGTGGAGATCGAAGGCATCACGGTCATCGACGACACCTACAACGCCAATCCGTCGTCTTTCGCCGCCGCGCTCGACCTGCTGACGTCCATCCGCGGCAACCGCCGCGCGGTCGTCGTCGCCGGGACGATGCGCGAGCTGGGCGCGCGCTCGGCGGAGCTGCACCGCCAGGTCGCCGAGCAGATCGTCGGGACGAAGCCGGACGTCGTGGCGGCGGTCGGCGAGTTCGTCCCCGCCTTCGAGGCGCTCAAGGGGAAGCTCAAGGCGACGCTGCTCTCCGGCGAGACGCCGCAGGCGGTCGCGCCGAAGCTCAGGGACCAGCTCCGGAAGGGAGACATCGTGCTCCTCAAGGCCTCCCGCGGAGTGCGGCTCGAGACCATCATTCCGCTGCTCTGGCCCTCCCACGAGGCGAGCGAGGCGCACGCGTGATCTACCGACTGCTCTGGCCGTTCGCGCACCAGTACGCGCTCGCGAACCTGATCACGTACATCTCCTTCCGCGCCGGCGCGGCGATCGCGACGGCACTTCTCATCGCTTTCATCATCGGACCAGCGATCATCCGGCGGCTCACCGCGCTCAAGGTCGGCCAGATCGTCCGGGCCGACGGGCCGGCCACGCACCTCGGGAAGCGCGGCACGCCGACGATGGGCGGCGTCATCATCATCATCGCGACCGTGGTCTCGACGCTGCTCTGGGCGCAGCTGGACAACCGCCTCGTGCTGATCGTTCTCCTGGCCACCGTCTGGATGGGCGCGATCGGATTCGTGGACGACTACCTCAAAGTCGTCCAGCGGCGGTCGTCCGGGCTGGTGGCGCGCTACAAGCTCGCGGGCCAGGTCTCCTTCGGCCTCGCGCTCGGCGTGGCACTGCTGGTCTTTCCGTGGACCGGCACCGTGCTCCCGGCGTCCTCGACCACCGTGCCGTTCTTCAAGTACGTCTACTTCCTGATGTGGCCGCCCCTCTACATCGCCTTCGTGACCTTCGTCGAGACAGCCTGGTCCAATGCGGTGAACCTGACCGACGGGCTCGACGGGCTGTCCGCCGGCCTCTCGGCCATCGCGGCGCTCACCTTCGCCGCCTTCGCGTATCTGTTCGGCCGCACCGACGCGTCGGACTACCTCAAGGTCTTCTACTTCCCGGGCGCGGGTGAGCTGGGGGTCTTCTGCGCCAGCCTGATGGGGGCATGCCTCGGCTTCCTCTGGTTCAACGCGCACCCCGCCAAGGTGTTCATGGGCGACACCGGCTCGCTCGCCATCGGCGGCGCGCTCGGCACCACGGCGATCCTGCTCAAGTCGGAGTTCCTGCTGCTCCTGGTCGGCGGCGTGTTCGTGGCCGAAACCACCTCGGTGGTGCTCCAGACCGGGGTCTTCAAGTGGCGGATGCGCCGCCACGGGCGGCCGTACGCCGAGCAGCACCGGCTGTTCCGGATGGCGCCGCTGCACCACCACTTCGAGCAGATGGGGTGGCACGAGTCCACGGTGGTCACGCGGTTCTACATCCTGGGCATCATCTGCGCGCTCGTCGCCCTCGCGACCCTCAAAATCCGGTGATGCCGGAGCGCTGGATGCAGCGCGGGGTCGCGGTCGTCGGTCTGATGCGGAGCGGCCGCGCCGCGGCCCTGCTGCTGCGCCGCCACGGCGTGCCGGTGTACGCGTCGGACGCGGCCGACAAGCCGGCGCTGCGGGAGAACGCGGAGGCGCTGCGGCAGGCCGGATGCGACGTGGAGCTGGGGCGGCACGACCTGGAGAGGATCGCCGGCTCCGCGATCGTGATCCTGTCGCCCGGCGTGCCGCCCGACGCGCCGCCCGTGGTGGCGGCGCGGAATGCCGGCGTCCCGGTCGTCGCCGAATTGTCCCTGGGAATGCGTTTCCTCGCCGAGACGAAGTTCATCGTCGTGACCGGCACGAAGGGGAAGTCCACGACGACGGCCTGCATCGCGCACCTGCTCGGCGCGTTGGAGCTGGGCGAGGCGGAAAGCGCAGGCAACATCGGTCTCGCGCTCACCGAGGTGGCGCTGGCGTTTAAGTCGCCGCAGTGGCTGGCCGTGGAGGCCAGCTCGTTCCAGCTCCACGACTCGCCGGAGCTGGCGCCCGCCGTCGGGGTCCTCACGAACCTCTCGCCCGATCACCTCGACCGGTACGGCACGGTGGAGGCGTACTACGCCGACAAGGCGCTCCTCTACCGGAACGCCCAGCCCGGGAACCGCTGGGTCACCAACGGCGACGACGCGGCGGCGCTGGCGATGGCCTCGAAGGCGGCGGGCACCCACGAGGCCTTCTCGCTGGTGCAGCGCGCCGCCGCGGGCTTCTACGACCGGAAGGCCGGATGGCTGGTGGTGCGGGGGACGCCGCTCATCAAGCGGCAGGATGTCCATCTCCTGGGCGATCACAATGTGGCGAACGCGCTCGCGGCCGTGCTGGCACTCCCCCCCGACGCGGAGCGTGACAAGCTGGCGGCGGCGCTCAAGACCTTTCGACCACTGCACCATCGCCTCGAGCCGGTGCGCGAGCTGGACGGCGTGCTCTGGATCAACGACTCCAAGGCCACGGTGCTGAGCGCGGTCGAGGTCGCCCTCGAGAGCGTGACGCGGCCGGTGGTCCTGCTTCTGGGCGGGCGGCCCAAGATCGCGTCGTTCTCCGCGCTGGCCCCGTCGCTCGAGCGGGTGCGCGCGGTCGTGGCGTATGGGGAAGCCGCGCCGATCATCGAGCGCGATCTGGCGGGTGCGGCCCGCGTTGAGCGAGTCGAGGGCCGGGACTTCGAGGCGGTGCTGGCGCGCGCCCGCCAGCTGGCGCAGCCCGGCGACGCCGTCCTGCTGGCGCCCGGCTGCACGAGCTTCGACATGTTCACCAACGCCGAGGAGCGCGGGGAGCGATTCCGCGCCATCGTCGAGGCCTGGAGATGACCGTGCGCGACCGGACGCTCGGCTGGGAGGCGCGGCTGATGGTGATCATCACCGCCGCGCTGGTGGTCTTCGGCCTGGTGTCGGTCTATGGCGCCTCGTCGGCGCTGATGCAGCGGGGCCGGCCGATCGGCTCGTCGCTGGCACTGGATCAGGCGCTGGGCGCGGCGGCCGGCGGCCTCCTCCTCATCGTCGCCACGCGCTTCGATCTCGAGCGGCTGCGGCGGTGGGCCTGGCCATTGATGATTTGCACCTTCTTCGCGCTGGTCCTGCTCGTGCTCCCGTTCACCCACGCCATTGCGCCCCGCGTGAACGGCTCGCGCCGCTGGCTGGTGCTAGGCGTTTCGATCCAGGTGTCGGAGGTGGCGAAGCTCATCGTGGTCGTCTGGACCGCGATGTTGTGCGCGAAGAAGACCAAGGAGCTGACGCACCTCAGCAAGGGCCTGCTCCCGGTCCTCGTCGTCGTGGTCCCGCTCAGCCTGCTGGTGCTCGTGGAGCCCGACCTCTCGACCGCCGTCGTGATCGGGCTGCTGGCGATGATCGTGCTCTTCGCCGCGGGAGCCCGGATCGGGCACTTCATCCTGCTCGGCCTGATCGCGATGCCGCTGGTCTGGGAGCAGATCCAGCACATGCAGTACCGGGTGCTGCGGATGACCGCGTTCCTCGACCCGGGCGCGGACCGGCTGGCCAGCGGCTATCAGATAAACCAGTCGCTGATCGGGATCGGGGCGGGGAAGCTGTTCGGCGTCGGCTTCGGGCAGGGGCAGCAGAAGCTCGGCTTTCTGCCGTATCCCTACAGCGACTTCATCTTCGCCACGGTGGGCGAGGAGTGGGGGTTCGTCGGCGTCGTCTTCCTGGTGCTGCTCTACTCGGCCTGGCTCTTCCTCGCGCTTCGGATGGCGAAGGCGACGAACGACCCGTTCCGCCAGTATCTCGGGGTCGGCCTCGCGGCCCTGGTCGGCGTGGACGCGTTTCTGCACATGGGCGTGGGGCTCGCCCTCGTCCCGACGACGGGGCTGGTCCTGCCGTTCATCTCCTACGGCCGCTCGGCGATGGTGGTGGCGCTCGTGGCCACGGGCTTGCTGATCAACCTCGGCTCGCGCAAGCGCGCGATCGTGGTGTGACCACCGTCCTCTTCACCGGCGGCGGCACGGGCGGGCACCTGATGCCGGCGCTCGCCATCGCCGAGGAGATGGTCCGGCTCGATCCCGAGATCCGGCCGTTCTTCGTCGGGAGCCGGCGTGGCATCGAGGCCGCGGTCCTCCCCCAGCGGCCGTGGGGCTACGAGCTGCTGCCCTTGGAGCCGATCTGGCGGCGGCGGTGGTGGCGGAACATCCGTCTCCCGTTCGCGCTCTTCGAGTCGTTCCGCGCGCTGCGCAGGATCCTGGTGCGCGAGAATCCGTCCCTGGTCGTCGGCACCGGCGGCTACGTCGCCGGGCCCGTCGTGTGGGCCGCCATGAACCGCGGCATCCCCGCCGTGCTCCAGGAGGCGAACGCCTATCCCGGGATCTCCACCCGATGGCTCGCGCGCCGCGCCCGCCAGGTACACCTCGGCTTCCCGGAAGCCCGCGCGCGTCTCGCGGTCGGTCCGAACACGGAGGTGTTCGACAGCGGCAATCCGATCCCGCCGCCGCCATCGCCCCGGCCGCCGAAGCGGGATGCGAAACGGGTACTGGGATTCCCACCCGACCGTCCACTCGTGTTCGTCACGGGTGGGAGCCAGGGAGCGCTGCCTATCAACCTCGCGGTCGCGGGGGCGCTCGAGTCCGGGAAGCTGCCCGGCGGGGCGTCGCTGCTGTGGCAGACGGGGCAGGGGATGCTGGAGCAGTTCATCCGGTTCCGGAGTGCGGGCCGGGTGGCGGTCGAGGCGTTCGTGGACCCCGTGGCCGAGGCCTACGCCGCCGCCGACCTGGTCGTCTCGAGAGCCGGCGGCACGGTCACCTCGCTCGCGGCGTGGGGCCTGCCGGCGATCCTCGTCCCGCTCCCCTCGGCGGCCGCTGGACACCAGCTCTCCAATGCCCGGGCGGCGGCCGACGCCGGCGCCGCGGTACTGCTCGAGCAGTCGAAACTGACCGGCGTGGCCCTCGCAACTCTCGTCTCGCAACTGTTGGGCAGTCCTGCAAGAATGGCGGACCTCGCGGCGGCCGCCGCGCGCCGCGCAAGGCCGAATGCCGCCACCGAAATTGCCTCCCAGGCGTTGAGACTGCTCTCGAAAAAATAGCTTCCGGTCTTTCGCAACTTGCGGTGGGATTTTATATTAGCCGCCTGTCAATGCGGTTTTTCTCCCCCGCCGATCCGCGCCCCGTGCACTTCATGGGGGTAGCCGGCGCTGGGATGAGCGCGTTGGCGGTGCTCCTCAGGCACAGGGGGTTGGCGGTCACGGGATGCGACCGCGACCCGGATGGACCGGGGGGAGCAGCGAGCTCGGGGGACGTCAGGGCAGCCGGCGGGGTGGTCGTGGCCGGCCACGACCCGAGCCACGTGGAGGGCGCGCAGGCTGTGATCGTCACGGCCGCCGTTCCTTCGGGTCATGCGGAACTTGAACGGGCGCGCGCACTTGGCATTCCGGTGGTGCGCCGCGCCGATGCGCTGGCAGCCGCAATCGCTCCTGGTCAGGTCGTCGCCGTCGCCGGAACCCACGGCAAGACCACGACGACGGCGATGACGACCGAAGCGCTGGCAGCCGCCGGACTCGACCCAACCGGGATCGCCGGCGGCCGCATCGCTTCATGGTCAGGGAACACCAGGCTGGGCGGCAATGCCATCTTCGTTGTTGAGGCGGACGAGTACGATAAGTCGTTTCTCGCGCTGTCCGCCGAAGTCGCTGTGATCAATAATGTTGAGGCCGACCACCTCGAGTGCTATGGAAGTCTGCAGAACCTCGAGGACGCGTTCGTGGAGTTCTGTCGGCCGGCCCGGCGGGTGATCGCCGGGGCGGATGACGCGGGGGCGAGGCGGGTGACTGCCCGGACCGGTCGCCCGACCTGGACCGTAGGCGTTGCGGCACAAGCGGATGTGCGCATCGCCGACCTTGGGCAGACGGCCTCCGGGACGACCGCGAAGGTCGCGATGCCGGGGGGCAGGACGGTGGGGCTGCGGCTCCGGGTGCCGGGACTCCACAACGTGCGGAACGCGGCTGCCGCTTTGGCGGTGACCATGGAGATGGGCGGGGAGCTGGAGCCGGCGCTGGAAGCCCTCGCGGCATTCTCGGGAGTGCTTCGCCGGTTCGAGCTGGTGAGGTCGGTCGGCGGGGTGACGCTGGTGGACGACTACGCGCACCACCCGACCGAGATCGCCGCGACGCTCGAGGGAGCGCGGCAGGCGTACCCGGGCCGGAGACTGGTGGCGGTGTTCCAGCCGCACCTGTTCTCGCGCACCGCCGCGCACGGTTCGGCGATGGGGAAGGCGCTCGCGGCGGCGGACGTCGTGGTGGTGACCGACGTGTACGCGGCGCGCGAGGCGCCGATCCCGGGCGTGAGCGGACGGATGGTGGCGGACGCGGCGCGCGCGGAAGGCGGAGAAGTGCACTGGGTGCCGTCGCGCGCGGAGCTGGCCACCGAGGTCGCCGCGCTCGCGAAGCAGGGGGACGTGGTCCTGACGCTCGGCGCGGGCGACATCACGGCGGCGGCGCGCGAGATCGGCGCGCTGCTCGAGAACCGCCAGTGATGCGCGTCCAGCGGGTGGCGATCGCAGCGGCGGTGGTCGTGGCGATCGCGTCGCCCTGGTGGGGCCCGGTGGTGTTGAGGCAGTTCGCGTTCTTCGAGGTGCGGCGGGTCGAGGTGGTGGGAGCGCGATACCTCGCGCCGGCCCAGATCATCGGGGCGCTGGGGTTGAAGAGCGGGGCGAGCGTCTGGCAGCCGCTGGGAGCGCTGGAGCGGCGCGTGGGCTCGCTCGGCGGCATCGCGACGGTGCGGGTCTCGCGGCATCTGCCGGCGACGCTGCGCGTCGAGGTGACCGAGGTCGAGCCGGTGGCGATGGCGGCGGGGCCCACGGGAATGGTGCCGGTGGGAGCTGATGGCCGCCCGCTCCCGTACGATCCGGCGACGGCGCCGGTGGATGCTCCGGTGGTGGAGCGCGCCGAGGCGCCGCTGATCGCCGCCCTTGCGGCAGTGCAGTCGGCCGACCCCGCGCTGTTTGGACTTGTCTCGGCGGCGCGTACCGATGGTGGAGTTGGAGGGGGAGGCGGCGTGGCGTTGGAGCTGGACGGCGGACGACTGCTTCTGGGAACACCGGTGGATGCGGCCGTGGTCCGCGCGATGGCGGCGGTGCGAAGGGATCTGGGGAGCCGCGGCCGCTCGTGGCAGGAGCTGGACGGACGGTTCCAGGGCTGGGTGGTGGTGCGCGGCGGGACACACGCGGCGAGCGCCAGGGTGGTGAGCCCCAAGGCCAGACGCCGCGGGCGCCCGAGGGCGGCCTGATGCGCGATCGGCTCGTCTGTGGCCTGGACGTCGGCACGACGAAGATCTGTGCCGTAATCGCGGAGGTGGCGGGGGAGCCGCGGGCTCCGGAGGCGCGGATCCTCGGCGTGGGCCGGGCGCGGACGACCGGCGTGCGGCGCGGCGTGGTGCGGGACATCGACGAGACGACCCGATCGGTGTCCGAGGCGGTGGCCTCGGCCGAGCGGATGGCGGGCTTCAAGATCGAAGGGGTGTGGTGCGGCATCGCGGGCGAGCACGTGCGCGCGATCACTTCGCCGGGTGTGGTGGCGGTGACGAGTTCGGAGATCCGCCCGGCGGACGTGGAGCGCGTGATCGAGGTCGCGCGCGCGGTGGTCCTCGGGCCGGACAGCGAGATCCTGCACGTGATTCCGCAGGAGTTCATCGTGGACCGGCAGCGCGGGATCTCGGACCCGGTGGGGATGACGGGGACGCGGCTGGAGACGGACGTCTTCCTGGTGACGATGTCCACCTCGGTCGGCCAGAACCTGCGGAAGGCGATCGAGCGGGCCGGGTACCACGTGGCGGGGTTCGTGCTGGAGCCGCTGGCGGCGAGCTACGCCACGGTGACGGAGGACGAGCGGGAGCTGGGCGTGGCGCTCGTGGAGCTGGGCGGGAGCAGCACGGACCTGGCCATCTTCCACGACGAGAAGTTCCGGCACCTGTGGACGTTCGGGTTCGCCGGCGCGCACGTGACCAGCGACATCGCGATGGGGCTGTCGGTGACGCAGGCCGACGCCGAGCGGTTGAAGGAGCAGTACGGGATCGCGTACCGGCCGCTGGTGGACCCGCAGGAGACGATCGAGCTGCCGAGCCCGGCGGGGCAGGAGCCGCGGTACGTGCTGCGCGACATCCTGGCGGACATCATCCATCAGCGCCTCGACGAGGTGCTGGGCGCGGTGGCCCGGGAGATCGAGCGGGTCGGGTACGTCGGGAAGCTGCCGGCGGGCGTGATCCTGACCGGCGGGACGGCGCAGCTGGCGGGGGTGGTGGAGCTGGCGCGCGAAGTGTTCGGGATGCCGGTGCGCCTCGGCGTGCCGGGCCAGCATCTGTCGGGGAACCTGATCGACGCGGTGGAGCAGCCGCGGTTCAGCACCGCGACGGGCCTGGCGATGTACGCGATCCACGAGATTTCGCGCGGCGCGGCGCAGGCGGGAGCGAGGGCGATGACGGTGGACCGGGTGTTGGGCTCGGTGCGCCGGTGGTTGACGGATTTCTTCTGATGTCCACAAGCGAAGCGGGAGCCAGGTCATGATCTTCGAGCTCGAGGAAACGGTTCAGCAGAACGCGCGCATGAAGGTCGCCGGCATCGGCGGCGGCGGCGGCAACGCGGTGAACCGGATGATCGAGGAGCATCTGACGGGCGTCGAGTTCATCTCGGTGAACACGGACGCCCAGGCGCTGCTCAACTCCCGGTCGGACATCAAGGTCCAGATCGGCAAGAAGCTCACGCGCGGTCTCGGGGCCGGCGCGCGCCCGGAGATCGGGCGCCAGGCGATCGAGGAGAACCGGGACGACGTCACGCGCGTCCTCCAGGGCGCCGACCTCGTCTTCGTGACCTGCGGGATGGGCGGCGGCACCGGGACAGGCGCCGCGCCGATCATCGCGGCGATGGCGCGCGAGATGGGCGCGCTCACCGTCGGGATCGTGACCAAGCCGTTCCTGTTCGAAGGCAAGAAGCGGATGAAGCAGGCGGAGATGGGCATCGCCGAGATGCGCAAGCACGTGGACACGATGATCGTCGTGCCCAACGAGCGGCTCCTCGCGGTGGCCGGGAAGGGGATGCCCTTCCTCGACGCCCTGAAGAAGGCGGACGAGGTCCTGCTCAACGCGACGCGCGGCATCTCGACCCTGATCAGCGTGACGGGCCTGGTGAACGTGGACTTCGCCGACGTCCGCACGGTGATGCAGAACGGCGGCTCGGCCCTGATGGGCACGGGCACCGGCAAGGGCGAGAACCGGGCGCTCGAGGCGGCGCAGCAGGCGATCTCGAGCCCGCTGCTCGACAACGTCTCGATCAACGGGGCGACGGGGGCGCTGGTCAACATCACCGGTGGCACCGACCTCACGCTGGGCGAGGTCACCCAGATCAGCGACACGATCCACGACGCGGCGGGCGACGACGCCGACGTGATCTTCGGCGCGGTGGTGGACCCGGCGATGGAGGGCGAGGTCCGGGTCACCGTCATCGCGACCGGATTCGACCGCCGCGAGGCGAAGGAGACCGGCGCCGGCCGCGCCGCGGGCGTCATCCAGTTCCCGCAGCGGCAGGTCGCCAACCTCCGGGCCTCCGGCCAGCAGGTGGCGGCGGCCGGCGGCGGCTCGGCCCCGGGCTCCCCGGCTCGGCGCAGCTCCCCGCAGATCACGCCGCCGCCGGGACCGGCGGCGCCCGTGGCGGAGCCGCTCTCCGACATGGAGATCCCGACCTTCATCCGCAGGCAGATGGATTGAGCAGCGCCGCGCGGAGCACCCGGGCCGCCCTGGCGGCGGCCCTGGCTCTGGCGGGCGGCGCCGGCTTCCTCGTCGCGCGGCACAACGGCTACCTCGGCGGGCTCAAGAGCGCGCCGGCGCTGGTCGTCTCGGTGCCGGTCCGCACGGTCGCGGACACGCTGCACGCGCGCGAGACGGTCTCGCAGCTGTTCGTCCGCCGCGGCGTCAACGACGTGAACTGGACGGCCCTCGCCCAGGCGGTGCGCAGCTTCGATCCCGCCCGCGTGAAGGCGGGGCTGGTCTTCCTCTTCCAGCAGCGGCACGGCGATTCGACGCCGTACGCCGTGAACGCCCGCGTCTCCCGCGACGAGCGGCTCTGGCTCCGGCGCGTCTCTACCGGCTGGTCGGCGAGCCTGGAGCGGATCCCGTGGCGGACCGAGCCGCTGGTCTTCAGCGGCACGATCGAGGGCACGCTGTACGACGCGATGGAGCAGGCGAACGCGCAGGCCGACATTCCGGCATCCGAGCGCAGCCGCCTCGCGAGCGCGCTGGCCGACATCTACGACTGGGACATCGACTTCGCGCGCGACATCCGGCCGGGCGACCGCTTCCGCGTCTACGCCGAGCGGCTCGTTTCGGCTGAAGGCGAGACGGTGTTCGGGCGCATTCTCGCCGCGCGGATCGACGTGGGGGGCAAGCGGCACTACGCCTTCCGCGACGACGACGGCGACACGCAACAGTTCTGGGACGAGAACGGGCGGTCGCTGCGCCGCGACTTCCTGCGCGCGCCGCTGCAGTACAAGTACGTGAGCAGCGGCTTCAGCACTTCGCGCTGGCAGCCGATCCTCCACTACTACCGCGCCCACCAGGGCACCGATTTCGCAGCGCCGTATGGCACCCCGGTCCGCAGCATCGCGGACGGCACGGTGTCGTTCGCCGGGCGCGAGGGCGACTACGGCAACATGGTGGAGGTCCGGCACGCCAACGGCGTCACGACCCGCTACGGGCACCTGTCGGCGTTCGCCGCGGGGATCCGCCGCGGCCTCGCGGTGCAGCAGGGGCAGTTCATCGGGAACGTCGGCGCCAGCGGCCTGGCCACGGGCCCGCACCTGCACTTCGAGGTCCGGATCAACGGCCGGCCCGTGAATCCGCGGACGAAGCTGGGCAGCGGCACGGGGGCGCCGATCACGGCGTCGCGCCGGGCCGAGTTCGAGCGGGAGAAGGACCTGCTGCTCGAAGTGCTGGAGCCCAAGCTGGGCCCGGCGATCGCCCGCACCGACTGACCGACCCCGGCGCGGCGAGCCGGGAAACCCCATCTTACAGCGCGTGGAACTCTACCCCGCCATCGACATCCGGGCCGGGCGGGTCGTGCGCGTGCGTCGCGGCGACCCGGGCTCCGAGAGGCTCTACCACAATGATCCGCTCGCCGTCGCCGAGGGATACGCGCGGGATGGGGCACGGTGGCTCCACGTCGTGGACCTCGACCACGTGTTCGGCGCGGGGAATCAGAGCGCCCTGATCGCGGATCTGGTGCGGCGCGTGCCGCTGCGCTGGCAGGCGGGCGGGGGAGCGGCGACGGCCGAGGAGGCCGAAGCGCTGTTCGCCTGCGGCATCTCGCGCGTGATCATGCGCCCTGCCGGGGGTGCGGCTCTTTTGCAGGACGTGGCCCGGCGCTGCGGCGGCTCGCGCCTCGCCCTTGCGCTCGACGTGGCCGGCCCGCCGGCCGGCGCTTCCCAGCACGCTCCGCGCGCGCTCGATCACGCGGGCGCGGTGGCGCTGGCGCGCGCGGCTGCGTCGGCCGGCATCGGCACGGTCGTCTACACCGACCTCGCCCTCGAGGGCCGGCTGGGCGGAGCGGACGTCGGCGGCGCAGCGGCACTGGCCAGCGCCGCCGGCGTCGAGGTCGTGGTGTCGGGCGGGATCCACAGCCTCGAGGAGATCTCGGCGATCCGCGCCGCGGGCCTCGCGGGTGCGGTGGTGGGGCGCGCGCTGTACGAAGGGACGTTCACGCTGCGCGAGGCGCTCGCGTGCTCGTCGCGGTAGGCGTCGCCGCGCTCGCGGCGGCGTTGGCCCTCTATCTCGGCCTGGAGCGGACCGGCGCGGCGGGGATCCCGCTGGCCGTCCTGCGCGCCGTCGCGTGGGGCTCCGTCGCGCTGCTGCTGCTCGACCCCGGCTGTCATCGGAGCGGCGGGGGTGAGCCCGCGGTCGTGCTCCTCGATGCCTCGCTCTCGATGTCGGATCCCGGCGACCCGGCGGCCGGCGGCGTGCGCTGGCAGGCGGCGCTCGACAGCGCACGCGCCATCGCGGGTCCCAGGGGCCACGTGCTGCTGTTCGGAGAGGAGCCGACGTCGCTGCGCCCCGGTGCGCACCCGTACGCCGCGGCCACGCGGCTCCTGCCCGCCTGGCGCGAGGCGGCGGCGCTGGGAGGGGAGATCTCGGTCGTAACCGACGGCGAGGTGGACGACGCTGCCGACCTGCCCGACGACTTCAAGGCGACGCGCGTGGTCGTGGTTCCGAGGCCCGTGCGCACCGACGTGGGGGTCGCGGCCCTCGCTCTTCCCATCTCCTTCCGCGCCGGCGATACGGTCACGGCGGTCGTGGCGGTCGTCTCGGCCGGCACGGCGCCGGGCGACACCGCGACGCTGGAGCTCCGGGAGGGCTCGCGTGTGGTCGCGCACGAACGGGTGGCCGTCGGCGTGGGAGGCGTGTTCCGCCGCGAGCTGAAGTTCGTTCCTGCGCCCCCTGCCGCTGGCGCCGACCGCGAGGTGCGGCGCTACGAGGCCCGCGTCCGGGGGGGCAACGCCGACGCCGAGCCACGGGACGACGTCCGCGCGCTGGTCGCGGAAGTCACCCGCGCCAGCGCCATCGCCCTCTTCTCCGACAGTCCGGATTGGGACTTCCGCACGCTGGTCTCCACGCTGAGGGCGACGAGCGGCGTGCCGGTCGCGGCCTTCGTGCACCTGGCGAGCGGCTCGTGGCGCGACGCGGCGACCCTGCATCTGGTGTCGGACGGCGCGGTGGTGGCGGCCGCCCGCGACGCCGAGCTCGTCGTGGCCCACGGCACGCCGCTGGGCGCGGCAGCGATCCTGGAGCGCACGCGCCACAACGTCTGGCGGTGGTCGCCGGACCGGGGGCCGACGGCCACCGGCGACTGGTACGTCACGCCGACGGACGCGCCCTCGCCGCTGGGCGCCGCGCTGACCGGCGTGCCTGCCGAGAGCCTGCCGCCGCTCGAGGCCGTGGGCGTGCCGGTGCGGGACACGGCGGCCTGGGTCGGTCTGGCGGCGCAGCTCGCCCGCCGCGGCCGCCCGCGGCCCGTGATCGAGGGCTCCGAGGCGGGCGGCCGACGCACGTTGCGCGTGACGGGCTCCGGCCTCTGGCGCTGGGCGAGCCAGGGTGGCGTCGCCCAGGAGGGGTACCGCGCGCTGACGGCGGCGATGACCGATTGGCTGCTGGGCGAAACGGAGCGGCGCTCGCCCGCCTTGGAGGCCGCGCGCGACTCCCTCACGCGCGGGCTGGACGAGTTCCTGCCAAGACGGCGGACGGTGAGCGCGCAGCCGGGAGAGAGGGGGGTGGCGACCGGGGCGACGATCTCCGTGAGACAATCGCCGTGGCTCTATGCGGCGGCCCTGGGCGCGCTCATGTTGGAGTGGATTGCGAGGAGACGACGCGGGATGCGGTGAGGGGTGAGGTGTGAGAAGTGAGAAGACGAAGTGAGAAGATGAAGTGAGAAGTTCAGGTGAGAAGCGGCTCCTCACGCATTAGCTTCTCACGTCGTTGCTTCTCGCATCTCACTTCACCTTCTCTCCCCTCACATCTCACCTCTCACTGGGGGAGGTCCGCTGGCCGGTCTTTGGGACAAGCTCAAGCGACTCGCTGTCACCGACGTTGGGGCGCTCCTGCGTGGCCTCCCCAAGGACGATCTGCGCGAGTTCGAGCGCACCCTGATCGAGGCGGACCTCGGTGTCGCCGCCGCCGCCGACCTGGTCGCCGAGGTCGAAGCCCAAGTGCGGCGCGGGAAGGTGAAGACGGCCGAGGACGTGCGCACGGCGCTCGAGGAGCGGCTCCTTGCGATCCTCGCGCAGCCGGGCGCGGACCCGGGCGTGGTCGCGCGCGGAGCGGGCGGCTCCACCGTGATCCTGATGGTCGGCGTGAACGGCACCGGAAAGACCACGGCCGCGGCGAAGCTCGCCAGGCGCCTCGCGGCGGAGGGCCGGAAGGTCCTGCTCGTCGCCGCCGACACCTATCGCGCCGGCGCGGTGCAGCAGCTGGAGCAGTGGGCCGTGCGGGTCGGCGTGCCGTGCATCAAGGGCACGCCGGGCGGCGACCCTGCCGCGGTGGTGTTCGACGCGATCACCGCCGCCGCGTCACGGGGCCTCGACACGATCATCGCGGACACGGCGGGCCGGCTCCACACGCAGGACGACCTGATGAAGGAGCTGCAGAAGATCGCGCGGATCGCCGCGCGGAAGTCCGAGGGGGCGCCGCACGAGACCCTCCTCGTCCTCGACGGCTCGACCGGGCAGAACGCCGTCGCGCAGGGCAAGGTGTTCAAGGCCGCGCTCCCCATCACCGGGCTGTTCGTCACGAAGCTCGACGGGACGGCGCGCGGCGGGGCGGTGGTCGCGATGCGCAAAGAGCTGGGCCTGCCGATCCGTTTCCTCGGCGTGGGCGAAGGCGCCGGCGACCTCGAGGTCTTCGAGCCCGCGCAGTACGCGCGGAGACTGCTTGGCGACGACCGCTAGGTTCCGGCTCGACGCCCCCGTCCAGTTTCTCAAGGGCGTGGGGGAGCGGCGCGCGGAGCTGCTCGCCCGCATGGGCATCCGCACCGCCCGCGACCTCCTCTTTCACATCCCGTTCCGCTACCTCGACGCCACCCAGATCACGCCCATCGCGCGCGTGCGGGACGCGCGCGTCGGCACGGACGTCACCGTCGTGGGCCGCGTGATCTCGACCGGCGTCATCCCGACGCGCCGCGGCCTGCGCGTCTTCCAGGCGGTGCTCCAGGACGCGTCGGGCCTGATCGAATGCGGCTGGCCCGGCCGGCCGTTCCTCGCGCGGCAGATCACCAAAGGACAGCTCCTCCTCGTCACCGGACCCGTGCGCCACTTCCACGGGAAGCAGCTCCAGCCGCGGGAGTTCATCGTGCTCGCGGAGGAGGACGAGGAGCCGCGCGGCAAGCTGCTCCCGGTCTACCGGGTGACCGAGGGGCTCACCGTGCGGCAGCTGCGGCGCCTCTTCGACCAGCACCTCGACGGGCTCCTGGCCAACGTGGAGGACGAGCTGCCCGCGGCCTGGCGCACCGCGGCCGGCGCCGTCGACCTCAAGGCCAGCCTCGCCGCGGTACACCGGCCCGAGACGATCGCGACGGCCGAGGCGGGGCGGCGGCGGCTCGCGTTCGAGGAGCTGATGCTCTTCCAGCTCGTGCTGGCGCGCGCCCGCTGGCTGGCGAAGCGCTCGCGCACCGGCATCCGCTTCGAGGTGCGGCGCGAGGCGACCACGGGGCTGCGCGAGCACCTGCCATTCGAGCTGACGGCGGCGCAGAAGCGCTGCATCCGGGAGATCGTCGCCGATCAGACCTCGCCGGAGCGCATGCACCGGCTGCTCCAGGGCGACGTCGGTTCGGGGAAGACCGTCGTGGCGCTGTTCGCGATGCTGGTCGCCGTCGAGAACGGCTATCAGGCCGCGATGATGGCGCCGACGGAGCTGCTGGCCGAGCAGCACGCCGCGACGCTCACGCGGCTCCTCGCGCCGCTCGGCATGATGCCCGAGCTCTTGATCGGGCGGATGACGGCCGCGGAGAAGGCGGCGACGCGCGAGCGCCTGGAGAGCGGCAGCGCGCGCCTGGTGGTCGGCACGCACGCGCTCATCCAGGAGGGCGTGGGGTTCGACAAGCTGGGCCTCGTCGTGATCGACGAACAGCACCGCTTCGGCGTCGAGCAGCGCGCGCTCCTGGCCGAGAAGACCGCCGGCCCGGCCCCCGACGTGCTCCTCCTGTCGGCGACGCCGATCCCGCGCACCCTCGCCTTGGCGCTCTACGGCGACCTCGACGTCTCGCGTCTCGACGAGCAGCCGCCGGGCCGCAAGCCGATCAAGACGGCGATCCGCGGCGAGAAGTCCCGCGTGCGGGTCTTCGACTTCGTCCGGCGGGAGGTCCAGGCCGGGCACCAGGCGTACATCGTCTATCCGGTGATCGACGAGACCGAGACGCTCGACCTCAAGGCCGCGACGCGGATGGCGGACTATCTGTCGAAGGAGATCTTCCCGGACCTCACCATCGGCCTGGTCCACGGCCGCGTCCCGGCCGACGAGCGCGACGTCGTGATGCGCCGCTTCCGCGCGGGCGAGATCCAGGTGCTGGTGGCGACCACGGTGATCGAGGTCGGCATCGACGTCCCCAACGCCACCGTGATGGTGATCGAGCACCCCGAGCGCTTCGGCCTCGCGCAGCTGCACCAGCTGCGGGGCCGGATCGGGCGCGGGGCGGCGGCCAGCCACTGCATCCTGATGGTCGGGGAAGGGGAAGCCCGGGAACGGCTGGAGCGGTTCGCCGCGACCGAGGATGGCTTCGCCATTGCCGAGCTGGACCTCATGGAGCGCGGCCAGGGGGAGCTGGTCGGCGCCAGGCAGGCCGGCGCCGTGGAGTTCCGCTACGCCGACTGGACCAAAGACCTCGATCTCCTGGCCGTGGCCCACCGCCTCGCCCGCGATGTCATCGCCGCCGATCCGGCGCTCCAGGCGCGGGGCCTGAGCCCCGTCGTCGCACAGATCGGGCGCAGGTTCGAGCGCGGGCTGGAACTCTTCAGGGCGATCCCCGGTTAGGACGCGCCAGGCCGCGGTGCGGCGCGTCCACCGCTCATTGTATCTGCAGCGTATAGCTCCCCGTCTGTCCGGTCTTCGAGCTCCCGACCCAGATGATGTACGCCCCCTGCGACTGGGCGATCGCCGAGATCCCGGCCATCGTGCCCGTGGTGTCGGGCGTCGAGATGATGGTGTTGCCTCCACCGGCCAGCTGCAGCTCCGGCGCGAACGCCGTGGAGGTCTCGATGAGCAGGACCGGCTGCAACTGCAGGAGCACCAGCGCGTAGGCGTGGGTGTAGTACAACGACCCCATCGGCCCCAGCCCGCAGTCCGCGGCCGTGATCGTCTGCGAGGTCGTGATCCCCGGGGTCACCCACACCGGGTTGCAGCCCCTCACCGCCGTCGTGTCCGTGGCCATCACGAAGCGGAAAGCGCCGCTCTGGCCCGTGTTGAGCGGGATCACCGCGAGCTGGTAGCTCCCGCTCCCCAGCATCATCCGAACGGTCGTCGCGGTGTCCGGCGCGTTCGTCAGCGCCGAGTTCATGATGATGGCCTCGTTCGAGTCGAAAAGCTGCAGGAGCGTCGTCAGACCGGGCGACGACACGTGGAAGCGGACGCTGGTCTGGCTGTCGACAGCGAACTGATAGAGGCGCCGGCACGTGTGCGCCGTGAGCGTGTCGGCGATCGAGTCCCCGAGCGTGTAGTTGAGGACCGGGACCGTGGGGCTGCAGCCCACGTCCGTCGCCCCGAGGCACGCGGTCGCGGCCACCGGAGCGCCCAAAGCGGCGGCCAGGGCGAGGATTGCTCGAGTTTGACGCACGGCAACGCCTCCTCCGCGACACCGGCCTGTCGGCTCGTCGGTCATGCTAACGTAGCGCATACCCTTACTGCGGCCAACACTTTGACGTCCGGAAACGGGCACTACAGCCGCCCCACCGACCTGTCGCCGTCTGTGGACGCCAGGCGCCAAGACCCCCAGCAAGGGGTGGGAACCTGGCGGGGGTCCTCTTACTATTAAACACCATGGACCCACTCAGGATTATGCGTCAGCCGGCGCCCACGCAGCAGACGCTCTACGACGAGCGCTTCATCGCTCCGATGCGGAAGGAGCTCACCGACCTGGGCTTCCGGGAGATGCGCACCGCCGAGGAGGTGGATGCGCAGTTCAAGGACGCCTCGGGCACGATGATGGTCGTCGTGAACTCGATGTGCGGATGCGCGGCCGGCCGCGCGCGCCCCGGCATCGCGCTGGCGATGCGCCACCCGGTGCGCCCCCGGGTTCTCCGGACGGTCTTCGCCGGGCAGGATCGCGAGGCGACGGAGCGGGCGCGCAGCTACTTCGTCGGCCAACCGCCGTCCTCGCCGTCGGTCGGACTGTTCAAGGACGGCAAGCTGATCTGGATGATGCACCGCTTTCAGATCGAGGGACGGGACGCACCGGAGATCTCGGCCGAGCTGGCGGCGGCGTTCGACACGTACTGCAAGTAGCCCCTCCGCGCGTTGACGGGGGCACGGGCCCCCGCTAGAATCGCACGCCACATGCCGCGCTTCGACATCTCCGCGCTCCCGGGCCAGATCGGCTCGACCGTTGCCGTCCAGGGATGGGTGCTCACCACGCGCTCGTCGGGGAAGATCGCGTTCGTCGTGATCCGCGACGGCTCCGGGTACCTGCAGGGAGTGCTCGCCAAGTCCGAGGCCGACCCCACGACCTGGGAGCGCTTCGGCGCGCTCACCCAGGAGACCTGCGTGCGGCTGGTGGGGGAGGTCCGCGCGGACAAGCGGTCGCCGGGTGGCGTCGAGCTGGGGATCCGGGAGGTCGAGATCCTCGGGCCGAGCACCGATTTCCCGATCAGCCCCAAGGAGCACGGCACGCCGTTCCTGCTGGACCACCGCCACCTCTGGCTGCGGAGCCGGCGCCAGGTGGCGATCATGAAGGTCCGGCACGAGATCATCCAGGCGATCCGCGACTTCTTCCACGAGCGCGGCTTCGTGCTGGTGGACACGCCGATCCTGACCGGCAGCATCGGCGAGTCGGGCGGCACGCTGTTCGAGACCGAGTACTTCGACCTCGGGAAGGCGTACCTCGCGCAGACCGGCCAGCTGTACGTCGAGGCCGCGTGCGCCGCGCTCGGCAAGGTCTACTGCTTCGGCCCGACGTTCCGCGCCGAGAAGTCGAAGACGCGCCGCCACCTCACGGAGTTCTGGATGGTCGAGCCCGAGGTGGCTTTCAACGACTCCGACGACAACATGCGCCTGCAGGAGGAGTTCATCAGCGCGATCGTGGCGCGGGTGCTCGACCGGCGGGCCGGGGAGCTGAAGGAGCTGGAACGGGACACGTCGCGCCTGGCGAGCGTGGTGCCTCCGTTCCCGCGCGTCTCGTACACGGAAGCCGTGGAGCGGCTCAAGGCGAAGGGCTCCTCCATCACCTGGGGGCAGGATCTCGGCGCCGAGGACGAGACGGGGATCACGGAGGGCGCTGACCGTCCGGTCTTCGTCTACAACTATCCGCGCGCGGCGAAGGCGTTCTACATGAAGGAGAATCCCGCCGATCCCCGCACGGTGTTGTGCGACGACTGCCTCGCGCCCGAGGGGTACGGCGAGATCATCGGCGGGAGCCAGCGCGAGGACGACCACGACCGGCTGCTGGCGCGCATCCGGGAGCAGGGACTCCCTGCCGAGGCGTACGGCTGGTACCTCGACCTGCGGAAGTACGGCACCTTCGTGCACTCCGGCTTCGGTCTCGGCGTGGAGCGCACGGTGGCGTGGATCACGGGCACGCAGCACATCCGCGAGACGATCGCGTTCCCGCGGATGATCCACCGCCTCACCCCGTAGCTTCCGCCGCCTTCACTTCGTCCCAGAGCCGGTCGAGGGCCGCGAGGTCCGCGCGGCCCAGCTCGACGCCGCGCGCCGCGGCCTTCTGCTCCAGGGCACGGAAGCGTCGGACGAACTTGTCCGTGGCCGCGCGCAGGGCGACCGACGGGTGCACCCCGGCCTTCCGCGCGACGTTCACCGCCGCGAAGAAGACGTCGCCGATCTCCGCCTGCGGGTGGACGCGCGCCTCGTCCACCTCCTCCTCGAGCTTGTCGAGCGGTCCCGCGAGATCGTCCCAGTCGAAGCCGACGGAGGCGGCGCGCTCCTGGAAGCGGAACGCCCGCTCCAGCTCGGGGAGGCCGGGAGGCAGACGGCCGAGGACGCTCGGCGGCTCCTCGCTCCGGTGCTCGCGGCGCCGCTCCTCCGCCTTCAAGCGCTCCCAGTCCGGCTTGGCTTCCCCGGCGAAGAGGTGCGGATGGCGCCGGCGCATCTTCGTGCCCAGCGTCTCGGTCACGTCGGCCAGGGTGAACGAGCCGCGTTCCTCGGCGATGACGAGCTGGAAGCAGAGGTGCAGGACCAGGTCGCCCAGCTCGGCAGCGATGCGTGCCTCGTCTCCCAGGGCCAGCGCCTCGTCCAGCTCGGCCACCTCCTCGCGGAGGTAGGGGCGCAGGGTCTGCCGTGTCTGGACCCGGTCCCAATCGCACCGTTTCCGGAGGTCCCGGACCAGGTCCAGAATGCCGCCAAACGTCGAATCGTCTTGCATTTAGCCTCCCAGCCGGGTACGGTACTCAACTCGTGAAACCTGAGCAAACCCCCGGGCATCCGCGCACCTGGATCGAGGTGGATCTGGAGGCGCTCGTCGCGAATGCCCGGACGGTCCAGGCGCTCGCGCCGCGCGCGCGGCTGCTGCCGATGGTCAAGGCGAACGCTTACGGCCTCGGCGTCGTTCCGGTGGTGCGCGCCCTGGAGCAGGTGGATCCGTGGGGCTTCGCCGTCGCGACCGCGCACGAGGGGTCCGAGCTGCGGGACGCCGGGATCCGCTCGCGCGTGCTGGTGATGGGACCGCAGACGGAGACGCTGGAGCTGCTGGTCCGTCGCGATCTCACGCCGGCCCTGGGGAGCGTCGAGCAGATCGCCGCCTGGCTCGCGCTGGCGCCCGGCCGCCCGTTCCACGTCGAGGTGGACACCGGGATGGCGCGGTGGGGGCTGTGGTGGGAGTCGTTCGCGGCCGATGCGGCCGCCTTCGGCAGCGCCCCCGGCTTCGAGGGGATCTTCACCCACTTCCACTCGCCGGCGGAGAAGCCCGAGACGGTGCGCGAGCAGTGGGCGCGGTTCCAGGCGGTGCTCGGGGCGCTGCCGCGGCGGCCCGCGCTGGTGCACGCGGCCAACAGCGCCGCCGCGGTCGCCTTCCCCGAGACGATCGGCGATCTGGCGCGGCCGGGGATCTTCCTCTACGGGGGCAGGGCGGGGGCGCGCCGGCCGCGGCCGGTGGTCGAGTGGCGCGCCCGGGTGCTCGCGACCCGGTGGCGTGAGGCGGGGCAGACGGTGAGCTACGGGGCGACGTACACGACCGCGGTGCGCACCTGCCTGGCGACGCTCGCGGCGGGCTACGCCGACGGGCTGCCCCGCTCGCTCTCCAACGTGGGCGCGGCGCTGATCGAGGGCCGTCGGCTGCCGTTCGCCGGACGGGTCACGATGGACTTCACGATGGTCGCGTCGGCCGGGTGGGCGCCGGCGGTGGGGAGCGTGGCGACGCTGATCGGGCGCGACGGCGACGCCGCGATCGAGCTCGACGAGGTGGCGGAAGCTGCGGGAACGATCAGCTACGAGATCCTGACGGGGCTGGGGCAGCGCGTGGCGCGCGTCTACACGTGAAGCGGTTCTTCCTCATCGTCCTCGACGGCCTGGGGTGCGGCGCCGCGTCCGACGCCGCCGCATACGGCGACGGGGGCAGCGACACGATCGGGAACGTGGCCCGCGCGGTGGGCGGCCTGCGCCTGCCGGTGCTGGAGGGGCTGGGCCTGGGCCGCATCCGCCCGATCGCCGGCGTCCGGCCCGTCGAGGCGCCGCGCGCGGCCTTCGGGCTGATGCGGCCTGCGAGCGCGGGGAAGGACAGCACGACCGGGCACTGGGAGATCTGCGGGCTCACGGTCAGGCGGCCGTTCCCGACCTACCCGCACGGCTTCCCGAAGGACGTGCTGGCCGAGTTCTCGCGACGGACCGGGCGCGGCGTCCTCGGCAACAAGCCGGCCTCCGGCACCGCCATCATCGCGGAGCTGGGGGAACGGCAGCTCGCCACGGGCGACTGGATCGTCTACACCTCGGGCGACTCCGTCTTCCAGGTGGCGGCGCACGAGGAGAAGATCCCGCTCGACGAGCTCTACCGCGCATGCACCGAGGCGCGCGGGATGCTCACCGGCGCGCACGGCGTGGCGCGCGTCATCGCGCGGCCGTTCGTCGGGACGCCCGGCGCCTTCACCCGCACCGCCCACCGTCGCGACTTCTCGCTGGACCCGGTCGGGCCCACGTTGCTGGACTGCCTGGCCGACGCCGGGGTCCCGCGCACCGGGATCGGCAAGGTGGACGACCTGTTCGCCGGCCGGAACATCACCGCCACCCACACCCCGACCAACGCGGACGCGTACCGCCTTCTTCGGGACGCCCTCGCTCGTGTAGATTCCGGGCTGGTGTTCGCCAACGTGGTCGAGTTCGACCAGAGCTGGGGACACCGCAACGACGTCGCCGGCTTTCACCGCGGGCTCCTCGAGCTGGATCGGGAGTTGGGGTCGTTGCTGGAGCTGCTCCGGGAGGACGATCTGTTCGTGCTGACGGCCGACCACGGCAACGATCCGACGACGGCGTCCACGGACCACGCGCGCGAGAACGTGCCGCTGCTGGTCTGCGGCCCGCGGGTCAAAGCCGTCGCGCTGGGCGAGCGGGCGACATTCGCCGACCTGGGCCAGACGGCGGCGGAGTACTTCGGCGTCGGGCCGCTCGAGACCGGCACGTCGTTCCTCCGCGAGGTCCTCGCGTGAGCGACCGCCTCCTCGAGGCGGCGCGTGCGGCGCAGGCGCGGGCGCACGCCCCGTACTCGCGGTTCAAGGTGGGGGCCGCGCTCGAGGCGGCCGACGGGACGGTGATCGCGGGCTGCAACGTGGAGAGCGCGTCGTACGGGGGAACCATCTGCGCCGAGCGGGGTGCGGTGATGGCGGCGGTCGCGGCGGGGCATCGCGCCTTCCGGCGCCTGCTGATCACCAGCGACGCCGACGAGCCGGTCGCGCCGTGCGGGCTGTGCCGCCAGCTGCTGGCGGAGTTCGGGCTGGACCTGGAGATCGTGTCCGTGGGCTCGCGCGGCGGCCGGGAGACCTGGCGCCTCGACGCCCTGCTGCCTCACGCCTTCACCAGCAAGCACCTGCGGGAGCGCGCATGAAGATGGGCCGCATCGTCGGGTCGGTCGTCGCGACCCGCAAGGATCCGTCCCTGGTCGGCGCCAAGTTCCTGGTCGTCGAGAACCTGTCGCCCGACCTGAAGCCGGAGGGCGGGTACGTCGTGGCGGTGGACTCGGTGGGCGCCGGGGCGAGCGAAGTCGTGCTGTACGCGTCGGGCTCCTCGGCGCGACAGACTCCCGGGACGAAGGACCGCCCGGTGGACGCGGTGATCATGGCGATCGTGGACAGCTTCGAGGCGCATGGCAAGAATGTCCGTCTGGCGTAACGCCCTCCTCGCGGGCCTGGTCGCGGCCGGGGGATGCACCGAGAAGCTCACGACCCCCGCGAGCTGCCCGGAGGTGTGCCCGAACAGCAGCGTGCAGCTCGCGGACACGCTGCTCACCGGGGCCGACGTGGCGGACACGTCGGTCCGCGGGTACGTGCTGACGAGTGAGGCCACGTACGTCGCCGCCTCGAGCCTCGATTCCCTGAAGAGCATGATCCTGCTCCGCTTCGCGCCGGTACCGACGCAGTGGGTCCAGACTGCGACGGACACCGTCCAGGCGGTCTTTCCCCCCGACAGCGTGTTCGCGGAGCTGCAGCTCGTCTTCCAGGACACCGCCGTCCATCCGAAGATCGTGTTCTACCGCCTTCCGGCGCAGTTCGACACGACGATGTCGTACGCGCAGGCGCAGGCCTACTTCGTGGACTCGGCGGTCCTGGATACGGTGGCGGTCCCTGACAGCGGGAACATGGAGGCCCGGTTGCCGATCAGCGTGGTCCCGGCGCCGGGCGACTCGGGGGTGGTGTCCATCGGTGCCAGGGTCATCGCGGATTCCCCGACCGTCGTTGCGTTCTCCTCGGGACACAGCCTCACCACGGCGCCGGCGCTCTCCTATTTCGTGCACGGCCAGCCGCCGCAGGACTCGTTGAGCCGGAACCTGCCTGACACGGCGACCTTCACGACGTTCGTTCAGTCGCCCGCAGTCGTCCAGCCGCCGCCCGGTGTGCTCGCGATCGGCGGCCTGCCGGCGGCCCACTCGCTCGTCCATTTGTCGCTCCCCAGCGTGGCGGTGGATTCGATCGGCGTCGTGCGAGCGACGCTGTTGCTGCACCTGGTGCGCCCGGCCGTCGGCTTCCCGGGTGACAGCTTCTTCGTCAACGCATTCCCGATCCTCAGGGACTACGGCCCGAAGTCAGTGCTCTTCCCGGACACGTTGATCACGGGCGTGGCGGTGATCCACGCCGGCCAAACGGGGACCGTGGAGATTGACATCGCGCCGATCCTCCGCATCTGGGGCACGACCTCCGGAGACTCCATGCCGCGGGCCATCATGCTGGGCGTGTTCGCCGAGGGGTATGCCCTCGGAGAGGTGGATATCCAGGGGCGCTTGGCAGGCGGCGGGGGCCCGCAGCTCGAGGTGACGTACGTGAAGAAATACGAGGTCGGAGTTCCGTGACGCGTTTCCTGCCCGGCCTGCTGGCCGTGGCCGCCCTGCTGGGGGCGCGCCCCGCGGCGGCCCAGGACTCCGTCTTCGGGATCCGGGGCCTGGGATTCCTGGGGGAGCCCATCTCGGCGCACAGCGCCGCGCTGGGGGGCGGCGAGTCGATGTTCGACGGGAGCTCCGCTGTGAGCCCGGCGTCCCTCGCGTCCTGGCGCACGCTGGCCGGATGGGCGGTGGGTGCGCAGTCGGAGCGCACCTTCAACCCGGGGACCGGGGCGGTCTCGCTGAGTTCGATGCGCTTCCCGATGTTCGGCTTCGCCGCGCCCGTCGGAAACCGGCTGGTCATCGGGGTCAACGTCTCCGACTACCTGAACCGCAACTGGGACGTGCAGCGGACGGACACGGTGATGCCGCGGGACTCGGCGCTGCCGGTCACGGACCGGACCCGCTCCCTCGGCGGCGTGACGGACATCCGCTTCGCGGCGGCGTACCGGGTCTCGAGCCGCATCGCGCTGGGCGTCGGCCTCCACGTGCTCACGGGCTCGGTGCAGACGGCCGTGGAGCGCGACTTCCCGACCGATTCCACGTACCACACCTTCGGCCAGGTGACGGAAACGGACTACCACGGCCTTGGCGCGTCGCTGGGCCTGTTCGTGTCGCCGATCCCGCGGGTGGTCGTCGGCGCCAGCGCCCGTATCAACGGGCGGCTGTCGGAGATCAATCCGGGCGGCAACGCGAGCGTGCGGCTGCCCACGGAGCTGGCCGGCGGGCTCTACGTCACGCCGTGGGACGGCGTCATGGTCGCCACGACCGTCATCCACGACAACTGGAGCGTCGCGGCACCCACCCTGGTCGCGGACTCACAACCCCCTTCCCGGGACGTGTGGAGCGTCGGGGCCGGCGCGGAGGTCACGCTGCTGAAGCTGTTCGGCGAGGTGACCCCGCTGCGCGCCGGATACCGGTGGCGGCAGCTGCCGTTCCCCGTGGGCACGGCCGCCCTGAGCGAGCGCGCGGTTTCCGGCGGCCTCAGCTTCGCGCTGGCCGGCGGGCGGGCGAACGTGGACCTCACCGTGGAGGGGGGCTCGCGCACCGCCGGTGCGCTGACGGAGAGCTTCACGACGATCCTGGTGGGCCTCTCGATCTTCCCGTGAACGTCTTCCTTTACACCTTCGGCTGCAAAGCCAACCAGTACGACACGGAAGTGGTGCGCCAGCGTCTGGAGGACGCGGGGTGCCGCGTCGTGGCGGCGCCCGACGGGGCGGACGCCGCGGTGGTGAACTCGTGCACGGTGACGCACGTGGGCGAGGGGAAGATGCGCGCGTTGGTCCGACGGCTGGCGCGGAAGAACCCGGCCATCCGCACCGTGGTGATGGGGTGCGCCGCGGCGGTGGACGACGGCCGCATCGCGGAGCTCCCCAACGTGGCCGCCGTGGTGCCGGGTGCCGACGACGGCGCGGTGGCGCGGGCGCTCGCGCTGCCGGACCGGGACGCGCCCGAGGCGGGACTGCGGCGGTTCGCGTCCGGCTCCCGAGCCTGGCTCAAGATCCAGGACGGATGCGACGAGCACTGCACCTTCTGCGCGACGGTGCTCGCGCGCGGCGCCAGCCGGTCGCGTCGCCCCGAGGAGCTGGTGCGGGAGGCGGAGCGACTGGCGGCGGTGCACGCCGAGATCGTGCTCACCGGCGTGCACATCGGCTCGTACGGACTCGACCTCGACGGGAAATGGTCGCTGTCGGCGCTGGTGGGGCTGCTGGTCGAGCGGGTGAGCGGCGTCCGGTTCCGGCTGACTTCGATCGAGGCCACGGAGCTGGACGACGGGCTGATCGCGCTGATGGCGATGGCGCCGGACCGGGTCGCGCCGCACCTCCACGCGCCGCTCCAGTCCGGGAGCGACCGCGTCCTCAGGCGGATGGGGCGCCACTGGTACACCGCGGCCGCGTACCGCCGGAACGTGGAGCGCCTCGCAGCGCGCGTCGCCCCGCTCGGGTTGGGGGCGGACATCCTGGTCGGGTTCCCGGGCGAGTCGGAGGCCGACCACCGGGCCACGGCGCGGATGGTCGAGGAGCTGCCCTTCACCTACCTGCACGTCTTCCCGTACTCGCCGCGGCAGGGCACCGCCGCGCCGCGGCTGGGGCCGCCCGCCGAGAGCGCGGCGACGCGCGAGCGGAGCGCGGAGCTGCGCGCGCTGGGCGAGGCGAAGGCGGCGGCGCACCGCCGCTCCCGGGCGGGCGGCCCCGCCGATCTGGTCCTGGAGGCCCGTCGCGCCGGCCAGCGCGAGGCGGTGACGGAGGACTACCTGAACGCGACGGTGCCCGCCGACGCGCCCTGGGTGCTGGGCAAGCGCCGGGTCGCAGCCCGCCTGGTGGCGCGCGGCGGCCTGCTCGCGGCGGAGAGCGCGTGAGCGCGCCGGACGGCCGCCGAATCGGGCACGACACCTCCGATGCGCCGCCCGCTCGATCCGGCCCTGGCATGAGTACCACCGGGGCGTCCTTCTTCATCGAGACCTACGGCTGCCAGATGAACGCGGCCGACGCGCAGCTGATGGCCGGGGTGCTGCTCAAGGACGGGTTCGCCCCCGCGCCGTCGCCGGAGGCGGCGGACGTCGTGATCGTCAACACCTGCGCCATCCGCGACCGCGCGGAGCAGCGCGTGCTCGGGCGGGTCGGCGAGCTCAAGCGCAGCAAGCGGCCGGGGGACGTCCTGGGCGTGGTCGGGTGCATGGCCCAGCGCCTCGGCGAGCGGCTGCTGGAGCGGGCGCCCTACGTGGACTTCGTGGCGGGCCCCGATGCCTACCGCGACCTGCCGCAGCTGGTGCGCCGGGCGCGGGAAGGGGAACGGGCCGCGGATACCTCCCTGCGCTCCACCGAGCACTACGAGGACATCCTGCCGGTACGGGAGACGGCGGCCAGCGCGTTCGTCACGGTCCAGCGCGGCTGCGATTACCGGTGCACGTTCTGCATAGTTCCGATGACGCGGGGTCCGGAGCGGAGCCGGAGATTGGCCGACGTCGTACGCGAGGCGGAGCTGCTGGCCTCTCGCGGGGTGACGGAGGTGACGCTCCTTGGGCAGACGGTCAACTCGTACTTCGACGGCGCGCACGATTTCGCCGACTTGCTCCGCGCGGTGGGCGCCCTCCCTGGCATCCGGCGGCTGCGGTTCACCAGCCCGCACCCGAACGCCTTCTCCGACCGGGTGGTCGCGGCGATCGCGGAGGTCGAGGCGGTGTGCGAGCACGTGCACCTGCCGGCGCAGAGCGGCTCGAGTGCGGTGCTCAAGCGGATGCGGCGGCGGTACACGCGCGAGGAGTACCTGCGGGTCGTCGAGCGGCTGCGCTTGGGCGTCCCCGACCTGGCGCTCACGACGGACATCATCGTGGGCTTCCCCGGAGAGACCGAGGCGGACTTCGACGCCACGCTCCGTCTGGTCGCCGAGGTCGGCTTCGACGAGGCCTACACCTTCCGGTTCAGCCCGCGCGAGGGGACGCCGGCCACGCGGCTGCCGGACGCGGTGCCGGAGGCGGTGGCGGCGGAGCGGCTCGTGCGCGTCATCGCGGAGGTGCGGCGGGTCTCGCGCGCGCGGAACGCGGGGCTCGTCGGCACGACGCACGAGATTCTGGTCGAGCAGATGGCGCGGCGCGGTTCGCAGCTGCAGGGGCGCACCCGGCAGCACCGCGTGGCGATGGTGGACGGCCCGCCGGAGTGGATCGGCAGCTATCGGACGGTGCGTTTCACGGGCACGACGGGCGCGACCTTCAGCGCGGTGCCGGTTGCGGCGGACCGCGAGGTGGTGGGCGCATGAAGAACGTGGTGGAGGCGCTGGTGCTCCGGGAGTACGAGCGGCTGCTGCCGACGGTGAGCGGCGCGTGCGGCTGCGTGATGTGCCGGGAGGACGTGATGGTGTACGCGCTGAACCGGCTCCAGCCGCACTACGTGGCCACGCCCGCGGGCGAGGTGATCTCCGGCGTCGAGATGGAGAAGGTGCAGGGGCAGGCGGACATCGCGGTGGCGCTGATGGACGCGTTCCGCGTGGTCGGGTCGGCCCCGCGCCACGGCAGGCGGGCCACCAAGGCGCGCTGACGCTTGCGGGCCGGCGCTAGATGCCGGCCGTCGTGTGGTGTGCGATCGGCTTCGTGGCCGGCGACTTCGCCGGCCT
>Ga0187849_1000331_pt1 | contig 65834 bp, 69 predicted proteins | sample June2016WEW_4_10_2_FD_132412 | JGI IMG/M metagenome (GOLD analysis project Ga0187849, IMG submission 132412) | Peatland microbial communities from SPRUCE experiment site at the Marcell Experimental Forest, Minnesota, USA - June2016WEW_4_100 | ecosystem: Environmental > Terrestrial > Soil >... | reverse complement strand
GTGACTACTTTAAAGATGGTGGAATTATTCAGGATGGAAGGGTTTACTACAAAGGTTATGTTGCCACTGTTCCCAGGGGTGAGAGTTAAAGGAATGTGGACCAGGGTTAGCGCGTTGCCGGAAAGATCTTCTATGTAGGCATAATCAACGGTCGTATTGACGCTGCCCCGGTTCAGCAGAAATAGAACCACGTTGCCTGTCTGGTTATCGGCGTCAATTTTCACGATCCTCAGGTCTTCCAGGATCCTGTTTGTATCAGGAGTCGGCACTAAATTTTGTGAAAACGCTGAATAAACCATAACTGAAGTTGCGGCCACTATTAGAATAAGAAGTATAGTGGATACAATAACAGAAACGCCTTTCCTATTCGCCAATTGGCACCACTAGAGGGTGATTAATGAATCCGCATTTTTATATACTCCGCTTACTTAGTAGTATTAAACAAAAAACAAAATTATTGTGTTACTGTTTTACTGTTTTTCATATATACAGTTCTTAAATAATAGACTAAAAAGATTCATGTATGACTGCGATAAATTAGTTTATAAAAAAAATCAGTTCTTGCATAACTTCGTGAAATTCTTCAGAATGTCTTTACCCCGGGGCGTGTCCGCAACCTCAACGTGGAACTGGAGACCATAGATTGGCCTTTTGTCCACCTTTAGAGCCTCCACGTCGCAATACTCACTGTTTGCCAGTATCGTGAATCTGCCGCCATTCTTTCTAACCTCATCGTTATGGGAAGCCCAAGCAACGAATTCCCTATCAATTCCCAAGAAGATGTCATCTGTTTCCAGAACTTTGACAAGCGTCCTCCCATACTCCGGCTGTCTCCCCTTTACAACCTCGCCTCCCATCACCTTCCCAATAAGCTGGTGGGAGAGGCAGATCCCTAACAGAGGGAATGTGCATCTTTCGATTATCTCGGGGGTTCTGCCAAGTTTATTCAGCCCATCATTGACGCTGTGCGGACCACCGCCCATTATAAGGCCGTCCACCTTCAATTCCTCCAAGGAGGTAGATTGAGGGATCAGTCTGCTGGAAACCCCAAGCTCTTTTAGCGCCCTTACTATTAGGTGATTGTATTGCCCCCCCATGAAGACTACGGGTATGTACATCCGATCACCTATTCGAATTCTACAGTCGCTGGTGGCTTAGAGGTCAGGTCATAGGCAACAGCTACAACCCTTTTGTCCTTCAAAACGCCCTTAGCTATCTCCTGTAGGACCTGGAGAGAGACCGCCGAAGGCTTGGCGGTCATAAAATCCCTCGTGTCAACGGCCCTTACGATTACAAAATACCGCTTGATTCTTTTTTTTCTGGTAGATTTGGCACTATTATCGCTAATGCTGTACAGCACCCTCACGATCTCCCTGTCAGCGTGAACTACCTTCTCGGGCATCTCGAAGAGATCCTTGGGTTCCTCCTCGATCCCAGACACTACGATCATCTTCCCGTACGCCCTGTCGTCGCCTTTCACGCCTGTTGCCCGGCCTGCCAAATAATATGCCGAAGCGCCATCATGAACCTTTGACAGTATCTTATCAATTCCTCTTCCTGCTGGCGTACGGTCATCTTCGACAATTGCTGCCAGATATTGCTGCGGAGGAGGAGCAATCTGCCTCAAATGATCTTCAACTATAAAGGTTGCCTTTTTCAGGACATCCAACTTATCCTCTTTCACAGTGCCTATGCACCTGACAAGCAGACCAGGTCCAGGAAATGGCTGCCGGTTTGATGAAGTAATCTCAACGCCAAGGTACCTTGCCAGAGCCCTCACTTGGTCCTTGTAGAGGTCGAGCAGTGGCTCGAGGAGCTTGAAACCGAAACTGCTCATTGTGTTCACCCCCAACTGTTCGAGGACGTTGTGCTGAGTCTTTATACCCCCCGAAGTCTCTATCCAATCGGGAGCAATCGTCCCTTGAATTAGTATCTCGCATCCCTCGCCCTTGACCGCTTCGCCAAGGATCGTGTAAAAAGTGTCGCGGAACGCCAAGCGCTTTGATTCTGCGTCAGTCTTACCTTCTAGAGCCCTAAGGAATCTGTCCTCCACCGTGAGCACCTTGAAAGGCAGCCCCAGTGAGGTCAGCATCGTCCTCACTTCCTCCACCTCCCCTTCCCTCATGAACCCAGTATCCATGAAGAAGCAGATCAGCCTATCGCCCAATGCGCGAAGCGCAAGCACAGCACACACAGTGCTGTCGACCCCGCCAGATGTTGCGATGGCAGCTTTAGATGAACCAACTATCCGCTTTATCTCTGGGACATTCTTGTCGACGAACCGTGCTGGATCGAAATCCTGGGAGTCTGATGATGAGATCGGATTGTGCCCCCTTGAGTAGTGTAGTGTTCTGTTTCAGCAAACTTAATTTTAACGTCTTCGGCGGGAAGTCCCCATCCTTCAGGGTGGGGATGAAAGCCGAAACTCTTTTTAGCCCTATTTTATGAGATGAATCCAATGATGCTCTGCTACCGCTACCGCCTGTACCCGTCCAAGCAGCAAGAATCAACATTATTGTGCCATCTCGACATTTGCAGGCAACTCTACAACACGCTACTGTCGCTGAAGTGTAATAATATTGGGAGGAAGCAGTTGCAGGCAATGCTTCCTGAAATGAAGAAACATCGCTTAGAACTAGCAGAGGTTTACTCAAAAGCCTTGCAGATGGTAAACATACAGCTTCACCACAACCTCTCAGTATTGCATGCATTGAAACTGAAGGGTAGGAAGGTCGGTCGCCTCCGCTTCAAGAAGGAAGGTCGCTACCGAACGCTGAACTATAACCAGTCTGGCTTTTCAATAGACGGAAAGAAGCTCTCGCTGTCAAAGATAGACTTAATCCCAATAAAATTGCACCGCCCCATCGCAGGCAAACCGAAAGGCGTCCTTATCACCCATGCCAAATCAGGCAAATGGTTTGCCATCTTCCAGTGCGAACACCCTAGTCAGCCATTGCCTTCCTGCAACAAATCCGTTGGCATTGATGTCGGTCTGAAACATTTTCTTAGCGATTCAGACGGTCGCCAGATAGAGAACCCACGTTACTACCGCAAAACAGAGCAGAAGCTGAAGATAGCACAGCGTTCGCTATCCAGAAAGCGGAAGGGTTCATCCAACAGATCAAATGCGAGGCTTAAAGTAGCCCGCCTCAGCGAGAAACTGACAAACCAGCGTGACGACTTTCTCCACAAGCTTTCAAGGTTCTATGTCAACTATTATGGCTTGATAGCGGTGGAAGACCTCCGAATACGAAATATGGTTCGCAGTCGCAATTACGCAAAATCAATATTGGACGCCTCTTGGGGCAAGTTCTTTAAATTGTTGTCCTGCAAGGCTGAAAGTGCTGGCAGGATAGTTGTGAAAGTAAACCCAAGAGGAACATCGCAAGAGTATAATCACGGTCTGATCGATCGTGACTACAACGCCTCGCTCAATATCTTGGAGCTGGGCTTAGCGGGGTTGGGACGACCCTTTGAGCCTGTGGAGACGAGACCAATACTTGCACCGCATCAGGTGCCAGCAAGCCTCATCATTGAAGCAGGAAGCCCTTACCCTTCAGGGTAGGGTAGTTCACGGATGATTATAAAGAGAATGATTCGTCGGGATGTGCGCTGATTGCTGGATAGTCTGAGGTCCAAAGTGTCTGCAGTATTCAACCCCCTCTTTTCCGCTCTTGCCTCTGCGGGCATATCCCCAAACGCGATAACTACGGCGGGCTTTCTGGTCTCGATTCTGTCAGCTTACTTCTTTTATGTCTCCCAGCCAGTTTATGGCGGAATCATCCTCCTACTGTCGGGCTTCTTTGATATCCTCGACGGCGGGGTGGCGAAGGTCTCAGGCAAGGTGACGAAGTTTGGTGGGGTACTGGACTCGACCCTCGACCGCTACTCCGATCTGATAATAATTGGCGCAATTGTGATTGCAGGGCTCTGCAACCCAATCTGGGGTATTATTGCGATCATTGGGTCGGTGATGGTGAGCTACATCCGGGCTAAGGGGGAACTCGAAGGGGTCAAGATGGCAGGCGTCGGAGTTATGGAGAGAGCGGAGAGAATCTTGATACTGGCTGTCTTCGCAATCGCCAGCTACACCTGGCTCGGTATAATAATTCTCGCGGTGCTAACGAACTTCACAGTTGCCCAGCGTCTTTATCATATTTGGAAGGAGTTGCACCGCCAGGCTCCAGTTGTTCAAGGGTTCTCCTGAGGATGCCTTTCCCCTCTTTGAGGGCTTCCAACCCCAGCTTGGTAGGACTGTAGTACCTCCTAACGACGTTGCTGGGCGGCCTCTTCTCTGTGGTGCTTAAGACTAGACCCTCACGCTCCATCTTGTAGAGTACAACGTAAACCGTAATCATGGCTGGCTCGAAACCAAAGGAGTTCTTGATGCGGGCGTTGATCTCGTAAGCGTAGAGAGGCCGCCTCTCCAACAGGAAGAGTATGTAGAGCCACAGGTTCTCCTTGGTAAGCTTCTCCTTCAGCCTATTCAGCGCCAATTGATCCAGCCTTCGTTCCTGACTTTATGCAGAGACGAGTTATGGACTTTATGAAATTTAACGCTTTTCTAGAAGGTCGAGCTCGCTCTGCACAATGGTTATGCAATGGCTGGCGAGGTAGGGATAGGGACCGAGGCTCACCCGCTTCGCCTTCAGGCCATCGAGGAGATGCTCGCTCTGCGGATCGAGGCCCTTCTGGTCACCGAGGATGAAGGCAGAGTCCTTGCCGAACGAGACGCCCCGCGAGTCCTCACCCTCCTCGTGAAGGTAGAAAATGGGAAGCTGCTGCTCCCTCATTTCTGCCACAGCCCTCTCGAAGCTCTTACGTTCCATTTTAACGCCTCTGATCTTAATCCCAGAAAGGGCGTCGAAGAGCATCTTTGCAGCTCCCACCTCGCTCTTGGGCACACTTTCCATTATCGAGCCCTCGAACGTCACGGTAACGGGCGGATCGGGAGAGCCTTCTAGCACAAGGGTAAGGCGTGAGTCCTTCCTCGGCCCCTTTGTGCTATAGAGGGCAGAGATGATGCACCTGGCAATAAGATCAGTCCTTCCAGGGGAACCTGCGAGGGACTTTAAAGAAAAATCAGGGGCACTTCGCCCCTCCGAAGCCTTGAGCAAAAATGCTCTAAACAATTATTGAGTTCCTCTCTCTTTTACCTGAGATCACTGGCGGTCTTCCGCTCGCCCTTGGACCGCACCTTCACTACCCTTTGGTAGATCGCGCAGGAGATGCAGTAGTTCTTGGTCACTATCCGGCGGTATATGAAAGCGCCCTGCTTCGTGAGTTCCCTCGCGAGCTGGGGGTCCACTATGGAGACGGGCTTCGTTACCTTTATTGCCTTGTCCCTGGGCACCCAAGCGCCGCATGCATCGCACTGCACGCGCGAGGACTGGCCCTTAGAGCCCTTGTTCCTTCCACGGCTCTTCCTCTTCTTTGGCAATTCTTTACCCTCCGATCATCAAGATAGTTGGTTAATGGAAGTTCAGTTAATTAACCTTTTCATTCAGCCCGTCCTCCCAGATCGGGGATCGGGGAGGTAGTGGAAGATTGTCAGGCAGTGAGGATTAGGAAGATCGCAGTGATGGCACTTGTCGCCAGTGCCACGGGAATTCCAGCCTTCAGAAACTCGGCATAGGAGAAACTGCTGCCCCTCCGCTCCGCTGCCTCTAGGACGATGATGTTTGCGGCGGCGCCTAGCAGCGTGGCGTTCCCAGCCAGCGTGCTGCCTGCTGCAAGTGAGAGCCATTTAGCGCTGCCTGCCTTGGCATTCAGGAAGATGGGGAGCGCTATAGCCACAAAGGGGACGTTGGAGGTCACCTGTGAGACGAGGAGGCTCATCCCAAATATTGAAAGCACAGAGGATGAGCCGCTGGCAAAGAGGGTTCCGGTGAATGGCGCGAAGAGGTAGTCGAGGAGGCCGCTGCTAGCGACGGTCCCCATGACTATGAACATCGCCGCAAAGAAGATCAGTGTGCCCCAGTCGATCTCCTTCACTGCCTTTCCCCTTTCAGAGCTTATCAGGAGCGCTGCGAAGCCACCGGCAAGGGCGACCATCGCTATCGGAACCCCTGTTAGGTCTGATGTTAGGAATCCGAGCACAGTGGCGACGGCTATTACACCGATGGCTATAGCACCTGTCCTATTGGTAAGCATCGTCCCAGGCTCCGGGAGTTCCCCACTAAAGCTCCCCCCTACATCCTTGCGGTAGACCCATCTGAGGATGAAGTACGCCGAGCAGATTCCAAGGACGGTTGGCAAAGCCATCCGGGAGAACCAATAGATCGTGTCTGTGCTGGACGCTATCTTGATGAGTATATTCTGGGGGTTCCCGATGGGTGTGAGCGCGCTGCCGATGTTGGATGCCAAAGCCACTGCCAGGAGGTAGGGCACAGTCCTCACCTTGCTGAACGCACACGCGGAGATCGCTATGGGCGTCATTACGAGGACTACGGCGTCATTGACGAGAAATGCAGAGGCAAAGCCCACGAATATGAGCGTAATGAGGAGAAGGCGGGCGGGGGTTTTTGCTGTGCGGAGGAACCTGATCGCAAGGTATTGGAGCAAACCAGTTTGTGCCATGACCTCCACCATCGCGAAGGTTCCGAAGAGGAAGGCGAGGATGTTCATATTTATCAGGCGGAAGGCGTCACCAAGGCTAACGATGCCGAGTGTGAGGAAGAGGATAGCTCCGAGGAGCATAGCAAGCCAGATCTCTATTTTGAACCTGCCCACCCGGCGCAGCACAATCAGTGCGAAGACTGTCACAAAGATTGCCAGAACTTCCAGCTGCACCAGTCCCGTTGTGGCCACTCTTCTCCCCCGCAATTAGCGTTAAAGTATCTCCTGAAGCCCTATTAAATAAAGGTGAAGCGGTGACACCGAGCAAAGGTTATGAGGTCGCTAAAAGAAGTAATGAGATGAATTTGGGAGTCATTATCTGAGGGATCTGCAATGGACTCGGGTTACAAGGGCAAGGTCCTTGATGTCATCAAGGCTCAGAATCTGCAGGTTGGGGACAGGATCTTGGCAAAGAACGAGAAGGTTTCGTTCACAGGAATACTGATGCCCCGATCCGAACTCGATGACGAAATGCACATAATCCTGAAGCTGGATGACGGCTACAACCTCGGTTTAGCTATAGACTCGCTCTCTTTGCAGAAGCTTCCGCAGGAAGAAATCAAAGCAGAACAGCCTGCCTTCGAGGAGAGGTCGGACCCGAGCCTGCCGAAGGTCTCTATAATAAGCACCGGAGGTACTATCGCCAGCAAGGTCGATTACAAGACGGGTGCGGTCAGCCCAGCGCTGACTGCGATGGACCTCTACCAGCTGGTTCCCGAGCTGGGAAAGATAGCCAGCATAAGGACTGAGATCCTCTTCAGTCTGCTCTCGGAGAATATAGAACCTAAGAACTGGGCATCAATGGCGCGTGCCGTTGTGGGCCACGTCCGCGACGGGGCGCAGGGGATAGTGATCACCCATGGCACCGACACCATGGGTTACACCGCGGCTGCGCTCAGCTTCGCCCTGAAAGGGCTCCCCGTCCCGGTCGTGCTCGTCGGCTCCCAGCGCTCCTCGGATAGGCCGTCATCGGACGCCTATCTGAACCTCAAGGGTGCGGTACTCACAGCAGCAAGCGCACCGTTTGCAGAGGTCTGCGTCCTGATGCACTGCAGCAGCAGCGACGGCTGCTTAGTCGCCCACAGGGGGACGAGGGTGAGGAAGCTGCACACGAGCAGGCGTGACGCCTTTGAGTCTGTTAATGCGCAGCCTTTAGCGAAGGTCGAGGGAGGAAAGATAGAGGTCCTCGGGGAGTACAGGAAGAGGAGCATGGGAAGCAGCCTCGAGGCTAAGGCTACCTTCGACGAGGACGTTGTTCTCATCAAATCTTTCCCAGGGGTGCCGACCGACCTCTTTGACCCCATAATACACAGGGATTTCCATGGCATAGTCCTCGAGGGAACAGGCCTCGGCCATTTCCCGTCGAGTAGCTTCGGTCAGATTAAAAGGGCGATCGATGGTGGGATGACAGTTGTAATGGCGTCGCAGTGTATCTGGGGGAGGGTCAACATGAATGTCTATAGCACCGGCAGGGAGCTGCTGAAGCTTGGCGTGATCCCAGCCAGCGACATGCTACCCGAGACGGCGCTGGTCAAGCTCATGTGGGTCTTGGGCCAGACTAATGATCCCGCAAAGATTCGGAGCATGTTCCTTGAGAACATGGCGGGTGAGATCTCGACCAGGAGCGAGTACATCGAGAAGGAGGAGGAAAGTTCTGAATGAATGGGCAGGTCAAGGTCGGGATCGAGATACACCAACAGCTCGACACGAGGGAGAAGCTCTTCTGCGGCTGCCCCACCGTCCTTAGGGAGGAGGAACCGCATTACTCAGTGTGCAGGGGGCTTAAAATAACCTCGAGCGAGCTTGGCGACCTGGACAGTGCTGCCATGTTCGAGTCTGAGAGGAAGAAGTCCTTCATCTACCAGGGGTATAGGGACAGCACGTGTCTTGTTGAGCTTGACGAGGAGCCACCGCACGACCTGAACCGTAAAGCAGTCCGCGTCGCGCTCACTGTAGCCAGGCTTCTGAACATGACGCCAGTCGACGAGATACATGTCATGCGCAAGCTGGTCATCGATGGTTCCAACACCACAGGATTCCAAAGGACTTCAAAGGTGGCATTCAGCGGGTGGCTGGCCGATGGGGACGAGAGGATAGGCATGCAGTCCCTGTGCGTCGAGGAGGACGCAGCGAGGAAGGTCTCAGAGGGTAAGGATGGGATCACCTATAGGCTTGACAGGTTGGGCATCCCTCTGGTCGAGGTCGCGACTGCCCCTGACATCCATAGCGGGGAACAGGCAGAGCGCGTTGCCCGTGGGATGGGGAGCATCCTCAAGGCGACAGGGATGATAAAGAGGGGGCTGGGCACCATTCGCCAGGACCTGAACATCTCGATAAAAGGGGGTACGAGGGTCGAGGTGAAGGGAGTACAGGAGCTGGGGATAATCTCCAAGGTGGTCGAGTACGAAGCAGCCAGGCAGAGAGCGTTACTCCAGATCAGGGAGGAGCTTGCCAGGAGAGGAGGAGGCAAGGTGTCGTTGAAGACAATTGATGTAACGGACGTATTCGCGACCTCGGTTAGCAAGGTCGTGAGGAAGGCGGTAGACTCGGGAGGCAGGGTGAAGGCGGTGCTTCTGCCTGGCTATGCAGGGCTTCTTAAGACTGAACTCCAGCCTGGTAGGCGCTTTGGAACCGAGCTCTCGGACAGGGCAAAGGTGTACGGCGGTGTTGGCGGCATCTTCCATACCGATGAGCTTCCCGCCTATGGCATAACTGAGGATGAAGTGAAGGCGCTGAAGAAGAAGATGGGAGGCGGGGAGCCCGACTGCGTTGTCTTCGTCGCGACAGATGCCTCGGCTGGCGAGATAGCGCTTAGGGCCGTCGTGGAGAGGGCGATCCAAGCAATGAAGGGTGTGCCAGCTGAGGTCAGGGCGGCAAATGAGGACGGGACCACACGCTTCATGAGGCCCATGCCAGGGTCCGCCAGGATGTACCCCGAGACCGATGTCCCCGCAATCGTGGTTGACAAGTCGCTCCTCGAGGGCGTCGAGAGGGAGCTCCCGGAGCTGTTGGACGCCAAGGCTGACCGCTACGTAAAGGAGTATGGCCTTAGCATGGACCTCGCATGTCTCGTCGTTGACTCGCCGTATGCAGCCACGTTCGAGGATCTGGTAAAGTCCGACGGTCTAAACCCATCGTTCGTCGCATCCACCTTTGAGTATACGTTCAAGATGCTGCGGAGGGAGGGAGTGGACGTCGAGTCATTCAACGCCAGGCAGACCAGGGATGTCCTCCTAAAGGCTCACAGGGGTGAGGTGGCGAAGGAGGCGATACCGGCCATCTTCCGATGGCTCTCCTCGAACAGCGGGAGATCGGTGGAGGATGCTGCCGAAGCGCTCTCGCTGGGAACCATTGACAGGAGCGCACTCAGGTCTGCGGTGGCGGAGCTTGTCCAGAAGAACCTCGAGCTGGTCAAGAAGGAGGGTGAGAGGGCGCTGAGCCCCCTCATGGGGGACATTATGAAGAAATTCAGGGGGAAGGTGGATGGCAAGGTCTTGCACGAGATGCTCAGGGAGGAGGTAAAGAAAAGGACAGAAGCGCAGCCCCCATAACTTTTTTAATTGTGCTGTTGATATGGATTTTGTCTGGTGTCCACTGTGTGCGGCATATTCGGGTGCCTTAGCGACACGGCCCCGCAAGCCATCTTTGAAGGGCTGAAAAGGCTTGAGTATCGTGGATACGACTCGGTCGGCATCGCGGTGATCAGGGGAAAGAAGGTCACTGTCGAGAAGAACAAGGGTCGGATAGCCGAATTCATCACCAGCATAGACACAGCCCAGATTGAGAGCGATGTCGGGATAGGTCACACTAGATGGGCTACCCACGGCGCGCCATGTAAGGAGAACGCCCACCCGTTCACCGACTGCACTGGGACCGTGGCGGTTGTCCACAACGGGGTGCTTGAGAACTTCATGCAACTCAGGGAGGAGTTGCTGAAGAAGGGGCACAAGTTCTCCTCGAATACGGACTCTGAGGTGATCCCCCATATGATTGAGGAGGGGCTCGCTTCGGGGATGTCCCTAAAGGACTCTGTCGTTGGCGCGGCAAATTCCATCAAGGGCTCCATGGGCTGCGTTGTGATAAGCAGCAGGGAACCTGACAGGATAATTTGCCTGAGGAGGGAGAGCCCTCTGGTGATTGGAATCAGCAAGAAGGGCACTTTCTGCGCGTCGGACATCCCAGCGCTTCTTCCTTTCACTAGAAAGGTCATGGTAATGCAGGATGACACCATTGCAATCCTGAAGAGGGGCAAGATCGAGATTGAAGACCTCTGCGGGCACGCCATAAAGCCTGTGTTCACAGTAATAAACTGGAGCCAGAGCGTAGCTGAGAAGGGTGGGTACCCCCACTTCATGATCAAGGAGATCTTCGAGCAGCCACTGGCGATAAAGGAGACGCTCAAGATCCCGCTCAACTTCATTGACAGGGCTGCAGGCCTCATGGAGGGGAAGGTCTACTTGACTGGCTCGGGGACATCGTACCACGCCTGCATGTCAGCGTCATACCAGATGGCGAAGAGACTGGGTATCGACGCCCGTCCGATCCACTCCTCCGAGTTCACCGACGCGGTCTCGGAGCTGGAAGGGGCCACCGTTGTCGCTGTCTCCCAGTCGGGTGAGACTGCGGACACGCTGAGCGCCATCAAGTATGCGAAGTCCAAGGGCGCCAAGATCCTCGGGATAACTAACACCCTGGGGTCGTCAATTACCATCATCTCTAACGCCTACATCTGTACCCAGAGCGGACCTGAGATAGGGGTAGCGGCAACGAAGACGTTCCTGACCCAGCTGACGGCATTGGACATGCTCATGCTGAGGATTGGGCTCAGGAGGGGGAAGCTAAGCGAGGAGGAGTACAGAACTGGGAGGAGGCAACTCAACGGCCTTCCCAAGACCGTGGAGGAGATCCTTGGCAGCTCTGAGAGGATCAAGAGCCTCGCCATGAAGTACTTCACCAGGAGGGACGCTTTCTTCCTCGCCAGGGGGGCGAACGTTGCAACTGCGATGGAGGGTGCCCTCAAGCTGAAGGAGATAAGTTACATACACGCAGAGGGATACCCGGCTGGGGAGTCAAAACACGGCCCCATATCCCTTGTGGAGCCGGGGTTCCTATGCATCTTCGTGGCACCGACGGACAGTGCGAGGGGGAGGGTAATCGGAAACGTCATGGAGATGAAGGCGAGGGGGGCTAAAATCTTCTCGATAATCACACGTGGCGATAGCGAGATGGGCCAAGTCTCGGATGACTACTTTGAGATTCCCCAAGTTGCGGACTTCCTCTATCCCATCATAAGCACGGTTCCGCTCCAGCTATTTGCCTACAATGTTGCCATTTTAAAAGGGCTCGACCCGGACAAGCCTCGCAACTTGGCGAAGTCGGTCACGGTACTGTGATCAAGTTCCAATGCCGCGGTTGTGGCGGTGCTGAAAAAAACTACTTGCCTTTCTTTGCAGGCTTCGCGTGCGCCTCTTCCTCTTTCTCAGCCTCAGCTTCTGCTTTTGCAGGCTTCTTCTTGGGCTCCTCAGGCGGTTTCTTCTCCTCTGCTGCCTTCTTTGGTTCCTCGGGCACTTCCCAGTCCGAGCCCAGCACTCTCCTCAACTGCTCAGTCGCTTCGTTTACGGTTTCGCCTTCGATCACGCTGATGCCGTAAATGCCTGCTACCTTTTTGGCGTTATCCTGCAGTCCTGGAACGCATATGATTATGGACTTGGTCGGCATGGTGTCCATGACCTTGGCAGACATCGCGAGGATCGGACCTTCGTTTATCTTCGTTTTTGATATGGCAAGATCTATGGCGACATTCTTGTCGCCTTTGGTGCCTATGATGCCGAAGGTATGCTCGATCCCAGACTTACCTGTTAGTAGGCCGGGCATTGATGGCGAAAGCTTGAACTCGGTGAGGGCTTCGAAGACGGGCTGAACTATCAGTATCCTTGTGGATAGCTCCTCGATGACCTCTCTCTTGAGAACGATCCGGTAAATCCCAGCGATGAGGACGTCCTGTATATCGATCACCTTATTGCAGGTGCGGCAGATGTACTTTGCCTTTGGCGTGTCGAATTGCTTCTTGCATGACTGGCAGCCGTACCATATTCCCACGTTTCGGTAATCCTTGCCCTCCTGCTCGAGCACCTTCCCGCAGCCGGGGCATATCAGCTTCCCCTCCTTCTTCTTGAAGCTCGAAAGCAGCGCCATAACGCCGTCAGCGCTGTGCTCTATCAGGAGTTCCTTGTCGATCTCGGTGGAGTTGCAGAAGGGGCAGTGGAAGCGGACCGTTACGTGGTCTGTGCCACAGGTACCACACCTCAGCACTTGGTCGTAGTAGACCTTCGTGCCGAGGCCCAAGTTGATTATCTTGTCCACCATATCCATGGATTCCTTGGGAGTCACCTCCACGTTCTTGACGATGTCCGGGTAGTAGTAGCCAGTGCCTGGTTCGAAGACAGGGACAAGTTCGGTCTTATCTTGACGTATTAAGAATTCGAAGACCGAAATTATCTTTGGATCGCTGGCAATCAAGCTGTAGAACGAACCAGGAGTCACTTCAGCGTTAGCCAAACTGTATTACACCACGCACCCCAAGGGAAATCGGTAGTCTTTCTCTTTTTGGTGCAACAGTTATTTAAAATTATTTGGTACTTTTAATTAGTGTTAAACACTCTCAACTAAGAATTAGCTTGAACGTGGAGAGCCAAGCAATCAATAGGTTTATTTTTATGGTGAGCAAGACCCCTAAAAGGGGGCAATGAAGAAGAACACGGGTTCAGATCTCGAGATGATGAGCCGGGCTAGTCGAGCTCCCCTCTTCTCAGTCTTCCTTCGTTCTCAAAAAAAGACATAGCTACTAAATACACACTTACAGCGGGCGATGATCGGGGACAAAGCGCGGAACTGTGAAGAAGCCGCTACGGTTGTGAGCCCTTAAGAAAATAAGAATGGGGTTGAGGAACCAGCTATTTAGCTGTATCTTCCTCTTCTTTGCCTTCATCCTCTTCGCTTGTGACGTCCTGCTTCGTGGATTCCACGGCAAGCTCGGCAATGACGTCCTCCGCGATCTGGTCCACGACGGGTGCGACGACGAAGACTTCCTTGTCGAGGTAGTTGTCCTCAACATACATGTTGTCGAACGAGATTATGTAGACCGGCACGTAGAACATGACGCTGCCGTTGGTAGTCCTCTGCAGGTCGTACTTGGAATAAAGATCGTACTGCTCCTTGGTTATCGGCGCCTTTGCTGTGACGGGGTACTGCGGGTCCCTTATTACCGTGAAATCTGCGTTGTCCACAGCCCAGAGGTTTAGCGCCTCGATCACGATCTTCTTCACGACTTCCTTCATCTCCCCCTCAGCTCTGGCTTTGGATACTAAGTTTCCTTCCTTGGCTCTGATTACCATAAATTGGGATGACAAGATCAGCACCTCATGCACTCGAGATGGCTTCCGCAAGCATCTTTATGCCCTTCTCTATATCCGGCATGCCCTTCTCATTGACGGGTGTCCTTGTCATGACGTGCTTCATGGTACCACCTTCGAGCTTTAGGAAGACCTGGGGGATGTCGACGCCCCCGAATTCGTCCTTCTCGCCATAGTTAATCAGCAAATCATAGTCCTCCTTCTTGACCTCGACCAGTATGTTCTTGCTCTTGGCAACCGCTTCGCAAATCTGTATGGCGTAATGGCTTCCTCTCTCCCAGTCCGCCGTGACAATGACAATGCCTTCGACCTTCATATGTGCCACCTTACGTTTTTTGAGTATTCATCTCTATTAAATACCCATCGGTCATCAGCCGAACCTAGGCCTCATGGATAGAAGCGTTGGCAAATAGGACGGTATGCATGGCTTCCCGCCCAAGCTGTCGCCCACGAAGGTCGCAAGACCGTCAGAGGGGACCTCCACAGCATCCCCGCCGCGGACCCTCACCGACAGGACCCCGGACTTTGCCTCCCTCTCTCCAACAACTATTATGAAGGGGATCCACTCCACCTCAGCGTCCCTGACCTTTTTGGAGACGCTCTCCTCCCTGTCGTCGACATCCGCCCTGAGGCCTTTTTCAGAGAGCCTGTCCGCTATCCCCTTAGCTAAACCCAGATAGGTGCTGTTCACGGGCATCAGTCTCGCCTGTATCGGGCTGAGCCAGACCGGCAGTTTGGGCACTTTGCCCCGCTTCTGGTCTATGGCTGCCTGCTCGAGAATTGCGCCCATCCATCTCTCTATGGAACCCAGCGAACTGTGCAGGATTATACAGCCCTTCTTCTGGCCCTTCTCGTCCGTGTAGAAGATCCCGTAGCGGGCAGCGTCCTCTATGTCGAGCTGGACGGTCACGAGCTGGGTATTGCCGCCTGCGGAGTCTATCGCCTGGTACTCGTGCTTCAGCACCCAGTAGTGCTTCATCTCAGGCAGCACCTCAATGAGGGCGGGCTTCTTCACCACCTGTAGGAGCGAGACGAACCACTCCTTATGCTGCTCGTAGAAGTCTTTGACCACCCTGAATGCCACCGCGTACTCGATCTCCATCGAGTTGGTGAGCTTTGTGTACTTCTCGAACAGGGTCTTGTACTCGGAGGTTCCCTGCTCGAGGTTCAGGCAGAAGCAGTGAAGGTCGGGCATGGTGAAGTTCCTCAGGCGCTTTAGCCCAACGCACTCGCCGCTCTGCTCAAGTCTGAAGGAGGGGGAGAGCTCGTAGACCCTGACCGGGAGTTGCTTGTAGCTCATGGTTGCCCCCTTCATCATCCTGAACAGCCCGAAGTCCCCAGCGAACCGGAGGGTGAACTCCTTATTGTCCACCATAAGTCGGTAGTCCTTCTCACGGAACTTGGAGGCTTGCTCGGCGATGTCTGGCTCGTCCATCCTGTATAGGTAAGGTGTCTCAATCTTGAAGGCGTGCAGGTCCTTGATTGCAATGTCGTAGGCAAGCTCCTCCAGGCTGTCCTTCACGACCGTTCCCTTGGGGTAGAACCGGAAGTGGCCGACGTCGGATGCGGGCTCGTAGTCGACGAGCTCGAGCTTCTTCATTATCTTGATGTGACCCGGTGCCTCTCGCTCGCCCTTGACGCCCGCTTCGTTTTTGATGAGCTGCAGAAGGGGAGCATCAATCCTTAGGTTTGAGAAGGACTTCGGTTCAGTGAAATCTATGGAAATTTCCTTGCCCTCGGGTGTCAGCACGAGGAAGTGGCTTGGCTTTGTCGGCTCGGCGCGCTCCTTCGCTTCATTCTCCTCGGCCTCTGCCATCTCAAGGGTCACAGAGCGTGCGAGCTCGCCCAGCGGGTGGCCCTTACACTTCAGATCGAAGGACTTGTACCAGCCGAAGGGTGCCCTTACTACCTCGATGGATCCCTTAAGAGATTCCTCCAGCAGCTGGAGGGTCTTGAGGGCGATTGCAGGCGACGCCAAGTCTGATGCGAGATGGGAATAGGGGTAGAGGACAATCCTCTCAGCCTTCACCATATTCGCCTGTTCCATGATCACCTTGGCAGCGTACCTTGCGATCCGCTCTGGCGCGGGCTCATCGCATTTCTCCACTGTGCAGAAAGTTGCCAGGCACTCATCGATCCTGTGAGCCTTTCCCACCCCCTCGATCTTCTCCGGCTCCTTAACTGCTGGTTCGAGGGCGGAATACTCAATAAAATCGGCGTGGATCATCAATAAGCGCACATGCTTCACCGCTGATTGCGATAACTAACCCACTGTTTTCTATATAAAATGATCTTCCGGTTGGCATTTTTCAGGATAGTCTGAGCAAGCCAGAAAATGGCATAGGATAAGTTTTTAAGCCCTGATCCAAAGTCAATTTTGTGATCCATATGGAGGGCTGCTGCGGGAAGTACAACAACACCAGGGAGGAGATGCTCAAGATGAAGTACGAGTTCAGGACTGAGCAGAAGGATGCTCTCCAAGCGATCAGGCTCTTCGGACTTCTGAAGTACAAGCATGTGGGAATGGCAAGCTAGCTCAGCGAGAGAAGAATTCCAGCCTTTTTATGCCCACGATCTCATCGAACTCTATCCCCAAGGCTTCGAGAACCTGGCCGAAGGTAGACTCTATGTGCCCGACATACTTGTCCACGTCCACCTCGTCAATCCTCGCAAGCTGGACGGGCTTGACTCCTAGACCACCCTGCACCTTGACGTATGAGATTATGTCGCCTGACTTGACGTCCCTTCCCTTGTCTGCGAGCTGCTTCGCCGCCTTGACATGCTGGGGGGTAGTCTTCTGGTACCCCGAGAGCGACCTTGAGAGCATCACCTTGAACGTCAGCTCGTCAAGAGAGAAGCGCCTGTTCTTGAGGCCGGTGTAACAGTTCTGGACGATCTCTTTGATCTTGGCTTTAGCTTTTTCGAAGCCCTGCTCGTTCTTTACTTCTTTGAGAACTGTAGTCATCTCGTTGAATGCATTCTTTATGAAGACGGGGGTGTTACGCTTCTTCCCCATGAGACCCTTTATGTCGACGACCCCGTTGTCCATCACGCCGAGGTAGTTCTTCTTCCTGCCAGAGAAGGTGACGAATGTGTACCTCTTGTCCACTTCGAGGTCTATGCCAAAGCTGGCCTCTGCCCAGTTGAGCAGTTCTCCGATCTGTTCTTTGGTCGGCTGGTAGAGGAAAATGCTGTCAGTATCTCCATAAACGACCTTAAGACCCGAATCAGTTGCTTTGTTAATAGTCTCTGTAATTATATGCCTGCCAATGGCAGTTGTGCTGTCCGCAAGAGGAAGGCAGTACAGGGGAAATATTTCAGATCCGAATACGCCATAACTCGCGTTCAAAATCACCTTTAGCGCCTGCTGTACGACCTTGTACCAGTCTCTCTGCTCCTTTGTAAGCGAGGGATCCTTGGCCATCACCTTGAACCACTTGACCCTGATATCCCTGAGGAGCCCGATGAGTAACCCCTCCATCCCAATGACCTTAGTGCAGACCCAATGGTTTGTCTCTGGGACAACATTAGACTTGCACGAAGTGTGAGGGCACCTGACCGTTTCGTAACTGAGGTTCCACTTTGCAATTATGCTCGGATACAGACTTGCAAAGTCCAAGACGACGACGTCGAAGTAGACTCGGGACTCGGGCTTGATCACAAGTGCGCCCTGGTACTTCTTCCCCTTGATTATAGCCGTTGTGAAAGCCTGCCCCTTCATGGCCTCGATGTCCTTCTGCTTCGGTATGAGGCAGTTCCTTGCTCTGTGCTCGGAGAAGAAGAGGCTCCTGATCCAGCGCGAAACCCCCTGCCTTGTTACGTCCTCCATGGACTGCCTCGAGATCCTCATGATCATTGTGACCAAGTTCATGATCATGCTGGAGTTCTCTGTGGTCAACTTCAACGTGATGAATGAGTCCCTAAAGCAGTAAGCGGCGAGGTCAGAGTAGTTCAGCTCGTTCACCGTCTTCCCGATCTTGATCTTGCCGATGTTCAAGATCGCGGTCGAGACGGCGTCCAGCGCAACCTCCCTGTAGACATTGCCGAATGCATAGATCTGGATCGCGTGGTTGTGGAAGAACTTGTAGAGGTCGAAGTGGACGCCTATAGGGAGGAGCGCGATCTCTCTCCCCATGAGTATCGGGACCTCCTCCTTGCGCATCCCAAGCACCTGAGCGCGCCGCCAGAGGTAGTGGAGGTCAAAGTTGTCGCCATTGAAGGTAAGGAGGATCGGGTAGTCCACGATGTACCGAAAGATCTCTTTAATCAGCAGAAGCTCGTCTTCGAAGAAAGTGACTTGTGCATCTTTGGGAAGCTCCGGGTTCTTTGCGCCAAGCTCCACGCCAGTCCTTTTAAGGACTAGTACCTTTTTTAGCCCATCCGATCCGACTAAGGAAGCACAGATCACAGGGTTCCTGCCGACTCTTGGATCGGGTATCCTGTCTAAGGCCTCTGTGGCGACCTCAATGTCCAGGGCGACGCGCCGGTAATCTGGCACAGGGTTCAGAAACATGGGCAGCCAGCCCTCGAGGGCTTTTATGAACTCTGGTGATGATTTCTTGAAGATCTCCTTTACAGAACGAGGGGGGGCGCCAGAGTCCACCCTCACGAGATCCCCATCCTCGATCTGGTAGGTGTACCCGGGGATCAGACACCTGTCGTAGATGTAGCAGTCGTGGTACCTTATGTTATCCTCCCAGGAGTTCTCGAGAATGTCCCTTAGGTTCCTACCGGCGCCTCCAATGGAGAGGGGATCCTTGGCCACCACCTTGGTCATCTTGATCTTCTTGTCGTGGAGAAGGTCAAGCTTCTCGACCTCCCGGGTAGCCTTTCTGTCGAAGCCCGGGTGGGCGGTTATGTTCCTGTCATTAAGCACTTCACCAACGGAGAGGTCCGTAAGGCAATAGGGCTGGTGGCCCGTGTTGTCGTACCAGAAGATAACCTTGCCAGTCCGGTGATCGTATAGCTTCACCAAGGCTTTGGCCTTTGCGCCACTGTAGGTGACTGAGAGAAGGGTGCAGATCCCAGAGTCCTTCGGAGTCTCAGCCTCGAATATGGTCCTCTCGACTATTTCGTCCTGCTCGGGTATTTCCCCCTCACGTTCAACCTCTGTCGCGCCAAGCTCTTCGTCCTCGGAGACTTCATCTTGAGACTCAGCAGGTTCGTCCTCTCCTGGCAATAGATCTGCGTCCTTTTTCTTTTGAGACACCCCTTCCGAGCCTGCTTCCCGCTTAGCCCCTTTCTGCTTCTTCTGGTCGGGAAGATACCTATCCAGTCCAGCCATTAAACTGCTTACCTGCCTGATTGCATCGAGATCTAATAAATGGGAATTTTCAGCCCGAGAACCTCCAGCGCTCGAGCCGTTCCTCTCCTGAATGGGCTTTCTTGAACTTTTTGTAATGCTCCTCGCACAGGTAGAGCCTACTCGAATCGCTGATTTCCAGACCAGCTTTCTTCATTGTGCTCACGTACGAAGGAGATAAGGACCTTACTGCAGCGTTTTCGCAACCCTTTACAGAACATCCTTCGCCTTTCTTGATTTTACCCACGGTTTGAACCCCAGTCATATTATTATATCCTAAAGCTTTAATTTACCTTTAGGAGATTAAACCAGCGGGGCCCGTCGTCTAGTCCGGATCAGGACGCAGATCTCGCGGATTCCTGCGAGAGCGCACGCCTGCGGAGCCTGACATCCAGGGTTCAAATCCCTGCGGGCCCGCCATTGAAACTTTTTACAGAAAAAGTTTCATCAAAAGGCGGCAATTCTGATGGCTCTGTCGATATATAGTATTCTTGTTATGGTTTTTAATTGGAGCCTCCATGGAGTGGCAAGATATAATAAATGTTGTGAACAAAGTCCGATAGAGTCAAGAGAAAATGAGGAAAAAATGAGGTGGAGGTTTCAAGATGGAGGATAGCCCCTTCGGTTTGTTCAGGAAGGAGTGCGTCGCTTTAATTACAGACGCCCTTAGACAAGAGGGGCTTCTAGAAAAGGAGATTAGGCTGACGGTGCCGTCGGACTCTGCATATGGGGATCTCAGCTTTTCAACATTCGCACTTGGAAAAAGTGCAGGAAATGACCCAAGGTTGATAGCTGAAGGGGCTGTGAAGAGGATCGAAGCATCTCATAGAGAGCTTGTAGGCAAGGTCGAGTCTGCTGGGGGAGGTTACGTCAACTTCTTCATCGATTTGACACGTTTCGCGGAACTGACCCTGGGGGTCATCGGGGAGAAGGGAAGGAGTTATGGCTTGTCCACGACCAAGAGGGGTAGTGTGATCGTGGAGCACACGAGTGTGAACCCTATACACCCCATACATGTGGGCGGGGCGAGGAACGCCGTAATTGGAGACTGCCTTTCTAGGATCCTCAGGGCAGCAGGGAGGGAAGTGAAGGCGCACTTCTACATCGATGACGTTGGCCTTCAAGTGGCTCAGGCAAGCTACGGTTTGGGGATGGCTGGCTCCGCTCGGGCGAAGGAGAAGAGTGACCATTTCATCGGTTTCATCTATGCTGTTACCAGCTGCGCCATGAGCATTAAGAGGCTGCGCATGGAGATAGAGGAGCTGAAAGTCGGCTGCAAAGACGAGGAAGCACGGGGGAAGATTGGGGAGCTCGATGACTGGATAGGGGCAGCGGCAGACCTGAGAGCGAAGGATGAGGAACTCTTTGACAGGATATCCGACGGCATCTGTGCCGTTCAGGATCCGGATTCAGAGGTGAATAAGCTCCTCAAGAGGTACGAGGAAAAGGATAGCGGAGCGGTCAAGCTGATCAGGGGGCTTTCTGAGCTTGCCCTTGCGGGTTTCAGGGAGACGCTGGACAGGGTAGGGATCGGGTTCGACAGCTGGGACTGGGAGAGCGAGATTACATCATGGAGCGGCAGTGCCGAGAAGGTGGTCGATAGGCTTGCCAAGACTGAGTATGTGGAGGTCGAGAAGGGCACCTACGTACTGGACTCAGAGCTTGTGGCTACCAAGCTGAAGCTAAAGGAGAAGTACGGGATAAGGACCGAGGTCCCGCCCCTGACGCTCAAGCGATCGGACGGAACTACGCTCTATACGACAAGGGATATCGCCTACACGCTATGGAAGTTCGAGAGGGCGGAGGAGATCATAAATGTCATATCCATCGAGCAGAAGTTGCCACAGCTCCAGCTCAAGCTGGCGCTCTACGCCCTTGGGGAAGGCAAGCTAGCAGACAGGCTCGTCCACTTCAGCTACGAGCTGGTCCACCTCCCAGGGTACAAGATGTCAGGCAGGAGGGGGAGGTTCATAGCCTTCGATGATGTGCTTAGCGAAGGCGTTGATAGGGCGTTCAGGGAAGTCACCGAGAGGTCACCACACCTCAGCGAGGAGGAGAGGAGGAGGATAGCGGAAGTCGTGGGCATAGGCTCGGTGAGGTACGCGATGATCGCTGTCGCCTCTAACAAACCTATAACATTCACTTGGGACAGGGTTCTAAACTTCGAGCAGAACAGCGCCCCCTTCATACAGTACGCGCACGCCAGGGCGAGCAACATACTGGCAAAGGCGGGGAGTGATCCGGCAAAATGCGGTCCGCCAGACTATTCAGGGGTCCAATCTAATTATGAGAAAGACCTCATAGTGATGCTGAGCATCTTCCCCGAAGTTGTCTCGGATGCCGCAAGGACCCTAAAGCCTGAGATGCTGGCTGAGTTTGCGAACAATCTTGCATCGAAGTTCAATCTCTTCTACGATAATATCCCTGTGCTCAAGGCTGAAGGCGGAATCAAGGCTGCAAGGCTCAATCTTGTCGAAGCCACCAAGCTTGTCATTGCCAATGCACTCTCGCTAATCGGGATAGAAGCGCCGTCAAGAATGTAGGGATGGGGCAATTGAGCTATGACATGTTCCACCACGATGAGGAAGAGAGGAGGATGTGGCAGAATCCGGAGCAGATCCTTGCCGAGATCGGGCTGAAAGAAGGTGACACATTTGTAGATGTAGGCTGCGGTGAGGGATTCTTTGCCATCCCAGTTGCCAAGATCGTTGGGGGGAGCGGGAAGGTCTTCTGCGTCGATGTTCATGGCGAGTCAGTCGAGAAGGTGAAGCAGAGGGTGCAGGCTGAGGGTTTAAACAATACTGTGGCTAAAGTTGGAAGGGCGGAGGATGCCATCTTTTGCGAAGGTTGCGCAGACGTGGTGTTCTTCGGAATAGACCTACATGATTTTGATAATGCTCCCAAGGTTCTGGCGAATGCCAGGAGGATGCTGAAACCCAAGGGGAAGCTTGTTGATTTGGACTGGAAGAGGAAACTTATGGGCAAGGGCCCGCCCTTTCATATAAGGTTCAGCGAAGAGAAGGCCGTCGGGCTAATTAAGGAGGCTGGTTTTGAGGTGCAGTCGGTCAAGGATTCAGGCAAATACCATTATCTTATTGTAGCTAGGCTAAAATGAAATTATATAGTAAGTTGCTTGAACCCAAAGGGCCAAGTTTGGGCCGTTTTTCCACAGAAATAACGGACTTTAGGCTAATTCAGATCCCAAAAAAAATAGAAAAGGGAGGATCGCTCGAATTTTTCAATCTCTAGGCACTACCATTTTTTTGCGATCCTTTGTTGCTCTAGGCCTAAGTCTAAACCTCTTGTGGTGGACGGGGCAGTATTTCCCTGCCTCGTCCGGATACCATAGGTGGCACAGTTTGCACCATTTCCTGCCTAGCAGGTAACCAAAACCTATTCCGCCATCGATCATCAATTTTTATCACTCAGCTTTGTTTTGGCTCTGTTTATTGATCTCACCAAGCTTATCTCGTAAGGTATCTCCAAGAGAGCACAATGCCTATCACTGCGAAGATCCCTGCAAAAGCCACTAGGTACATGAAATCGAATGTCAGGGTGGCCATGCCTGTCGCACCGAGCAGCAACTGCCTGCCGGCGTCAGTTGCGTAGCTGATCGGATTAATGTTCACAAAAGCTTGAAGCCAGCTAGGCATGAATTTCGATGGGAATAGGGCGTTGCTTCCGAAGAGCAGGGGCAGGTTGACCAGGTTGATGATCGCCATTTGGGTGTTCTGGTTGCTAGATCGTAGCGCAAGCATAATGAATATGGATGAGAATCCGAAGCATAGCAGGAAGAGGGCTGTGAATGATCCCAAGATGCCCAAAACGCTGAGATGCGACACGTCCATTCCAAATAATACTGCAATCACGAGCACTATCCCAGCCTGTATCAATGACCGGATCACGCTAGAGAATACCTTTGAAACGACAACGTTTCCCCGTGCGACTGGCGTGCTGAGCACCTTGTTCAAGATCCCAAGCCTGCGGTCCCACACAATTGACATGCCGCTGAACATGGCGGTGAAGAGCACAATAAAAGACAGCATTCCAACTGCTAGGAAGGAGAAGTAATCGGTAGTACCAAATGTATTTAGCATGATTGTATTGGAGATCTGGTCCAGCACTGCCTTCGGAATGTTTAAGCCAGGTATGTTGAAACTGCTACCGCTGAAGATGGATCCAATGTTAAATGCTTTTCCAAATAGGCCTAGCCAGAGTACTGGCTGGACTAATGTCATAAGCACCAACACTGGCGTCTTGTACCATTTCTTGAGCTCCTTGTTTGTAAGAGCCCAAAGGCCGTGGAACACGCTCTTGTTCAAGCCATTAGTTGGTTCCATTTTGGGGAGCCCAGCAGCCGCTTTATTTGAGCTTTCTGCCTGTCCAGTTCCGGGAGCTGTAGTCTCTTTGAAACCATTTTTCTGAGTGTTATTTTTCTCTAAATCCGTCTTCCAGGTCATGATCTCGCCGTCCTCATGGTTCTACTCTGCATCCTTACTTGCATCTTGTCAACATTCTCTTCCCGCAACGATTTACCAGTCAATTCGAGGTAGACCTGATCCAACGTTGGCTTCGTGAGGGATATCCTATTGACGTGATAGCCCTTTGTTCTTATCTCATCGATTATCAGCGGCGCCACCTCTTCGCCGCACTCGGCTTTAATGCGATATTCGCCTGGGGTGACCTGCTTCACTTCTTTGACTTTGCTAACCTTTGATATTGATTCTGAGAGATCTTGATCGGTCTCCACGATCCCCAATTCTATGATGTCACCGCCTAGGTTGTCCTTAAGCCCCTTAGGGGTGCCTATCGTGATTATCTTGCCGTTATCGATGATGGCTATTGTATCGCAAAGGCTGTCTGCCTCCTCAAGATAGTGTGTTGTCATGAAAAGGGTCATACCAAATTCATCCTTCAGTTTGCGGATGTACTCCCATACCGCTGTGCGGGTCTGGACGTCAAGCCCCAGTGTTGGCTCATCAAGAAAAAGCAACCTTGGGTGGTTAATCAGCCCACAGGCGAGTTCCAGCCTCCTGCGCATTCCTCCTGAATAGGTGTCCACCTTGCGCTTCTTGGCGGCTTCAAGCTCCACGAGTTTCAGCAGTTCTTCAGCTCTCTCCTTCGATACGCTCCGTGGAATTCCGTAGAGGTCTGCACAGAGCATAATATTTTCATATCCTGTCAGCTCCTCGTCAGCTGTGTACTCCTGCGGCACGACGCCAATGTTTCGCCTGACTTCGTTGGAATCCTTAAGGATGTCATAGCCGCATACAGTAGCCGTGCCAGAGGTTGGCTTTAATAGCGTTGTGAGCATGTTGATTGTTGTGGTCTTCCCGGCACCGTTTGGCCCAAGAAATGCGAAGATCTCTCCATCTTTGACGTTGAAAGAGACGTCGTCCACTGCTTTGATCTTTCCATCGAAAGATTTGGAGAGATTATGCACGTCGACAATAATTTGCGTGCCACTATCTTTCTTTGTCATGTCAATTTCTTGAGCTATTGTCATTTATCATCAACTCCATTCATTTTTTGGCCAACGAATTATCATTCAATTTGCATTCCGATTTCTTTTTAACTTCTTCCAAATTACTCATGGACCAGTTGAGCTGTCTTTCGAGGATCAGGGCATATTCTCTCAAGACATATTGAAGATCGTTATAAGAGAGCGTGCTTTCCATAGATTTCACGATTTCTTGGTTTATGGTAAAATACATCTGTGTTCCGTTGATTAAGAAATTGGAAACATTCTCTGGTTCTATGAATTCTATGAAGATCCGGCGCATTGAACTCCAACGTCGCCCTGCATCCTTAAAGAAATCTTTGGTCTTATGCAAAAAAGCGCTGCCCTTCGGCGTAATCCTGTATACGCATTGGGATGTTTCTCCTTTAGCACAGTCATCTGTTTCAATATATCCATGATCTTCCAGCTTTTTTAATACGGGATATATTGAGCCAGCTCCAGGCCGCCAAGTCCCATCAGTTTTGTTCGTGATGTCTTGAAGGATCTCGTAACCATGAGTTGGCTTCTTTGCGATACGGTGTAGCATGTAGAACATGAGCAACCCTCTAGGAGCGCCCTGAGGGCGAGACATCGAATCAATGCGCACTTGTTTTCTCTTTTGCGCAGCCACCTTTTTCTTGGACAATTTTGGTCGACCATAGATTACAGTATTGGGATATAAACATATCGGATACGATATAGTTTTTTATATAATAAAAAAGATTTCAGGATTAAAAGCGGGTCCGGAGGGATTTGAACCCTCGACCACCGGCTTTCTCCGTCGCCTCCGGAGGCCGGCGCCCTGATCCAGACTGGGCCACGGACCCCTTTGCACTATTAGTAAAAAGCTCTATGAAAGATTAACGTATGTATATCAAGAGCACGGCGAAAATGACGATTACTCCGATCGCATAGGCAATCAGAAGCTTCAGCATCTTGTTGGACCGGCCTATTTTAGACTGCTCCTTCTGGTACTCTGGTTTGCACTTGAGGCAGTAACTCCTTCCCTGTACCTCTATCATCCTTCCGCAGTACAGGCAGTGCCTGTGGGGGAATATGTACGGTCTCCTTGCCTTCTCTGTTCCCGACACCTAGTTTCAGCTCCAGTATCAACTCATGCCTGCTGTGGTCTGAGCCATTTCCTTAAGCCGGTCTATTCTCTTCGAGGTTAAGGGATGAGTGGAGAAGAGCTCCAATAAGGCATCCCCACGGAAGGGGTTGACAATCCATAGCGGGCTCGTCGTGGGATTGACTTTCATCTTGACGCCACTCTTTGCAGCACGCTCTATCTTACCGAGGGCACTCGCAAGAGCCAAAGGCTTCCTGCTGAGCATCGCCCCTTCCCTATCCGCGCCATACTCCCTGTCCCTCGATATTGCTGTCTGAACGAGCATAGCTGCTAAGGGCGCCAAGAAGCTGACAACCAGCGCAAGGATGCCTGCATTGTTATTCTTGCTGTTACCGAAGAAAGCGCCGAATCTGCCCGCCAGTGCCAAGTAGCTTATTGCGGCAGCTATGGTGGCGGCGACTGATGCTATCAGTACGTCCTTGTGCTTTACGTGGGATATTTCATGGCTGAGGACTGCCTCGAGCTCGTTTTCATTAACAATTCCCATCAATCCTGTCGTTACTGCAACCACTGAATTGTTTGGTCCTCTGCCAGTGGCGAAGGCGTTAGGTGCGGGTGAATTGATTATTGCAACCTTTGGCGTAGGTAGCCCAGCGCTGGCTGCAAGCGAAGAGACTATGCGATAGAGCGTAGGCTGCTCGCTCTCGCTGACTATCTTTGCGTGGGACATGGAGAGCGCTATCTTGTCGCTGAAGAGATACGAGAAGGCATTTAGGAGCAATGCAATGACCAGCGCCCCCAAGGCCCAAAGCTCAGGGTCCCCGAAGAACAAGCCGATGACATAGCCTACCCCCACGAACAGTGCGGATAGGACTGTCATCATCAGAACAAGCCGGATCATTTACAAACCTCACGAAGGACATGCAGAATTTCGCTTATAAAAATATCGCACTAATTTAGTCTTCTTCGCCGCCGACCTCGGCGTAGTAGTACTCGTTGATCTCTTTCTGGTACCTGTCCAGCCATGAGTCCTTCTTGTTTACCCTTGGCCTGCTGGTGTCAGGGTCACGCCTGAAGGTTATGCCGAGCCCCTTGAGGAACTGGTTCATGCCCTTTCTCAGGCCCTGTGGCGGATGGGCAACACCTGACCTACCGGGCTCGCCAGAGAAGACCATCACGCTATCGGCAAGCAGGTCGTTGGCGACGATGTCGTGCTCGACCACGAAGGCTGCGGAGCCAATCTTCTCAGCCACCTTGCGCACGGACTTCGAGACTGCAAGCCTATGCTCAACGTCGAGGTGTGCAGTGGGCTCGTCCAGCAGGTAGATCTTTGCTTCGCGGGAAAGGCATGTGGCTACAGCTATCCTCTGGAGCTCACCGCCACTGAGCGAGTTGGCTGCCCTGTCCAGCAGGGGTGCCACATCGAGGGGGGTGTATATTTCTTCATTGTGCCAGGGGTCTGCAAGGAGGGCGGGGCTTATGGAGTTCAGTATCTCTCGAAGAGATCTGTCTGTGTTTGGCACAATGTACTGTGGCTTGTAGCTCACTTTGATCCCACCCTCAGCGATCTTGCCGGTAGTGGGCTTGGTGATACCAGCTATTACCTTTATGAAGGTCGTCTTGCCGGTTCCATTGGCGCCAACTATCCCAACGACCTCCCCTCTGTGGATCTCACCTGTTTTCGCCTTGAGTGTGAAGTCGCCAAGCACCTTCGTGAAGTTAGGCCACTTGAGCAGAACATCCTCGGATCTCCACTCGGTGGGGGCAGGTGAAAGGTGGAACTTTATGGCGTATGGCCTGAAGCGAACGTTCTCGTCCGGAATGTAGCCGTTGATGTAAATATTGATGCCTACGCGGACACCATGGGGCTTGGACACTATGCCGTAGACACCGGGGTTGCCATAGAAGAGTGCTATCTGGTCGGATATGTAGTCAAGCACCGCCAGATCATGCTCCGCCACCATGACGTATTTCGAAGCCTTTGCTAGGCTCTGGACCAGGGCTGCCATCCGCATTCTCTGGTACACATCGAGGTAGCTGGATGGCTCGTCAAAGATGTAGACGTCAGCCTCCCTCAGTGCGACTGCGGCGATAGCCATCCTCTGGAGCTCACCGCCACTGAGCGCGTGAATGTCTTTGCCCCATATGGCACCCAGCGAGAGCATGTCCGAGACTTCGCCGATTGCCCTCCTCTCGTCAATCTTCGAGAGGATCTCGCGGACGGTACCGGTTATCCTCTTTGGCGCTTCGTCAATGTACTGTGGCTTCGTGACTACGTGCAGCTTGTTCTCAGAGAGCTTCCTGAAGTACTCATGGAGCTCCGACCCCCTGTAGAACTTGAGGATCGATTTCCAGTCGGGAGGGGCGTCGTAAAGGCCCAGGTTGGGCATGATCTCCCCGCTCAGAATCTTCAGCGAGGTGGACTTGCCGGCTCCGTTTGGTCCGAGCAGGCCGACTACCATTCCTTCCCTTGGAACTGGGAGGCGATAGAGTTTGAAGGTATTAGGACCGTATCTGTGGACGCAGAGCTCTTCAAGCTCATCTGGAAGGTTTACCACCTTCAGAGCGCGGTAGGGGCACTTCTTTACACATATGGCGCAGCCAGTGCACAGGGTTTCAGCAATTATTGGAACAGTCATGGATGGATCGTACTTGATTGCCTCGGTGCCTGTTCTTACGATGGGGCAGAAGCGTATGCACTCCTTGCTACAGTCACCGGGTTTGCAAAAATCCGCATCCAACACTACTATCCTAACCACGTGCATCACCCGGCAGAGGGGGACTTATTCCATCTCGTTCTCTTCTGATGAGCCTTCCTCTTCCCCACCCTCTTCCTGGAAGTTCTCAAGGAAGACCTCGTAGTAATCGGCCATGAGCTCGCGTTCCTCTTCTGTCTTTTTCTTTCCCTTCTTAATCTGCGGCTCCTCCACCACCAGCGTCTTCCTCCTCTTCCCCTCGTCCACGGGTTGGACGATCTTGTAGCCCTTGGACTCGCTGGCAGGCTTTTCATAGCTGCAGTTCCTGCAAAGCAGGAATATCTTTCCTTCCTTCTTTGTAGGTATGAGAAGCTTGCCGCACTTGGGACAAAATTCCACTAGTTTACCCCCGACATGCATAGAGGAGCTATTACCATTCTTCTTCTTCCTCGAAATCGTCTTCGTCCTCTGGCCACTCTTCCTCTTCCTCGTCCTCTGGCCATTCCTCTTCCTCATCTGTCCAGTCTTCGTCTTCTTCTTGCGCAAGATAGAACATAATGGCATTTTCCTCCAGAAGAGCGATCGGATAACGGTATGATTGGGATATTTAAGGCTACCGATGAGTATGGTATTATAGGCAGGGCTGGTCAGTGCGATGAGGATCAAGATGGCTCCGTGCGATGTCGCGAGGATACAGCGGGTGGGGGAGGCTGTGAGGGAGGGGGGCGTGATCATCTACCCAACAGACACCGTTTACGGCATCGGCGGCGACCCATTCAACGCGGTGGTTGTGAAAAGGATATTCGAGATTAAGATGAGAGATGAGAAACCAATGCCGGTTCTCGTCTCTGATCTGGAAGCTGCCAGAAGGCTCGTTGATGTGGATAGGCTTGGAGTTACATTGATGGAGATATTCTGGCCCGGCGCCCTCACGGTGGTTTTGAGGGTGAAGGAAGGTCTCCCGCCACAACTCACTGCTGGGAGTGGTAAGCTCGGCGTGAGGATGCCCAACCACGAACTGGCGCTGAGGATAATCGTGGCATCCGGGGGGGCGCTGATAGGGACCAGCGCAAACGTCGCGGGAGGGCAGCCAGCCAAGAATGTGGGGGAGCTTGATCCGCGGCTGGTACGCGGAGCCGACGTAATTGTGGACGGGGGAGGTTCGACATTGGGGGTCTCCTCAACGGTTGTCGAGGTAGTTACAAAGCGCGCTAGCCCATCGGTGAGGATCTTGAGGGAGGGAGCGGTCAGGACCGAAGTTATTAGGGAGAGCCTTCTCAAGGCAGGCATTAGGGGGGAAGTAACAGTTGCATAATTTCAATCTTGTGGTCACAACGCAGAGGGGTAACGAGAGGGCCTGCATCAGGGAGCTCGTCATGCTCGTTGACGAAGCAGGGGGGCCCGATGTCAGGTTGAGGAAGACCTGGTATCCGGGCCTTATTGCAGGCACGGCGGAGGGCGACCCAGTCGAGCTGGTAAGGAAGATCAGGCCTCTGGTGGAGGAGGACCCATGGGACTTGAGGTTCATGCTCAAGCTCGTCCCTGTCCAGAAGATCGTGCAAGCTGACGTCGTGAAGATAAAGGAGGCTGTGGGGGAGCTCTCTGGAGCGATACCAGCTGGATCCAGTTTCAAGATTTCTGTTAGCAAGAGGGGATCGGACCTAAGGACGGCGGAGATAATCAAGGAGGCTGCGTCTGTGGTTGTCAGGAAGGTTGACTTGGAGAAACCTGACTGGATAGTGCAGATCGAAATCATCGATGACGTAGCGGGCGTCTCGGTTTTGCACGAGGACGAGATACTGTCAGTGACGAAGCTGCAGGAGAAAGCGATGGATGTCTAGCGGTAGACCTCTGAGATCGCCACTCTCTCCATGACCAGTGACTGCAGAGCTTTGATAGTCGAGCGGAAGAGGGGTTCAACAAGAGATATCTCTTCTTTGGATATCCCAAATTTCTTAATTATGGTTGCGACCTTGTCGCCTGTTAGCTCGAGCAACGTGTTATCCGTTATTCCGATCTGTCCGAGCTTATTGGAGAATGAGGCGAGCCTTGACGTTGAGCCGGAGAGAGCGATTACTATCCAGCCCTTCGAGCGAGCTGTTACCCCGAAGCCTGCTATGGCTTCCTTGATCTGCCTCTTCCCTGATGCATAGAGCAGCACCTCCGTTGCGGGAGTGTGGGAAGTGTTTCTCTTCTCTGACCAAGCCCTTGCAGCAAGTAGAGCTGCTGTGGCAATGTGCTCTTGCCCTGCAACTGATCTTGCGTCAAGCAGCTGGGCACTCACACCTGGAAAAGATGAGATCATCTTGATCGCTTCCTGAAATGCACCAGGGTTTTTGGGTCTGATCCCTGCTACGAACAGGTGCCTGAGCTCGAAGCCTTCTCCCAGATCGAGGACAGGCATTACACCCTTCTCTCCGAGTTTTTCCCGTTCAGGTACCTTTCGACAAGGTCTGCTGATATGCCTGTTGAAACCAGTCTCTGCTTCAGGTCAGAGGGGTCTGTTGTCTCGGCCTTCCAAATAGCTATGAGGTGTTCAAGAGTTTCTCTTATCTCCCAAGGGTAAACCACCCAATTGTCGGTGGTGCTCACGTAGTAATCGGGGATTATCTTGGACCACGGCTTGAGGTGGATAGTCGCGATCCTTAAGGATCGTGCACCCTGATCCATAATGTGCCGCTTCGCAAGCATAAGGCTCTCACCAGTATCAGCAACGTCGTCAGCTACAAGCACCAACTTCCCCTTTGGAGACTCTGATATGGGTTGGGTTATCTTCGGGGTCCTGCCCTTGTCGTCTACACCTTTGTAGAATTCGATCTTAATAGAGGCAAGATCCTTGACGTTGAGCAGGTCGGATAGGATCCGCCCAACCACCCAGCCGCCCCTAGCTATGCCGACGATCATCTCGGGGGAATAGTCGCTCTCGTTGATCTTGTCCGCAAGCGTGAGCAAGGAGCTCTGTATGTCGTCCCAAGTAACTGCAAGGATCTTCATGTTCGTGCCCACCTAACCGCCATGTACCGACGGCAGGAACGTGACCTCGTCCCCTTCTTTGAGTTCGGCTCTCATCCCACCTATAAGTGAGGATTCGACATCGTTAATAAATGTGATTACGTCGGGCCGGATCACGCCATTGGCAAAGAGCCTCGACTTGAGCTTGTCGCTCTCAGAACGATTCAGGCGGGCCATGAGGTCTGCCAGGGTCTTGCCCTTCAGGTCCACTTTCTTCTCTGGAGCATCGGATAGCCCCTTTAGGACTGCAAGGTACCTAACCTTTATCGCGATCCCCAGAGTCATGACCCCCTCCAAAGCTTCCTAGTTCAAAGATATAAACCTCCTCCTCATACCGCCTCTCGTTGACGACGGATCCAGATGGAAGGTGCCTAAACGTTCCTCGAGAGATTAGGCTTTTCAATCTCTTCTCCGAGCTTTTCGCGCCTTGGCAAAGCCATTCCAGGGGAACGTTGAGCCCGATTGGGCGGGAGTTAATAATATGCCTCGAAGACTTAAGCGGGAAGAGTCTGCCGGTTGTCCCAGCCAGAACCACCTCTTCTTTCCTAATGGGGGGCGAGGCCAGTATCGCACCGATCTCGCCGGCTTCCAGCTTCGCCATTGCATCATTCTCGGTGGCATAGGTAAGCTTGTGGCCTCTGCCCCTTAACCCCTGCTCAAAGAATGAGAGCAGGCTATAGGCCTCGAATATGTCAAAACTTTCCGAGATGGCTGCGTAGGAGGAGTCTTCGTATACCATTGCAAAGAGCGCCTTCCTCTCCCGTACAGCCCTGAGCCCCTCCCGCTTTGAGATCTTCCCACCGCGGACAAAGCTGGGTAAGTTGAGGTCTGGCGCCTTGTCCAGGCACCTGTACCAGCAACCGATGTCAACCTGGTTGGTGTTGTAGTCATATATGGCGACGGGCACCGATTTGCACCCCAAGCGTGCCAGCGCCCAGTAGCGGTGGGTCCCATCCAAGATTACAAAGTTGTCAGAGCTGACGAGGAGAGGATCGTGAACAGCTTCCTCAGTCAGTAGTGAATTTGTTATCTTGAGAAGGATCTGAGGATCGTACTCCTCATGCGGATGAATCTCCTCCAGCGGCAGCATGGTTATAATTGATGAAGGGTTTGGCAAAGGCATAATCCGCTCTCCATAATTACCTTTGGTGGTCAGTGGAGGTGCCGGTTCTTCATCGTTCCCTCAGTGCAGGTCAACCACTTCATTCCAAACTCTCCTTTAATTAAGGCGGTATAAAAAATACTACCCACAATAAGCTAAAAATACTCCTAAAGAGATTGTTTGAAATTAGGCCTTCTTAGCGGGCTCTTCACTTTTTTCTTCCGTTTTCTCTTCAGCCTTCTCTTCGACAGCGCCTTCTGTTGATTCCTCATCTTCGGCTTCTTCATCGGCCTCGACTTCAGCTGCTTCCTTTGATTCAGACTCAGCTTCTGCTTTGCCCGCTGCAGTAGCTTCGGCAGCAGTTTCTGCCGCTGCTTCTGAAGGCGGACTCTCTTCCTGTGCGCCCTCCATGACGGGAGCCTCCGCGGACTGTTGTGAAGCCAGCTCTGCCTCTTCAAGCTTCAGGGCTTCTTCCCTCGTCTTCTGCGACACGATGAGCCTTGTGACATAGCCTGCGACCCTGTTGTTGAGGTGCTTGCTGCGAATGTCAGTATACTGGTAGATGAGCTTCTTGTTAACGTCAAAGTCGGTTGAAAATGCGGCCGGATACTTGCGTACGAGCTCGCCTGAGACACTTTTTACCTTGCCGATACGTACTTTTCCCAAATCGTTCACCGATACCACTCACCCGATGCAAACACAGCAATTTATAATTTGTGATGTAATTGTCAGCATGATGGGTGCCACCATTGATGGGGAAAGATTTTATAGTGTATTCAACAAGTCTCTAACGGCGATTACCATGACGGATATAGCAATCTCGCCGATTGATAGGATTATGAGGAAAGCTGGCGCTGAGAGGGTGAGCGAGGAGGCGGCGGAAGCGCTGAGGGAGGTAATCGAGACCCTAGCGCTAGAGGTCTCTAGAGAGTCTATAGCCCTCGCGAAGCATGCGGGCAGAAAGACGGTTAACTCTGAAGACGTCAAGATGGCGAGCCGGAAGCTGATTTCGCTCACGAAGCTCGGCGTTTGATCCTGCGATGGCGAAAAAGCTCCACTCCTCCTTTCTGAGCCATCCCCATAGAAATGAATATATAGAAGTGTAAAAGTTTTCTCTGTGAACATTTAGGTGATGGATTCTATGGCTAATGCAAATCTTGGCGGAGTTCCAGTTTTAATTTTGAAGGAAGGAACCCAGCGGACGCAGGGTAAAGATGCCCAAAGGGTCAATATGATGGCAGCCAGGGCGGTTTCAGAGGCTGTGAGAACTACATTGGGTCCCAAGGGCATGGACAAGATGCTCGTGGACACCCTCGGCGATGTCACCATAACCAACGACGGAGCCACTATACTCGGAGAGATCGAGTTACAGCACCCCGCTGCGAAGATGATGGTCGAGGTCGCTAAGACACAGGACGAGGAAGTGGGCGATGGAACAACCACATCTGTAGTCTTGGCTGGGGAGCTTCTTAAGAGAGCAGAGGAGCTGGTGGAGAAGAACATCCACCCGACTCTGATTGTCCAAGGCTACAAGAAAGCTACGGACAAGACCATAGATGTACTCTCGAAGATAGCAATTCCAGTTCTTTTTGAGGACGACAAGATGCTCCAGAAGATCGCGTACACCGCAATGAACAGCAAAGCTTCGGCTGGTGTCCAGGACTTCTTCGGTAACATCGCAGTTAAGGCGGTGAAGCAGGTCACGGATAGGAGGGGTGAAGGGTATGTGGCGGACATCGACTACATACAGATCGTCAAGAAGCAGGGCGGCAGTCTTACGGACAGCAAGCTTGTCTTTGGTGTAATTGTTGACAAGGAGATCGTTCATCCGGGCATGCCGAAGACCGTGGATAAGGCAAGAATAGCCCTGTTGGACGCCCCACTAGAGATAGAGAAGACAGAGTTCGACGCGGAGATCAGGATAAACGACCCGACTCAGATGAGGGCATTCATCGATGAGGAGGAGAAACTTCTCAGGGATATGGTCACAAAGATAAAGGATTCCGGCGCGAATGTAGTCTTCTGCCAGAAGGGCATGGACGACATAGCCCAGCACTACCTCGCAAAGGAAGGGATAGTAGGCATCAGGAGGGTCAAGAAGTCTGATATGGAGAAGCTCCAGAGGGCTACGGGTGCAAAGATAATCACTAACCTCGACGACCTAAACCACACCGACCTCGGAGACGCAAAGGTCGTCAAGGAGGAAAAATACGGCGAGGACAAGTTGACCTCCGTAGAGGGCTGCAAGAACCCTAAGGCGGTAAGCATCCTTATCAGGGGAGGCCTGATGAGGCTCGTTGATGAAGCAGAGAGGACGCTGCACGATGCACTATGTGTCGTCGCCGATGTTGTGGAGGATGGCAGGGTGGTCGCAGGCGGCGGAGCCCCAGAGCTAGAGGCTGCAAAGAACCTCAGGGACTATGCCTCCAGCGTGGGTGGCAGGGAACAGCTTGCAATCGAGGCGTTTGCAGACGCCCTCGAATCGATACCGAGAACCCTTGCTGAGAACGGAGGCTTGGACCCGATAGACATACTCGTCGAACTGAGGTCAATGCACGATAAAGGCGAGATCTGGGCAGGAGTCGACGTGCTCCAGGGCAAAACAGGCAACATGCTGACTGCAGGCGTAATCGAGCCGATAGCAGTGAAGCTCCAAGCGATAAAGTCAGCAATGGAAGCGACGTCGATGATCCTGAGGATCGACGACGTAATAGCTTCTGCGAAGGGTGGCGGAGCGCCCAAGATGCCCCCGAGACCGGGCGAAGGCGGAGCTGGCGAGTTCGATTAAGCGAACCCCATTTTCCCTTCTTCTTTTTTATTTTATTTTATTATAATCTGATTCTTGTCTTTGTTTCTGGGATTTCTTGACAGCCCTTCTTGATTCAGGCAAGGGTTAAAACCAACTTCCACCCCATCATTTCTTGATCAACAGGACTGGCAGGATATGGCTGGCGGAGAAGCGATTGTAATAACGGGTACACCTGGTGTTGGAAAGACAGAGGTAGCCAAAATGCTTTCCAGGGAAACTGGAAGGAAGCTCATAGAACTGAATGCATTGGCAAAAGAATCCGGTGGGATCAAAGGCAGAGATATCGCAAGAGAGACCAGCATAGTGGACGTAGCGGCGGTCAGGAGGGCGCTGAGGAAGGCTCTCAAGGGGAATCAGAACGTAATAATTGAGGGTCATTTTGCAGAAATTGTCCCCGGTGCGTTCGTGAAAGCAACTATTGTTCTTAGGTGCAACCCCCTTGTTCTCAAGGAAAGGCTCATCGGGAGGGGGTATCCCGACTCGAAGGTAAAGGAAAATGTGGAGGCGGAACTCTTAGACTCATGCCTTATTGCGGCCGTGAAGAGCTTCGGGGACAGGGTAAGGGAGATAGACACCACCGGCAGGGAGGTTTCAGACGTCGCCAAAGAGGCTGAGAGGGTTCTCAGGGGCAAGGGAGGACTGCTGGCTGGAAGCGTCAACTGGATTTCAGTGCTGGAGATCGAAGGCAGGCTGCAAGATCTGATTCATTGAACTCGACAATTCTTAGGATGTACTTACGATAATAACGCGCAGTGGGTGGTCTATTGTGATTTCGCCACCAAAGGAAATATTAGATATAAACATTTACTAAGAACGGGTAGGTGATTCGGGGATGAGCGTAACTACTGGCGGACGCCGTTACTTAGGCGAGCTGAACGGCTTCGTCGATAAAAATGTGAGGATCTTGACAACTAGAGGCACTGCTTACGATGGCAAACTTATTGCGTTTGACCCTTCCACTTTGAGCATATGTCTAGAGGATGTTGCTCTTGACAAGGAGAGGTACCCCAGAGTTATAATCCGAGGGGACTCTGTATCAGAGATTCTCCTCAAGGAGAAACCATTCGACATAAAGGGGCTTTCCGAGAGGCTTTCAAAAATGTTCCCTAACATGGTAAAGTACTATGAAGACGCTGGATTCATTACGGTGATGGACCGGATAAGGGTCACGCCCGAGGGTGTGGATGGAACTGGGCCTATGGTTGACAGGGTAAAGAAGGTCTACGATCAGTACGTTATGGAACAGAGAGCATAGATCGTAAAGACCTTCATTTTTTCATTTTTTGGGATGAATTTGATGAGTTTTGAGGTAAAGGAAAGAGATCTAGCTGGCCGGATTGGGGAATTGCACACACGGCGGGGAACGATCGAGACCCCATACCTCATGCCAGTGGTAAACCCTGTCAAGAACACCATCCCTCCCAGAGAGCTCAAAGAGAATTTTGGCTTCGGGATGATCATCACCAACTCGTATCTTATCCTCAAACACTTCGGCATGGAGAGACCCGAGGTGCACAAACTCACCGGCTTCGACGGCCCAGTAATGACGGACTCTGGTGCCTACCAAATCCTCGTCTATGGCGGAGTGGACACCAGCCCCGAGGAGATAATAAGCTTCCAGGAAGCCATAGGGAGCGACATCGCGGTTATACTCGACATACCCACTGGCGGGCGAGCTGCCAGGGAAGAAGCGGAGTTCACGGTCAAAGAGACCATAAAGAGGGCGAAGCAGAGCATAGGTTTGAGGAGCGACCCAGCTATTCTTTGGGCTGGCCCCGTGCAAGGTGGAAGGTACCTCGACCTTGTGGCAGAGAGCGCCCGGAGCATGGGGAAGCTGGATTTCCATACGCATGCGCTGGGGAGCCCCACCCAGATCATGGAAGAGTATGACTACGCCGCGCTGGTCGACATGATAGTCACAGCGAAGGTCAACCTCCCACCCGAAAGACCCCTGCACCTCTTCGGGGCGGGGCATCCGATGATGCTCTCCCTTGCTACTGCGCTGGGCTGCGATCTCTTCGATTCAGCAGCCTATGCCCTGTTTGCGAAGGATGGCCGCTACATGACTACTACTAGAACCATAAGGGTGGAGGATCTCACCGAGCTACCCTGCAGCTGCCCAGTCTGCACGTCGCATGGCCTTGAGGAGCTGCTGGCACTCCGCAAAGCTGAGAGGGAGAATCAGCTTGCGAGGCACAACCTCTATGTTACGATGGCTGAGATCCGGACGATTAAGCAGGCAATCAGGGAGGGGGCTTTGTGGGAGCTGATCGAGATGCGGTGTAGGTCCCATCCAAAGCTCTTCGAGGGCTTCAAGAGGCTGGCCCACTACTCAGATTACCTAGAGATCAATGATCCCGTGATGGGAAAGAGCGTTAGGGGGCTATTCATCTTCGACGAGCTGTCTGGTGCAAGACCTGAGGTCTTGAGGTACAAAAGGAGGATCTCTGAGAGGTACAAGCGCCCCGATGGAAAAGATATTCTCGTCCTTCTTCCCATGCCCTCTGACAAGCCATTCAGCCGGTCAAGCTCTTACTGGGAAGCGCGTAGGGCAATGAAGGTGGAGAGAGTGCACTTTTGTTTCTACGGGCAACCCTTTGAAATAGTCCCAGTTGAGCTGGCAGAAACGTTTCCGCTTTCGCAGTTCGAAGGCTGCGGTGGCGTGACGACGATGAGCCAAGATTTCCTGAAGGGATTCATCAAGAGGAACCATTATACAAAGGCGATAATTGTCGGCGGCGCAATAAAGAACGAACTGAAGGGGTTAGTGAGAGTAGATTCAATCGAGGATGCTGCTGAAGAGGTCAGGCAAGATGCGCATAGTATTTGATCCCCACATCCACACCAACAGTTCCCCGGACAGTTCGATAACCGTCACTCAGCTGAGGGACGGCATGTTGGCATCCAGCATCAATGCAATAGCCGTGACCGACCACGACACGATGGAGGGCTACAGGAGGCTAAAGACGAGCAGCGCGTTTAAGGAATTCTTGATCGTCCCAGGGGTAGAGGTGACGACCGACATGGGAGATCTGATCGTCCTAGGGCTGGATGATCCGCTGATCGGGAAAGACCCAAATCAGGTAATAGAGATGGCTCATATGCGGGGCGGACTCGTCCTAGCGCCTCACCCGTTCAACGGCAGCAGGTCATCCCTTGGGGAAAGGTGTGGGATGCTCAAGGTCGACCTCATTGAAACCTATAACGGTAAGTGCAACAGCGGCTCCAATAGGCAGGCGAAGGAGTTCGCATCGGTCCTAGGATTGCCGGGCATAGGCGGTAGCGATGCTCACGAGAGAAGGCAGATCGGGACTGTCGTGAATGTGCTCGAATGCGAACGGTCCGTGAATTCTGTGCTTGAAGCCCTCAAGAAAGGGGTAAAGATAGTAGTGAAGCAGAGAAGCACTGCAGTCTAGCCATGCGCAGAAGGCTCTTGCCTAAATGTATAGCGTCCTGTGGTCGGTCTTGGTCCTGTCCTGTCTCTGCTTCATGAGCTCCTGTATCTCAGCTTCGATCTTCTGGGCATCTGTTAGGAGCGGCGAAACATCGATATTCAGGTTCGCGAGCTTGTTTAGGTACTCGATAGCAACCGAGGCTGCCATCGGATCCGGCCTCGTAGGGTTCGCGTAGGGCAAGAGAGCAATTGCGGGGAAGTTGTTGATCTCGAAGCATGCAAGCATCACGGCGAGCGGGCCGACAACGAATAGACCCTTTTCAAGCTGTGGGATGTCGAGTTCAGGCGGACCTTTGTAGGTCTTTGTCATTGTGCACCTCAGCTTGTCGCCCTCTGTAGGTTTGAGCCTGTTGTCCAGACCACCTATTAGGTATGCTGCGCTGAAGCCCTCCTTAATCACCCAGGCTGTCAGTTCCTTTGAGAAGGCCTGGCGCTCCCGCGGGTGTGGCGGTACATTGGTGATCACAAAGACAAACTTGTCCTTTTTATAGACCTCGAAGGGCAGCGATAGGCGACCCTCGTCCATCGAGACGAACGGTGGGATCTTCTCGGTCTCTATATAACCGATGAGCTCAGCATTCAAGGAAGTCACGGCATGCTTTACTGCTATATAGCCGGTTGCGCCCAGGCCGTGAAAGCCTGTCACCAGTACGCAGTCTTTGAGCGGGGCTTTAACATGGAATGTTATTGACACCTTAAGCAACTCCAAATTTGCTATTCGCTTCTGCATAATAAAACAGGACGGGTAAATATATTGACTAGATAGGGCCGTTGGAATTTCCAAGAACTAATTTATAGGAGGGCTTTTAAGGGAGATTAAAGGTTTTAAAAAAGTTCATTACGGAGGTTAAGTTAAAATTGGTAAACGTCACAGTTTTTGGCGCAGGCAGGGAGGTCGGAAGATCCTGCTTTGAGGTCAAGGGACCCAACACCAAGCTACTCCTTGATTATGGGGTCTTGGTGAGGGAGGACCGGCCTGTGCTTCCCCTTTCTTCCTCGTCAAAGGATATGAACGGACTGATCATAACGCACGCGCACTTGGATCATTCAGGCGCAGCGCCATTCTTCTACACGTCGGGGACACCACCCGCGTACATGACAAACATGACGATGCAATTAACGGATATCCTGATACGCGACCTGCTCCACCTCTCAGCATATTACATTCCCTTTGAGGCGCTCGAACTCAAGACCATGATAGACGGCTACACGGAGATAGATGGCAAGCCCGAGAGGATGGGGGAAGCTGAGGTAGAGTTCAGCAGCTCTGGGCACATACCAGGAAGCGTGAATGCCTTAATCAGGCTGGATGGAAAGAGCATATGGTATTCTGGCGACATCAACACCATTGACACGGCTCTACTGAAGGGGGCAAAGATCGACTTACCGGAGCTTGACCTTGCAATCATGGAGAGCACTTATGCTACTGTCGACCACCCTCCGAGGGAGGAGCAGGAGAAGAAGCTCATGGAGGTCGTCAATGATGTCGTTGAGGGAGGGGGACTTGCACTCATCCCAGCATTCTCAGTGGGCAGGTCCCAAGAGATGCTCTGCGTCCTGCAGAAGCACGGGTTCAAGTACGACGTTGCGCTGGATGGGATGAGCAGGACTGCCTCAAGGGTGATTTTGACCAGACCCGGTGAGCTCAGGGATCCCAAGCTGCTTAAGGACGCCATGTCCAGGGCAAGATGGGTCTCCGGCGAAAAGGACAGGAAGAAGGTCATGAACAGACCGGGAGTAATAATAAGCTCGTCAGGGATGCTCACGGGCGGAGCCTCGACGCGCTACATGGACAAGATCAAGAACAGAACGAGGGACTGTGTCATCCTTGTCTCCTACCAAGTTCCAGGCACGCCAGGAAGGATACTTCTGGACCAAGGGAAGTATGGTCCACCCGGAGAACTGAGGGACGTCAAGTGCAGGACAGAGTGGATAAACTTCTCGTCACACTGCGGGAGCAAGAGCCTGATGGGCATTGCGAAATCCCTGAAAGGTAACCCCAAGATCCTCTGCGTCCACGGCGAGGCAGCTTCGTGCATAGCACTTGCCGAGAACATTAAACGCGAGACAGGCCACGAGGCACTTGCCCCCTGCATAGGCGAATCAGTTAGGCTCTGACTTTTTCTTTCCTTTCTTTGTTCATGGCGAAGCATCTTAACAAGAAAAACAGAACAAGGTTAAATAAGTCCTATAAAACTCAAATATAAAGTCCAAGGTGGAATGATTTGAGCTCCAAGTCTGTCAATATTATAAAAAACATAGTGAGGGAGCATACTGAATGGAGAGGCTCGTGCATTAACCTCATCGCCAGCGAGAATGTTGTTAGCAACGCCGTGAGGGAGATGCTGATCTCCGATCTGGGAAACCGCTATGCAATAGGCTTCCTGCACAATAGGTTCTACTCCGGCACAAGGTACGTGGATGAGCTTGAGGGAGTCACGACGGACTTGGCGAAGAGGGTTTTTCAGGCAGAGCACGTGAACTATGTCCCGATTTCTGGGACCATGGCTAACTTGGTTCTCTTCAATGCGCTCACCGCACCAGGGGACGTTGTAACTGCATTAAGTGTCATAGACGGAGGGCATGCTAGCTTCAGGGAATGCTCCAAGATACATGGTGTGAGCTTAGTCCCGTTGCCCTTTTCCATGGAGAATATGAATATTGATATTGATGAGGCGGAGAAGGTGATCGTCAGGGTTAAGCCGAAGCTGATATTGCTGGGCGCGAGCGAGATCCTTTTTCCCCATCCAGTGAGAGAGATAAGAACCATTGCAGACGAGGTAGGCGCCATCGTTGCTTACGACTCTGCACATGTGCTGGGACTGATAGCCGGCGGGAAGTTCCAGGATCCGCTCAGGGAGGGAGCAGAAGTTGTGACTGGCAGTACGCACAAGACATTCTTTGGTCCTCAAGGGGGGATAATACTTTGCAAAAATAGGTATGCCAAGGATATAGACAACGCAGCGTGGCAGCTGGTCAACAACCATCACGTGCACCGCGTTGCAGGGCTCTCGATTGCCTTGGCAGAATTCGAGGCGTTTGGAAGTAATTATGCGGATCAAGTAGTCAAGAATGCTCAGAGGTTAGCAGAGGAGCTTTACAGCAGGGGTCTGGATGTTCTCGGCTCAGACATGGGATTTACGAAGTCGCACCAGGTGCTATTCAAAGGAACAAACAATAATGGTGACGCGACAGCAAAAAGACTTGAAGACGCAAACATAATCACAACAAAAACTCCACTCGCTTACGATAAGACCGAAGAGGAATGCTCGGGGGTAAGGCTTGGGACGCAGGAGATAACCAGAGTGGGAATGGTCGAGGAGGATATGATCAGGATCGCTGAGCTGATCAAGAGGGTAGTCATTGATAGGGAGGATCCATCTATGGTGAGGGAATACGTGAAGGAGCTGACCAATGGCTACAGGGAAGTGAAGTTCTCCTTCGAAAGTGGCGACCAGGCCTATAAATATGTCAATCTTTAACCCTTTTTTGTTTTTTTCAATATTGTTTTGGAGTTAAGGGTTCTCGACTATCCAAACCATTTCCTGCTTGTACGATGTCAAAGGGCGCTTGTCAAAGCCACCATAAACAAGCCACTTGCCGAAGCCAGTTAGCCTCAGAAGAAGCTCGAACTCTCTCTTATATATCAGCGCGAGGCGGTAGGCTCCCCTCCAAAAGAGTTCTTTGTCCTTGAAGAGTGCAGCGACTGTCTCTATGGTCTGGTTGACTTCATCGACGAAGAATGACTTCTCCCTGAGAACATACCTGCCATTGTCCATGACAATTAAGTCTTCAGACTCCTTACCGAAGCTCATCATCCGTTCTATGTCCGGATAAAAGAAGTTTAGGATTAGTCTTCCTCCCGGAAGTAGGTGCGTTTTGAAATTGAGGAGGGTCTTGAGCTGATCGTCGGTAGTAAGATTGTAGAGGAAAGACCTGAAAGGAACTATGATAATTGAGAACTTCTCATTCAGGCGGAAATTGCGCATATCGGCGACATAGACTTCTGGATTAAGGTTATTCTCCCGTGCTTTCTTCTTCAGAGTCGTGATCATTTCTTCGGAAATATCGATCCCTACTGCGCTCATCCCCTGTTTAAGCAGCTCAATGTAAATCCTACCCGTTCCGCAGGCGACCTCAAGGATCTTACCATTGGTCTTCTTCGCCTCCTCAAGGTAGAACGCAAGATCGTCCTTGTAATTTCCATAGATCATATCGTATACTTTTGCCCATTCGTCATACTGCGAGGACAATAATTCCTCCCTCCAGATACAGTTATACTGTGCGGATTGGGTATATTTGAACTACCCCGCAAAGGAACTTGGGGTTAATTGTGAGAATCGGTAGCAGTGGTGGGCCGGACCGGACTCGAACCGGTGACCACTGCCGTGTCAGGGCAGTATCCTAACCAAACTAGACGACCGGCCCAATGCCTGAGTAAAATAAAAGGAAGGTTATTAAATTATCTTTCGACTTGGCTTAGGGTGATATCTTTATGTTCGATTCAATGAATCGGCGCAGGTTAACCTCGTCGAGGATCTCGTCGCCGGTGATGGTAGCATTTCCGATATTTATTGTTGGTGTATATTCGATGTTCAGCATCATGAGGTCTGCCAACACATCAGTGTCATCTATGTCTCGCTCAACGACGCTTGACTCGTAGTTCAGCCCCATCTCAGGGAGCAACTTCAGCAGGACGGCCTTAACTTTTTTACAGTTTGCGCATCCTTTGTGGGTGTAAAGCTTCATCTTCAATGTCCATCACGTTTTGGTGATAAGTATTTTTGTGATATTGCCTCTTGAATTTATAGCTTGCTTAATAATAAAACGACCTTTGGATCTCTCCTCGGATATTGGAGGTTCACTGAACTACCTGAAGCTGCTCAAGATACTGAGTATATTTTGGTCCCAAAGTCTCCTTTAGAAGATCATCCCTTCTGCTTAGGTATTCATCCCTCAGGATGTCGAAGTGGAAGCTGTCCCACTTCCTTCCGTTTACTAAGACAGTCTGCCTTATGGCACCGCCCTTCCTGAAGCCACATAACTCCAACACCTTGTGGGCGCGTTCGTTGAATTCAACGCTCCAAGCATCGCACCTCTCCATATTCAGCTGGTTGAAGGATATCTCCAATAGTGCAACCGTGATCGTGCGCCCGAGGCCCCTCCCCCACATCTCCTTATTCCCTATGTAGGTCCCCAAGTCTGCTGCCCTGATATTTCCCCATTCCTGAAGCTCTATGCGGGCTATTCCAATTGGCTCTCTCTGGGGCATGAGTTCGACGATGAACCGGTGGGTTTTCTCGTCCTTTATCCATTCCTCGTACTGCTTCTCCAACTGCGCCATGCTGGCGAAGTTCATTGGCTTGCTCCTAGAGAACATCATGAGCTCGGAGTCGTTCTCCCATTCGTGGAGCAACTTTAGATCCTCCCTCTCTACCGACCTGAATCTGATATTCCCAAACTCAAACACAGACACCACTCCTCGGATTGGGCCGCAGTTGTTCTATGGTGGAAGGTTCCAAATAAGCTTAGACAGGGAGTTGGCGCCAGCTTGTTTAAATCCAGAATCGCGGTATATAGCTTGGAGATATATTTGACATACTGTTCTCGATGTGGTAAAGAATTGGCTCCTGAGGCTTACTTCTGTCCCAACTGCGGCGTAAGGACAGAGGGCGGTGTACGAGCTGGGGTCAATTATCCAGGAGTAGAGGACCTTAGGCAGACTTTCAACAGAGTTGGCGAGGAGATGGAGAAAGCATTCTCGACGGTAGGATCGGAACTAAGGGAAGCATTCAAGACCACGAGTCAAAACGTGAAGGAAGCCTACTACGGGGAACCTATAACCTGCCCCCAATGCGGCGATAAGAACACAAGGGACGCTAGCTACTGTAGGAAGTGCGGCAAGAAGCTCTAACTCTGCCTGTCTTTCTAGAAGCCACGCGGAGAGCTGCCATTGGTCGGTAGCGTCTCCTTCTCTTTTTTATCGATGGCCGTCTTGAAGTCATCCATGGTAAGCCAGTCCCTAGTTGAGCCGCCCACGGACTCCGCAATCAGTGCTTTCTTGGCAGAATTGACGAGTTCGTTTATCTCCGCTCCGCTGTAGCCATCGGTCATTTTGACAAGGTCGTCCACGGAGAGATCTTTCGAATTCACGCCCTTCAGGCAGATGTCAAGGATCTGCTTTCGGGCGGATTCGTTGGGTGCTGGCACGAGAAGGTGCTTCTCAATCCGGTTTGACCTGAGCAGAGCTTGGTCCACGCTATCTGGTCTGTTGGTTGCTGCAAGGACCATAACACCTCTCAAGTCCTTTATGCCATCCAACTCGCCAAGAAGTTCAGTTGTCACTGAGACAAAGTCGGAACCCTGTGGGTTCGACCTGTCAGGTGCCAATTGGTCTAACTCATCAAGGAAGATTATCGAGGGGGCGTTGTCCTTTGCTAGGTTGAACATCTCCTTGACGGTAGATGCTGCTTGGGTGGCGCCGTTCTTGGCGATATCTGCTCCGCTAAGGGTGAAGAAGTTCGCGGAGACTTCGTTGGCAACAGCTTTGGCGAGAAGAGTCTTGCCGTTGCCCGGCGGGCCATAGAGAAGTATGCCCTTGATCGGCTGGACGTTCAGCTTCTGCAGCAGGTCGCCCTTCACCAGCGGCAGCTCGTAGGCCTCCTTCAGTGCGCTCTTCACATCTTCAAGGCCACCTATGTCATTGAAGGTAATGCTAGGGATGCCCGCTTCCCAACCCTTCACTATCCTTTTGTCCCTCTGGAACTCGAGTCGGAAGAGATCGTACTCCTCGAGCATCGAGAGATCGATCGAGGGCCTTGTGGCTTTGATTGCATTCTCCAGGACCTGCTGGTCGACCCTCTGCTCCTTGTTCTCGAGCACCTTGTTGTAGAAAGCGCTGGACATTACCAAGTTCACAAGGTTCTCTATGTCCGCTCCCGTGAACCTTTCGGACATTTCTGCGAGCCTGCGATAGTCGATGCTCTCATCGAGGATCTTCCCCTTTCCCCCCAAATAGAGCCTGAAGATCTCCTCACGAGCTTCTGCATCCGGAGGGCCGACGTAGATGATCTTATCGAAACGCCCGGATCTCAGCAGCGCCTTGTCCAGCAGCTGGGGCTTGTTGGTAGTGGCCATCACTATGACATCTGCATTGCCCTGGAAGATCTTGTCCATGGCCATGAGCAGGACATTGAGAACCCTAGGCGTCACATCGTCGTGGGAGTAGGCAGTCCTCTCCTTTCCAATGCTGTCAAGCTCGTCTATGGCCAATATGGAGGGGGCATCCTGTATCGCGGTCTCGGCAACCTCCTTCATTCTGTGCTCGCTCTCCCCATACCATTTTGAGAGAAGGGAGCCGGGATTCACCTCCACGTAGGTCATCGGCAGCTTTGAGGCAAGCCCTCTCAGCAAGATGGTCTTGCCTGTGCCCGGTGGGCCGTAGAGGAGTATGCCCTTGACGGGCTTTACGCCATACTTCTCTGCCTCTGTTCGCTTGTTCATGGGCAGAATAACAGATTTGAAGAGGTCTTCCTTGACGTCGTCAAGACCCTTCGCCCTATCCCAGTAGCTCATGGTGCTGAAGGCCTTGGAGGGGTTCCGCTCGACCATTACTGCGCCGTTTTTGGCTCTACCAGCTTCCATAATTGCGGGCTTGTTAAGCAGCTGAGAGACCCCCCTTGCCGAAAGCTTCGGCTTGGAACCCAACAGCGGGTTGAGGGCGGTGAAGGAAAAGCCCAAGAGGAATACGATGCCGACGGAGATCAGGAGGGGATAGAAGGTCCCGTAAAGCAGGGCACCAAGCGCAGATCCTATGACAGCAGCAGTCAGTTTCGACAAAGCAGGGTTCAGAGACCTCCTTATGAATGTTGCCAGGTAGAATGAGGTTGGAATGATGACGGCTGCCACAGCAAGGAAATAGATCGGCGTGTTGTTCAGAACAAAGGCCGAAGACCCGACGTTCAGCGACTGCTGCCAATTGGATCCGAAGAGGTAAAACAGAAGGCCCGAGGCAAATGGGACTCCTGAGATGGTGCCGATCGTCGGAAAGAAGGTGGTGTAGAAGAGGAATTCAGGCGGCAGCGCGATGCCGATCAGGCCAGCGTTCATGAAGATAGCTCCAAAGATCGAAAAGATTACAGCTGCAACACCTGCCTTCTTCATGCCACTGTAGGCAGAGAGGGCCACTATTATGGGTATGACGAGGAATATTACGTAAGGGGAATACAAAGCAAGGCCAAGCCAGATCCCTATAAGGGAACCGAACCAGTCGATCATGTTGAGCGTCAGAACGGCGAGGAAAGCCAATGCGACAACCATGATAGGTACAGGAGCGCTTAACGGCTGAACAGAGGGGAAGATGGAGAAGAGCGGTATAAGCAAGAATGCTAGAAGCACCGATGAAGCGAAGCGCGGTCTCAGGTAGAAGACGGCTCCGACAGCCACAGCGGCCAGTATGACCATGCCTATCGCGAAGTAGTTGAAGAAGAATAGGATGATTCCAGTAATCAACCCTGCCAGGAATGCGCCTACGGGAGAACGCTTAGCGCTGCTGCCTTCCATTTAGTTGCACCGTGGCAAGAAGCCTTAACTGATAAAATAGCACGCACGCATTATAAAAGTGCCGATAGGCAGGATTGACGGTCCTCTTGGATACGCTACGGACGGTCGCCTAACCTTTTTTAATAGCTAGTGCCTATTTTTTTGTAGGCGATCCGGTTGATTCTCGAACAGATCAAGCGGAATGGTGACAATTTTTCATACGTGATCGCAGATGAAGGAACGGGGGAGGCTGCAATAGTGGACACCAGCTACAATGCAGACGAGATAATCGCGTTCGTGAAAGATCGAGGGCTCAGAGCGAGATACATAATCTCGACACACTACCACAGCGATCATACGGCAGGCAACAACGAAGTGAAAGCTGCGCTTGGTTCAAAGATTGTTGCTCACAGGCTTTCAAGGATCAACAAGGACATTGGAGTGACTGACGGAGACGAGTTGTTGATAGGGAGTTTGAATATCAGGATAATGCATACGCCTGGGCATACCCACGATGGCATATGCCTACTTGTCGGAGGTGCGGTCATAACTGGAGATACGCTGTTCATCGGCGAATGCGGCAGAACAGACCTGCCTGATGGCAGCCCGGAGGAGATGTTTGACAGCCTTTTCAATAAGCTGATGATGCTGGATGATGCCACCCTAGTTTATCCAGGTCATGACTATGGTCAGAAGAGCCACTCCACGATCGGCGAGGAGAAGCGGACGAACTATACGCTGAAGGAGAGGTCCCTCGAGGAGTTCGTCAAATTCATGAAAGAGCCCTAGCCCGAGCGAGGTTCTGGTACCAAAGCCTCTCGCAGGCAAGTAAAGTAATTATTGCGGATCGTTTATCTGTAGCTCATGGGAATCCAAAAAGCTTCGTTTGGGATGGGCTGCTTCTGGGGGGCTGAGGAGGCATTCAGCAAGGTTGACGGCGTGGTCTCTACGGCCGTGGGCTATATGGGGGGGAACCTAGAGAACCCGACCTATGAGCAGGTCTGCACTGGGAAGACCGGGCACGCCGAAACAGTACAACTGGAGTACGATACTGAGAAGATTTCCTACGAGGAGGTCCTAGAAGTATTTTGGGATTACATCGATCCCACATCAATCAATAGGCAGGGCCCGGATTACGGGACACAGTACAGCTCGGTAATCTTCTACCACAGCGAGGAACAGAAGATGCTGGCTTTGAAGTCCAAGGAGGAGCTGGAGAAATCTGGGAAGTACAAGAAGCCAATAGTGACCCAGATCGTCCCTGCTTCGACGTTCTATAGAGCGGAAGAGTATCACCAGCGATACTTTGAGAAACATGGCGGCAGCTGTCACGTTTGAAGGGTGCGGCCCTAGAATCTGTTTTATTCTTGAAAGTTTTCCCTTTTTTTAAAGTTTATAGCTTAGGTTTTCGAAGGAGTAAATGGTAGAAATGAGTTCGTTGAATGGAGACGACGTGGACGCAGGCGAGGAAAAGATCAGTCATGCTGACGAAATCGCTAAGATCAAGAAGTATCTGAAGCCTGGCGAGCAGGTTTTGCTGATAGCGCGGCAGAGTAGGGTGCTTCCGGGTGGCACCATGATCAATCCGAACACAATATTCGCCACGGACCGGAGGTTGCTGATAAGGAATCCGAGGAATTTGGGGTTGAGGTCAAACCTTCACGAGATATGGTACAGCGCTATCACTTCTGTGAACATTGAGAACGGAATGCTCTCGAGCGAGGTTGTGATAACCGGACCTGGCGTCACCGAGGACCTTGGAGATCTCTTCCACCTCAATGCGAATGGACTTCCTGGAATTCCCGCAATACCAAAGGAGGAGGCTACAAAACTTGTCAACATCATTAACGACGGGATAGAGAGGGTGAGGGGAGGCTATGGCGCGTCCGCGAGATCTACCACACCATATGATGAGCTCAAGAAGCTAAAAGAGCTGCTCGATCTGGGGATAATAAACCAATCCGAATTTGATGCCAAGAAGAAGGAATTGCTTGAGAGATATTGATGATTGGTTGAGAGAAGATCATCGGTGTCTCGGTCTAGGAATAAGTCCTAGTCAACGGATGGGCATAAGTTTAAATACAATGACTCCGACTTGAACGGGTCTAAAGTACGAAGGCCTTGACAAATAGCGTTAGCCAATCATGCTAATTCTATTGCTTTTGTGGCTTTACACAGCAACAATCAAAAAAATGAGGTAATGGATTACGAATTTCGAAGATCTGAATATAGAAGATAGTATACTACAGTCGCTGGATGAGATAGGCTTTAAGGAGCCTACCAGGATCCAGTGCGAGACGATACCGTTGATAAAGGAAGGTCACGACGTCATCGGTCAGTCTGAAACAGGCTCCGGAAAAACAGGGGCTTTTGGGATTCCGCTTGTGGAGAAGGTGCAGCGTGGGGTTAAGACCCAGGCGCTCATACTTGTACCTACAAGGGAACTGGCGTTGCAGATAACCAGCGAACTTGTGAAGTTTTCCCGCAGGAAAGGGCTCCGCATTCAGTGTGTCTATGGAGGCGCACCGATGGGGCCACAGGTGAGCGGGATAAGAAGCGCTGAAATAGTCGTTGGGACTCCCGGGAGAGTCATGGACCACATGAGGCGCGGCACCCTCGACGTGAGGAATGTCAGGACGTTCGTGCTTGACGAGGCAGACAAGATGATCGATATGGGCTTCATCGACGACATCCAGACGATCGAGCGCGACATCCCGGAGGACAGACAGACCCTAATGTTCAGTGCGACAATGTCGAGTGCCCTAGCGAGCGTCCGGGACAGGATTACCAAGGACGCCAAGAAGGTGAAAACTGCCACACAGGTCAAGGAGGAGGATCTTAAGCAGTACTACTGCGAGTGCGATCATAACATGAAATTCTCGCTGCTTGTTCACCTCCTTCGCAAGGAGGACCCAGAACTCGGGTTGATATTTTGTAATTCCAGGAGGGACGTCGATCTGGTCACCCAGAACCTCAGGAATAACGGAATAAACGCAGAGGCGATCCACGGTGGCCTCGCCCAGAACAGGAGGGAGCATGTCATCGAGAGGTTCCACAACGGCGGCATTGATGTCCTCGTTGCGACGGATGTCGCGGCAAGGGGGCTGGACTTCAAGGACATAACGCACATCTTCAACTACAGCGTTCCGAGGGACCCGGAGGATTATGTTAACAGGATCGGAAGGACCGCGAGGGCGGGCAAGAGGGGGAAGGCGATCGTACTCCTCAGCAGGGAGGACTTCGATTTGCTGTCCCGTGTCGTGAACACCTTCGATTTCAACCTCCAAGAGATTGAGGCGACTAATGTCGAGGTACTGCCATTCAAGAGGAACAATTACAGAGATGGAGGGAATGGTGGGCGTCAATTCAGAGGTAGCGGCTACGGAAGGCGATCGGAAGGAAACGGCTCGAACTCATATGGGCGTCGGGATCGCGGCTATTATGGAGACCATTCTGGTAGAGGGGATCGTCAGGGATCCGAGAGCAGGAGCAACGACCCAGCGCTACTTAGCCGCGGATACTCCCCGAGGAGAAACCAGTATGGTTCATCCTCCTACGGTAAGCGGTATAACTGAAGCGTAAACTCATGCAGAACGCCGGTTTGTTGAGTCAGATAATCTGAATGAGGCGTGTGGGATCGTCCCACTTTTCCTTTTTTCTGAATTTTAGATCGTTACGGACTAGAGGGTCACCCAACTTCTTGAATTTAAGTAAGAGTTATCTTAGGCTAACAGACCATATTTGGGTCAAACAGCTTCGCTCTTTTCGAAGAGAAAGGTGCCAAGTAAGACCATAAATATGCAGAAGGCAAGCAGTACGCCGAAGTCCAAAGTCACTGGGAGGGCGGATAATCCGATCAGGACGCCCCTCATGCCGTCAACACCATAGGTCAGCGGGTTCAGGTAGCTTGCGTAGATTATGAAAGAAGGCATATTAGTGAGTGGATAGTATGCGCCGGACAGGAAAAGCACAGGCAACATAATGATATTCATTATCATACCAAAACCCTGCATGTCCCTAAGCCTAGATGCTATGGCCAAGCCAAGACCGATAAACGCGGCTGACATCATGATCATGAGGACTATAGATTCAAGCACAGATACGACGCTGAGAACTCTGAAGCCCACAATTATGGAAATTAGCAGAATCGTGATACCCTGGATTACGGATGTAGTAGTTCCTCCCATCATCCTACCGAGGACAATTGATACCCTACTCACGGGGGTCACCATAATCTCCTTCAGGAAGCCGAACTGCCTGTCCCAGAGGACGGACATTCCTGCAAAGGTCGAGGAGAAGATCATCGTTGTTCCCACCATGCCAGGAATCAGGAATTGCAGATAGCCAATACTCGCAGGTATGCCGGGTATCGTTGCGCCTCTCAGACCAAAGCCAAGGGCGCCGAGGATGATCAATGGGGTTAATATGTTCGCCAAGATCCTCGACTTAGCCCTTGTGAAAATCTTCATCTCCCTGAGCCATAGGATGTAAATGGCTTTCAGATTTAGGATTCTCATTGGCGCGCCCTCTGTATCGATCTCTCCCTCCTCCGGTCAGCTTGCGTCGCCTCCCTCTCCCTCAAGGTCTTGCCAGTGAAGCCGAGGAAGACATCTTCAAGGCTGGGTTTCCGAAGGTTTACAGAGTCTATTGAGAGCCCCCTCTTTTCAGCGGCCAGGAATATCTCGGGGACATGCTTGTCTGCATTAGATACCTTGAGATCTAGTGTTCCATCATGCCTGTCGAACCCCTTAAACCACTGATTGCCCTTCAGGTCGGCAATTAAGTCGTCGCTCCCCTGGTCCTTGATCTCCAAGGAAATAATATCTCCGCCAAGCGAGTCCTTAAGATTGCTTGGGGCGTCCATGGCGACGATCTTCCCGTGATCCATAATGGCGACCCTGTCGCAGAGGTAATCCGCCTCCTCCATATAGTGGGTCGTCATGATGATGGTGACATCCTCCTTGTTAAGCTTCTTGATATAATCCCAGATATGCCGGCGCGTCTGGGTATCAAGCCCCAGAGAGGGTTCGTCCAAGAAAAGAACCTTGGGATGGTGGATTAACCCCCTGGCAATCTCCAGCCGGCGCTTCATTCCACCCGAGTACTTAATCACGAGCGTATCGGCTTTGTCTCTGAGCTCAACGAGGTCAAGAACTTGATTTATCTGGTCAATCCTGTCCCGCTTGCTCATTCCATACATCACCGAATGGAACTCTAGGTTCTCCTTACCAGTCAGCCTGTTATCAAGCGCGGTCTCCTGGAAGACAATACCGATGCTGTTCCTAACGGCATCCCTCTCCTGCACGACGTCGTGCCCCGCAACCTCTGCGTAGCCCGACGTTGGTTGGAGGAGGGTGGTGAGCATATTAATTGTGGTCGTCTTGCCAGCACCGTTCGGACCCAACAGCCCGAAAAGCTCACCTGTATCAACGGTGAACGAGATATGATCCACTGCAGCATTCCCGTTGAAGTTTTTTGTCAGATCGTCAACCTTAATGGCGTACATGATTGTTCAACCTGCATCATAATCCGGGCTGATGTTTTGACAGGGATCCACATGCTTTTTCAGCATTAAGAAATTCACGCTTATAGCTCTTATCATATGCAATTATTGTTTCAGATTATCAGACTGAAGCCAGTTTTTCGATGCTGTCCATTACGTGATTCATCCTCTGCATTGTCAGTTCGAATGGGATGCTACTGAGCATGTCGATTCCAAGCTTCTTTAATGTCGGTATCCCATAATCAGAACCGCCGCTCTTCAGAAAATCAATATAGGCAGCCACCACATTTTCGTCCCCCTTCAGAATCCTGGAAGCGATAGCCTGAGCTGCGGTGAAGGAGGTGCTATATTGGAAGACATAGAAATTGTAGTAGAAGTGAGGTATGTAAGCCCATTCGATCCCGTAGAGATCATCTATGGTGCATATGCCTTCCGCGTGCCCAAAGTGTTTTTTCAATATATTTTGATAAAGCTCCGTAAATTTGTCTCCAGTCAAAGATTCTCCCTTTTCAACCTCCAGATGGATTTGCAGCTCGAATTCTGCGAACTGCGCTTGCCGAAAGAGCGTCGTGCGAAATCCTTCCAGGTAGTTCCCTAGAAGGGAGAGCCTCTGTGCCTCGTTCGTGACGCGGTTCAACTCGTAGTCCACCAATAATGCCTCGTTGACCGTTGAAGCAACCTCAGCAAGGAAGATCGGATATCGGGAATTGACGAAGGGCTGGGTCTTGTTCGAGAAGTAGCTGTGGGCAGCGTGCCCTAGCTCATGCGCAAGCGTTTCCACATCGTCGAATCTGCCTTTGAAGTTGGTGAGGATGTATGGATGCACATCATATGTGTCCCCCTCGGAATAAGCTCCTGAGCGTTTGCCTGAATTGGGGTATAGGTCAATCCAGCGCTGGGAAAATGCTTTTTCCAGAGTGTCGCTGTAAGTCTTCCCCAAGCAGGAAAGGGACTTCTGGATTACTTCTTTTGCTTCGGAGTAGTCATATCTGAGGTCGATCTCTTTTACCATTGACGGGTAAGAATCATAATAATGCAGTTCATCGAGCTCGAGCATCTTCTTTCTAAGTACCAAGTATCGGTGAAGGTTAGGGAGGTTGTCGTTTATGTTCTTTATCAGATTATGATATACCCCTATGGGAATGTTGTCCCTGTGTAAAGCACTTTCCAAGCAGCTATCATAGTTCCGCACGTTTTTATAGAATGTATCCCTCTTTATCTGACCATAAAGCTGGGTGCCAAGAGTCCGCTCGAAGCTTTTCAAAGAGGAAAAGAAGGATTCGAATACCTTGATGCGGTCATTCTGGCCTGGGCTCGCCCTGTAAAAGACGTAGTTGGTCGGGTCGACTCTCACTTGCTTGCCATCGGAGAGCATTATGGTTTTGTAAGGAAGATCAGCATTCGTCAGAATTGAATTGACTTCTTGAGGGGTATCGGACATCAATCCAGCTTCCGCGACTATCTTCTCCTCTTTTTCGTTTAACGTGTGCTCTCTTCTGCGGAAGACATCGGCCAAGTAGTGGTTATAGAGCCTCAAAGGAGGCTCATCTGCGCAGAAGGCTTGCATGGTACCTTCGGGGATCTGCAGAATCTCGGGTTCTATGAAAGCCGTAAGGCTGCTCAGCCTTGTCTCCAACTGGGAAATTTCTTGTTTCATGGATAAGGGTACAGACTGCCGTGTGTCTTGGTCGGAATACATGGACGCGTAGGCAAAGAGGCGAGCAATCTCCTTCTTGAGCTCGAAGTAGAAGTCTAAAGAGCTTTTGAGTTCCGAAGCAGAGTGGTTCAGCGTGCCTTTGAAATCAGACAATAAGAGGAGCCTGTCGGACAGTTCGTCTTTGCGACTCTTCCATTCCTGATCGGAAGAGAATAGGTCTTTCAGATTCCATTTATAAGCCTCCTGAATTTCCTCGCGTTCTGCATGTGAGCCGTTCCCATTTTCCATAGCAACACCGTCTCAATATGTCAATCTCTCAGCCATAGTAACATAGGGGCTGATTTCGCTCATTTCCCCTTACACCCCACAATATTGTGGAACTTCATTTTCTCGGAGTTACTACCTATATAGAGGACATGTTCGGTCCTCTGTTGGTAAATTCCGGAACAATTAATGTTAAGTCGTCTAAGGCATTCTTGCATTAGTTCCAATAATGCCCTATTTTTGTTGCAAAGTCTGATGGACTTACTGTTAGAACATCCTTCGGAATCGTAAAACCCTTTGATTAATGCCTTAATGAACACCAAATCTTCATTGATTATTAGCCCATTCAGAACCTTTTCTTTCATCGCTTTAAGGATCAAATACCAAGGCTTACAATGAGTGTCAACAGTAAATTCCCTATAATTCCAATCATATGTTTTGCTTCCTTGATTCCAGATGCGCCTTCTTTCCTTGTGGTAGAAAAAAACCCTCTTCTTAGTAATGTTTTCCAAGGAACTCTTGAAATGAAGAGCAAATGATTCATCAGTTGTTTTAAGTCTAATGGTGTAATGTGAACCAAATTGGTTAAGATTTCCATCCCCCAAAAGGACGCCTAGAACATAGCCTAAATCATTCATCTGCTCCCCTGCCCCCAGAATGCATATTGCGTCATTTAACGAGTAAGAATACAGGCAGTGATAAATTAGCATTTCCCATAGAAGGATCTGTTAACTGTGAGGGAGCTTTGCGCAAGGTGGGAGTCATGCTCTACCGACAGATGAAAGGATGCAAGAGGGAGCTTTCTATACTTGGGTTTGGGTGCATGAGGCTTCCAACAAATGATGATAGCACCATCAATGAGACTCTTGCAAAGAAGATTATTCGCTATGCAATTGACTGTGGTGTCAATTACATCGATACTGCATATGGGTATCACCGTGGTCAGAGCGAACCATTTGTCGGGAGAGTCTTGAAGGATGGGTACCGCGAGAGGGTTAATCTGGCAACGAAGCTGCCGAGCTGGCTGATTAGCACGAGAGAGGACATGGACAAGTACCTTGGCGAGCAGCTTGAGAGGCTTCAGACGGATCATATTGATTTTTATCTGGTGCACGGCTTGAACAAGACCTTCTGGGGCAAGCTTGAGGAGTTGGGCGTCAGTGAGTTCCTCGATGAGACGATCCGAGACGGCAGGATCAAACATGCAGGATTCTCATTCCATGATGACATCAAAACTTTCAAGAGGATTGTAGACTCTTATGATTGGACATTCTGTCAGATCCAGTACAACTTCTTGGACGAGGGTTTCCAAGCAGGAACCGCGGGGCTTCACTATGCTGCCTCAAGAGGACTTGGGGTCATCGCAATGGAGCCTTTGCGTGGCGGCCTCCTCTCAAGAGATCTCCCTGGGTTGATGGAGATATGGTCAAAGGCATATGCCACCAGGACACCCGCGGAGTGGGGACTGCGCTGGGTCTGGAACCATCCTGAAATCACAGTTGTACTCAGTGGTATGAATGCCATGCAACAGGTGAAGGAAAATCTGGGGGCTGCAGAAGAGGGATTGCCTGAGTCGCTTTCCAAAGAAGATCTCGAACTTTTCTTCAAGGTCAGGTCTTTCTACCGCAAAAGAATGAAGATCGACTGCTCTAGATGCGGATATTGCATGCCATGCCCTAACGGTGTAGATATCCCGGAATGTTTCAACCAATATAATAATGCGTTTGTATTCGACGCTGCAGATGGTGCTAAGCGCGTTTACACTATGTTCTTGAGCAAGGAGGGCTACGCATCATCCTGCAAAGAATGCGGGGCTTGCGTCAAGGTCTGCCCTCAACACATCGCTGTTCCCGACAAGCTCAAGGAAGTAGCTGATTTTTTTGGCAAATAGTGCGATAACAGGAAACAGAAATTACATACGGAGAATATAGAAAAAATAAAAAAAGGAAAAAAATTATCTACTTGATTGCAGCTCTGAAGAAAGCTCCACAGCTTGGGCACTTATACAGGCCTATGTTGATTGCCTTTTTCCCCTTCGGGGCGAGTTTCCATGTCTTAGTTGGCTTGGCTACATCTTTTCCGCATTTTGGACATTTTACCAATTGTTATTCCTCTGTTATATCATCGAGTCGATGATCTTTAAAAGACTTATGGTGATGGAGGGCTTATGAAGCGGTATTAGCGACTCTTCATTGCTGACTTTTGGGTTTTGCGCACAGATCATGGCCAGATCAAGCAGTATTTGCGCAAGAGTGTGCAAAGCGATGCTGCATAAAAGCCAAGAATCCTTATTATGATAATTCGATAATGGTAAATAAGCTTCGGATGCGGGCACAGATGATCCTACCATTCAGCTCTTTGAACCTGTCATCGGGAGGCAATCCACAAGATTTTTTTTGGGGCTGCCTCCCCTTCGTGGCGACTCCTCCAGAAGTAGTCCATAGAATGCTCAAGCTGGCAAAAGTCAGCCCATCAGACATAGTAATGGATCTCGGTTGTGGCGATGGCCGTATCCTGCTTTCAGCGCTGTCTGACTTTGGAGCTAGGATGGCAGTCGGTTATGAAATACGCGGGGATCTGATCAAGGAAGCCCTGGCCATGTTCGAGTCAAAAAACCTCATCGATAGGGTGAAGCTTATCAAAGGAGACCTTCTGAGCGCAGATCTCTCCGAGGCGTCGGTAATTGCCATTTACTTGACAGGTACTGGCAACGACAAACTGAGATCAAAATTCGAGGAGGAGGTAAAGCCCGGAACACGGATTGTTAGCCACGATTTTGGCGTGGACGGATGGAAGCCGGCTAAGGTTGAGTGCTTCGGTGGGCACAAGATATACCTTTACATAATGCCTGAAGCTTTGAGAGAAAATAACAGAAAGCCTTCGTTGGGACTTCTGAAGTTCTTGGCCAGAAGGGTTGATCGCTCGGGCTTGTCTTGAGGAAGGCGCTCCAATCGGAAAGAAGCATCAGTGCAGTAATGAGGCAAGTAAGCGGATAGCCATCGAGGCTTTGAAAATGCTAAATGCCAGCAGGCTTGATCCTGTAAACCTCAGCCTGTAGTTCTGAAGGCTCCAGGTCCAAGTATATCGTTCTGTATCTTTTTTGCGAAGTGTTCAGAGGTTCTATAGAAGTCAGGTCCGAAGTGCCTGTTGAAGTCCGAATACTCCCTATTTATTCTCTTGTTCACTTCAGGCGTTAGGTATCCCTCTATCTTGGGGAAGATCAAGAGTTCCTCCTTGTCAATGTGTGAGGTCATATGCTCCACAAGCTCAAGGGATGCTTTGCAAAATGCTTCTGCAGGCTTCCTTTTGATTTCTATTTTCATTACATTCAAGAGATCTTTTGCATGCTGATGGTCGCGGATAAGCTTAGGAATCTCAACACTCAATAATGCAGAGGCTCCTATAACGGGAGGAAAGAGGAATTGCTCTTCTTTTGCGTGGTGGAATTGGTCCAAGTATACGTCGAGGAACTGTACGATCTCCATAACATAATGCCTATGCTTATCTACAGTCTGCTTCTCCCCAACTTCCTTCAGTACGTCGATCACCTGTCGCAGAATCCCATGCTCGTAAGAGAGGAGGTTGATAGAAAGGCTCATGGTGGTGAGTTTATGCAGAATCGGTATTATTGTTTTTGCTCTGGTCAGTGTGACACAGTGGATTTGAAGATGCTACTGGCTAAAAGCAGCTTTTTGCATTCCCACAATATTTTTATATTTTATAACGTAAAGACCAATTAGGTTGCCTCTGGAGAGCAGCATATCAATCGAGGGAGGATGGTTCATTAATGATTCTCCTTAGAGGTAACAAAGCCGTTGTATCGGATGTGTTACTATATGATGGAAACTGAGGTAGAATTGCTGTACTTTACGAATGACGTGAAACGCATAAAGGGAATAGACCTTAGCAAGGACAAGATAAATGAGATATGCGCCAAGAGTGATGTCAGTGTGAAGTTCAAGGACAAAACTCATGATAACATGCCGCAGCTCTCAATCGATATGTACAATATCGACGAATCCGTTCTGAGGGTCTGCGTCAAGGAAATTCTAACCTTATACGGAAAACCAGATCTCCCTGGAGGGCTGTTCCTTGGTCCTGAAAAGAAAAGAGGAAATGAGTTGGTCAAATCCCTCATAAAGGAACTATCGCTGTAAACTGCGATTATTGATAATCGATTATATGCGTAATCCCTTTTTTCAGAATGGGTACTCATTATCTCCATTTATTCATTATTTGAATTGATGGTTGACTCGTATGCATCCAGACAAGAACAGGCTGGGCACAAATTTTTTGTGATATGCTTATGATGTTTCAGCATATTCTATTTATTATCAGTCGGGCTAGCCAAGAAGTAGCCGCCTAGCGCCATGCTGAATGCTAGCTGAGGGTACGTTATCATCCTCTCCATCCCCCCTGGCCCCAAACCCAGCCAAATTCCAGTTCCAAGGAGGATCAGTGCCAGTAGTGATACTATGCCAAATACTAAACCAAAATAACCCATGAGCCCCTTCAGCCTCCTCTTGAGCATAATCCCTGCGAACGCACCTCCGACAAAGGTCATGAATGCAAAGATTATGTGGGGTGCACCCGTCAGCTCATTGAAGAAGCCCACGCCGACCGCACCCAACCCCGATATGCAAAGTAGCGCTCCCTGGCTGCGCCATCCCAGCCTTGAGAAGATGAGATAACCTGCCACTAGCGTCGTGATTCCTGAAAGGATCACCGAAGGGTTGAAGATGTAAGCCGAGGTCTGGCTCCAGACGCCTAGGTCGCTTATATAGTTGAGCGAGACGCTGTAACCCGGGTATTTGGTTTCAGCAATGGTCAACATTACAATGAATTGGATTGTTCCGATTAAGAGCGATGCCCCGATAATCTTCCTAGCGTCCATGAGTCAAATGTCCCTAGGGTGAGATATATGACTACCCATGATTGTAGTTGCAGAGTCTTTGCCTATGGATCACCTATGATCAATTACTTCCCCGGCTGCATGCAGGACTCACTAAACAAGGAAACCTATTATCACACCGATGATTAGTCCAACGCTGAGAGGCAGGATGCCCAGAATGAGGACGGCGTATTGCGCTGCGATTGGTCCGTACTGAGCGACGAGATCCTTTAGGCTGTCAAAGCTCAGATTGAAAAGCCCGAAGTAGGTGATAATGAATAATATTATGGCGGCAATAATGGCTATCTTCAGAATCTTTCTGAGGAGAAACCCAATGATGAGCCCAAGCACGAACGGGATGGCCATGACCACGATCGCTGGCAAGCCAGCTACAAATCCTTGCATAATAAATTGAAAGAGACTATCTAGTAAAGCCATTTTTTTACTACCTGAAGTGATCTGGGCATCCTCTTTTTTTAGTCTATCGGGAAAACAAGTCTCTATCTGCTTCTTATGGGATGCTATGATTGATAGTGTGCCCTCCATATAGTAGATCTGAAGGGCGATACGACTTAATAGAGCCTTAAGTATTTAAACTAATAAGCTTATAAGAGGATATACTTTTATTATATTATACGGATAAGTAACTAGAAGGAATTAAGAATGACGACAAAAACAAAGATGTTCGTTCCGAGCACGCGAGACAGGGAAGCAGCCATTCGAATAATGAAGGCCAACGAGTCTGACTGTTATGCGAGGGTTAACTAGTCCTGTGGGAGTGTCGGTGAGCTAAATTGGGCCGTATTAGTGTGGAGCTCCCGGATGAAATGGAGAAGCAACTTAGATTCAAGACCGTTGAGAGGTTTGGCGGCAAAAAGGGGGACCTATCCCGAGCTCTTGAAGAGGCAGTAAGAATTTGGATTGCCAAAAAATAATAGGTTTTGTAATAGCGTAAATTAAACCAAAAAAACTGATTAAAGAGGTGGAAAAATATGGCAAATAAGGTTTATGACTCTTATCTGAAAACGTGGTTCTACGACCAGGACGGAAAGAAAACATTAGTACCGCCGTTGGAAGCAAAGGCGGAAGCTCCAAAGGTTGAGGCACCCAAGAAGAAATGGTGGCAGTTCTGGAAATAGCTAAAATGATCATCTAATTAGTGGACCGGACAACCCTAAGCCACTGATCTAAAGAATTTTTTATTAAATTGGATAGGCACCACAAATACGGCAGAAAGTTGATCGCTCTGGGATGTCAGAGTTGCATTGTGGGCAAGCCTTTCCGTGTCTAGCACGGTGAGGTGTGCCTATGACAGACCTAAAGATCTCATAGTACGCTAGATGCTCCTTGTCTCGTAATGTCACCTTATCTTTTTCCATGTAGTAACCCTTCTTTTCGTTAAACGCTTCATCCGAAATCCGTGAGGCGAAGAGCTGCGATAGAGTTGTCGTTCCTGAGCCATACTCGATAGGAGTTTTCGTGCGCCAGGTGATCTCCTGCGGCAGAATGCCTTCGTAAGCCTTATGCAGTATCCACTTGCCATAGACTTCGCCATCTTTGACCCATATTTTATATTTTGAGTCGAGGGACATTGCGTAAGATTTGAAGTCTGGATCTAAGAAGGGTATCTTCGCCACTAGGCCCAGTGACTTTGCGAGCGGTATTGCAGAGAATGACATTGACCCCCAAAGCTTTTGCAATTCAAGGTCAAGCTCGCCTTTCTTCAAGTTGAAGAAAAAGCTGTAGCCTGCCATCAATTCATCCGAACCATCGCCTGTCAATATGATTTCAATGCCATCCTCCTTGGCCACGCGCATACTGGCGAAAATGGTTAGGCTGTTGCGGATCTCCATAGGATCGAAGGTACCCAGAGCCTTTACCACTGGCGTAATCAGTTCATTCACCTCGGCCTCATCAAGGTAATGGACCTTGTGGTCGAAACCAAGTTTACGCGCAATGAGAGAGGAATACTCAACGTCCGGAGCAGGCGCGCCCTCGAGTGCCACCGTGTATGTGCGGAGACGGGTGTACTTACTGGAGATAGTGGCTATGATACTAGTGTCAAGTCCGCCAGAAAGCAATATTCCGATCTTGTTGCTTGTCAGGCTTCTGTGCACTGCCTGGTCAAGCAGACGGCGTATATCTGAGCAGATCTCTTCTATTTCATTATCTTTACACAAAGGGCTCAATTCCTGATCAAAGAGCTTTAGTTTTATGCTTCTCGATAAGGCAATCGACTGCTCCATAACGCTAGATCTTTATTCGAATTCCGTATGAGCGCCTCGCAAAGTAGCCAAATGGCATTTTAAGCCGATCTCCAAAAACCTGCTTCAGAAGGTCAATACTCTCGCTGTAATCGTCCATCCGGAAGCTCTGCTTACCCATGGAAGATTCAAACTCAATCTCCAGATCAGTATCCTCATGGGAGGCGCCACCTTTGCTGGTTGGCTTGATTCTAGCATTCACTTTGCTGATGGTATTATTGTCAACAGCATAATTGCCCGGGGTTTCTGACAGCATGTCGTCTGGTGCCATTGAGATATACCTTGTCACGTAGGCAGATGCTGCATTAAGCTGAGCACCCCATTGGCCAAAGAAGCCTTTACCTTCAGCTTTGGCCTGTTCCTTTGCGCTCATGGCTGCGTTTTTCAATATGGAAGCGGTAATCTGCAAAGCAAGAACCCTCCCAGTTGTGAGAACGAGATTAAACTCATCATATCTTCCTAGAGACTTCATTTTCCTGACGCTGGGTATTACACCGATAACTGATTCGCTTTTCGTTGCGGGTGTAATTTGTGGCTGGGACACTTTCTGCGCCTGGGGCATTGTCTGCGCCTGGGGCATTGTCTGCGCCTGGGGTACAAATTGAGGTGACTGGGAGGAAATGGGCTGGACCAAAGACTGCGACGGCGCAGCAGTCTGTGGCGGAGTTGCAGGTTGCTGATCATTAGGTGGGGCATCAGCCTTTGCAAACTGTGAACTGAAGGGTCTCAAATCTCTCCCACAGTAAAGGCAAAAATTTGTGCCGATTATAAACTCCTTTCCGCAGTTGGGACAAAAGGGCATGATCTTTCATAGCTTCTAGTGATAATTAAAACTAGCTGCATTTTAAGCTAGTACTGATTAGACGTTCCATGACGAATGGAAAAAACGGTAAATCAGAGGCTAATATCAATCGGCCTCGCAACTTTATATATTATTGTTGTTGTCCTTGACCGTTTTTTATCAACGCTTCTTTGATTAGTTTTGCATTTGTTGCCTCGTCCACCCGCAGCACTGTCTCGCCTATCACGAGCACCGGAGCATCTATAGAGTTCAGCATCATCATGTCGACCATGGCATTGGTGTCGGTGTCCACGAACCTCTCTTTCACCTGGCTGTCATAGGGGATGCCCATTGACTCAAGCGTCCTCCCTAGGATAAAGCTGGCGATCTTGCACTTTTCGCACGTCGTTGTTTTGAAGAGTGTAATTTTGTCTTGTGGCATTTCTATCACTCGAACAATTTAAGTCGGAAATACCTAATTAGGCTCACGGCATATTTGTCTATTTCCATATTTGCCTGCCATGTCTCAAGACCCCTCTTCTCTGCGAACATGGCTGCCTTCTCTATGCGCTCGTTGGACTTTTCCATGGGCGGTGGGCGGAAGGGCGGCGCATTGTATTGGTAGCATAGGAGCACAATGGCCCGTGATCCTTGGTCAATGGTCTCTGCCAGATCGTGAAAGTGCTTTATGAGGCGGTCAAAGGATGCCATCGATGGTCGCTTTTGGTGTCTTACATTGGTGGAAAAGGGCAACTCAGTAAGTGGGCTCTTAGCCTCTAGGAAGGCATTTCCGACCTTGAAACCCAAGCTAAAATCAATCCTTGATTTGCCAAGCTTGACCTCCCTGTTAACCTCGGTTACATTGCCAAGCATCCCATTAAACTGCCCCGTTCTCAGAAAATGCTCTAGATAGCTGTTGGTCTTAGCTTGGTTAATGCCAATCCAAGATTTTGCTTCCTTCTGGATCGGGTCCAGCGATATGGCCTCGACCGTGTACTTGGTCTTCCTTTTTGGGGTATCTGCCTTGGAAAGCAGACAGGGTACATCCTCGAAGACTATGTCGCCTATCCTACCAGTGGTTGGGCAATGGCATTGGACTATGGAACCACCAATATCCACATTCATTAAGAACCGATTTGGTCTTGATTTTATGATCGCTTCTTCGAGCGCCTTTGCAAATTTATAGCCAGAACCAAAAGCAGTATGCATAGGGATTAGTCACTTTCCGTCCATGAGTTCTGTCAACTCTGCGACCAGTGGAGATAACACACGCCATCTCCTTTTTGTTTATTCAAAAAAATGTTGATGATTAGGGGGATGATTCTAAAAACTTTAATTTAATTATCCTTTTACCAATCACATCAACAACCTTCTCTCTTACTTTTTCACCCTCCAAGGGCATTTTTCTGACTTTTGCTATTTGCATAGCAAGAATGTTGTCCCCAAGGTATCTAATCCACTTTTCGAAGTCGCCCCTTTGAAGATGGAATTCTATAGACTTGATCTCAACGGTTTTTATCATTTCAAATAGCTGGGATAGATTCTGCGCACTATTTCCAGTGGATATGCCTTCGCTTAGATAGAAGAGGAAGGCATTTTCCGGTTTAACCTCTGAGAGTATTTGAGTTGCTCTCGCCTTGTCAATTTTATTCACCATTATGAATCACCTCATATTATAGTCTAAATTAGCCAGTTCTCGATAGACTCTCCTCTATAAGAAAGCATCGATTGTTGAAGATGAGGAAAATATCGATTGGACGCTAGTTAGAAGTCTGCTCTTTCCGTAATCTCGGATCCTTCGAACACGAATAGCCTGGGTTTGCCACCTTCCAGTCGCACAAAGGTATTGTGGATGGGTTCAGTTTTAATCCACGAACCAGTATTTACGAGGTTCTCTGCTTTGTTTATGAATGGTCTGTGCGTATGCCCAAAGATAAGAACTTCCCCTGGCTGAACCGTAGAACGAGCCTTCCTTTCCACACCCTTCAGGGTTTCCTTCAGTCTCTCCTGTGGGTCGAGCTGCAGCATCTCGGCGGTTTGACGTAGTCTACCCCCGTGTATTATCGCGGAGAAGAAGCGATTCAGATCACCCTCATCGCGATTGAGGGCAGCCCAGATGTTTGTGTCGCGGTCACCCTTATGGTCAGACATAGCATGACAGAGCGATTCCATGAAGTGCGGCATCTGCATCTCGTCGAACTCCCAGCCATGAACAAACTTGCAATTCAGACCGTCTTGCTGCAGCGTGAGATCTTTAAGGAATTTGATCGGGTATCCTCGGCCCTGCAATTTAAGGACATGGTATTCATGGTTTCCCGCAATGTAGTAGATGCGCATCTTCTTCTGTAAGAGGAGGATAAGGTCAAGGACGTCCTTGTTCTCGAGGAAAATGCCCGACGCATCCCTCCTCCACATGTCCACGATGTCACCGAGAAGGACCAGGTCCGTGACGCTGGCGTCGGATTGAAGTTTATCGAGGAAGCGGATAAACGCGTCCTTGTCGGAATCTTCGAATCCTAGGTGCAGGTCCGAAACCGCAATAATTGCAGAGTGATCCTCTCCCAAATCAGACATATCGCTCACATCGTGCTTATTCCTCATCTGAGAAATATTACCTTTTTTCAGTTAACTCCAAACTCCAATTACTTTTTCTTATATATTTAATCTCTCTTTCCCTTTGATTGTTGGCATAGCAAACATAAATACCCAAGAAACAATACTCCGATTCATGGCAAAAGAAAATGTTAAGATAATGGTTGCCAAGGACGGTCCCTACCTTGTTTCTGGAGGGTTGCCCATTGACAAACGGATAATCGGGATCGGGAAGGAGAACGAGCCTGAAAAGTGGATCAAGGGCAAGAGGGTGCCGTCCGGCGAGACCTGCGCACTCTGTCGCTGCGGTCAGTCGAAGAGCAAGCCATTCTGCGACGGGACTCACGCAAAGGTCGGGTTCAAGGGC
>Ga0187849_1000322_pt1 | contig 67070 bp, 61 predicted proteins | sample June2016WEW_4_10_2_FD_132412 | JGI IMG/M metagenome (GOLD analysis project Ga0187849, IMG submission 132412) | Peatland microbial communities from SPRUCE experiment site at the Marcell Experimental Forest, Minnesota, USA - June2016WEW_4_100 | ecosystem: Environmental > Terrestrial > Soil >... | reverse complement strand
ACAGCGATTCGGGAAGAAAGCATGTCCCAAATGCCCTGTTTGACATAGTCAATGCTTTCTGCGCTATGTACGGAAAATGGCAGCACAGCCACGGTCTTTTCACCTTTTGCTGCGAGTGCGCCGCATACTGTAAACAAGAGAAGTAAACATATCGTCAGTTTTATAATGGTTTTCATAATTTCGTCTTCCGAGTGTCCTTCTCTATTATCTTATTGTTAATAACCAGCGTAACGTTCGCTGCAATGTATTTGCCTTCCTTCTTGATGAAGCTGACTTTTACTTTATCCCCGACTTCTATTTTCTCCGTGGGTTTATCGAGAACAAACTCTATTAATTCTACTTTTCCCTTAACGGCACGCTCAACCAGTATTGTCGTATCGGATAGTCCTTTGACTACTCCTATAAAGGTCACCCTGGTCCTTTTCGCTGTTTTAGCAGCAGGCGCTTTGGACGAATCAACTTTGGCAGGAACTGTAGAAGATATTTCAACAGCGAAGATAGAAATTAATAAAATAACAATCGCTCCCGCTACTGAAACTACCGTCAGATGCTTCATTCTCGGTGACATCTTTCCGCTGTCTTAATTAGTATAAATTGTCTAAACCCTTTCAAGGTTTAGCTGAAAACAGAAAAGAGAGAATGGCTTTCGAGCTATTCAACAACCCCCACTAAACCTTGGTTTCATCCCTTTTCTGGGCATTGGCTACCGTGGAGACGATGGTGTGCCCACCTTTTCGCATGCCGCTTGTGAGGCATTCTGTCAAGTTTAGCAATCTGCTCCGGAGTGAGAATTTTACGCCACGCGATTTTCTTAGCAGCCTTTTTATCTGATAGTTGCTGGCGAAGTTTACTTATCTCTTTCTGCTTGGCAAGAAGTGTTGTATCATCTGTCTTGGGATCTGTAAAAAGTTTACGCATTTCTAACCGCTTGATCGCGAGATTGTATCTCAGGTCCCTCGTATCATTACGGAAGTTATTTCTCAGCTCTTTCATCTTGGCCAATTGTTCGTCTGAAAGGCCGAGATATTTTTTGAAACCAAATTCTTTGTAGGAACCTGGTCTTTCACCCGGCTGAAGGGCATACGCCGATACGACAGCAGCTACAGACGCGACGAGAACTGCAATTATAAAAAATGTTTTCTTCATGTGCTGTGCCTCCTTTCGAGAGAATGATTTGATCCTGATGAACAGCAAGAAATATACCGACCAGAATGATGTATGCCAAGCATCCAATATTACTCAATATTGTCTAATAGATACCGTAATGTCTCAAGCGATAGTGGATAAAATGTATCCAATTTAAAGTATCCAGTTGATTAAAAAATATCCAGGATGACTGCTTGATTAATATTTTGCTCTTAAGCGAGAGAATAGATCAATTAAACGATCCATTTTACGATGCGATTCAAGCCAACATTGAAACGAGATTATTTACTAAAGTTTTTTCTGAAATCGCCGATGCAATTAATGAAAGGTATGACGAGACATGTCAAGCATTTCCGGATTAAATACCAGCAATATATATAATCTGTTGTCTTCATCTCAAAACAGTTCTCAGACATCGAACTCAACAACTTCCAAGTCTGCGACTGTTTCACAACCCGCATCTTCATCTTCAAACAATTTACAGGACATGGTTAGTCAGATTCTTATGCAAAGCAGCGAATCATTAATTCAGTCGTTGTTTGAGCCGAGTTCGTCTCAGAATTTTGCGGGTATTCTGGAAACTTCTGCAACATTGAATGCAGTGACAAAGACCAACTTATTTACATCCAATCCCCAGCTTGCGGAAGCTCTCCTCGGCGAGACATTACCATCCTCTTCCCTTGAAACTACGGCTACGTCTCCCGATTCCTCTTCCCAGTCCACGGCATCTTCCGACATTGCCTCGAATCTTTTGCAAGCCATAGAACAGACCTATCCTTCTCAGACGACTACCGATCTGACACAATCACTTCTCCAAATATTGCAGCCCAATAACACGGCTACAACATCATCCAACTCCCCCGGCTCAATACTGGATTTGATTGCTTGAACATAGCAGGACATTTTCCTCACCTTTAGATGGTATCACGACCTGTTGCCAAAACCACCTTCGCACCGACATCTGGTTGAATTCCTTTAAAGGCGCTTCGGAGTTTCTGCAGATTCTGTTCGGTTCCCCATTTCCTCTTGCAATAAATCGTATTACCCTGCCATCCGGAACATTATAAAATACCATTCTGTATAAATAGAGTGATAAATGTTCGAAAAGATTTTTTAGCCCGAGAATCTTCTTACCACGTCACCGGACATAATCGTAGCGCCCCGATAGATTTCCAGGAAAAATTTACCGGTTGCAGACTGTGGGTCAACATTTATTTCCCGGTGGCCTGTGGTGCGACATTCATCACCAATATTATTTTCTTAAAACCATTGTTGAAACAGGATATTGGCAACATACTTTGAGAGGATCGCTCTGGCATACGGCTTGCTACTAATAGGCGTGACGAAGACCGTAGCAAGTGTCAAATGCGGGTGAACTCTTCTGAATGCCGATCGAGAAATTACAAGGCAAACGTCAGAGAGCCATAGTCCCGCACGTGGCGTTGAAAAAAATCTTGGCCTTTTGCCGGTGACGAATGTCAGGAGAATGCAAAATGATTAGCTTGCACCATATTTTGATTAAGGAGGTTTATCATGACGGTATCCGGAATATCCACAAGCACCGATCTTAACCAGAGCAGCAGCGCACAAACGAAATTCAAGCAAGTTAAATATGATTATCAGCTGCTTGGACAGGCTTTGCAGTCCGGTGACCTGAATGCAGCCCAACAGGCGTTTGCGGCACTGCAGCAATTGATACCCAATTTATCGTCCGGTAGTCAGGCGCAAAACGGGCAGCAAGGCAGCAGCCAAAACCCGCTTCTCGCTGATCTCAATGCGATCGGTAAGGCGCTCCAATCAGGAGATCTATCATCAGCAAAGTCTGCTTTTGCAAAACTGCAGCAGGATGTTCAGTCAGTATCTCAGAAGGGATCTTATCAGCGTCATCACAAAACGGGCAGCTTTCAAAATGCACTTTCAAGCTTGACCGGCAGTTCCAGCCAGACTAGTGGAAGCAGCAGCCCCGCTCAATCTATTGGCCAGAAGATTAATATAGCGACGTGAATTAAAGAGAGTCCGTGCCAAGAAGCCCAGCATAGCGGGCGGGTCGGTCACTTTGCCATCGCGCGCATCTTGCCGATGATTGCATCAGTAACATCCTTAGTCCTCGCCGTGCCTCCTAAATCCGGCGTGAGCACACGGCCCTCCGCAGTCACGGCTTTAATCGCTGAATCTATCATCTTCGCCGTTTTCTTGTGGCCGAGGAAATCGAGCATCATCGCTCCGCACCAAATCATCGCGATCGGGTTCGCGATGCCTTTACCCACGATGTCGGGCGCGGAACCGTGAACCGGCTCGAACATCGACGGATAATCGCGTTCAGGATTGATGTTACCACTCGGCGCAATGCCCAGGCTTCCGCTGATTGCCGCAGCGATGTCGGTGAGAATGTCGCCTAACAAATTCGACGCGACAACCACATCGAGCGATTCCGGATATAAAATGAACCGCGCCGCGAGTGCATCGATCAGCACACGCTCGACAGTCACATCCGGAAATTCCTTGCCCACCTCCGTCACCACTTCGTCCCAGAACGTAAATGAATGCTGCTGCGCATTCGATTTTGTTGCACTCACCAGTTTTTTACGACGGCCCTGTGCAAGTCTGAATGAGTACCGCGCTACACGCTCGATACCGATGCGCGAGAATACGGACGTTTCGACCGCGATCTCGATCGGCAAGCCGCGGTGTGCACGGCCGCCCGCACCGGTGTACTCGCCTTCGGTGTTTTCACGAACGACGATGAAGTCAATGTCCCCCGCTTTTTTGTTCGCGAGCGGCGTCTTCACACCGGGCAGGAGCTCGGTCGGACGATAACAAACGTACTGTTCGAACCCCTTGCAAATCGGCAAACGCAGGCCGTGCAGAGAAATGTGATCCGGCACGGCAGGAGAGCCGACAGCGCCGAAATAGATCGCGTCGAATGGTTTGAGGATCTCGAGGCCTTCATCCGCCATCATCTTGCCGTGCTTGAGATAATAGTTGCAACCGTATGGGAAATACTCGTATTTGAATTTGTACTCTCCAGTCAACTCACCGGCGACATCCAGCGCCTTCACCCCCTCAGGAACGACTTCTTCCCCTATCCCATCTGCTGGAATGACTGCAATGTTGTGGTGTTTCATTTTTTGTTCCCCATCAAAATATCGATTTTAATCCCCGAAGATCGATCCTGCCGTTCGTAATCTTGCCTGCTGTGATCAAGTTTTTTCCGGAATGCCGGCTATTGTCAAGTGGAAAATGGAATTGCCCCCTTTTCTTTTCACCCCCTTTGACAAAGGGGACAACGGGGGAATTACAGGAGGGAGAAGATTTCTCAGTCACTGCGTTCCTTCGAAATGAGATAATGGAGGAATGGATTACTGCGTATGAAATACGGGGCAGGCTCAGCAAGTCCGGCGTGAGATAAGAGAAGAGAGATAAGGTGAAGGGCTCAAGGTTCAAAGTAAAAGAAATCTTGCTCCCCGATCAAGAGAATGTGTCATAATTAGTTTAATTTATAAACAGGCTCTTTGACAAAAAATGTTAGGTTTGCAAAAAAAATCGTAACACAAGCCACATTGCTATGGTAGAGTTTTTCCGAAAGGAGAAACAGCATGGCATATCGATGTGGCGATTGTCATCAAATGATTACAAATTAAGGGGGGCTCATTGATTACGATACGGAATGTCGTGTTGCTGAGCTAAATTAGAAAAAACATAACAGGGCGAAATAAGTACTCTTGTTGAGTTTAAATATCCCGCTTGAGAGTCACAATTCTTATGGGCGGTTCAGCCGCTGACCAGCCGTTTTCCGAGTTCCTCAGATTCCTTCATCAAGGCTTTATTATTCTTGATTTCTCCGGCATCCATGGCGCTTCCGTAAACCATCCCGACAATACATGCCTGAACATATCCATAGGCATCCTGAAAGGTCCGGAGAGCATTGACGCAGCCGGATTTAAACGGTTCAGAATCTCCGTAACTCATGGCTATAGCGATCCGTTTGCCAATAAACGCTTCCTCGGCGCGGGGGAGCAAGGCAAAAGAGCGGTCCATCCATAGTTTTGTCTGCGCTGATACGGTAAACCAATAAACAGGACTCGCAATTATCCATGCGTCCGAAGCCATCAACTTCTTGTAAACAATCTGCATGTCGTCATTGATAGAGCATCCCTTGCTGTTTGGCTTCTGACATGCATAGCATGAATTACAGGGCGCGATTTTCATCCCGTGAATAAAGAGAGTCTCCACATTAGCGCCAACGGATTTTGCTCCTTTGGCAATCCGTTCCGCTAATATAGCGCTATTGCCTTTCTTCCTGGGGCTGCCCAGTAAAACGAGTACTTTCTTCACAGCGTTCTTGTAGGTCATTTTACACCTCCATTCTAACGTACAACTTCATGGCACAAAAAACTGCACCGCATCTCTTTGTCGACTTTAAATGGGGCAGGTGGTGTGCTGTTTAATCTTTGTGGGTCTAATTCCCCGCCGCTTGCAGCGGTCTTCCGCAGATAGCATTTCATCTGCCATATGATATAGGAACATTTTGCTCCATGTATCCTTTTTCAGGCATCAGGTTGTAGTGAGTCAGAATGGCGCCTGTCGCCTGGATGATATCGTGGGGAATGCGAACTGTTTCGTGAAGCATGGGTCCTTCTGTTGTATTTGCCGAAGGTCCGAAGGCAAAAAAATGATCCATGGCCTTATTGGCATTGGTGAAGGGATTGCCGTAAGGCAGTGGTTGCACCAGAGCAAAGACCTCACTGACAACAGTGGTCAGTATTTCTGATATCTCCCTTGCTTTTTCCTGATCGTTCTTTTCAAGACTTTCGATGAGAGAAGAAAGATTCTGAGAAAAGCAGTTAGCCGTGCTGAGAAGGAAACCATCGTAGCAGCAGCCTGTCTCTGTGAGCCATTGCGCATAGCTGCCCTCAGCGCCCCTTACGAGAAAGACGCCGCCCTTGTAGACATAGGAAGTTGCAATGTCGTCCTGACCGCTTGAGTCCTTGAAGAAAACCAGGTTGGAATATTTCTGCACGAGTCTTTCAAAGGTTTCTGGCGCCACTTCATTTTCGGTCATCTGGGGAAGTTGGTACAGTGCTGTCGGTGTGCCCATATCGAGAATAGCGGAAAGACCGGCTTCGATTTCAGGTTGTGTAAGCGACTTTCCCCGGGGTGGGCAAACAGTGATACCGCAAACATGATTGGCTTGCAGGATTTGGCCGGCATCCTCTTTTCCCGACGGATTTTCTTGAAGCATCTTAATCATGCTTGAGATCGTCCGCTTCATGGTCTCGACATCAGCTTTCAGGACACCGAGAAGGAGGCTGATTTCGCGCATCCGGGCCTGTTTTATCGCGAAGGCTGCGACTTCTAATGTTTCATCTTCAGTCAGTTCCCAGCCATCACCGGTCGACCCGGGAACAAGAAATCCTCTTGCCCAATGGGCCACATGGTTGAAGTGGACACGCATCCTGTCAAAGTCGATTGTGCCATCGCTTTTATAGTGTGTGAGGAGAGGGCACCACAACCGAGGGATGCCGGAAGGAAAGAGTTTGTTGATTAACGCCTGGCGCTTCCCTGCAACATCGTTCATCGAGCATCCTTTCAGAGCCTAAATAAATTTGACGTATATAGGCCATTTATCACAGTTCTCAGTCGACAGGCAATAGGCGATTGAGGGGTCTACGGAGCAGATCCCTTGTTTCCAGGATTAATAAATTCTTCATCATTCTGTAACAAATCTGAAACATTTGATGTGTATTAGTATACTGCCTTTGGAAACAAGACCGTCTCATAGGATTCTGTAACGGTCTTGACCTTTTTTGTAGTGCTAAAATACCGATGAATTTTTTCAATTCTTGAGAGCAGGCAATAAGAGAGTTATTCTGTAAATATTGAAGATAAAGTAAAATCGAATGGAGGTTTTGAAAATGTTAAGAAAATTGTTGGCGGTAGGGTTGATTTGGCTAATCTTTGGTGCAAATCTGGCTCTTGCCGCGGAAAATGTTGTCATCAAGGGATCGACAACGGTTTTGCCCATCGCACAGGCGGCATTGGAGGCCTACACGAAGGTGCATCCCGGAGTGAATATATCTCTTTCCGCTGGGGGATCGGGAGATGGGATCAAGGCACTAATTGACAAGTCTACAGACATTGCAAATTCATCAAGGGAAATTAAGGACAAAGAAATCACCCTTGCCAGAGCGCAAGGAGTGGATCCTATTGCCCACGCTGTTGCGATCGACGCTATCGTTCCCATCGTGCATCCGAAAAACAAAATCAATGGATTGACCATTGATCAGTTGAGCCAGATATATCAGGGCAAGATTACAAACTGGAAAGAGGTCGGCGGTGACAATCTCACGATTGTCGTTGTTTCGAGGGACAGCAGCTCCGGAACTTTTGAATCCTGGGGGCACCTGGTTTTAAACAATGCCCGAGTAACTTCCAAGGCACAGTTACAGGCGTCAAATGGTGCCGTTGTTCAAGCGGTTTCAAAAAACAGATATGCCATCGGTTATATTGGCTTAGGCTATTTAAACACGTCGCTCAAGGCATTGACCGTCAACGGCATTACGGCCTCGGCGAAGACAGCGCTTTCCAAGGAGTACCCGGTGTCAAGACCCCTCTATATGTATACGAACGGTCAGCCTACAGGTGAAGTTGCAAATTTGATCAAATTCGTGCTGAGCCCTGCCGGACAGAAACTGGTTGCCAAGGAGGGATTTGTCCCAGTAACGGCTGAAGCCAAAGAAAAAACATTGAAAAAAGGTAAAAAACAGTAGATTAGTATGTCCAGACATCTGAAGGAAACCATCATCAAGGGAGTTTTCGCTTTTTTCTCCTTCGTCTCTGTGCTTACCCTGGTACTAATCGTTGTCTTTCTTTTCCGCGAAGGGATACCTATATTCAAGGAGGTTTCCGTTGCAGATTTCCTTTTCGGACAGGAATGGTATCCCACGTATGATCCTCCGTCCTACGGGATATGGCCCCTGATAATTGGTTCTGCAGTTGTTACCATATTCTCCTGCCTGATTGCCGTTCCGCTGGGGATCCTTTCTGCTGTTTATATTTCTGAAATAGCCCCCGCTTCAATCAAAGACGTTACGAAGGCAATAATAGAACTTTTGGCAGGGATTCCTTCCGTAGTCCTCGGTTTCTTCGGCATGGTCGTTGTAGCCCCGTTTCTCCAGGAGACCTTTGATCTCCCGACAGGTCTTAACATTGTGAACGCCTCGGTAATTCTGGCAATCATGGCGATACCTACGATTTCGAGCATCTCGGAGGATGCCCTTTACGCCGTGCCCAGCGAGTTTAAGGAGGCGTCGTATGCCCTGGGCGCTACGAAACATGAAACCATAACCAAGGTCATTATGCCGGCAGCGCTGTCGGGGATTTCCACGGCCGTGATCCTCGGTATGGCCAGGGCTATAGGTGAAACCATGGTCGTGCTGATGGTGGCAGGCGGTGCGGCAGCCATTCCTGAAAGTATCTTTGATTCTGTCAGGCCGATGCCGGCAAGCATTGCTGCGGAGATGGGGGAGGCGCCGTTCGGGAGCGGGCATTACCATGCTCTTTTTGCCACCGGCATTGTCCTGTTTTTTTTAACCCTGATTTTTAATCTCATTGCCGATTATATTTCCCAGAAATTCAAAGAAGTGGGATCAGCCACACTGTGAAGGGAAACAGGGAGTTTATCTTATGCAGGATGTGCTGCAGGCATCCATGAAATTTCGATATTTCAAACAGCAGGTGTTTTTCACCGTTGTTCGATTGTCGGCGCTGCTGATTGCGTTGGCCCTCGGCGGTCTGATTGCTTACATCGTTGTGAACGGTATATCAGCCATCAGTTGGGATTTTCTCACCCTCCCGCCAACAGATTCCATGACTGAGGGCGGTATCATGCCTGCCATCTTAGGCACCCTCTATCTGACAATCGGCGCAATAGCTGTTGCACTCCCTCTCGGTGTAGTGTCGGCAATTTATCTCACTGAATATGCGAAACAGGGAAAATTTGTCAGACTTGTCCGCATTGGCATTAATTGTTTGGCGGGCGTTCCTTCAGTTGTTTTCGGATTGTTCGGACTCGGTTTCTTTGTTGTTTTCCTGCATTTTGGATCATGCATTCTTTCCGGAGCCTTAACGCTCGGCATACTTGTCTTGCCGACAATTATCGGGGCATCGGAAGAGGCCTTGAAATCAGTCCCACAAACGTTCCGGGAGGCGTCACTGGCCCTCGGTGTATCCAAATGGCAGACTGTATATAAGATCGTCCTGCCGAATGCTTTGCCCGGAATACTGACAGGGTCAATCCTGGGTATCGGCAGGGCGGCGGGCGAAACAGCGCCGATTATGTTTACTGCGGCGGCATTCTTTACAGCGAAGCTTCCAGGTTCGATTTTCGATGAAGTCATGGCTCTTCCCTACCACATATATGTTCTTGCTACGGCGGGTACCCACATAGAACAGACGAGATCGATTCAGTATGGGACGGTGCTTGTTCTTGTCGGGCTTGTGTTGGGGGTTGATCTTATTGCCATTGTCATCAGGAGTTATGTCAGGAAGAAAAAAAGGTGGTAATTGTGGAAGCTGACAGTATAATTGAATTGAGGAATGTAAATTTTTTCTACGGACAGACCATGGCACTGACCGATATCACCATGGATTTCGAAAAGGACCGGGTTACTGCTTTAATAGGACCTTCCGGCTGTGGCAAGTCCACGCTGTTGAGGCTCCTCAATCGCATGAATGATCTCATCACTGGAACCAGGGTCGAAGGAGAAATCATTTTTGAAGGCATAAATATTTATAGTCCCGATGTCGATCCCGTCGACGTTCGGAGAAAAATTGGCATGGTTTTTCAAAAACCCAATCCGTTTCCAAAGTCAATATTCAACAATGTTACCTATGCGCCAAAGCTTGCGGGGATAATGAAAAAGAGCGATTTAGAGTTGCTTGCTGAAGAGAGCCTGAAACAGGCGGTTCTATGGGAAGAGGTGAAAGACATTCTGGATAAATCGGCGATGACTTTATCCGGGGGACAGCAGCAGCGCCTGTGTATTGCCAGAGCGCTCGCTATGAAACCAGATGTCATACTCATGGATGAGCCAACGTCGGCGCTCGATCCTATATCAACGGCAAAAATTGAAGAGTTGATCGATGAATTGAAGAAGAAATATACCATTATCATAGTTACACATAACATGCAGCAGGCAGCCCGTATCTCATCGAAGACCGGTTTCTTCTATTTAGGGAAGCTCATTGAATATAACGCCACGGAAAAAATCTTTACCAATCCGGATGTAAAACAGACGGAAGACTATATTACTGGGAGATTCGGTTGATTGCATTTGGTATTCGGTGAAAACATAACCCATGTCATTCCGACCAGAAGGAGGAATTTTAAGATTCCTCGTCGCTTCTCTTCTCGGAATGATATTAAACGAATCTCTTAATTTGTTGCTTAGTATATTAAGGAGATAATAAATGGCTGAAAAAAAGCATACAAGCACCCACTATGAAAAAGAACTCCGCGAGGTCAAGGAGAGTCTTCTTTATTTGGGAGCACTCGTAGAAAAGGCAATAGAACTTGCAACCGAGGCCCTCGTGGATAGGGATACGGCGCTGGCCCGAAGGGTAATATGCGGTGATAATACGATCGATCAGCTTGATGTTGAAATCGAGGAAAAGTGTATCCGCATTCTGGCTTTGAGGCAGCCGACAGCGCGGGACCTGAGATACATCACAACGGCCATTAAGATCAATGGACATCTGGAGAGGATAGGCGACATGGCGGCGAAGATTGCGCAGAAGTCAATTATTTTAAGTGAGGAACCGCCGATGAAGCCTTATATTGATATTCCCCGGATGGCGGAAGTTGCCCGTGGAATGATCAGGGAGAGCCTCGATGCACTGGTGAATGAAGATATTGATCTGGCGCGCAATGTGCGGATGGAGGATGAAACTATAGATAACCTCAATGAGCAGGTCTTCCGGGAGCTCCTCACCTTCATGTTGGAAGACCCCAAGAAGATCCACAGGGCTCTTATAATTATGCAGATTTCTAAGAGCCTCGAGCGGATTTCTGATCATGCCGTGGGCATTGCCGACATGGTAATGTATATGGTGACGGGTAAGATTGTCCGTCACGAACCAAGTTGTCAGGCTTCGGAGTGAGTGATTGAAGAACCGCCTGCTATACAGGATTTTTGCCGGCTATGTCGTGCTGATACTTTTCAGCGCAATAGCCATGGGATTGATGTATGCCCGGCAGATCAAGACTGAATTGATAGACGGGATTAAGAATGACCTGGTTGCTCAAGCACGAATCACTGCATTATTAGGGATAGGCGATATTGAAAGGAAGTTGTCACATCTGGCTGACATATCACGCTCCCGCGTCACTCTGATTGATGCTTCGGGCCGGGTCAAAGCGGATTCAGAGAAAGACTTGGCGCAGATGGACAGTCACCTGAACCGTTCGGAAATTCAGGAAGCCAGGATCAAGGGACAGGGAGAAGCCATTCGTTACAGCCGCACCCTTGGGGTAGATATGCTTTATATTGCCTTTCCCATAGTGGAAGACTCTGAAGTTAGAGGCTACATACGATTTGCCCGTCCGCTCTTTGAGGTAAGAAACTCCGTTGATCAGCAGTACAGCTATATATATAATTGTCTCCTGATCGCTATCATCCCTTCTTTTATCATTGCATTTCTTGTGGCCAGAAAACTGATATCGCCAATCGAGAAAGTAATTTCATATACGCACAAGGTTTGCAGCGGTGACGCATCGGGAACACTTCTGGTAGAGTCAAATGACGACGTTGGGCAATTGGAAAAAGACATCAATCAAATGGTGCAAGATCAGCAGGAAAGAGTGAGAGCTACCTATATGGAGAAGGCTAAACTTGAAGCGGCCTTTGCCAGTATGACAGAGGGTGTTCTTTTCATTAACAATCAGAACCGCATCGAGTTTCTGAACAAAAGTCTGGAAGCAATCCTCGGGGATGAGGGCATTACTGAAATTCTGAATAAGACACCCCTTGAGGCATTCAGGAATGTCGAGTTGCAGGAGGCCCTTGATCTGTTTAAAGATTCTGGAGGACCTGTGTTGCGGGAGATTAGCCTCGGCCAGGAGGCGCCCATTATCCTGGATGTCACTATATCAGCCGTTCAAGGACTACCCGAAGAGGAACAAAAGACGATGATGGTATTTCACGACGTCACGCGTCTTAAGAAACTGGAAAAGATACGCGAGGACTTCGTTGCTAATGTCACCCACGAGATCAAGACACCGCTTACGGCAATCATAGGATTTATTGAGACCCTGGAGGGGGGAGCCATCAAGGAAGAAGTGACGGCAAAAAAATTTCTTCACATAATTTCCGAGAATGCTCACCGTCTTGGACGGCTGGTGGACGATTTGTTGATCCTTTCCAGCATTGAGCTGGGAGAAATGAAATTGCGGTTTGAAAATATCTCCATAGCCGATGCAATTGAGAACGTGTTGCCCATGTTCGAGACGAAAGCGGCAGAGAAATCCCTGGCTGTTGATAAACAAATCTCCGATGGGCTTCCCTTCATCTGGGCAGATAGGGATAGGATGGCGCAGATTCTTGTGAACATCCTGGATAATGCCGTCAAGTTTACGCCAAGCGGCGGAAAGATTTCGATTACTGCGCTCGGAGATGACAAAGGTTTTGTGGTCGTTAAAGTGACCGACACGGGCATAGGTATACAGAAAAGTGAAATTACCAGGCTCGGAGAACGGTTCTATCGGGCGGACAGGGCACGTTCGAGGGAGTTGGGTGGCACCGGTCTGGGATTGTCAATAGTGAAACATCTCATGAAGGCCCATAATGGCAGTATTGATATCGAAAGTCAGCTAGGGAAAGGCACCACGGTTTCTCTCACTTTTCTCCAGAATAGGGCGCCGAAAACATAAAAATCAGAGAAAATTGAAGGGAAAGGGGCATTTTTTATAAAAAAAATGCTTTTTCCCCTTATTTTTTTGAAAAATCTGCTCAAAATGTCTTGACATGAGGGAATTTATGCTTATTTTAGTTCAAAATCGATGAACGGATATGATTGCCTGACAGAAAATACCAAGAAAATATAAAAAATAAGGAAAGGAGAGATGGGATCATGAAGATTAGGCCATTACAGGATCGCGTGATTATCAAGAGGTTAGAGGAAGAACAGAAGACAAAAGGCGGGATTATAATCCCCGACACAGCCAAAGAAAAGCCTGTAGAGGGCGAGGTCGTAGCCGTAGGCAAGGGAAAGACGACAGAAGACGGCAAACTAGTAAAGCCTGATGTCAAAGCCGGAGATAGGATTCTATTCAGTAAGTATGCTGGTACGGAAGTCAAGATCAATGGCGTAGAACATCTCATCATGAGAGAAGACGATATATTGGGAATCATTGAAAAGTAATAATATGATCATAAGGAGGATATATTAGATGGGAGCAAAGATACTTCAATATGACGAAGAAGCAAGAAAATCAATACTTAAGGGCGTAAACGCCCTTGCAGATGCGGTTAAAGTAACCCTCGGCCCCCGAGGCAGGAATGTACTTCTTGATAAATCTTTTGGTGCGCCGACCGTTACAAAAGACGGCGTTACCGTGGCTAAGGAGATTGAACTCGAAGATAAGTTCGAAAATATGGGCGCCCAGATGGTGAAGGAAGTTGCCAGTAAGACGAGTGATGTAGCCGGTGACGGCACTACTACGGCTACTATTCTTGCCCAGGCCATTTACAGGGAAGGGGCAAAGAGCGTAGCCGCGGGAAGCAACCCCATGGATATAAAAAGGGGCATTGATAAAGCCGTTGAGGCGGTTGTCAAAGAACTGGCTAAGTTAAGCAAACCGACTAAAGACCAGAAGGAAATCGCGCAGGTGGGTACCATCTCCGCGAATAACGATGAGGCAATCGGCGCAATTATAGCCGAGGCCATGGGAAAGGTCGGTAAGGAAGGGGTCATTACTGTAGAGGAAGCTAAGGGACTGGAAACCGAACTGGAGATCGTAGAAGGTATGCAGTTTGACAGAGGTTACGTGTCCCCCTATTTCGTGACTAATGCCGAAAAGATGGAAGTACACCTCGATGACTGTCTTATTCTCATAAACGAAAAGAAGATCAGCACCATGAAGGATCTTCTTCCCATTCTGGAACAGATTGCAAAGATGGGCAGGCCGTTGCTCATCATTGCCGAAGATATCGAAGGAGAGGCTCTGGCTACCCTCGTGGTGAATAAGATTCGCGGCACCCTGCAGGTTGCAGCAGTAAAAGCCCCTGGTTTTGGCGACAGAAGGAAAGCAATGCTCGATGATATCGCCATTCTGACAGGCGGGAAGGTGATTTCTGAAGACCTGGGTCAGAAACTCGAGAATACAAAAGTAGAAGACCTCGGCCGGGCCAAGCGGATTTCGATAGATAAAGACAACACGACGATTATCGACGGCGCAGGATCAAGAGCATCCCTCGAAGGAAGGGTTAAACAGATCAGGGCACAGATAGAAGAAACGACGTCCGATTACGACAGAGAGAAGCTTCAGGAAAGGCTGGCCAAGCTGGTTGGCGGTGTTGCCGTAATAAAGGTTGGCGCGGCGACAGAGACCGAGATGAAGGAGAAGAAGGCGCGCGTTGAAGATGCACTCAATGCAACCCGTGCGGCCGTGGAAGAAGGAATAGTTCCCGGTGGAGGTGTAGCCTATATCAGGACACTGCCTGCCTTGGAAAAGCTGAAATTAGAAGGCGATCAGCAGGTAGGGGTTAATATAGTAAAGAAGGCCCTCGAAGAACCGTTAAAAATGATCGTCACTAATGCCGGTCAGGAAGGCAGCATTGCCGTCGAAAAAGTCAAAGGGAAAAAAGGCGCTTTCGGCTTCAATGCGAGAACTGATGAGTATGAAGACATGATTGAAGCCGGTGTCATTGATCCGACGAAGGTCACCCGCTTTGCACTCCAGAATGCGGCAAGTGTGGCAGCTTTAATGCTGACTACCCAGTGCATGGTAGCAGAGAAACCGGAAGAAAAATCTGCTATGCCAGGCATGCCTCCCGGCGGCGGCTATCCCGGCATGGGAATGTAAGAGGATATTAATCTTATCTCATTTTTAAAAAGCCCCCTGTTTTGCGGCAGGGGGCTTTTTTAGTTCTGCTTGAAAGAGGTTAATTTCTGTGATAGCGTTCCCGACTACCAATTTGCCCATTATTATATTAAGTGTATAAAATGTCATTGATTATGAAGCGTTGAGGAGTTCCCCCATGGACTATAAGAATACATTGAATCTACCGAAAACTAACTTTCCCATGAAGGCTAATCTTTCACGGAAGGAACCGGAATTGCTCAAGATGTGGGAGGGCATGAACATCTATGAAAAGATCAGACAATCCTTGAAGGGAAGAAAAACGTACATCCTTCATGACGGGCCCCCGTATGCGAACGGGAATATTCACCTGGGCACGGCGCTGAATAAGGTGATTAAGGACATGGTGGTTAAGTCAAAGAATATGTCCGGTTTCGACAGTATCTACGTCCCCGGCTGGGATTGTCACGGTCTTCCCATAGAACATCAGGTCGAGAAAGAACTGGGCGCAATGAAGAATGAGATGTCCCATGCTGATATAAGACGGTTCTGCAGGGTGTTTGCAGACAGATATGTGGGTGTCCAGAGGGGGCAGTTTAAGCGATTGGGGGTCTTTGGAGAATGGGAAAAGCCCTATCTCACTATGTCTTACGACTATGAGGCGGCGACTATTGAGGAATTCGGAAAGCTTTATTTCAGCGGTGACGTCTATAGGGGGAAAAAGCCGGTGTATTGGTGCGCTTCCTGCAAGACTGCCCTGGCGGAGGCCGAAGTCGAATACAGTGATCATATGACGCCGTCCATTTATGTCAAATTCGCGATGATCTCGGATATATCAAAGGTCCGACCGAAACTGGCCGGAGAAAAAGTAGGCGTGGTAATATGGACGACGACCCCCTGGACTATACCGCCCAACCAGGCAATCGCCGTGCATGAGGAATTCATCTATGCGGCAGTCAAAGTGAATGATGAGACTCTGATACTTGCCAAGGAGCTTCTTGACTACTGCATGGATGCCTTCGGCTATAAGACTTACAAGGTTGTGGACGAATTTCCGGGATCAGTACTGGAGGGCCTGAAATGTAAACATCCACTGGTCGACCACGAGAGCCTCCTGATCCTGGCTCCTTTTGTTACCCTTGACGCAGGCACAGGGTGTGTGCATATCGCACCCGGGCATGGGCAGGAAGATTACGAAATAGGCATGAAGTATGGTCTTGACAATTACGCCCCTGTTGACGACGACGGCCGATACACCTCCGATGTCAAAGATTTCGCGGGGCAGTTTGTCTTCGATGCCAACGAATCGGTGATTAAGAAATTGGCCGAGGTCGGGGCCCTGCTTGGTCGTGTTGATATAGAGCATTCCTATCCTCACTGCTGGCGGTGCAAGAATCCCATCATTTTCAGATCCACGGAGCAGTGGTTTATCTCTATGGATAAAAATAACTTAAGGCAGAAAACCCTCGAAGCTATCGAAGCCGTAGAATGGTTGCCGGCGTGGGGTCGCGACAGGATATCCGGAATGATTCGAAGTCGTCCTGACTGGTGCATCTCCCGGCAGAGGTTATGGGGGGTGCCTATCACCATGTTTTTCTGCAGCCGTTGCAAGAGCGACCTCATGAGAAAGGATATCATCGGGCACGTAGTAAAGCTGGTTAATGAATATGGTGCCGATGTCTGGTTCGAGAGAGATACGAAAGACCTGCTGCCTGTTGGAACAGTCTGCCCCGTATGCCAGAGCGACCAATTTTCAAAGGAGACGGATATACTCGATGTGTGGTTTGATTCCGGCGTGAGTCATGCTGCAGTGCTCGAAAAGCGATCATACCTCGGTTCCCCGGCGGACATGTACCTCGAGGGTAGCGATCAGCACAGAGGGTGGTTCCATTCCTCGCTGCTGGAGTCTGTGGGAACGAGAGGACGCGCCCCGTACAGGACTGTCCTGACACATGGTTTCGTTGTAGACGGCGAGGGAAAGAAGATGTCCAAATCCATGGGCAATGTCGTTGACCCGGAGGAGATCATTGATAAGTATGGTGTTGAGATATTGAGACTTTGGGTGGCTGCGGAAGATTATACACAAGACATAAGGATTTCCGACGAAATCCTTGAGCGCCTTGTAGAGGCCTACAGGCGCATTCGCAACACCAGTCGCTTCGTTCTGGGCAATCTGTATGATTTTGACCGCAGTAAAATGGTATCCTATCAGGACATGGAAGAAATCGACCGGTGGGCTCTTCACAGGCTCCAAGAAATTATACAGCGCGTGAGGGCAGCTTACAATCAGTATCAATTTCATCATGCGTTCTTCACCCTTCATAATTTCTGTACCGTTGACCTGAGCGCCCTTTATCTAGATGTCTTGAAAGACAGACTCTATACATCCAGGGCGGAATCACGGCAGCGACGCTCTGCGCAAAGCGCCATGCTCGTAATCCTTGATGCCATGACACGCCTGCTTGCCCCTATACTTTCCTTCACTGCGGAGGAGATATGGTTATCTTTGCCTCCGCATCAGGGCAAGGAAATCAGCGTTCATCTTACTCAATTCCCTGAAGTGAATCCAGAGTATATGGATGCGGGTCTGGCCGCGAACTGGAATAAGATGATCGCCCTCAGAGGAGAGATATCGAAGGCAATTGAAACGGCAAGGAAGAATAAAGTAGTCGGGCACTCCCTCGATGCCGGTGTGGATATCTCTGCGTCAGGTGAACTCCGCGCGTTTTTGGAGGCACATCTTGAAGATTTAAAAACCCTTCTGATCATCTCCCAGATCGGTATTGTAGAAAAAGAGGGCATCAAGAGCCCTTACGTAAGTCCTGAATTTGCAGGTCTGACGATTGGGGTGAGAAAAACACGGGGAAAGAAATGTGACAGATGCTGGGTGTACAGCGAGACCGTGGGTGTCAATAATGAACATCCGACTATCTGTGAAAGGTGCCTTGCGAACCTTTAGCTTATCCTGCGTTTCTCTCAGGATGCCATTGCAATTAAGTTATATGGAGCGGTGCGAGAAATCCTGATCACCGCCTGTTCCGATAAGAGTTATCCCTGCGGCGGAAATTGCATTCGGCGGTTGCAACTGCACGGAATCAGCGAAACAGTTCATTCTTCTATTGCGAAGAGTGATCTAAAAATAGCGGAGACATATCTTGAAAAAGTATTTTATTCTCTGTGCCACTGTGGCGACGGTAGTGCTCCTCGACTTCATTACCAAGGCCTACATCGACTCGACCATGTCCGTCCATGAATCCGTTGTGGTCATAGGGGGTTTTTTGAATATTACGTATGTCAGGAATCCGGGAGCAGCCTTCAGTTTTCTTGCCAATGCCTCGCCGGACTTTCGGTCCGTCTTCTTCTTCACGGTAACTGTCTTAGCCATAATTCTTGTTCTCTACTATATAGCCAAGAGCAAAACTGAAGAACCGCTCATGATATTTGCCCTTTCCCTGATCCTGTCCGGTGCATTGGGGAATTTCATTGACAGGGTGCGTCTTGGAGAGGTGATTGATTTCATCGATGTGCATTTACGAGCCTACCACTGGCCAGCCTTTAATGTTGCTGATTCTGCTATAACCCTCGGAGCCTTCATTATGCTTTTTGCATTGTTCAAACGGCCAAAGGAGCATGAGAATAGCCCATGAAGCGGTTTGTATCGAAGCTGTTATCTCCCCAGAGGTTTTTTATCATCAGTTTCGCCTCGGTAATATTTATAGGGGCGGTTCTCCTCTGGTTGCCTTATTCTACCGCAGGCGGTCATATAAACTTTGTTGACGCACTCTTCACGTCTGCCTCGGCGGTTTGCGTTACGGGTCTTAGCGTTTTAGACATCGGCAAGGATCTGTCTTTAAACGGGCAGATTGTGACTCTGTGTCTCTTTCAAATCGGGGGGCTCGGGATTATTACATTCTCCGTTGTTCTTTTCGGACTGATGGGAAGAGGCATCTCCTTTAAGGGCAGGGAAATTTTCCAGTCTACATTTCTCCATACCCCGCGAAGAGATTTCTTCGTTATTATGAGATGGGTTTTCGGCCTCACCTTTATCATCGAGGCTGCAGGGACATTTTTCTTATTTCTCCGGTTTTCACGGGATTTTTCTCCGAGTCGGGCTTTCTATCAGGCTCTGTATCATGCTGTTTCTGCCTTCAACAATTGCGGACTCTCCCTCCTCCCGGATAAATTGATGCGTTATCAGAATGATGTAATCATCAATCTAACAATCATGGCATTGATTATTCTTGGCGGGATAGGTTTTATCGTTCAGTATGAGATCGTTTCCAAGTGGAGGGGATATCAGCAGAAGATTTCCGTTCATTCAAAAATAGTCCTTCTAACTACAGCAAGTCTGATCCTCGGTGGCGCCGCATTTATTTATTTGTTTGAGATGAATCACATTCTTAAAGACGCACCTGTCAAGACGCAGCTTCTTACGTCTTTGTTCCAATCGGTAACTCCCCGTACGGCAGGGTTCAATACGATTGATATAGGTCAGCTGACAAATCCGACAATCCTTGTCCTCATTATGTTGATGTTTATAGGTGCATCGCCCGGTTCAACGGGGGGAGGCATTAAGACAACGAGTTTCGCACTCCTCCTCCTGATGATCTGGAATCGGCTGAAAGGACAGGAACAGGTGAATGTCTATGACAGGACCATCCCGGGGGAGGTTCTAACACGAACTATCGCCATTATCTTCGCTTCCGCCTTTTCAGTTACTCTCATCACATCAATTCTTCTGTTGTTAGGAGGTGCAGGGAGTTTACCTCCCATTGAGAGCCGTCACTTCTTTGTGGAGTATCTTTTTGAAACAATATCTGCCTTTGGCAATGTAGGACTGTCCATGGGTATTACGCCAACCCTGAGTACAGGCCAGAAATTGGCTATCATCCTCACGATGTTTGCAGGGCGGATAGGACCGCTGACTCTCGCTTTTTCCTGGTATTCCCCAAAAAGGGGCTTAACATATGCAGAAGAGTCTGTCATGGTTGGATAAGGAGGTTCGGTAATGGCTTCAATAACGCGGCGCGTGGTTGTGGTTGGGCTTGGTATCTTTGGCTCCAATATCGTCAAAGAATTATATGAAAATGGATTCGATGTCATTGCCGTCGATAAGGATAAGGAGGCCGTCCATCGTTTAAAAGATTTTGCCACTAAGGCAATTGTTGCCGATGGTACGGACAACGAAGTAATGGATCATATCGGCGTTCAGGAGGATGATGTCGTCATTATCTCCTTCGGCGAAGACCTTGCAGCCAGCACGCTCATAACCCTTCACCTGAAAAAGATGAAGGTCAAGAATATAATAGTTAAAGCGCCCAACGAAGAGCACAAACTTATTCTCGAGAAGGTTGGCGCAACTGATGTCATCATCCCTGAAAAGGAAGTTGCCAGCAAAGTTGCCAAAAGTCTGATTTCTCCGAGTGTCCTCGATTGCCTTCCTCTTTCTGAGGGCTATATGATATTTGAAATTGCGCCTCCTAATAGTTTTTTGGGGAAAAGCATCGGTGAACTTGAGTTGAGGAGCAGATATCACATCGAGGTCATCGCCGTGAAAGACGTGCTGACAGACCAGGTTCACATGGTGCCGGCCGCCAATTTTGTCCTGAAGGACGGCGAGATACTCGTAGTCATAGCCAAGGAAAAAGATATTCAGAAGATTAAATGATCGGTCTTTTAAAAAGGATGCTGCGTGCGAATGGGGGTTGTTATGAGTGTCATCGTTGATTTTTCTATTTTTCCGATTGGTAAAGAGGAAAGCGTGAGTAAATACGCATCGCGGGCGGTTAGAATAATTAAGGGCAGCGGCCTCCCTCATCATATAGGCCCGATGGGGACATCAATAGAGGGAGAGTGGGATGAGGTCATGCTTGTTGTAAAGCGCTGCATGGATGAGCTCAAAACAGACTGCCCGAGGTTATATATGACAATGAAAGTGGACTGCAGGCAGGGCGAGTCCGGGCGCATGGGAAAAAAGGTAAAGAAGGTAGAGTAAGATTATTTGAGCTTCACAAAAGTTGTTTATCGTGGCTCCTCCATTTCTAGATTGTCTTAACTGACGATTAATGCTTCTTCGGGGCAAGTCATGGCAGTGTCATCCTCATTTTTAATCACCTCTGTCGCAAGGAAAGCATTGGGCAATATGTTGTTGACGTAATACCTGGCGCACGCGATCTTCCCTTTATAGAACGTTGTTTCGACTGCATCGGCGGATATGTCATCGAGTTTCTTCTTCGCTATCAGTGCTTGCTCAGTCAGACACTCGGCAACCTGGACCTGGGAACAGACGAACAGCGCTTTTATCGCATACAGGGGTATGAGACACCTTTTTTCCTCCATATTGTCATACCAGGAATCATAAGTTGCTTTTACTACCTCCAGGCACTGGTAGCCCCTGGCCAAATTGCGCATCTCTTTCTCAAACCCGAAGGCATTCCCGTTAGCGTCGATGAATTCCTTTATGGTGGCCATCCAGTTAGCAAAAGGAGACCCCTCCTTCATACGCATTTTTCTCCCAACCAGGTCGTTTCCGTGAATGAAAGATGTCCCTTCCCAGATGGACAGGATTTTTGAATCCCTGAGATATTGTTCGACCGGAAATTCCTGGGTATAGCCGACCCCTCCGAGGACCTGGATTGCTTGGGAAATGATTCCGAGGCATGCCTCACTACCGTAACATTTTACCATAGGAGTGAGTATCTCGGCCAGCTCGCCGAATTTCCTGGTTCTCTCTTTGTCGCTGGAGTTTGCCTGAATATCCAGATAATAAAATGCTTTGAAGACCATAGCCCTGATGCCTTCGACGTGCGCCTTCATATCAAGGAGCATCCTCCTGACATCTTCGTGCTTTATGATCGGGACGCGTTCGGCATTCTTTATACCGAAAGGCCTTCCCTGTATGCGCTCAGTGGCGAACTGGGATGCGAAATAGTAGGCCGCGGCTGCCTGGGTGTTGGCGTTGTGGCCGGTGGCGATCCTGGACTCATTCATCATGTGAAACATCATCGCCAGGCCCTGGGAACGGCCTCTGTCGTCGGGCGGGGGGCCTAGGCGGATTCCGTAGCATTCGTCGTCGTCGCCGAAATTGAGCAGCGCCGTAGCCTGAGCATGGAGTCCCATCTTGTGCTCGAGGCGCGCCGTCCTGACATCATTGGGCTTGCCCAGTGTCCCGTCTGCGTTCACCCAGATCTTGGGAACGATATAGAGGCCAATGCCGGGGGAGCCGGTGGTTCCTGCTTCGGGACGTGCCAGCACCATGTGTATCGTGTTTTCGCAGTGGCCGCCGTCCCCGCCCGTAATGAACATCTTCGTTCCCCTGATCCTGTATATGCGGGGATCATTGGTCGGGAATGCCCTTGTTGTTATATCGCCTACATCCGATCCGAAGTTGGGTTCCGTCAGGCACATGGTTCCCTGCCATTCACCGGTGAGCATTTTTTGCAAGAACATGGATTCATCCTTTTCTGTGCCGAAGCGTAGAATCAGATTAGCTGCACCGCTGGTCAGTTTAATGTAGGATGTCAAAGCTGGGCATGCGGCCTGGTTGATCTCAGAGATGGCCTTATAAAGGATAAGGGGCATACCGGTCTTAATCTTTATACATTCGCTGCTTGATCCCCATCCGTTTTGCTGAAGATACCTATATGCTTCCTTGAAGCCTGGTGAAGGCACCACCATACCGTTCTCCAGCTTTGCGCCCGTTTTATCTCCGACGGCGTTTATGGGATTCACGATCTCCCGCGCGACCTTGTAAACTTCATTCAAAGTAATATCGATATCATCAATGCCAAAATTTTCCTTGAACCGGTCGCATGCGAATACCTCCTCGGACGGAAGCCATTCCTTCAGAATAAATTTCAAATCTCTCAAATCGTATTTGAATTCCATTTTTTGTTTCTCCTAGCGTGTCGATAGATTCATTCATGCCAACCCGTCCTCCAAGAGACATTCAATGAGAAAAGTCCGGGCTTTGAATTTATCTTACAGTCCTATGTTCTATTCAGGGCATAACCGAGAACGGCGTTGGCCACGATCATGGTATGCATGTTGGAAGTCCCCTCGAGCGTTTCAAACTGCTTTGAATCCCGCAGGAAGCGTCCGCAGGGATATTCCTCAGAATAGCCGTAGGAGCCGTGAAGCTTCATGCATTCATTGGCCGCATGGACGACGATCTTTGCCCCGTAGAGCTTGGACATCGAGGTCTCCATAACGTTTGGAATGTTTTTGTCTTTCAGCCATGCCGCCTTGTAAACCAGGGCCGCGAGCGATTCGTGCTCCATCTTCATTTCCGCGATCTGCTGTTGAATGAGCTGGAATCTGCCTATCTGTTTACCGAATTGTATTCTTTCGTTTGCGTATCTGATGGATTGCTCCAGGATGGCGCCGGAAAGGCCTAGGGCGCCGGCCGAGCAGCCAAGGCGAGTTGCGTTCAACTGTGCCATGCAGATATGGAATCCTTTGTTTGCCTGTCCAAGAATCAGCTCCTTGGGAACCATGACATCCTCAAAGGTGATTTCCGCCGTATCGGAAGCCCACAAACCCACCTTATCGTGAATTTTCCGACGCGTGATGCCGGGCAGGCTGTAGTCCATTATGAGGCAGGTGATCCCCTTCGCACCTGCATCCTTATCCGTCTTCACATAGAGGAGTCCGTGATTGCATATGGTGCCGTTGGTTATGAACATCTTGGTGCCGTTTAGGAGAAAATAATCTCCCTTATCCTGCGCGCTGCAGCGCATGCCGGCAACGTCAGAGCCGATATCGGGTTCTGTCATCGCGAAGCTTCCGATGTATTCGCCGCTTACAAACTTGGATATGTAATGGTCCTTCTGTGCTTTTGTGCCGAATTTCTGGATTGTCAACGCAGGGCCCCAGCACTGCATATTGAAGGCCATCCTCCAAGACGTATGGACTTTTGCGACCTGCTCAATTGCGAGGGTTCCCTCGAAAAATCCCATGCCGTTGCCGCCGTATTTCTCGTCTATGCAGAATCCGAAGAAACCCAGTTCGGCCATTTTTTCGAATATCTCCCTGCGCCAGTGCTGATTCTTTTCATCTTCCTCTACATAGGGTTTGATTTCATTCTCGGCGAAATTTTTTGCCATATCCTGCATCATTTGTTGTTCTTGCGTTTGTGCAAAGTCCATCTTGTCCTCCTTGCTGATTTATGATTTTCTCTCCACGATCATGCAGATACCCTGTCCGCCGCCGCCGCAGACGGTTTCGAGCCCGTAACGGGCATCGCGCCTTTTCATTTCATGGAGCAGCGTTGTCAGTCTCATCGTGCCGGTTGCGCCCACCGGATGGCCCAGAGAAATGCCAGATCCGTTCACATTCACCTTCTCTTCCATATCTTTTTCGCTGAGCCCACAGAGCCTTGCGTCGGCCAATGCCTGGACTGCAAAGGCCTCCTGCACCTCTATGAGATCGATTTGATCGATCTTCAAACCGGACTTCCTGAGAGCTTTGGAAACGGAAACGGGCACCGCCGGATATGTCAATGTTGGATCCGTGGCGGCAATGGCACACGACCGAAAATATGCAATCGGCATGGCGCCGAGCTCGTTTGCTTTTTTCTCCGAGGCGAGGACAACGACAGAGGCGCCGTCATTTTCGGAAGAGGAATTGCCGGCAGTGCATACGCCGTCGGGATAAACGGGCCGGAGCCTGGCAAGCCTTTCCATCGTGGTTTCGCGACGTGGTCCCTCATCGGTATTGAAAAATATGATATCCCCGTCTTTTCCCTTTCCGATGGGAACGGGGACTATTTCCTGTGCAAATTTCCCGGCATCCCATGCAGCAACTGCTTTCTTGTGGCTGTGATATGCCCAGCTGTCCGCCTCTTCACGGGTTATTTTTTCCCTCTTGGCCGCCATCTCCGCCCAGGACATCATCGAGTTCAACTCTCCGTAACGGTGGATGGGCTGAGACATCACCCTGCCGCGCTGAATCCTGTCGTACAGGGGAATACCCCACATGGTGAGGGCACCGTGACCTCTGGGCATGAAACCGTGCTTTTCATGGTTCTTTCCACCAAGACCCCATTTAATATCACCTGGTATATAGAGTTCTGCCTGACTCATGCTGTCCATACCACCTGCAACTATGATCTCGGCGTTTCCGGTCTGTATCTGCAGAGCGCCGTAGAATATGGATTCAACTCCTGAACAGCAGCGACGGTCTATTACGACGCCCGGCACAGTATCCGGCCAGCCCGAATCAAGAACTGCCATGCGCGCACCGTTGGCGCATTCCCCGTTCTGGTAGGACGTCCCCATGATGACATCATCAACCGCAACAGCTTCGATACCGGCCCTCTTAACAGCCTCATTCAAAACGAGGCTGCCCAGCCTGTAGACCGGAATATCTTTCATGGCCCCGCCATAGGCGCCTATCGGTGTGCGGACACAGCTCAGAATGACCACGTTTTCCATTTTTCATTACCCCGTATTTTTTTCAGAATGCTTAATTAGAAGTTAATATCCCTCCGCTATGACTTCGATTACCAGGTCGCAGTCCTTGGCCAGCGATAAATCGACAGTCGGTGTGATTCTGCCCAGGATTGAATTTTTTTCTTCTTCGCTCAGTTTACCTTTGGCAATACTATTCTGGAGATTCTTTTCGATAGTCGCCATGCCCTTCTGAACCAGTTCATCCTTTATATCCTGCATTGTCACCGCAAAGCCTGCAGCAGCAACCTGTGCAATCTCTGAGCCCATGAAACCTGAACCTGTAACCATAACCCTTTTTATATTCATTTTCCCCCTCTGTTTCCGGCATTGTTAAGAATGAAAAGATATTCTAGGAAAGCCTGAACTGTCCTTTACTTTGCATAGATCTTCCTTAATTCCACTTTATTAATTTTCCCCACACTGGTCCGGGGGATGGCATCGACGAACTCGTATCGATCGGGAATGCCGTATTTCGGGAGTTTTCCTTCGTCGGACATCTTCTTCAGGTATTCTTTTACATCCTCGCTGGTCACCTTACCTTTGAATTCCGCTTTCAGGACGAGGACCACCAGTGGTCTTTCCCCCCACTTCGGATCCGGCACTCCGATCACGGCCGCTTCGGAAACTGCTGGATGCATAGTTGCCATATTTTCAATGTCGATGGAAGAAACCCATTCCCCGCCGGTCTTGATGACATCTTTCAGGCGGTCTGTGATCTGAACATATCCATGCTCATCTATATAGGCCACATCGCCACTGTGGAGCCAACCGTCCCTCCAGAGATCTTTCGATTTATCGGGGTCTTTATAATATGTTTGGGTCAGCCATGGCGCCCTCATCACCAGTTCTCCTGTTGTCCTTCCGTCATTAGGCAGGGTTTTTCCGTCAGGATCGACAATCTGCACTTCCACCAGGGGCGCCGGGAGGCCGGTTTTGATATAGATATCAAGTTTCTTCTCCTCGTCCAGAGTCCGCATAAAGCTTTTCAGACCAGCTCCTGTTATGAGTGGACAGGTCTCCGACATTCCGTAGGCGGAATAGATCTGTATCCCCAAATCCATGGATGCCTTTGCCAAGGCCCTGGGTAGGGCCGCCCCACCGATGACTACTTTCCACTTCGAAAGATCCACTTTTTTCGCAACGGGATTCGTAACAATCATGTGCATAATCGTAGGAATGCAGTGAGAGAAGGTGACTTTCTCGCCGAGAATGAGTTTCAACAGGACCTCCGGTTCATAGCGTCCCGGATAAACTTGTTTCACCCCCAGCATCGTGGCCAGATAGGGTAGACCCCATGCATGGACATGAAACATTGGTGTGAGAGGCATGTAGACGTCATCTGATCTGAACCGACCGATCATCTCATAGCTGCCCACGTTGAGACCGACTACCAGGGTGTGGAGAACAAGTTGACGATGTGTGAAATGGACCCCCTTGGGATCGCCTGTAGTTCCTGTGGTGTAGAAAATAGTTGCCCGTGTATTTTCATCGAGATCAGGAAAATCATAGGAGGCCGAAACTCCTTTCAGCATTTCCTCGTATTCCATATCGATCTCCACCTTTGTTTCCGGCTTTTTGCCGGTATCTGTCAAGAGAATAATTTTTTTCACCGTCTTGAGATGCCTTCGGATCGCCTCCAGAAGCGGGAGGAAGTCCTGATTGACAAGAATGACGGAATCTTCGGCATGATTGATTGTGTAGATGAGTTGAGCCGGAGAAAGCCGGTAATTGAGAGTATGCATGGTAGCTCCCATCATGGGAATGGCAAAAAAACATTCCAGGTACCGATGACTGTCAAAATCTAATATAGCTACGACATCGCCCTCCCCAACCCCCAGCGATTCCAGTCCGTTCGCCAGTCGATGCACCCGTTCGTACATGTCCTGGTATTTGTAGCGGAACTTATCCCGATAAACGATCTCCTGATTCTGTCCGTAGATAACGCCCGTGGCCAGAATTTTCTTGATGATCAAAGGGTACTCGTAGCTCTCTCCCGGCTTGTAGCTCTCTGCCTTCATAACACTCCTCCCTTGAATCTTGATATTCGATAAAATTTCTTCCGGTTTAAAGATGATTCTGCCATTTCCGATAGACTGACGTTCTGTGATGAAACGCTGTTTTTCACACTCTACAGAATGGGTATAAGAACAGACGTAGCTGATGCTGCGACAGAGCCGTGGGAAACTCTCGTGAAAGAATTTCCGACTTCAGCCTGATGAGATTGACAATCCATATATAGCTATGAGTCTGTATATGCATTCGTAGAGTGTCTTGCCGGGTGATCTGCCCTCATCTCTTGTGCCATACTTAAATTTGTGGAGTAGGTGTTATCTCAAGACAACTGTGGCATCAACGGCAACCATAGCGCCTTTTTCGCCCACTATGAGGGGGTTTATATCTATCTCGTGAATCCGCGGATACTGAAGACCGACGTCGCCCAAAGCAACGAGTATGCTTGCGAGCTCTTCCCTGTTAACTGGTGGCTCTCCCCTGAAGCCGTCGAATATCTTCTGTCCCCTAAGGCGACTGATTAGCGCTAAAGCGTCCTCTATCGTCAGTGGAGCTGGGGCAAAAACCGCATCACTTAATATCTCTGCCATTATACCTCCCAGCCCTAACATGGCACAGGGGCCGAAATGAACGTCCCTGACGAGTCCGACGATGATCTCAATTTTCCCTTTAACCTGTTTATAGGCAAGGACCCTTCCCGAGGGGTCCATCTTATTCTTCAGGGAATTAAAGACCCCAAGGGCGGCTTCCGGCGTTGTTATGTTTAAATGCACGAGGCCGAGTTCGGTCTTATGTACATTTCCTTTTTGCAGGCCCTTCACGACAAGCGGGAAGCCGAGCCGCTTTGCGGTTTTTTTGCATGCCGCTTCATCCGATATGATTTCCTCTTCCACAGTCGGAATACCGTGAAGCCTAAGAATAGTCTTGGAGACATGTTCGTCCAAAGGTCCCACCGCATTTTCTAGAACATCAGAGAGCTCACGAGGGATGCGTATAGTCTTTTCTTTTTCCGGCAGTTGTTTAAAAATTTCAGATGGTCTCTGCTGATGGAAAACAGCAGCCAAGCATTCCACGGCGCGGGATATTTCATGGAATACGGGGATGCCATAGGAGAGGGCCTCTGCATTAAAACGAAGGGCATCTTCTTGTCTCCCCAGGAGCCATACGAAGACAGGCTTGCCGGCCGCGCGTGTTTGCTCGGCAATATCTGCTACATTGATTGCAATCTGGGAATTTCCCGCAAAGGCATGGAGGAAAACGGCATCGACTGCGTGATCGTTGAGCACAGCCGCAAGTGCCGTGCTGTATACGTCGACGTTTGTTCCGCCATGCTTTTCTATCGCTGGCCACAGATCGACGGGATTGGAGACAGGCATCCAGTCAGGGAAAAGACGTCCCAAGGCATCTTTGGTTTCCTTGGAAAGTTCCGCCACCGTGAGGTCATGTTCCTCAATGAAGTCGGAGGCGACAATACCGGACCCACCACTAAACGTGAGAACAGCAATGCGACCATATCGGCTGGCTGGTCGGGGTTTTGCAACGAGTGAACGGCAGATGTCCATCATCTGATGGAAATCTCTGGCTTCAGTCACTCCGGCCCGGGCCAGGGCGCCTGAAATGATCTTATGATTTCCCGCCAAGGATGCCGTATGGCTCATTGCCGCCTCAGCACCTTTCCCACTCTTCCCCCCGTGAAGAACGACAATAGGTTTTGTACTTTTCCTGCACAGTTCCGTAAAGCGTCTGCCATCAGAAAAAGACTCCAGGTAATGGCCGATAACTTCAGTATTGGTATCTTGAATCAGGTAAGACAGCAGATCACACTCGTTGATATCGATTTTGTTTCCCACGGAGCATACTTTACTGATGCCCATCACGTGGTGACTCATTATATCAACGAGAAAGCCGGCGGATAGTAATCCGCTCTGCACCACGAGTGATACTTTTCCGGGGATAAGGAGTCCTTGCTGCAATGAACGTGGATCCATAAAGGAAAAAACGTACCCACCGACAGCATCAACGAGACCCATGCAATTGGGCCCCCATAGGCGAATCCCCGTTCGTTTGGATATGTCTTTCAGAGACTGCTGCAGAAGACTTCCATCCCGACCGGCTTCAGCAAAGCCACCGGATTCTATCATGACACCCTGCACACCTTTGGCCGCGCAATCCTCTATGACTGCGGGGACGAGTTTTGCCGGAACAAAGACAATGGCCAGGTCAACATGACCGGGGACGGCGCTTACGGACGGATAGCAGGGCATACCCTCAATTTCCTTGTAACTGGGATTGACAGGATAAATATTTCCTTTATAACCTATGAGGACATTCTTGAATATAGCATACCCACCTTTGAGAGAGTTAGGCGTTGCACCGATAACAGCGATCCCGTCCGGGTTAAAAAAGAAATTCATGGAAACCCCTCATTAGAAGATTATGGTTTATTGATGGTAACGTCGAGATACTTTCTGCCCCATGCCTTGGCATCTTTTTCATCAGGGAAAAAAATGTCGATGTGGTCTCCTTTGATGGCACTTCCTATATCGTGCACCTCTCCCCAACCGTAACCAGGGACATACATCTTCGTGCCGTAAGGGTACCTGCTGATGTCCGCTGCGATTGTCCCCTTTTTTGCCTTGGTTCCGTCGGAGGTGATGCCCACCTTCTTCCTCTCTCCCTCGTGCGGTCCGTACGCATAAACCGGCGGCATCAGGAAGCACCCGTATTTGTTTTTCCAGCCCGTCGATTTCTTGCTGGCGTCATAGGCAGTAACCAACAACTTCCGCGTTTCTGTCTTACCATATTCACGGGGAATGGTGGCGCATCCGGAGACAAGCATGATGCAGAGAATAGAAAAACTAAGCGCAATTAAAAATGCTTTTTGTAAACGTAGCATCATGATTCTCTGAAATATTGATGATATATGCGAGGCAAGCTACCATAACGACGGCCCCTATTTCAAGGCAAGTTTGAACTCGTTTGGTATTTCTTGCTTCAATTTTCCGGATTGTTATTTGAGATTGATGAAATTGTCAGCGGCTATTCCGCACCTGTCTATCCCTTGGATTCATAAACGTCTACATATCTACACGGATTGGCAATATGACGGTCGTGATGCCGTTCCACTGCAAGCGCCTCTGAATCGAAAATGCCGTTTCATTGTGGAGTATTTTCTGGAAAGGGTTTTCTTCACGGAAGATCAGTTTCCCCGTGAAGACCGTTGCTCTCGGGAATTCTTTTACAAGAGCCTCGCACAGTTCCGTCGCAGTATCAGCTACGTCTGTTCCTATCCCCATTCTATAGTCTGCCGGAAATCCGTAGGAACGGACAAGACGGACGTATCTTGTCAGATCACTTTCTACGGATTTTTTTAAGGCGTCTATTTCCGCTATGCCTTTAAATGAACCGGAGTCGATTTCTCCCACAGAGACGAAAATGAAGTTCTTGTAGAGTTTGGGAAATTCACGGACCACGGAGAGCCACACGTGAAGACCAAATCCGCTGTAACCTCTAACGAGAAGTATCGCTGTTGTCTCCTTAGGATCCAGAAGGTCATTATTAGGATGACTGCCTTTGGGGAGTTCAGACAGAATCTCCTCGAACTGGCGAATCCCCCTTCGGACTGTCGTGTAGTGCCTACGGATCAAGTAGCACAACACGATAACCCCAGAGGTGATTAAGAGGGTCAGCCAGCCGCCCTCTTCAAATTTAATAACTACAGTAATGATGAGGATAGTAAGGCAAAGTATCAAGCCGATGATATGCACTACAATATGTCTTTTCCATGCCTTATCCTTCTCTCTGTTACGGAAGAAAAAACTCGCCATTCCGAACTGTGACAGTGTAAAGGTGAGAAACACGTTGATGGAGTACATGACAACGAGCGCTGAAACGGAACCACCGGTGTATAGTAGGAGTAGAAGGGCTGCACCGCCCATCAGCAGGACGCCGTCCTGCATTGAAAGACGCTCCGATAGCGATGCAAAGCGACGAGGCAGCCAGGAATCGATAGCCATGTTTGCCATCACTCTCGGTCCGTCGACGAAGCCGGCCTGTGCGCCTACGATTAGAAGGGCCCCCTCGGAGAAAATCGTAATCAGCGCGAGCGTTCCGCCAAGAGGCCAATTGCCAAAGGTGAGATCGGCAAGTACGGCATTCAACGTTCTACCCTCGGCAGGTATTATTTGGTAAAGCGAATAGCAGAACAAAAGGCCTCCTGCCGTAATTGCAAGCGATGTGGCCAGGTATACCATCGTGCGCTTGCCGGTATGCACTTTCGGTTCACGCATGATCTGCATGGCGTTAGAGACCGCTTCGATCCCTGTATATGTACCTCCCCCCAGAGAAAAAGCCCTGAGAAAAATGGCCAACATGCTTACATAGCCTATGGTAGAGAGATCATATTTGAAATTCTCCTCGAACACCCTTGCAACCGGTCCAACTTGATTGGCGTGGCTCAGAATGCCATAACCGATCAACAGAATGTGGGTTACTACAAATATGATGAAAATCGGTGCGAGGGCCGTCACAGACTCCTTCACCCCTCTCAAGTTCATGACAACAAGGAGGAGGATTAAGAAAACCACGAAGATCAACTTGTACTTAAGATATGTGACAGGTAAATAGCTGAACAAGGCATCGCCGCAGGAAGCAAGAGATACGGTGATGGTCAGTGCATAATCGACGAGGAGGGCGCATCCGGATATCACCCCCGCGTTCCTACCGATCGTATGTGTGGAGACGATGTATCCGCCGCCGCCATGGGGGAAGTGCTCGATGATGCGTGTATAAGCATAGGAGATGATAAAAACCGTCAATGCAGTAGCCAAGGCCAGGAATACCGCAAGATAGCTGTGAGGGCCCAGCGCTTTGAAGGCCTCTTCCGGACCGTACGAAGAAGAAGAAAGTCCGTCGGCTCCCAGGCCGATCCATGCAAGGACGGGGATGAGAGATATCCTGTGAAATATTGAAGGCTCGCCGATATCTCGGGGCGGCCCGATCAATTTGCGGCGCAACTTCTCAGCAAATTTTATTTGATGCCCCGAATCGTCAGAGTTCATAGAGTCTTATTTGTGCCGTAGATTTATTACCCGGATAATACTCTTCGTATATGGTAAGATTAGTCAGGCTATCGGGTTTTCAATATGAATACCCTCACCAACCTGACCACAGAGAAAGCCGCGCTTCCCGTTAAGATGCGTACCCTGTTCATCATAGATTCTGATGGAAAAATCCTCGGTGAGAATTTTCAAGTGGAGTGATTTGCCGTCCGCGATTGTTATCTGTATGGGCTTGCAATTCGTGGGGAGGTTATCAGTATCAGTGTCCTTAAAGGAGAGTTCATGTTTTCCGGGGTCGATTTTCAGCGTCGTGGATTGTAATGAAAATACCTCTCCACCCTCGTGTCCGTCGAGAAAAATGATGTAACTGAAATGTCTGCTGAGGTTTGTAATAGTTAATTCGGCACTCATTGTCGGATATTATAAAATGGGCCAAAGACGGTGTCAAATGAAAATAATGATCCGAATTTGGCCTGTATCGTAGCATAGGGTGAAGTTTACAATTAAAAATTAACCTCAACAGAAGTATTGCATATTACGGGGAGGGAATTTATGCAGAAGATATTACTGCTAATAATTGTCCTGCCGTTTATATGCGGGGAAGCGCGCTCCTCGTCTTCAGATAGTTTACGATACGGCAGTGAGCTTGTCACAATAGGGGACACAAAGGTTGAGGTGATGACAAAATGCGGTAAGCCCTCTTTTAGGGAACAGACGTCGTCAAGAAGGGGCAAGACTGAAAAATGGTATTAATAAAGGTCCGGACGATTTCATTTACATTCTGATTTTTCGCGGCGGCATATTGAATATGTGGAGCAGGCGGACCACGGCAACTGAATCGTTAATGACTTGAGAAATGTCTAATTCATTTTCGCTTTCGGATCTTATCGATCGGGAAGCCTTCAGCGCCCCATCTGGTACGAATACACTGTCAAAGCAGTTTATGGTGCTGTGTCGGTGACCGACGCGATCTGATGCATTAAATATGCTATTCCGGAAGCACAAGTTGCAGCATTTTAAGCAGATCTTCGGCCTTGAAAGGCTTGGCAAGAAAGATTTGACCGCCTATCTTATGGCTCTTCGGAACCTCGCTTGCCTTAACGGCGCCGGTAAGAAAAATTACGGGAATGTTACATGTATTGGGGTCGTCTTTCATTTCATGTGCAACACTTGACCCGTCCATGTCCGGCATCATTAGATCCAGTATGACTGCGTCAGGTCTTATCAGTTTACATTTGCTCAGCCCTTCCTCTCCGGTAAGCGCAGTGTGCACCACATAGCCATTTTCTGTGAGCCGCAATTCCACTATTTTAAGTATGTCATGATCATCATCGACAACAAGAATTATTTTTCCCACTGTGCCCCCTCCTCAATGTTTGACAGCGAACAGCAGATAGCCTTTATTGGAATTCCGGACTTTATTACTTAATCTCTCTTTTTTGATTCTTCTTTCATCCTGTCGAGCTCTTCCTTATATTTTTCGGCCTGGGCTCTCACCATTTCGATTTCTTCCCTTGCCTTTGCCAGGCTTTCCTCCTGCTTTTGCCTTTCTTCCCTCAGCTTGTCCTGAATCTCATCGAGTCCGATATAAACGGCGAGAATACCGCTAAGTATGACAATGATGGGGATTCCGCCCTTCAGGATTATGACAAAATCACTCCACCAGAATATGAGACCTAAGAGTCCGATAATTACCGAGACTGCACCGCCAATTAGCAATGACATGACCTCACCTCCTATCGTACGATTCAACTATAAGTTGCCGAGGTTGAAACAATTGCCGTAAGGTACTAATATCTGTCATATATTAAGGCGGAACATAACACAGTATTAAGGTTCAGGCAAGGTGAAAGTTAATAAATTACAAAGGAATGTATGGATCAAGGAATAGGATATGAGGAAAATGGGAAAATATTCCTTGACATTATCATCAAATACTTTTAGGTTTCGCGGACTATCAGAAACCGTGACGAGCAAATGAAAAAAGAATTACTGCAACTGATTATCGACCAGACCCGCTGTAAATACACATATTGATGCCTGCTGTGCGCCTCAATGGGCGGACATGCAGGCCTAATCCGAATCAACTCCAGACAGAATTAATCCCAATAATTAAAAGCGAGAAAAAATTGTAACATTTTCTTAATGTGAGGATTTCCATAGAACGATGAATTTATCAGGAGGCACAACATGTTAAAAACAATCATCAAATCAATTTGCATTTTCTCTCTTCTTCTTGTCTTTACCGTAAACTCTTGGTCGCAGGAACCGATTAAGATCGGAGGACTGTTTGCCGTTACCGGCCCGCCCTCATTTCTCGGCGAACCGGAACGTAATACGGCCAATATGGTGGTGGATCAAATTAACAAGACAGGCGGCATCAAAGGGCGGAAGCTGAAACTCGTATTCTACGATACTCAGGGTGATGGGACCAAAGCGGTACAGGCAGCCACTCGGCTCATCAAGGAAGACCGGGTCAGCGCCATTATCGGTCCCAGCACGACTGGCGAGACAATGGCCGTAATTCCCGTTGTCGAAGCCGCAGGCATTCCATTGATATCCTGTGCCGCCGGAATCAAGATTACAGAACCGGTAAAGAAATGGGTCTTTAAGACGGCGCAGAACGATTCCCTGGCCGTGGAACGTATCTATGATCACTTAAGGAAACGAAATATTCATAAAGTTGCCATACTCACAGTATCCGACGGTTTCGGTGCGTCAGGAAGGGAACAGCTGAAACTCCGTGCTAAAGATTCCGGTATCACCATAGTATCCGATGAGATCTACAGTCCCAATGATACGGACATGACAGCACAGTTGGTTAAGATACGCGGCAGAAATGCACAGGCTATTCTTTGCTGGGGAACAAATCCGGGACCTGCCAAGGTTGCAAGAAACGCCAGGCAACTGGGGCTTAATCTGCCTCTCTATATGAGCCACGGCGTTTCTTCGAAAAAATTTATAGAGCTAGCCGGAGATGCGGCGGAAGGGATTATTCTTCCTTCGGGACGGGTTATTATTGCAAATGTGCTTCCGAAATCCGACCAGCAGAAGAAGTCACTGCTTGCTTACGTAAATGATTACAAGAATCATTTCAAGGTAGAAGGGGATCATTTTGGGGGACACGCGTGGGATGCGGTTATGCTTCTCAAAGGTGCGATTGAACGCGGAGGCGACTCGCCTGCCGCCATTCGTAGTGAACTTGAAAATACCCGCAACTTTAAAGGTATCGGCGGTGTATTCAACTTCGCTCCTCAAGACCACGCAGGCCTGACAAAGGAGGCCTTCGTTCTTGTGACGATAAAAAACAAGGAATGGGTGCTCGTAAAGTAGCATTTAGAATCTGGAGATCATCGCCTCTATAAATTACTGAGACCGTCGTTTCGAGTCCTTCGGTTTACTGAGGGTAAACTCCGCGAGAAATCTCGCTAGAAGTCTATATTAATGTGATTTGTCACATATGAGTATTGATCCTATGGAACTTCTTGAGCAGTTACTGCAATATACTCTGTCCGGTCTCTCTACCGGGGCAATTTACGCCCTCATCGGGCTTGGTTTTGCCATCATTTACAATTCCACGAGCATAATAAACTTTGCTCAGGGCGAGTTTGTGATGCTGGGAGGTATGCTGACCTTATTCTTCCACGTCACTCTGGAGCTTTCCCTTCCGCTCGCCGTCGTCCTTGCTATTGTGGTCGCTACGGCGGTGGGCGCATTATTTGAACGCCTCGCCATCAGTCCCCTTAAGGATGCTGAACCGATCATTCTCGTTATCATCACTATAGGTGGAAGCATTCTTATCCGCGGAATTGCCATGCTCCTCTGGGGAAAGGATACGCATGCCCTGCCCATGTTTTCGGGAAATGAGCCGATCATTTTTATTGGCGCCACAATAATGCCACAGAACATTTGGATTTTTGGCGTCACTCTGATAATCATCGCAGCAAACAGGCTTTTTTTCCACCACAGCATAAGCGGGAAAGCGATGCGCGCCTGCTCTTTCAACCGGATAGCGTCAAGGCTTGTGGGGATCGATGTCAGGCGGATGATGCTCTTTTCCTTCGTCATAAGTTCGGCCATGGGGGCTGCAGCGGGAATCATCATCGCACCTCTTACCATGACGTCATATGATGTGGGCGTCATGCTCGGATTGAAGGGATTCTGCGCCGCCATCATCGGCGGTATGAGCGGCGGTATGGGAACTGTTGCCGGTGGTTTGATTGTAGGCGTTCTGGAGTCTCTCGGGGCGGGTTTAATATCGTCAGGTTATAAGGACGCCATTGCCTTTATCATTCTCCTTATCATCCTGTTGATCAGGCCTCAGGGTTTATTCGGAAATGGGGAAGCGGAAAGGGTATGAAATTATTGGACAGCTAAATGAAACATGAACTGATGAAATTTCTTGTATTTGCTGCCGCAGTCCTCACGGCGCCGGTGTTCTTCAAGGGGGGCTATATTGTGAATGTGCTGGTCTTCGTCGGCATTTATACTATTTTAGCCGTGGCTCTGAACTTGCTGTTGGGGCTTGCCGGTCAGATCTCTCTGGGGCAGGCGGCTTTTTTTGGCCTCGGCGCTTACATATCCGGCGTGTTGACGGCAACACACGCCGCGAATCCCTGGGTGGCCATGGTCATCGCCGTCATTGGTGTGGGTATCATAGCCTTTATCTTCGGCTTTCCCATCCTTAAGCTCAAGGGACATTACCTGGCGATGGCAACGCTCGGCATGGGGATTATCGCTTACATTATCTTCAACGAAACTGTCGATATAACTGGCGGCCCTTCAGGATTGCCCGGTATACCGAATCTCTCCATCTGCGGAATTATCTTCAATACTGACATGAAAAATTATTATTTGGTCTGGTCGTTTGCCATGGTCACCATTCTTCTATCTGTCAATCTTTCCGCCTCAAGGATCGGCAGGGCTCTTCGGGCCATTCACGACTCCGAGGTGGCGGCCCGCATCTTGGGAGTGAATGTCAGACTCTTAAAGGTGCAGATCTTTACCGTTTCGGGCATTTTTTCTGCTCTTGCCGGAAGTCTCTATGCCCACACAGTTCAGTTTATCTCGCCTGCATCCTTCGGGTTCAATGTTTCCATAGAACTGCTTACTATGGTGATTATCGGGGGACTGGGCAGTATCTACGGCTCTTTTCTGGGCGCTGCCATTCTGACGCTAATGCCGGAGCTTTTCAGGACGTTTCAGGATTATGATATTGTCGTTTACGGCATTGTTCTGATAGTAATGACCATGTTTATGCCGGGCGGCCTCGTACGAGGCGTGCCGCTTTTGGCCAGATTCCTGCTTGCAAAGGTTAAGTCTGATCTCCCTTCTGCGAAAAAGGTCTAATGGAGATTTTCAGGTGCTTAGAATTGAAGACATGACGAAGATCTTCGGCGGCCTCACGGCCCTGCAGGGCGTTTCTTTCTCAATTTCAGCAGGCGAGATTACCGGCATTATTGGTCCTAATGGAGCGGGCAAGACGACGCTGTTTAATATTGTAACGGGTATATATTATCCCACATCCGGAAAGGTCTACTATGACGGGAAAGATGTAACCGGATTTCCTCCGGAAAAGCTTGCCAGACTCGGCATGGTGCGCACATTTCAGGGTATTGAGTTGTTCGGTCAAATGACGGTTCTGGAAAATGTCATGGTTGGTCTTCACACAAGGTCACAAAGTGGCATCATTTCTTCGGCTTTAAGATTGCCGGCCCAATTGCGGGAGGAACGCCATATCAGAGAACGGGCAATTTCCTGGCTCGAATTTGCAGGCATCTCGGAACTGGCTCATATGAAAGCGGCCAATTTGCCGTTCGGCAAGGGGAGGCTCCTCGAGATCGCCCGTGCGATGGCCGTTGAACCTCGGATCATCCTCCTGGATGAACCGGCAGCGGGACTCAACAGCAGAGAGACTTCTGATCTTGCCCTGCTGATTAAGAGGATAATGGATTCGGGTATTGCCGTGGCTCTTGTGGAGCATGATATGGAGCTGGTTATGGATATCTGCAGCCGCATCGTAGTTCTCAATCTCGGGCATAAACTTGCGGAAGGGACGCCACGACAAATTCAAGAAGATGAAAAAGTGATAAAAGCTTACCTGGGAGAGGGTTAAAGGTGGTTTATTAACAATGTTGAAAATTAAGAATATCAACACATATTACGGTAAACTGCATGCCCTGAGAAACGTCTCCCTCCATGTCAATGCCGGAGAGATAGTTGCTTTGATAGGGTCTAATGGCGCCGGGAAGACGACAATATTAAATACAGTCTCTGCTGTCACGCCTCCCGAAAATGGTGAAATACATCTTGACGGCATGTTGATCAGCAGACTTTCCACGGATGCCGTAGTAAAGCTGGGCGTGTCCCAGGTTCCAGAGGGAAGGCAGATTTTTAAACCACTTTCCGTTGAGGATAATCTTGAACTTGGCGCATACCTCCGCTGCGAGGCCGGAGAAAGAAGGAAAGACATAATGAAGGATAAGGACGCGGTCTATGCGCTATTCCCACGCCTTGGGGAAAGACATAAACAGATATCAGGAACCCTGTCAGGGGGTGAGCAGCAGATGTTGGCTATAGGCCGATCGCTTATGGCGAAACCGCGGCTGCTCCTGCTTGACGAACCGGCGATGGGACTTGCTCCGCTGCTGGTGCAGGAGATATTTCGGGTCATCGAGGAGCTCCGCAGGGAGCGGGGAACTTCGATACTTCTCGTAGAACAGAATGCACGAGTGGCGCTCAAGGTTGCCGATCGTGGTTATGTGCTTGAAACGGGCAAGGTAATTCTTGAAGAGACAGCGGCGGAGCTTCTGGCGAATAAGGACGTGCAAAGGGCATATCTCGGAAAAGACAGAAAACAAATTTGGGAACGTTAATGAGAAAAACGTGAGGTGCTTATGAACATTTGGGATGCCAAATATGAATGTATGCTACGCGAAGAGCTGGAGCAACTTCAGCTCGAAAGGCTGCAGGCAACTCTAAACAGGGTTTACAAGAATGTGACGTTCTATCGCAAGATGTTTGACGAGTTAGAGATTGTCCCTGAAAATATGCAGTCCCTTTCCGGGTTGGTGAACATCCCGTTTACCAGCAAGGAAAACTTGAGGATGAATTATCCCTACGGCATGTTTGCGGTTCCTCTTCGTGAAGTGGTGCGGGTGCATTCATCATCGGGAACGACTGAAAAACCCGTTGTCGTTGGCTATACAAGAAATGACATCAAGGCGTGGACAAATCTTGTGGCCCGAGTTATGACTGCTGCTGGGGTTACACGCGATGATATGGTGCAAATTACCTTCAGTTACGGTCTATATACGGGTGCCTTCGGGTTTCATTACGGGGCGGAGGCCATTGGGGCAAGTGTCATACCCACGGGCACTGGCAACACTGAAAAGCAGATAATGATCATGCAGGACTACAGAACATCAGTTCTCATTTCCACGCCGACCTATGCGATAACACTGGCAGAGAGGATGGATCGTATCGGCGTTGACCCGAAGAAGTTGTCATTGAGGGTCGGCCTATTTGGCGGAGAACCATTATCGGAGGCCATGCGCGAAGAGATTGAATCGAGACTGGGTATTACCGCCACAGACAATTACGGCTTATCGGAGATTATCGGTCCCGGCGTGGCAGGCGAATGTGAATACAGATGCGGCATGCACATCTTTGAAGATGCCTTTATTCCGGAGATTATCGACCCTAAGACGGGTGAACAGTTGTCAGGTGGGCGCGTGGGGGAACTCGTTCTGACAACCCTCAAGAAAGAGGCCTTTCCCATGATCCGTTATCGCACGGGGGACATGACATCTCTTGAATATGGGCCATGCAGATGCGGGAGAACCATGGTGCGGATGAATAAGACAGCGGGACGGTCAGACGACATGCTTATCATCAGGGGGGTTAACGTATTTCCTTCGCAGATAGAGTCCGTATTGGCCGCAATCGTGGGAACTGCGCCGCACTATCAGATTGTGGCGGATCGGAAAGACGCCCATGATCTGTTGGAGGTTCATTTTGAGGCTGCAGAAGGGACCTTCTTTGACGAAATGAAAAGGCAAAAAGCTTTTTTAGAGATGGTTGAAAAAAAGATAAGGTCGGTAATAGGAGTAAGCGCTGCAGTGAAGCTCGTGGCGCCCAACACGATTGCCAAGCATGAAGGCAAAGCCGGGGTTGTTATAGATAGACGCAAGACATAGGGCTGAGGAATTTGTTCCGAAATGTTGAAGTTCGGTGCCACCCCTAATGATAAATCGATGACTCGCCTTTCTCACCGTCCCCGACCGCAGCCCCGTTGCTTCGTTTCCATAACTATCTTTTCAAATCTGGATGTAGTCCTCTGCCCGGCCGGATTTGAGCAAGCCAATCGTGAAGTGATACAGGGCAAATAGTTCCATAGAGAATGGGAGGTATCCGAGATAGCCGAGCAGGGGCATTTCAAAAATGTGGAGGAAATTGAAGAAGGGTATATAATATATCCACTTCGGATACGAGTAAAAGTTCCACATCTCCCAGAAGAAACCACATATGATGCATCCGACCCACAGAGCCAGTAGCGGTTGCCAGTTGCCCGTGGAAATATACTGGAGAAGTGTGCGGTTCTTCAGCCAGGCATTCAGCGGTTCGAGCATTAAATAGACTGAAAGCCAAACAAAACAAAAAAAGTAATTAGGCCAGATCAGCATCAACAGCATCATGATAAGTCCTGTAGCAAAGAGGGCAATCAGTCTGTCTGGAGTGACCTCAAGTCGGAGGTTGGATTTTGTTCTGTTTATCCAGGTGAATGTACCGGCCAACTCGGCCGTGCCGAATACTGCAGGCATGACCGTTGAGAAGCTCAGCGAAGAATACAGAAAATACTCAGCATCGGAGAAGTATTGCTCACCCAGGTAGTACCAGTTCTGCGTGCGCAGATTTATAATTTCAAAAAGCCACCATGCCGACACGGAAATCAGAAAGAGCACCGCATAGGAGCTGGGACTGCGGGTTAAGAGCGAATGGCCTTTCCGAGTGAAAACCATGGCATCGACAGTGAGGCAGTATCCCAGCCACATGGGGAAAAACCCCCACTGAGTGCGCAGTCCGGAAAGACACCAGTTCAGAATCCATAATGTGACGGCCAGTACTGAACCGAGCCACCCGTAAACCGGCCAGTTCCAAACACGTGACGTCAATTTCATATCCATTGTAACACCTGTTTGCAACCTGATACGAAAACGGAGAACAAAAAGAAGAGAGAAATAATGGTGACAAGTTCACGCCGCTATAAGACTCTAAGAATTTATCCAATTTAATTTTGCCTGTCAAGGAGTTGCTCCACTTTGAGTATTTGTTGAAAAAAAAGAAAAAGTGTAATAGATATTCAGTCCTGATCAATGTCCGAGAAAAGGGAGGAAGTCATAATGAAGGAAAGAAGGCCTGGTTGCGAGGGTGAGACTGATAAGAGAATTCTTACAAAGATGTTGCTTGATGGGGAGATTACTGAGAAGGATTTGCAATCCTACCTTAAGGAACTTCCCGACGTGTCCTCTTGTGCGGATGAAATAGAAATAGAATAATACAGCTGGCGAACGATGTTCTCGCACGGAAGGGCTTATGCTCGCTGACTCGCATGTACATCTGGAGATGAAGGATTTCGACCGCGACAGGGCCGAAGTTATAAAGAGGGCTGAAGACGCGGGAGTTGACCTGATTGTAACGGTTGGCACGACCCTCGATGACTGCAGAAAGGCGGTCTCCATTGCCGGGAAGTTTAAGAATGTGTATGCGGCGATTGGCATCCATCCCCATGATGTAAAGGAAATTGATGATGGGACTTATGATTCTCTCAAGAAACTGGCGAAAATGGATAAAGTTGTGGCCTTCGGAGAAATCGGTCTTGATTTTTTCCGCAATCTGTCTCCTAGGGAGACGCAGATCAGGAGGTTTGCAGAACAGCTGGAGGTAGCGGGCGAGATTGGGCTACCTGTAATCATACATGATCGTGACGCCCATAAGGAAACCGTGGACATGCTCGGAAGGTGGAAGCGGGAGCACAGAGGGGTCATTCACTGCTTTTCCGGCGACCAAACGATGGCCGCAAAATGTCTCGACATGGGATTTCTCATATCTATACCGGGAGCTATTACATTCGGCAAGTCAGAAAAGCTTAAAGAAGTGGTGAAATATATCCCAGTAACGAGTCTTCTGGTAGAAACAGATGCGCCGTACATTACCCCTCATCCCAATAGGGGGAAAAGAAATGAACCTGCCTATGTTGTCCATACGGCAAGAAAGGTGGCGGAGATAAAAGGCCTGTCCCTTGAAGAATTGGCCAATGTGACATATCAAAATACAAAGGATATCTTTGGCATCATATAGAGAGCCCGGGGATTGGTGGCCAGACATTAGGTAATCCTTTTGACAAGTTCCCATATTAATCCCATGAATAAAGTCATATTAGTTGTTGCCGGCGGCGAGATCAGTGACCTGGTGTTCTTCCGGTCAAAGATCTCCGAATTGAAACCTGCCGAGATAATCTGTGCAGACAGCGGTGCCGGCTATCTTCGCGCAATCGGTTTGGTCCCGCATGTCATAATAGGCGATATGGATTCTCTGAAGCCCGATATGCTGAAGTACTTCAAGGAGCGAGGGAGCCGAATTATCAGATTTCCGGAGGGCAAGAACGAAACTGATACACAACTGGCTTTGGAATATGCTTTTGGTGTTGCCCCTGATGAAATCTATGTGTTCGGCGCCTTCGGAACCAGGATCGATCATACCCTTGCCAATGTATCACTCCTGGCTTTGGGATTAAAAAAAGGCATACAAATTAAATTGATTGATGAATTGTGTGAGACTTTTATTGTGAGCCACGAGTATGTCATTGAAGGTGAACCGGGGCAGACGGTGTCTCTTCTCCCTCTTTCGGATATGGTAACGGGAATAACAATCGATGGATTTGAATTTCCACTTAAAGATGGAGCAATGGAAATCGGGACACCGTATGGGGTCAGCAATCGCTTAGCTGCCGCGAAGGGTGTTATTTCCGTCAGAACCGGTCACCTCCTTGTAATTAGATATTTCAGAGCGGGGATTCTACCCTGAGGTGGCAAATGAAGTTAGTCCGGGTTTTAACCATCGCCGGTTCGGATTCCTGCGGCGGCGCAGGGATACAGGCGGATCTGAAGACGATCATGGCATTAGGCGGTTTGGGGATGAGCGTTATTACAGCCCTCACCGCTCAGAACACCTTTGGCATCCAGGATATTTATGAGATCTCGCCTGAGTTTGTAGAGAAGCAGTTTACGTCTGTCATGACCGATATAGGCGTTGACGCTGCAAAAACGGGGATGCTGACGAGCACCGGTATATTAAAGGCAGTGGCGGGCATAATCAGGAAATACGGCATTAAGAAGCTAGTCGTCGATCCGGTAATGGCAGCCAAGGGAGGGGAGGCATTGATCAGAGGCAAGGCGAGGGAGGCATTGATCAGAGAATTGATTCCACTGGCCTTCGTCGTGACGCCGAATATACCTGAAGCCGAGGCCTTAGCAGAAATGCAAATAACCTCTACGTCCGACATGAAAGAAGCTGCGAAGGTAATTTACGGCTTTGGCGCGAAGAATGTGGTGATTAAAGGAGGACATCTGGCTGGCGATGCCTTAGATATCCTCTATGACGGCAAGAAATTTCGCCAATTTTCCTCTGAAAGAATCGATAAAAAGGAAACGCACGGCACAGGCTGCACTTTTTCTGCGGCCATTGCTACCCTGTTGGCCAAAGGTGAGAGCGTAGCTAAAGCAGTGGCAGGGGCAAAGGCCTATATAACCCAAGCGATAAAGACTTCATACAGCACCGGCACAGGATACAGATTGATAACGCATTTTTTCCCGATTTCATCGGATGAATAGAAAGGCTCTCCGTCTTTCAGCGTATCAGGATAATGAAAAGGGAAGATGATCTTTGTTAGCTGATAGTTCCGGAAAATTCAAAGCATCTCGCGATACGGCGGCAAGCATTGTTCATCAGTTGCGAAATGCCGGCCATGAAGCCTACTTTGTGGGTGGATGCGTGCGTGATCTACTACGCGGCGTGGAACCTGGAGATTATGATATCGTTACCTCAGCGCGGCCCGAGGAGGTGTGTTCGCTCTTTCTTCATGTAGTGCCCGTGGGTATAAGTTTTGGCGTCGTGGTTGTGGTTGAGGAAGGCCACGGTTATGAAGTCGCCACATTTCGTGCCGAGAGTGGCTATGAAGATGGACGCAGACCTTCTCATGTCGAATTCACGAGCGCACATGGGGACGTGTGCCGCCGCGACTTCACCATCAACGCCCTGCTCATGGATCCGATAACGGGGAACGTCATCGATTATGTCGGCGGCAAGAAGGATATCGAGGACCATGTAATCCGGACAATCGGAAATCCTGACGAGCGCTTTGCAGAGGATCATTTAAGAATGCTTCGCGCTGTCCGTTTTTCCGCCAACCTTGGGTACACAATTGATTCCGATACTTTCCGTGCCATAAAGCGACATGCTTTCGAGATAAAACGTATCAGCGCCGAGCGTATCCGAGACGAATTGACGAAACTCCTCACGCGCGGTGGTGCGCGCCGCGGAATGGAAATAATGGCTGCAATCGGTCTTATTGCGGAAATCTTGCCCGAGGTAGATTGCCTGCGCGGTATCGAACAGCCGCCAGCATTCCACCCGGAAGGCGACGTATGGGAACATACACTCCGAATGCTTGACCTGTTGCCTTCAGGAGAAGGCGTTGAGGTAGACTCGCGCCTTGCCTGGGGCATCCTGTTGCACGACGTTGGCAAGGCCCTTACAGGTTCCTTAGATGATTCAGGCATTCATTTCTATGGTCATGTACGCGAAGGCGAGAAGATCGCGGAGGCACTGATGCGGCGCCTCAGGTTCTCCCGTGCAGACATGGAGGGCATTCTTGCCCTCATTCATTATCATATGCTTTTCATGAACGTCACGGATATGCGGCCGAACAGATTAAAGCGCTTTCTCAGGATGTCCGACTTCCAACTGCACCTTGAACTTCATCGATTGGACTGCCTTGCGAGTCATGGACTTTTCGATAGTCATGAGTTCTGCAGGAGCAAACTTACGGAAGTGGGGGACGATGAGCTGTGTCCTCCGAGGTTACTCACGGGAGATGATCTCGTTGCCATGGGCTTTCCTCCGAGCCCTCTTTTTGGCGAGATCCTTGATGCTGTTGAGGATGCGCAGCTGGACGGAACAATATCGACGTCCGACGAGGCTCGCAGGCTGGTCGTGGATCGCTGGGCGCATAAGTTGCCACGATGACTCAAGGCATTTGAGAAAGTGACTGACAAATCTTACTATGCATGTGGAACAAACAGAATGTGCCCTAAGACTGCGATGCTGCCTGAAAGTTACGGTCGCCATTTTTTTGATTATCGTGCTTTTTGCAGGCTGTGCAGGACGGCGGGTATACAGTAATCGTCCGAAGGTTATAGAAAAGCCTCTCACCCGCCTGGGTTATACCATTCAGGTTGGGGCCTTTTCAGATGTCGAAAATGCCGCCCGGCTGACTGACCAGCTCCAGGCCCGGGGGTTGGATGCCACCTATTTTGTGGCCCGCGCAGGGCTTTACAAGGTGCAATTTGGCAATTACCCATCAAAGGTAATCGCGCGCCAAAAGGCAGAGAGTCTTAAGTCATCCGGGGTAATTGATGAATTCTATATAATCAACCCCGATGAATATGCTGTTGCCAAACAACAAAAGTATGGCGATATGTATATCAGGGAGGAGCTAATAAAGACGGCGGAGAGCTTTGTAGGTGTTCCATATCTCTGGGGCGGTTCTTCGCCAAACACCGGCTTCGACTGCAGTGGTTTGTCAATGACCGTGTATCAGCTAAACGGTCTTGATCTGCCCCGTTCAACTAGGGAGCAGTACGAAACGGGTACCCCCGTTGAAAGGAACGATCTTTTGAAAGGTGATCTTGTTTTTTTTACGACTTCCGGAAAAGGTAAGGTCGCTCACGTGGGCGTATATGTCGGAGACGGCAGATTTATCCATGCGCCGGGCAGAGGCAAGAATATCCGTGTAGATTACTTATCGAGGAGCTATTACAAAAAAAGGTATCTCGGGGGGAGGACATATATATGAGTTTGCTGAGAACCTTGCGATAAGGATTAAGGGTGTCTCAGTATATTTTTCCGTGTCCGGTTGCTTGATACAATGCAGGGGAATATTTCAGCATGGATGGTGTTGATTCCAATCCGCCAGGGCAGGAAAAACGTATCGCTTTCCCGTCAGAATTGATGTAAGAACCGGGGGAAAAGGAGTAACGTGAATATTAAGAATCTGATGGTCACCGGCGGCTGCGGGTTTATCGGCAGTAACTTCATCCATTATATGCTGAAGGAAACAGGATTCGCGGGCAGGATAATTAATGTCGATAAGCTGACCTATGCGGGGAATCCCGAAAATCTGAAAGGCATAGGGGAACAATTTGGCGACAGGTACGTCTTTAAAAAGATGGACATCTGTAATGCCGATGGGATGGAGAATATATTCGGTGACTACAATATTGATGCAGTGTGCCATTTCGCAGCGGAATCTCATGTCGACCGTTCGATCAAGAGGCCCGAGAGCTTCATCTATACAAATATTATCGGAACTTTTAACCTCCTTGAGCTTGCCAGGGCAAGGGCGGATAGATTTGTCCTCTTTCATCATGTGAGTACTGATGAAGTCTTTGGCAGCCTCGGTGAGGCAGGATATTTCACGGAGGAGACCCCGTACCGGCCTAACAGTCCCTATTCAGCCTCCAAAGCGGCTTCGGATCACCTGGTCCGCGCCTATCATGAAACTTACGGCCTCCCCGTTATCATCACCAATTGTTCCAACAATTACGGCCCTTACCAGTTTCCGGAAAAACTGATCCCCCTCGTGATCTTCAATGCTGTTGAGGGCAAGCCTCTGCCCGTTTATGGAGATGGCAGGAACGTCCGTGACTGGCTGTATGTCAGAGATCACTGTGAAGCCATCTGGACAATCATGCAATCCGAGGAAAGGGGAGGGACGTTCAACATAGGCGGCAATTCAGAGATGCAAAACATCGTCATTGTGGAAATGATCTGCGATATCCTCGATGAAGTACTTCCTTCCTCTGATGGGATGTCGAGGAGAAAGCTGATCACTTTTGTGAAAGACAGACCGGGGCACGACCGCAGGTACGCCATTGACTTTAGCAAGCTGCAAAGGGATCTGAACTGGAATCCGCGGGAATCTTTCGCCTCGGGCATTAGAAAAACGATAACTTGGTACCTTGAGAACAGGGCCTGGATTGAAAATATCCGGAGCGGCGAATACCAGACGTGGATTGACGAACACTACGGAGAAGATTCCAAATAGGTAGAAGATCTGTATGGACACACGTGCATGGAGTCCGGATAAACTGCTGAAGGTGTCGGGGTACTACTGGAAATCTTTTGCCCTGCACGCTGCAATAAGACTCGGGATATTTACTGTGATAGACAGCGATGAACTTACAGGTGAGGATATTGCTCAGAGATTGAATGCGAAGGAAAGAGGCGTTGTCATGCTGCTCAACGCCCTGGCGGCGATGAATCTTCTTGTGAAGAAAGGCGAGAAATACTCTAACACCCCGTCCAGTATATCTTTCCTCTCCAAGAAGTCCCCGGATTATATGGGCCATATAATCATGCATCATCACCATCTTGCTCTATCATGGTCGAAGCTGGATGAGGCGGTAAGGACGGGCGGCCCCATGAGGATAAGATCATCTGGGAGCGATGAAGAAGGTCGGGAAAGTTTTCTCATGGGCATGTTCAACATCGCAATGAATCTGGCTCCCCGGCTGGTCAATACAATAGATATATCTGATAGAAGTCACCTGCTTGATCTCGGCGGCGGGCCCGGCACATATGCCATCCACTTTTGCCTCAACAATCCCCGGCTCAGGGCGACGGTCTATGACCTTCCGGAAACCGCACCCTATGCCGTAAAGACAATTGAGAGGTTCGGTCTTGCTGACCGGATTAATTTCGTAGCCGGCGATTACCTGAAAGAAGATATTCCCGGAAGTTATGATGTAGCATGGCTTTCTCAAATTCTTCATGCAGAGGGCCCCGATGAGTGCCGGAAGATAATCGAGAGGGCGGCCTCCGTTCTGGAACCGGGTGGCGTGCTGCTGATTCATGAATTTGTCCTAGACAACACTATGGACGGCCCGCTCCAGCCAGCGCTTTTTTCCCTTAATATGCTCCTTGGAACGGCGAATGGCAGGTCTTACTCTGAGGGCGAAATAATGGAGATGCTTGCCCGGGCAGGGGCAAAGGAGATTAAACGCATTCCCTCCCAGTTTCCAAGTGACTCGGGAATTATAGAAGGCATCGTCTAGCTGAAAGCATTACAAATGGTTGGTCATTGAGACCATGCCTTCGATTTTGAAATCCGAGAGGGTGCAACATTGCCTCGGATAGGGGCTTTCCAACTCGACCCAACCCATAAGATTTCAGATATCGTGTTTTTTTAAGACAACATCTCTTCAGTGGAAGCTCCCATCAATTCCCATTATCTGTTATGATGGATTAATTTGATAATTAGATCTTTCTGTGACGGATATCTTGATCTGCGCTGGAGTGTAGTCCCTTATGCAATTAGAAAGGTGTTTCAGAAATGGTAATTATGAATGCATCGCATGCGTATTACAGTCACGAAGCCTTGCTTCAAAAGATTGATGTTATGAAATTCTCTTTGCTAATATTAGTATATGAGGTTGGTTCTTGCAGGGCAAGCGCTTCCCGAGCGAATTTCAATACCTTATCGTAGTCGAAATAAAGGTCCATTTGTATGTAACAGTCAGCAAACAGCCGTTTGGGTCTGTAGTCCTTATACTTGCAATCCGTGGTTAGAATCGGTATTTGATTATCATGAACCACTTTTCTAATGTCCTGGTCATTGTACCTGAGTAACGGTTTGAATAAAGTATAACCTTCTTTCATCTTTAACATGGGATAAAAGCGCTGGCCGGTCCTGAAATATCTATCATTGATATTTTTCCCCTGGAACATATTGTCTCCACTTGCATAGACACTGCCGAATAAATATTCCAGCGAATAGCCGACAAGATCCCAGAGCGACCAACCAACAATGATGATAAGAGAATTCCAGTCAGTGGTAGTCTGATTCAAGTATTCCAGAAAGGTCTTCCTCTTTGTCGCGTGACATACCTCGCAAGGATTTGTCCCCTTTTGCTTGGCTATCTCGAAAGCGGATTCATTTGCGGGTATAGGATGCCAAGTTATGTGTACGTCTCTCGCTTTCCAGTATGAATCAAGTTTGCGCACTTCGTCGTTTGTATAAACGTGCGTTGGAAACATGCCAGCATGTGTTTCAAATTCAAAATGGAAGTCCTTTCTTGCCTGTATGAGGAAATGGAGTATTACGGCAGCATCCTTTCCACCTGCGTACGTAACAAAAACACGTTTATCGGATAATGTTTTCAGATGTTCTCTATTGTCATTTACCCACGTTGCATAATCTAAGACTGATCTCATAAAAATACCTTCCTTAATTCATTGAAGAGAAGAAAACGACCAAACCGAACTCAGCGTGAGGAGGGTAACATGATTTGCTCTATAAGCAAGTAAAATTATTTCTTTCGAATTTGTAGAGCAGGCTTGTGTTTCTCTTCTGAGATAAGCACAAAAGTTGCTTTTTCTTTCCACGGGGACCGCTATTTTGTTCCTGCAGTTCATTTTCGCAAAAGGGGTCCATTGTCCAGCTGACCCAATAATATGCAGTAAGTCGCTATCACATTTTTTTGTCCAAGACCTCCTTCACTTTTTGCGAAAGCGTATTCACGCTATAGGGCTTTTGTATGAAGCCGTAGCAACCCTCTTCCATCATCCTCGTTGAGCGTGCGTCTGCGCTGTATCCGCTGGAAAGGATCACTTTGATATCGGGATCGATGGACTTGAGAGCATTGAATGTTTCCCCCCCATCCATTTCCGGCATGATCATATCCAGGATAACCATGTCGATCTCATTTTGCATTTCTTTGTATTTTTCTATAGCTTCCCGGCCACTCCTCGCCACAGAGACCTTGTACCCCAGCACCTCCAGGATCTCGCTGCCCACATCAATGATCACATCTTCGTCGTCCACGAGAAGGATTGTCCCCTCACCCATCGCTATATCTGTGAAGACCTTTTCTTCCTTGAGAAGCTCCTTCTCCGAAGCAGGAAAATAGATGGTGAAGGTCGCCCCGTGCCCCTTTTCACTGTATACATCTATTATGCCGTTGTGCCCTTTGACAATACCGTAAACAGACGCAAGCCCGAGACCCGTACCCCTCCCCATTTCCTTCGTCGTGAAAAAGGGCTCAAAGATTCTGTCCCTCGTCTGTTCATCCATCCCGACACCCGTATCGGTCACCGCAACCCGAACATATCTCCCTGGCTTCACACCGTACCGTCTGGCAGACTCCTCATCAAGAAAGACGTTAGCAGTCTCCAGATACAAATCTCCGCCGCCAGGCATGGCCTGCCAGGCATTTACATAGATATTCAAGAGCACCTGTTCTATCTGCCCACGATCAACCTCCACCGCCCAGATATTGTCTTTATACTGCTTGTGAATAGTGATTTCCTTCTTAGTCCTCCCGAACATGGATGACGTCTTGTTGATGATTTCGTTCATATCGGTTACGGTGACTTCGTACTTGCCGCCGCGGGCAAATCCCAATAGCTGCTTGGTCAGCTCCGCGCCGCTTCTCACTTGGTCCTCAATTCCCTTTAGTTTATCATAGAGGGGGTGAGTGATATTCATATCGAGAAACATTAGAGAGGCATACCCCTGTATGCCCGTAAGGAGATTGTTGAAGTCATGAGCGATGCCTCCAGCAAGGGTTCCCACAGCCTCCATCTTCTGGGCATGGAGCAGTTGTGATTCAAGTTTCTGCTGCTCGGAGATGTCTTTGAAGATTCCGACGATACCAGTCACGTTTCCTTTTAAATCGAGGTTTGGAGCTCCACTAATATTAAAAAACCTTTCCGTTCCATCTTTATGCAAGATGGTACCAACTCTGTCTCTCAGAATAAGCTTGCCATCCCTCACCTGCTCAAAAGCCACAGTATAGTCTCTGGCATCCTCCTCCCTCATAAAGTCAATAAATTTTCGTCCTAGAACTTCATAATTACGATGCCCCAGAATTTTCTCCCAGACGGGATTTATATAAGTAAAAGAGCCATTGATATCGAGAGTATAAATAATGTCCGGGGCATTCTCACTCAAGGATCGGAACCGCTCTTCGCTTTCGAGCACTTTTTGATAGGATATTGCGTTATTCATGCTGATGGCGATCTGGGTCGCTATCCCCATCAGAAGACTCACATCACTCTGAGTGAGACTCCTCTTTGACTTGACGTTGTCAACCATCAGGACGCCCAGAGACTCGTTTTCGAAAACAATGGGAACGCATATGAATGACTTGGTGCCCATCATTTGGGCAATCTGGTAACTCTTTCTTGAGAGGCTGTCCGCAATTTTGGATATATCATCAATCAGAATGGGTTTCTGCGAACGAAAGGATTCCACGGCGGGTCCCCTCGAATGGGGCCTGTCGAGATGGAACTCCACTCCGGCGAGATGTTCCTCATGCTCAGGATTGTAACCGTAGCCAACATTATAAATGAGATGAGTCTTCTCCTGGTTGGTCAGCAAAATCATGCCACGATCAAAATCCAATCTATTCTCCATCGCTGTTATGACCAGCTTGAGCAGTTTTTCGCTATCTAAAATCATGGCAGTTGCCTGGCCGATTTCCTGAACGAGCATGGCATTGTTGTAGCGCATGTTGATCTCATCCAACAGGATATTGGCTAGATCACCCTGGCTTTTGAGGTTTGCTGCGAGTTCGCTTTTTTCCATATGCTCGGAGTAATATAAAAAAACCGACACCAATAGTACATAAAGCAAAGCAGGCACTGTCCACGCCCATTCGGTGTCGTGGAGGATAAAGAATAAGACCGGACAGACCACAAAAGCCGAAAGTGCAACGTAATTGCGGATTGTCTTCCATGTAAAAGAAGGGGCTTTCTCCCAGCTTATTATGTAGCGGCAGCTGTCTCCTTCTCTATGAATGCAGGCAGGGTGCTCTACACTGGCGAATTTGGCAGTGAACAATTTGGCGATTGCTTCGAATGTGCCTATTCGATTCTCACACTGGAAAGGTTTTTCTCGGACACCCGGATTTGGAATGACAAGAATTTCGATCTGGTTCGGACCAATGCGCCTTATGTGAATGGTCACTGCGCGACTGAAGTAGGGGTAGAATTTTCCAAGCATGGAATAGGCGACGGAAGGTGTGATGAATCCCAGTACATATTTCGGCACTGCGCCAGAAGCCTTTGAAAAAGGTGCATTGCGGCCAACTTCGCGGGCTATATCGGGAACCCCTGTTTCCCGTTGCATTTTTTCGTGGAAAAGATCGATCTGTTGCTGTGTGAACCAGTGGCCTCCATCTTCGAGCTGGTAGGTTGTAATTCCCGCATAGTTGAGAAGAACATTTGTATTGACTTCAGGGTGATGCTCGTTAAGATATTCAACGAAGTTCTTGATGATTCTACTGTTGTACAAGGGGGTATCTTTCATCTTTGCCTTGACACCGTACTACTCATATCTCATTCTAAAATGCCGCTGCACATATTCCAGAAATTTATTGGAATGGCGCATATATATTATCCATAGTTGATATTTCTTTTCGCTGGGGATGTGCATAACATCGGAATAAGCAGGCGGATAAATCAAAAGAGGAATAGTGTCAGTTTGATAAACCCCTGTTAGTTGTGCTACGGCCGCGTAAAGCACTTCCCGTGGCAGACTTTCCGTGTCGATCACCAACACTGTGATGCCGTTTAACAGCTCCGATAAATTAACCCCGACATCAGACTGATTGACAATCAATACGGATTTCAGACTACCACTGTTGACAAGTGAGTAGACGGCCCACTTTCTTGTGAAACCGAGTCTTTGGGACACCTTCTCCAGTGAGTCATCCGTAAGGTCCTTCTTTCCTAAATTTAGTACATCGAGCAAAAGCCCGCCGGATTGGTGTTTATAAAATTGTTCCAGTTCCCATAATTCGGCGTGGGTACTTTCATGCAATGACCAGCCTTGCGGTAGCTTACTCTGAGGTGTTCCAATCGGAAATGTCATATAAGAAAAAAGGTCAAACGAACAGATGCGCGGGTTATTCAAATCCCTTGCAAAACCCCCAAAGACGCGGTCGGGGAATTTGTTTTCCGGGCGAAAGTAACATAACACGTAATCCATTTTTGCGGAGGGCAAATGGTACATGCCAGTTCCAAAAAGTATCACATGTTTTAAGACATGAAAACCGGGCAGTTTGTTTTCCATCGGCCTTGCCGCGTGGTGATGTATCATCCATGCGCGTTCGTAAGCCCTGAGCATTGACATATGACCATAAATGCGCCCATTTTCCTCGTAGGTAAAGTGCATGGCGATCTCAGGGTTTTCCTGATAAAGCTTTTTGTATGTATTTTTGAAATCTTCCCGCCGGTCCTGGAGTAGTTTATACTTTTTGGGGTATATGAAGCCTGTATCGAAGAAGAATTCCCAGAGCGCATCCATATCCACTTCGGTGGATATGTAGGAGTGATGGTCCATATCTAAGCTGAGGATGCGGTTCAAACGGCTGTAACTGTGGACATCCATGTCTAGGATGGCTATGCCGCACAATATTCCTTTTTCGTTCTGCTTCCCGCGATAGAGCACCTGGGCTGTGCAACGCATCTTCAACTCCCCGGCGTAGATTATTGACAGACCGTGCATAATCATTCCAGGCAACAATATCCCGCCTCTTGCATCGTCATACACAGAAAAACCTGTAATGGAGATGTCTGTGATTTCTCGCTGGATTTTTCTCTTAAAAAATGGATGTTCAAAAACGGCCATCGGCGGGGGGGATATCCGGCGGCGGGGATGACGAACAGTTCTTGTCTGGAAGCGTTTAATTTGTTCACTCGGGGGAGCAAGAACGATTTCCCAGTCGTGAATTTCATGTGTTTCTCTTAGACAGCGGCAGTTTCCGGAAAAAAGCATTTTCCCATTGCTTGTTAATCTGATTGTAACCGCGGCATCAGGATTGAACTCGTGATATGATGAGGGCATTTCAGGGCTTACCTTTATGCGGAAAGACTGCGGGCTGAAATCTATAAGGCTGCCTCTGGCCAGAAAACCGCTCTGCGTCAACTCCGCAGTGACATCCTGGCAGGAAAAGCGATTTATCTCGCGCTTGCTTATGACATAGCTCTCTTCCGGCAACAGTGCCTTGAATCCTGCACTGTCTATACACAGCAGTTTTGCGGGAATAAGGATGATAGTCTGTTGATCCATTACTATCAGGTAACTGAACTGGAAATTCTCTAAGCCGAAACTTGTTTGACTCTTGTCCCATGAACAGGTTAATTCATCCCCTTCGATAGTCTCCAGAATTGCCTTTACAAGAATTGCTTCGTCATACCTGGGATGGCGCAAGAGGGCGCAGATAGAATCGCCCATAAAATGGATGCGGTTTAGAGTATTTATCAGATTTTCTTTTTTGATGCGGCTGCCGGCATCGATGGCATTAATCAGATCATCGTGCTGAAAAAACCACAGGGGCAGGAATGGTTCCTCAGGAGTCTTTCGGACTTTCCCGATGTCAATGAGAATGGGTTGCCTGGTTTTTTTGTCTTCCATTTATCGAAGGCCTAGAATTTTTTCGGCATAACAAACTTGCGGCAGTTATTCCATGTTGTCGAGAAATGTTAAGGATGCCGTTTTTCTGAAAAAGCGTATTCGGCCATAAGGATTTGAAAGCAATTACAGCATAGAAGGCAGAAATGCGATTTCCGCAAGATAGATTGAGGAGATGCCGGATCGGAAAAGGCCACTATATGTTGATCCGGAAGCGCTACCCTTCCTTCCCTGAGATAAAAATTAATGTTATTTTATATACTAAATGCTCCTTACGTGTCAAATTTTATATTAGCAGAGACAGCGGCTCTTGAATTGCTCGACGAATCTCTTCAATGGTATGGTATTGCTCGAATAATTGTCATTCTGCAGACGACTTCTGATTTGGTACTGGAGGTCTCCTAATTTCAATGTACCCTCCAACCCCGACCGCTTTAAATATATCCTCGATGGTTGCGCCCATGGTATGCACGATCATTCCCTCCGGATCAGGCATGGGTGAGGACAAAACGAGTTTGTTATCAAACCTTCTGAAGCTCAGGTCTACAATGCTGTAGGCAGTAACGACTATGCCGGACAGAGAAATAAGTTCCGTCTCAAGAGTGAGGCACGTGGTGGAAATCACATCCTTCAGGAATTCCGGCAAACCGAATTTATCCATAAATTTCATGCCGAGACGTGATTGATGCTGAGAGATAAAATCTTCTCCTATTTGCGCTTGCTCATACTCATTTTTATATAGCGACCTGTACAGGGCGATGATGATCCTTCCTATGTCAAAGAGAAGCCCTCCTATCTCCACCCTTCTCGTATCATCGTCCCTCAGTCCGAATTCTTTCGCGAGAATCCTGCCCCCAATTATGGAAGTTGCAAAACTTTTTGCGCAAATAATTCTCACCTCCTTGTCCTTTGATAGGGCTGCAAACGACAAGAGTATTATGAGAACCCGGGCAAAGTCCATGCCCAGCCTGGACACAACCTTGTAAAATGTATCGACAGTTCCCCTTTTCAGATGCCCGTAATAGGAGGAGTTGGCTATGCTGAAGAGTCTTACCAGGATTTCATCTCCCATCTTTGACTTTAAAAGCTCAATTTCACTCTCGTTCGCGTCGGGATCACTGAGCACAGTAAGCACATCCGGGTCAAAACCAAGGTTAACATTGTTGAGTATCTTATCTTCAATATCTGAGATTATCTGATTTATTATTTCGGCGTCCATTTCCTGACCGTTCCTCCTGTCAGTAAGACCGAATGATGACGAGTAGCTGAATAAAACAGCTAGGCCCTTCGCGAATTTTTATCCTGCACATTCTTCAATAATCTGTGCAAGGTATTCATCGTGCATTGCTGCTGAAGAGATGCCCCTTCCACATGGTGCTATGAACCAATTCTGATCTTGATATCATAAATATGGAAGAAGTTACAGACCATAAATATCTTCTCTGACATAAAGGACATAATGTCCCTCCCTTAAAGGGGTTGCTTGGATCACGGCAGAGCCCTTCCATCGAAGATCAAGAAAGCAAAGTACATTAGTCTTGAGGTTGACCGGTAAATTTGATAATAACCCTTGTAACCACCTTGTTTACGGCAACTGGAAGGCTCTTAATATTCGAGCCGAGTCTCTTGCAAATACTTCCAATATTGAGGGACAAGCCGGTATGCCCTGCTATTCACTTTTTGGTGCCTTGAAAGGAGAACGCTATGGGATTAGTCTATGAGAAGGAAGGGCATATCGCAAAAGTAGGTCTAAATCGTCCCGAGGAAAAGAATGCCCTCGATCCCGAAATCCTGATGGACTTGCATCGTGCGTGGACGGATGTCAATGAGGACGAGACGGTACGCGTAGTTATTCTCTATTCATGCCTGCCGGAAATCTTCTGCTCCGGCATGGATCTGAAAACGGCGATACCTGTGCTCACAAAGGCCAGGGAGCCCAGGAGTGAATCAGAGCGATGGCTGGTGCAGGTGGGACCGCATGTCGGGGAAGCCATGCTGAAACCAAACATTGTTTCGAAGCCCGTAATTGCTGCCATCAACGGCTACTGTTTGACAGGGGGTTTTGAGATGGTCATGGGTGCCGATCTTCGCATCGCCTCGGAAAATGCAGTTTTTCAGATGAGAGAAGCCAGTCTTGGGATCATGCCGGTTGGCGGTTCGAACGTTTATCTGCCTCGGCAGCTGTCACCCTGCCGGGCCTTTGAAATCCTTTTGACAGCAGCCAATTTCCGCGCAAAAACTCTTCATGAATGGGGTTTTCTCAATTACGTGGTGTCGCAGGAAGACCTGATGAAGAGAGCCATAGAATTAGGGGATAGAATTGCGAGTAACGGTCCCCTTGCCGTTCAGGGCATAATTAGATGTTTCCGGGAAACACGGGATATGTCATTTACTGATGCCTGCAAGAGGGAACTGGAGATCGGTTTGCCCGTATTCGGGAGTAAGGATGCACGTGAGGGGATTCTTGCACAGAAGGAAAAGCGGAAACCGAATTTTCCGGGCCAGTACTAGAGATTTTGTTGAAGGCCCAGTCTTCGTCGTAAAATAGACCATATAGGCGTGAGTTTCTTATATTCGGGAATATACCTGCCATGAAAGAAGTGTTAGTTTTTGCATCTGGTCTCATTTTATTCCTATTCGGCATGAGGAAATTGAGCGCCGGGGTGCAGCAGCTTTTCACTTCACGCATTAGAGAATATATTAGGTATTCAGTGAGAAGACCGGTTTACGGACTGTTAACCGGAATAGTTACAACAATTCTGTTTCAAAGCAGCGGGGCGACAACACTATTGACAGTTGGTATGGTGAGCGCCGGGTTGATGACTTTTTACCATTCCCTGGGCCTCATCTTGGGTGCGGACATAGGTACTGTACTAACTGTTCAACTGGTCGTCTGGAAATTTGCCGATATTTCTCCCCTTATTATTGTCTCAGGCGGCATTCTCTGGCTTGCGGGAAAGACAAAATGGAAGGATGCAGGCGAGGCCATCTTCTATTTTGGCCTTTTATTTTTTGGATTAAGCCTGGTGGCGATGACCACTGCGCCATTGAAAGATAATCAGGCGGTCATTCGCTTCTTTCAGGAAACAAAAAATCCGTTATTGGGTCTTGGGGTTGGTATTATTTTTACGGGAATAGTACAAGCCTCTGTCATTCCCATCAGCATTCTCGCTATTCTGGCGCAACAGGACCTTATCACTATTGAAAACGCTCTTCCCGTTGTTTTCGGGGCTAATGTGGGGACGACCGTCCCCGCACTTATGGCAAGCGCGGTCGCGAATATCAGCGGCAAGAGGAGTGCTGTTTCCCACCTCTTCTTTAAATGTTTCGGCGCTGTTGCCTGCCTGGTTGCCCTTCCGTGGCTGATCGTCGCCTTGAAAAGTCTTTCTTCAAATGTGGCGCAACAGATTGTCCTCGGTCATCTCTTGTTTAATCTGTTAATTGTCGCCTTTTTCATTTATTTTCTCAAACCATTTGCCAGATTGATTAAAAAGGTAATACCCGGTGAAGAAGAGATCTTGCCGTTATGGCCTGAATTTCTCGATGACAGGTATCTTGTAAACCCCAGAGAGGCTCTAATGTGCGTAAGAAAAGAACTGCAGCGGGAGATTACGCTCGTACAAAAGATATTCACCGACAGCTTGCAGTTGGTGAAGGATTACAAAGAGTGGAAGAGGCAAAATATCATCTATGTTGAATTTGTTATCGACGTCCTGCGGCGTGAGATCGTGAATTTCTTGCGCAAGATATCCTGTCAGCAACTGTCACCTGAGTTGTCACAAAAACTCTTCACGTATACAGCTATGGCAAACGACATTGAAAGGATTGGCGATCATGCGGTCATACTGGCGAAACTGGCGAGTAACAAGTATCAGGCGGAGGTCAGCTTTACAGAAATGGGTAAAAAAGAACTGGGAGAAATTGAGCAGCGGGCTACTGAAAATCTTCGCGACGCCGTATCACTGATCGGAGAGCGCAATTCGGAAAAAATAACAAATATTTCCCTGCGCGAGGAAGATATTGATGCAAAGGTGAAGGAAGCGAGAGAAAGACATCTCGTGAGATATTATGAAGGGATCTGTCAGGCTGAGGCCGGTCCCATTTTTATCGAAATGTTAATGCATCTCGAAAGAATATCCGATCTTTGTCAAAATGTTGCGGAATATGTCGATGAGCTTAAAGATTTTTGATCATGTATGCCTTTAGGTGCCAGTAAAAATTTATTCTAATCCCCTGCTTTCGGTCTTGACAATTAGATTTTGCATTAATACACTTTAGACAAGGTGTGATGACGCAATCAAACTACAGTACCTGAATTTGAATAAGGAGAATGATTATGAAAGAACGACTGAATGCACTGCAGGTTGCCCTCAACAACGAGATGAAGGAACACGCGTTCTATCTCAAGAATGCCCAGAGGACCAAGAATCCGGTAGGTAAGGCGATGTTTGAGCAGATAGGCGCCGAGGAACTGGAGCACTATGAGAGGCTGAAACAGCTACATGCGAACTGGGAAAAGGACAAGAAGTGGCCCGAAACGGTTCCCCTCAAGGTTAAAAATACGGCTATTAAGAGCGTCCTGAAGGATGCAGCGCAGAAGGCGCCCAAGACCGCTAAAGGCGATGCCGATGACCTCAAAGCCATCCGTGTAGCTATAGAATTTGAGGGCAAAGGAACAGAGTACTATGCAAACCTCCGTGAACAAGTATCCGACCCGAAGGAAAAGGCATTTTTTAATCTTCTTGCCAATATAGAACACGAACACTACGTGTCTCTCAAAGAAACGGAGGAATTCCTAACCGATCCTGTCTCTTGGTTCAGAAAGATGGAGCGCACAGCTGTGGATGGCGCCTGATTAGCGAGTGCGATTCATCTTCCGTCGGTTTTCACGCGAATAAGAAAAGAAAGGGATCTCTATGAATATCAAATTCATGGAGATCCCTTTCTTCATGCCCGTCACTCCCCCGTTGATCTGCTCTTCTTTCTGAATATAACTCTGATCGGCGATTGATCAAATCCGAATGCCTCTCTGATCCGGTTGGTCAGGTAGCGCCTGTACGAAAAATGAATGGCACGGGGTTCACGGACAAAAAAAACAAATGTGGGCGGGGCGGAGGATACCTGAGTTACATAGCTGAACGAATTTGCCCTGTTTTGATGCCGGGCCGGAGGGTTTGATGCGAGTACTTCCCTGACAAGTCGATTAATCTCGGCGGTACTTACCCGTCTTGTATACTGGATCAAGACAGTCTCAATAACGTCAAATATCTTGGATACCCTCTGTCCGGTGAGGGCTGACACAAAGATGATCGGTGCATAATCCATGAACTTAGTTGTCTCTTTGATGTCTCTGACATAATTTCCAACCGTGGAGTTATCTTTATCTATAGCGTCCCACTTGTTCACAACGATTATGCAGGCAATTCCTTTTTCTACGGTCAACCCCGCGATCTTGGCATCCTGCTCGGTCATTCCCTCTTCAGCATCGATTACGAGCAAAGCTATATCACAGCGGTTTATGGCCTTAAGGGCCTGGACAATGCTGTATTTCTCAAGGACATTACTGATCCTGCTTTTTCGCCTGATGCCTGCCGTGTCAATGAGCAGATATTTTTTGCCGTTCAATTCGAAGGGCGTATCTATGGCATCTCTCGTGGTGCCCGGTATGGGGTTGACGATAGTTCTCTCGTATCCAAGGATTTTATTAACCAGCGATGATTTTCCGACATTCGGTTTTCCGATCACTGCTATCCTGATTGGTTTTTCCCCCGCGGGGAATTCGTGAGAAGGAGGTGCAATATGCAAAGCCACATCCTCCATAAGTTCATGAATGCCGAGCCCGTGCTGCGCGGAGATGCTGTAAATCCTATCAATTCCCAGTTCATAAAACTCATAGGTCTGGGTTTCCTGCTTAGGACCATCTATTTTGTTGACAACGAAGAAAACAGGTTTTTCAACCCCTCTGAGGATATTAGTAATTTCCCTGTCCGACGGGGTCAAGCCTTCCCTGCCATCCATGAGGAAAATAATGACGTCTGCCTCTTCCATTGCCAGATGTGCCTGCTCACGCATCTGTACCAGGATTGTTTCCGCGGAAGACGGCTCAAATCCGCCAGTGTCGATAAGGATAAAATCCTTGCCATACCATGTGGAGTCCGCATAGTTTCGGTCTCTCGTAGCGCCAGGTTCATCGATAACTATAGCCTTGTTCTTCTGAGACAGGCGATTGAATAGTGTAGATTTCCCGACGTTGGGCCTACCGATGATAGCGATTACGGGTTTCACCAGACCTTTGCCTCATAGCTTTCCGCTTTCATGTTTTTTCTGAATACCCGAATTCTCTGAGCATTCCTGCATCATGGGTCCAGTCTTTTCTCACCCTAACGAATAACTCCAGGTAAATCCGAGTGGCAAAAAATTTCTCCATGTCCTGTCTTGCACGTTTGCCGATTTCTTTAAGCATGAAGCCTTTCTTGCCTATGAGTATGCCTTTCTGAGAATTTTTCGCCACATTGATTGTTGCCTGGATGACCAGCAGATTTTTGTCTTCATCTTCTTTAAACGAATCCACAACAACGGCTGTCGCATAAGGTATTTCCTGATGGGTCAGCATGATAATTTTTTCTCTGATCATCTCTGCCGCAATAAAACGCTCGGTCCTGTCCGTCATCATATCATCAGGGAAGTACCGCGGACCTTCGGGCAGAAGCCTCCATATTTGTTCCATCAGGGCGGAAAGCCCATCACCGGTAAGGGCGGATATGGGGATAATCTCGGAGAAAGAAAAGAGGTGCTGGAACTGGTCCATAACGGGAAGGATATTCTTCTTCCGGACAAGGTCGATCTTATTGATGAGCAGTATAACAGGGAGTGCAGTGTTCTTCAGAGATTCAACAATGAGCTGATCGTCGCCGTGAACGCCTTTCACGGCCTCCACAACCAGAAGGATAATATCAGCGCTTCTGAAGGTATCCTTCGCTGCAGTCACCATAATTTCATTTAACGGTGTCGTCGCCCTATGAATGCCCGGCGTGTCGATGAATATCAATTGCCCGTTTTCCACATTCTTGATACCTGTGATCCTGTTTCTCGTAGTCTGCGGCTTATGGCTGGTTATGGCTATCTTTTCACCCATAATCTTGTTCAGAAGCGTCGACTTTCCCACATTTGGTCTGCCAATGATGCCTATAAAACCGGACTTGAACATCTGCACTCTCTCTGTAAGGTTAGGTTTTGTGCTGCCTGATGATTGTATCTGCCGTCTCAGCCAATAATCCCATTAATTACGGAACCTTTCCGTCATCGATTTACTGCCATCGACGATCATGGCAAGAGTTCCTCGTTCCTGGACAGGATCAACGGATATGTCTATCTTTGTGAGGCCGAAGATCTCTTTCAGTACGTGCATGTTTTTATTCTTTTGGCCGAGGAAGAATGAGACATCTTTGGGAGAGAGCGAAAAAATTACTTCTTGCTCACTTATCATTCGGTCAGCCAGCATTGCCGATGCCATATCGAAGAATATGGATTCCTCGACGAGTGAACGGAACGCCGGATGATAGGGGCCGGCGATTATGCTGCCCGTCATCTCCATTTCCCGTGTTGTCTGCAAACCGACACGGATCACAGCGATGTTGGCTTCTCCGAATCTTCTCAAAGCATACTTGCACATGTCAATGGCCTCGGGCATGCTGAGCGGAAGATAAGTTCCGTCTAAGAAGAGCTCTGCCAGTCCTGTATCCTGAAGAACTACCGTAGGATGAATCCTGACCATATCCGGCTTAAGGGCGATGATCTCCCCAATCGTATATCTAAATCCCGACTGACTGTCTCCCGGTAGGCCCGCCATCAGGTGTATCCCAGTTTTGAACCCTCGTTCCTTCAGCATCTCCATGGCGGCAGACACATCCGACGCTCCATGCCCTCTGTTGGAAAGGTTTAGCACTTCATCCACCATGGATTGGGCTCCGATTTCAACAGTCGTTACACCGAACCGCTTCATTAGATCCAGGCTTTCTTTATTAATGCTGTCCGGTCTCGCAGATATCCTCACTCCATGCACCAACTCTTTTTCTATGAACGGACTGGCAAAACCGAGCAGTTCGCTCTGGTAGTCTTTGGCCATGCCCGTAAAATTACCGCCGTAAAATGCAATCTCGGCGCCATTTCCCTTTCTCTTCGGGTGATTGAGATACTTGTGAACCGTTCTCCGGAAAGTATCTTCTGTAATCCTCTCAGAAAAGTTACCGGCAGTCTTATGTAAGTTGCAGTAGATGCAGCGGTTCGGACAACCTTGATAAACAATAAAAAAAGGGATAATCATCTGTGTCATATATTGCTATTCAGTCTAACTCGCCATTAGGGGGAGAGGAAGCATCCTGCAGTTTTGCAAACTCCTCCAATGCCCTCTGGGCCGCCTGCTGTTCAGCATCCTTCTTGCTCTTACCCGTGCCTGCGGTCATAATCTTGCCTGCTATGGCCAGACTTATTTCAAAAACCTTATCATGGTCGGGGCCGGTTTCTTTGATCAGAGTGTATCTCGGCATCTCTTTAAAGCGGTTCTGGCATATTTCCTGGAGCGCCGTTTTATAATCTTTGTAGATAATGCTTTTTATTCCTTCCTCAACGATAGGCTCAAAAAGGTTTTCCATGAATTTATATGTCTTCTCAAATCCGCAATCGAGATATATAGCAGCTGCAACCGCTTCGAAGGCGTTTGAAAGAATGGATGCCTTGGTTCTTCCCCCTGAACCTTCTTCCCCCCTTCCGAGGAGGAGGTAATCTCCTATCTTAAGCTTCCGGGCAAGACCGGCGAGTGATTGTTCGTTTACAACATAGGCCCTGAGCTTGGACAGCTGACCCTCGGCATAGTCGGGGAATCTCCTTATCAATAGATCGCTGAGGCAAAGCCCGATAACAGCATCTCCCAGAAATTCGAGCCTCTCATTATCTTTGCAGGAGAGCGCTGGGCTTTCATTAACAAAAGAGCGGTGTATCAATGCGTTATCAAGCAGATCGATCTTGTTGAAGCGGTAGCCGAGTGTCTGCTGAAAATTCTTGAGACTTGCAAACCTTTCATCGGTCATCGGTTGTGATCCTTCCGCACAGTTTGCCTTCCAGAGAATAATCCGGTATCACGTTTAAGACGCGATTTACCAGTGAAGAGTTGCCATTCTCTATAACGACGGGTATGTAGTTGTCAGAAAATCCTCTCATAAAGCCCGTATCTTTGTCTTTCTTGTCCTCAATAAGAACACTCAGCTTTTTCCCCACAAATCTTCGGGCGAAGGCATTTCTTTTTTCCCGCCCCAGTTTTCTCAGTATCTCGCCACGCTTCTTCTTGACTCTTTCATCAACCTTGTCGGGGAGACGCGACGCGACCGTGCCAGGACGTTCCGAATAAGGGAATACATGGAGGTAGGCAACGGGGAGTTCTGCAATTAGACGGAGTGTATTATCGAACTGTTTCTCGCCTTCACCGGGAAACCCGACCATAACGTCAAGGCCGAGCGCAATATCAGGAATAGCCTGCCCGATTACATGCAGGCGATTCTTAAAGGATGCTGCGTCGTAATTCCTTTTCATGGCGGAAAGGATCGTATCATCACCGCTCTGGAGAGGAATGTGCAGGTGTTTGCATAACGTGGTTCCTTCTGCTATAAGCCGCATCATGTCATCTGATATTTCCGTGATTTCTATGGAGCTCAGGCGCAATCTTCCCACCAATCTGTTCTTATCTATATGTTTCATTATCTTGTAGAGATTTGACGGAGGCACTAAGTCCTGACCATAGACTCCCAGATGAATGCCAGTGAGGACTATCTCTCTGTAATCTGACCGGGCCAGAGTCTCGATTTCTTTCAAAACATCCATTTGTGAGAGACTCCTGCTGTGACCTCTTGCATAAGGAACTATACAGTAGCTGCAAAAACTGTTGCAGCCATCCTGGATTTTGAGGAATGCCCGCGTGTGGCCAGCGAATTTTAAGGGGTTGAGGCTGGAAAATTCCCTCGCCGTGCAGATATCGCTAACGAGCAATTGAGGGTCTCCCTTTACCAGGCGCTCCATGAGCCGGGGGATGTGATTTTTTTCAGCATTTCCTGCGATAAGAGTAACACCGGGAATTCTGGCAAGATCATGAGGTGCGACCTGGGCATAGCAACCTGTAACAATAATACATGCGTCAGGGTTTATTCTGGTAGCCCTTCTGATAAGGTTTCTTGACTGGTATTCCGTTCGGCTCGTGACAGTGCATGTATTGATTATATAACAATCAGCCTTCGTATTGAATGGTACACACACGTATATACTCTTATCGAGCATCTCCAGGATGCCTGCTGATTCATATTGGTTAACCTTGCAACCTAGGGTTGATATGGCTACTTTAATCAATTTCAATATCTCTATTATGCCGTGCTGTCGAATCTAAGCCTCCATACACTATTTGTCAAGACTAAAGGATTACTGGATTTTCGTCGATAAATAGAGTAGACTTAGTACGTGTTCATGATGGAGGTTCAACTATGAACAGCTTTATAGATTATATTACTGCTCATCAATTTACCGCCGGGGTCTGCATCTTTGTTGCTATCATCATCATATATTTTCTTTTCAAGAAACTCGTCAAAATTGCCTTGTTGCTTATCCTGATCATCATAATGTTGACGGGATATGCATATTTCAAGGAGTCCAATAAAATGCCAAGAAGCATACACGAGGCCCTGCAGAAGGCCAAGGAGGAAACCCTCATGGCGGTGGAAAAGAGCAGGGGCGTATATGAAGATGTAATGTCGATATTCGAAAAGCGCAGAAAACCTGTGACTGATTACATTGATAAGATCACGGAAGAGGACAAAGAAGCCTACAAGAAGAAAAAGCCGGGACCATCTGATTAAATTCAATCAATCGGGCATTACATTAGAGGATAGGCAGAGTTACAGATTCAAAGAAGAAACTTGCTCAGAAAATGTTAACTTCCATGGCCCTCGGAGGACAGGCCAATACACAGAATTCACAGCCATTGCACTTTTCAGGATCGAAGACGACTTTCATAGATTCTTTTTCCAGAGAGAGGGCATCAGTCGGACAGAAGGCGACGCAAGCGCCGCAATGCACGCATTTATCCATATTCTGGCTCACATTTTTTGAAACGGGTTCGACCTTGAGACCCCTTTCTTTGAGAAAGTGGATGCCCTGATCAAAATTCTCCTTTGTGCCACTCAATTCTACGACAATAACTCCTTCCCTCCTGGGTAAGATCTGAGCCTTGAGGATGTTGAATTCGAGATCGTGTTTTTTCACGAGCTGGCATATTATAGGTTGGTCCACATTGTCCGCTGCATAACGGATAACAACTTTTTTTCTATACATACCTTTTCTTTAAGCTCCCATCTTTTGACAGATGTTAAGAGAACGCTGACTTCTTGTCAAGGAATTAGTCACCAGTGTCAGAAGCAAGTAATATGTCCGGTATTGTAGCACGTAATCTGTCCGGTTTAATATGGTCGCCGATGGAGGTGCCCGATGAGACGGACGGAGATGTTACAGGAGATCCGGAAGATGCGATT
>Ga0187849_1000320_pt1 | contig 67433 bp, 78 predicted proteins | sample June2016WEW_4_10_2_FD_132412 | JGI IMG/M metagenome (GOLD analysis project Ga0187849, IMG submission 132412) | Peatland microbial communities from SPRUCE experiment site at the Marcell Experimental Forest, Minnesota, USA - June2016WEW_4_100 | ecosystem: Environmental > Terrestrial > Soil >... | reverse complement strand
CCGCTAGGTTCTGCCACAGGGGAGGGGGGACATGGGAGCTGACCCACCACTCCGACAACCCTAAGTCAAGGGAGCTAGCCATAGAAGAGGCATGCCAATGCCCATCTGGTAGGCTCACGGAGTGCGACAAGAAGACGGGGAAGGTCTTCGAGCCGGAGCTCGAGCAGTCCATCAGCCTGATTGAGGACCCGCAGAACAATGTGAGCGGCCCCATTTGGTTGAAAGGTGGGATCCCCGTGGAGTCGGCAGATGGGACGACATATGAGACCCGCAACCGTCAGACTCTCTGCCGCTGTGGGAGATCGGAGAACAAGCCCTTTTGCGATGGTACCCACATAGAAGTGGGCTTCAGCGACGGAGACGAGTCCCTGAAGTGAAGCAGCATCGGGCATAAATAATAAATAAGAAGGCTTTGGGGCCTCACTGTTTTTCAGTAAGGTCCTTGAGTTGCTTCCTGTTTAGACCTACGCCGGGTTGTGCGTCCAAGCGCTTTTTTACTTTTCCCTTCTCGAAGAGGATCACGGTCGGGTAGTATTCAATGGCGTACTCCTCGCAGGCCTCGGGTTCATCGTCGACGATTACCTTGAGGCATTCCTTCGGGTTGCTCCTTGCGTACTCCTCGAAGATAGGTAGAAAGCGCTGGGAGAAGGGGCACCAGGTCGCGTAGAAGAGTACATAGGCCCTTTCCCTGCCCCTGATCACGTCGCGAGCGCCCGTGTCCTTTCCACTTGACTTTGGTTTTGCAGCCCTGCTCAACTCACATCAGACCTACCTGCTTCATTAGACCGACTTGATCATAGAAGAGCCTTTCCTCTATAATCTCCCCCTTGTCGTTCCAAGTAGCAATCGTGCAGAATTCGACATGGAAGCTCTTGTTTGTTGGCGGGATGACCTTGTCGCCCATCTTCATGGGGCCATTCATGGTGCCATAGAAGTCAGCCACGCTGCAGGTACAGTTGCCCTGGCCGAAGAGGATCTTGTAGGGATTGTTTATGAGATGATTATCTGGGAATGTCTTGAAGAATTCGACAGCCTCGAGGTCATGGTTATGGCGCCCTCTTGTTGGATCTGCCTGACCCGGCCAAAACACGGCGACGTTTTCTGTATGGCGCTTCCTGAATGTTTCCCAGAGCTTACTGCTAGGTCCTGCGTTCCAGGCATCATCCAGTGTTTTCATTAATTGGAGATTTTCTTTAACGCCCATTTCTATCCCCTAAAATCAGTTTTAGTACTTCTTCATATATGCTTATTATCTCTACGTCACATTTTATGAGCAGTTTACAGTTTTTTAAGCGATTTTCGTTGGCTATTTCACATGTACTTGATATTAGACCGCGGGGATTTGAACGCGCGAACAGTGGAGGCAAAATATCACTATTCCCTTTTTTGTCACTTGAGTAGTTTCCTGTTTTATTGCGATTAAGCCTTATTATGGGGTAATTTCATAATACTGCCAGTGACAAAAATGCCAGCAGAACCAGTTTTTGAAGTAACCAAAGACAAAGCGGGCAAATACAGATTCAGGCTGAAGGCAGCAAACGGCGAGGTAATTGCCGTCAGTGAAGCCTACAATGCAAAGGAAAGCTGCATGAACGGTATAGAATCTGTAAAGAAGAATGCGCCAAAAGCGTCAGTAAAAGAGCTTTAATCTATTTTTTTCTTTTTTTCTGTTTTAAATGTTTTTTATAAATTCGAGATGTCTGAAATCCAGTCAGTTTCGTGTATACTTGATGGTTGTCCTGAAGATAGAGTTCAACAATTCAATTTTTCTTTGCCAACGTTCCCATAGGATCCCAAGGTGGAAGAAGAACAGGTTCGGTGCAGAGAACGCTCAAGAGCTTCGGAGAGAGGTATTTTTTGCTAACAGTTATTTCAAACAGGTATTCGTCGAACCACTCGTCCATCATATACATGTAACCTTTGTCTCCAATATTGGCCCCCCAGCTATTTTCAACCCGCCATTTTCTCGGTTTCCCTGTTTCATCAAGATCCACACCTGTCAGCACCATAGCGTGTGTCATCTCGCTATTCCTATATTCCAATCTTCCAGCCTTATCTAGCTTAAAATCTGTTCCATAAACGATGTCATAATCATATACGTTCAAATCCATTGCGCCCATCTCTGTTTCAAGCATCTGGCCAACATCACAGCCAAACCAAACCGCATGGTTGTCCTTTATCATGTCAACCGCAGCTTTCTTCAATGTCTTTATATCAACGTTTAGGTAACGAACTGAACGCCCCTCGATGACATTACCAAGATACTGCACCGTGTAGACTTTATCGTAGGGCTTGTCCTTAGAAGGGGCGTTTATTAAGCAGACTAGATCATCCAGGTCAACGTCCACATACTTTTTGTAGAACTCTCTGGGTGTCATATTACCACCCCTGTGGAATACTTTGTCTTTATCTCGCCACTCCCAGTAAAAGCTGCTCGGAGGCTTCCCTAGGTGAATTGCAAGCATTCGATAGAACTCCTCAAGCAACTTGCCCTTTGACTTACGCAATTCCTCTATAGAAGAACCTTGAGCATGCATGTCCCGAAGCAACTTCGCATATTCCCTCAGCTTGGAGACTAGCAGAGTGTTCATGGAATCAGAGTCGCTGCTGCTGTCCGTCTCAGGCATTAAAGACTTTGGCACAATTCCATACTTTTCCACTAGATTCACGAACATGTCCCACTGCCCACCATCAGAAAGTGGATCGGCGAGAAGCGCCATAAGTATCTGGCTATTCAGTGGCTCATTCCTGGTCTCGATGATGTTCTCAAGGAAATAATTCGCCTTCTCCAATTTGTCCCAGAACATCTGGTAGACCTCGGAAAGTTCAAAGGTCTGAAGGTTCAACTTTTTCATAGCTTCTAGGCAAAGGAGACTAAGGCCGGAGAATAACCAACACCGCCCTGACCGCTCTTGATTAGTGGCCTCCGGTGACTCTATGAGATTACTGAACGTGTAGTTAATTCGATCGATTTCTTTTCGACTCAATGCCACAGCTGCAATACCGTTCTGGGTCACCGCGTTCAACGCAAGAAGATTCTTTGGATCCCTATCAAAAGATACTAAAAATCGCTTAATATCCTCATTCGTGACATTTTGCTTCATAATATTTCCCGACCATTTGGGATATTAAACTTAGATCTAACAAACTAAGTTAAAGTTTTTTTGGCGAAGTCTGAAATGGCAAGTTACCTAACTCATTTATGGAACTTTGCATGCCTCTTTCACTGATGGTCTTGCATATCTACATAGCTACTGACTGCCCAATGCTGTTCAAAAAGCGCGATTGATGGAGGAGTTCAGCAAAAGTGGATCGGGTGGATTTGCACCCGCGAACGGCGAAGATAAAGGTTCAGTAATCTGCCTTTTGGCCCATAAACGAAAGGGCATCTTCAAATGTTAACTGTTTCATAAGGTTTTCAACAATTGAATCCATTTTTGAATTTCCCCCGAGTCTATAACATCAGGGGTCCTCTTTAGTTGATACTATTCACTTTGTCGTTTCATGGGAATAGCGCACGCAAAAAAACTGCTACGACCTTATGCAAGAGGGTTAGAGATCATATTCTTCCATGTATGCCGGTGCGCTCACTTCCCACCCGCTCTTGGAGCGGATATAGTTCTCTAGGCTCATGATAGGTTCTTCTTCACCATGGACCAGAAAGACGTGTTTCGGTGGGACTTTGAAGTTATCGAGCCAGCGTTCCAGGTCGTTCATGCCGGCATGGGCAGAAAAGGCCTCTATATTTTCGGTCTTCATTCTGACGGGATAGGTCTGTCCGAGGATTCTGACGGGGGAAATGCCGTCTAGGATTTGTCGTCCCAGCGTTCCAGCTGACTGATACCCTACGAAGAGAAGTGTGGATTCTGGGCGGGTTATCTCTCTCACCAAGTGATGTTCGATTCGTCCTCCTGTGATCATTCCAGAGCCGGCCATGATTATGGTTGAGCCTTTTATCTGATTGATCGCCTTGGACGCCTCAACAGAATCGGTGAGTTTTAAGCCTGGGAATTCGAAGGGGGATTGGCCATTCTGGAAGAGTTCCTGTGTCTCTTTGTCGAAATACTCCTGGCACCGTTCGAAGACTTTCGTGATTTCGATGGCCATAGGGCTGTCGAGAAACGTGACGATATAAGGGATTCTTTTCATGTTTGCCAAGCGGTTAAGGTGGTAAAGCAACTCTTGGGCACGTTCGATGGCGAAGATGGGGATTAGAAGGTTTCCACCCGCGTTTATCGTGTTATTGACGACCTCCGAGAGCTTATCATCGACGTTCTGCGAGTTGTCGTGGTTGCGGTCTCCGTATGTGGACTCCATGACCACGTAGTCTGCTCGGTCAAAGACGGAGGGGTTGTTGGTGAGCGGTTTGTCCCACTGGCCTATGTCTCCCGAGAAGATTATGTTGCGAGACCCGTTCTCATCTTGGACGACAACCTCGATCATGGCTGAGCCAAGGATATGGCCAGCATCGTGGAAACAAACTTTGACTTGGTCGTTTAGGGAAAGAGTCTCTTCGTAGGGAACGTCTTTCAGGAGGGGAAAACATTTCTCAGCATCATTGACCGTATACAGAGGAAAATCTAGGTGGGATCCACTTCCACCTTCCTTCGCGTGGCGTTCTTTATTGAAGGCTGCATCTTCCTCCTGCATTCGTGCAGAATCCAGTATCACGATCGGGAACAACTCCTTGGACGCGGGAGTCAGCAGGATGTCTCCTGCGAATCCTTCTTTGACAAGTTTGGGAATTAGCCCTGAGTGGTCTAAATGAACGTGGGTCAAGAGAAGATACTGGATTTGGTCCGGAGGGAAGGGGAATGGCTCCCAGTTTCTGTACGAGTAGTCGCGTTCCTGAAACATTCCGCAATCGACAAGCATCTTCAATCCGCCAGCATCCAGAAGATAGCTTGAACCGGTCACTTGATGCGTCGCGCCCAAGAACTTTATTTTCATGATCTTCCCTTGCACTTAGTTTGGGTTAAACTTATACCCCAATCCAAACCCAAAATTGAAGAAATCGCTCTGTTTCGTGCATACTTGATGGTCGACCGGGCGGGATTTGCATCCCTGACTAGTGGAGGTGGCACCCGCGATATATTGGTTTTTTTGAAGTAATTAGGGGTAGAAGCATTCGAGAAAAACCAAGACAAGAACGTGAAAAAAGAGAAACTTCAGTTTTTAGATAGGTCCAACCCCTCCTAGTTTTAACTCTTATTTGTAAGATGTGCTAAGATAATTTATTCGGGGTGAATTGTTTGATCTTCATAATGCTCGTCAAGGACAAGGAGAGGCCTACGAAAGCGAACACGGGTCAGGCCACAAAGGTACTGGAAGAACTGAAGAAGAAGGGCATCAAGATCCTAGGTTTCTATTGGACCCTAGGGCGCTACGATGATGTAATTATCTTTGAAGCTCCCAGGGAGAAAGATGCCATGAAGGTAGCTATAGCCCTTAAGGAGTACGTAAGCTCCGAAACATTAGTGGCCATTCCGAGAGAAGAAGCGCTCAAGCTTCTTTAGCGAAAAGTCAATGCGCCCATATTACCTCTATCTTTTCCTTTTTTTCTCAAATAGAGTGCCCTGTGATATGACTACCATGTCATTCACTTGAACCATCCGACCTCACTCATAATGCTGAGGGTTACCTGGTTGCTAGGACCGTCCCCCCTTGCGACATTTACACTGATGCCCTTTCCTACAGCACCCACGATTCGGGCTATCGATGTGTGTGTGAAACCAGGACAAAGGAGAAAAGACTTAACTCCTTCTCTCTGAGCCAGATCCCTGCAGACATTTACAGCATCGTCGTCGTCCTTTACAAGAACGCTCGTAAGTTCATAGAGAGATGTCTTTAATATGCTCCTATGTTTGGTAGAATCCGCATCGGGAACGTGGGCGATGAAAGCTGCCTTAAATTTCTTTTCTGCCATGTTCTTTACCCTAGGTAGTTAATTTAAACGGATAAAATTATAACTATTGCGGGATTTGAACCCGCGAACGGTGGAGATAAAGGTTCGGTAATCTCCCCCTTTTCCTTTTATTTAAAAAAAGTTAAGTTTTAATCCCAAACCCAGTCTGGTATGGAAATGTGCAGGATCATCTTGGCATCGGGATAATGCTCTCTGGCATCACCGCGTCATTGTCTTTCTGAACACTGGCACCGCAATGGCTATCATAACCGCGCCGAACACTATCAGTATTATCAGATCATTGGCTATGGCTGGTACCCCTGCCCCCAGCACCATGACCCTTCTGAGGGCATCCGACGCATAGGTGAGTGGCAGTACCTTTGAGATATCCTGCATGTACCACGGCATCAGCTGTATGGGGAAGAACACGCCACTGAGGAACATCATGGGGAACATTAATGTCATCATCATCATCATGGCAGTCTCCTGGTCTTTTGCGAACGACGTTATCACAACACCCAAACCCACAAAGCTGAACACGCCTAGCAGAAGCAGCCCCAATACTAGAAGGATATTTCCTTGTATGCTGACGCCAAACAGGCCCACGGCCAGCGCCATGATTATGAGGCCCTGAAGAAGCCCCCTAGCAGTCTGGCCTAGGGTTTTACCAAGTATGATGGAAAGCCTGTTGATTGGCGCAACCATCATTCCGTCCATGGTGCCAATCTCCTTCTCCATTGAAATTGCTGCTGGTAGCCCGGTCATGACGCTCATCATTACAGTCATTGCCAATATGCCAGGAGCTACGAAATCAAAGTAGTTGGAATTGCCGGCGACAACGCCCTCTGTCTGGACTTTGTAGGGTTGCACAATCGCCAGGGAGTTGCTCCCGTTGATCGCTGGGTTCAGCATCTGGACATGCAGCTGGGCCAGCATTGTTCCCATTTGATTAAATATGCTGGTCAGAACTGATTGTATGGCAGTTGAAATTTGTGGGTTGGATTGATCAGTCATAATGATTATGGTCGCCTGCTGACCACTCATGACACACGCACTGAAATTGCTTGGTATTATTATGCCGCCATCCAAATCCCCTCTTTGGATCATGTCCTTCAGATCATTAACGTTGGATACATTGGACAGTACCATCAGGCCTGTCTGGCTGTTGATCTGCTGCACACCCATGACAAAGGCTTGACTTGCCACGGTGTAATTGCCATAGCCCGAGTCTTCATTCACAAGTGCGATGGGCAAGTTGCTCACGGTTGTGCCGCTGGACGGATAGATAAAGCCGACCATGAGCATCATAAACAGCGGCATCACGATAAGCATGACCAGCCCCAGCCTGTTCCGGGACAACTCATGGAGGTCCTTCTGGGCGATCCTCATACTATGTGAAAACAGAGATTTTGCGCCCATTGCCTGTCACCTTGCCCTCCCCTGAGGCGCCTCGAATCGCCGGTGCCTTCCCATTGGAATCTTCTGGTCAGCGCTATCCCTTACCTGATGGCCGGTTATGTGAAGGAAAACATCCTCAAGCGTAGGCTGAAGATTTTCCATCGCGTTGATCTTTCCGTCTTCAGCCCGGACCGCATCGACAACATTGTCGAAAGCTTCGTCGCCATGAACAATTATCCGTAGGTGCGTATCGTCTTCTTGTGAGACGGCATCAACGCACTCAATTGCCCTGATTGAGTCGATAATTTTAGGCACCAGGTTCGCAATTTCGAGTTTTAGCACTGTAGTATCAGCTCCTGAAATTAATTTTTTCAGGTTCTTTGAGGTGTCAAGAGCAACAATCTTCCCGTGGTCTACAATAGCTATGCGGTCGCACAACAAATCAGCGTCCACCATCATATGTGTCGTTATCATAATTGTTGTGCCGTTTTCCTTGTTGAGTTTCTTTATGAATTCCCTTATCTCAACGGAGGACTGGGGGTCCAAGCCTAACGTCGGCTCATCAAGGAATAGCACTTGGGGCATGTTAAGCAGTGCCCGAATCACATTCACCCTCTGGCGCATGCCTGTGGAAAAGGTGCCTACTTGGGCGTCCTTCCACTTGGTCAGCTGGACTAACTCTAATAACTCGTCGATCCTTTTTGTTAAGACATCCTTGGGAATACCAAAGAGGCACCCGAAGAACCATAGATTTTCTTTTGCGGTCAAACGGTTATACATTATCATCTTTTCGGACACAATTCCGATCATTTTCCGGACTTCAGTGTCGTTCTTTACGATATCGTGCCCGCCAATTATGGCAGTTCCCTTGGTGGGTGATGAGAGAGTGGACAGTATTCGTAGGATTGTACTTTTGCCCGCACCGTTAGGACCGAGCAGGCCAAATATCTCTCCCTTCCTGACATCAAAAGAGATATCATCGACGGCCACGAAGTCGCCGAATTTCTTCGTTAAGTTCTCAACCTTGATCATAGAGCCACTTTCAGTGGTGTAGTCAGATGAGACGAGTGTGGTACTGTCACTCAGCATTGCTAATCACAGGAGCATGTGTAGGACCGGACATATTTAATATTCACGGCGTTAACTCTTCTGGTAAACGGTGTCATTAATGCGAGTTGCAAGCTGGCGTATCAAGAAAGCTTGTTCATTTCCTGAAGGTTGTTTGGGTTTCCTTAAGGAGGAAAGTTGCCACACCTGTTGCGACAAGAGCAGCGAGGAACTCTATGAAGATGAAGACGATCCCGTCCTCGGGGTTTACGCCAGCTATGGCGTAGGTAAAGATCCTGGCGAATGTCACTTGCGGATTCGCGAACATTGTGCTGGACGTAGCAATAAGAAGACCCCCCACCAGCATGCCAACGACCAACCCTATCAGTTTGGAATGGTATTTGGAAAGGCACCATATGGCTAGGACCAGAATGAATGTGCCAAGGAATTCGCTGAAGTAATTTCCTTCAGACCGGGATATTTTCGAGATTGCTATCAGCTTCGGTACAGCTTGGTAGAACATCAGGTGGCTAGAGAGCATGCCCACAAAGCCACCAAGAAACTGAATTGAGATTTACAGGAGCCCTTCATGGGCTTTCATACTCTTCGCAGCCATGAAAGATAGGGTGACAGCTGGGTTGAAGTGGGCACCACTAATGGGACCAAGAACTTCTATCAGAACAAAGAGTATGAAGCCAACAGCAATCGCATCCATGAAAACGGTAAGTGGAATGCTTGCACCCAGCACGTTATATCCTAGAATGGTCGCAGAGATCGCGGTCATGGTCAGGAAGAGCGAACCAAGGAGTTCGGCAGTGAGCCTCCTCGACAGGGTGTAATCCATGCATATCACCGAGCTTGCAATGTCGGCATGCTGACCCTTCAGACCTTGAGGGATTTTGCCGCAGCAACTGTTTTGGCCGCTACCACAGAGACGACCTTCTTTTCCAGGGCGGTCAGGGTCGCCCTGTTCTTCGATTTTTCCACCGTGATCCCCATTTTTGAGACTATCTTCGGTATGAATACTGTTTTTGCTGGTTTGCAACCCTTGAGTTCGAGAAGCTTGGTCATGCAAAAGTTGGCACACCCCTCAATCACTACGACCCTTGAGGGATTTTGCCGGACCATCTCCATATCCTCCTCCACATCGATGTTGAAAGCCGGGAGGCACAGCAGGACGGCCTCTTTTGGCATCAGTTTTTCGACGACCTCATAGGCTGCCTGCCGCGAGATTGTGCCTGCCGTCTGCCCGATACCGCCGCATGGGGCAACGACGATCTTGTTTGGGAATTGCCAGACTGAAGGCTTCTGCTTTGCCATAGAATATCGGTTTGCTTCTCTGCTTTATGTAAATATAAACACTGTTTTAATATTTTCTTAATAGTAATGTAAACACGATTCTGAAGCGTACGATTGAATGAAAAATCCTTTTGCTTGAGAAATTTGTAGCGATTTTGAGTTTGGGTAACTATATGATGATAGTCATTATTGTATAGTTGACTATACAATTCTGCCTTTACTGTTCTAAATGCCTACGCGACTGTAAATTCTTTTATTTGATTGTTGACAATGAGTTTCTTGGATGAAGCTGAAAAATGGATAATGTTGTAATTGAAGAGTCTAAGCTTGCAGGGCATTACGACAGCGTTAGCAATGTACAGTTCCAATTAGGATGCATGCTTATAGAAAGGATGAGGATAAGGGAAGGTGGTGCCGTGCTTGATGTGGGGTGCGGCACGGGGCGCCTGGCGCTTTACCTATCAAAGATCGTGAAATCCTCTGGAAATGTTGTGGGTATAGATCCATCAATTCACCGCATCGATATCGCTAATAATAAACTGAAGAACCGGATGCTTCAAAATGTCTGTTTCAAAGTAGGTTCTGCGGAAACACTCAAAAGTTTTCCCGAAAGTGCTTTCGACGATGCTTGCTATTCATCTGTTTTTCACTGGATAAACGATAAAAAAGCAGTTCTTAAGGAGACGTATAGGGTCTTAAATAAGGGTGGAAAAATCGGAATTACCACCATTAATAGGGATAATCTCCATTCGTTCCGGGCAGTCATGATCGAGGTTTTAGGAAAGCCCCCCTACGCAGAATATGCGAAAAAGGGGGAAGGTCGTAGTTATCCAGCAACGATGAAAGAACTTGAGACGCTTTTAGCTAAAGTTGGGTTCTGTGAAATTACAGTAGACTGTTTAATTAAAAAGCGGCACTATGACTCTCCTCAAAAGCTAATAGATTTCTATGAGGCAAGTTCGTTTGGGAACTTTATGAGATCAGTGCCTGAGGACCTTCAAGCGAACGCAAGATGCGATATCAAAAAGGAATTGGAGAGAAGAAGAACACCATCCGGAATTGAGCTTACATCCAACATCATATTCGCTACAGCTAAGAAAATGTAAAGATTTTACTCTGGCAAAACCAGTCAGTTTCACAGGGGAAGGTAAAGGAATGCAGTAAAATTACACTTTTTTGAAGGCCATAGAGAACCGCATTGACAATAATCTTTATTTAACTAACATTGAATTGTTTTGTTGGTACATTGTACCATTCGCATTGGCTATGCGATAAGAAATTAGAATGAACACAATATGCTGAACCTAGCTAGAGGAGGTTCATAATAATGAGTATGGATAAATTTACTATAAAATCCCAGGAGGCCGTCCAGAAGGCATTGGAAATTGCTACGACCAAAGAGAATCAGTTCATTGAATGCTCGCACCTATTAAAGGGGATTCTGGCGGTTGACGATAACGTCGTCCCCTACCTGTTTAACAAGCTGAACGTTAACCAGGACACTGTTTCAAGGGCGCTGGACAAGATTATTGATTCCTACCCAAAGGTCACCGGCGGAGAGCAGCACCTCTCGCTAAGCCTCAACCAGGCCCTCCAAAAGGCATCGGTGCTTGCCACCGAACGCAAGGACGAATTCGTAGCCATAGAGCATCTCCTGCTGGGGATCCTGTCTGTCAACGACCCCACATCGCAGCTACTGAAGGCCAATGGGGTCAATGAGAAGGACTTGGAGGAGGCGATCAGGCAGCTGCGCAGGGGGGGGACGGTAAATTCCCAGACTGCCGAGGAGACCTACAATGCGCTGAACAAGTACGCCACGAACCTGAACGACATGGCCCGCAAGGGTAAGCTCGACCCGGTTATAGGCCGCGACGAGGAGACCCGGAGGGTCCTCCAGATCCTCTCGCGGAGGACAAAGAACAACCCCATCCTCATAGGGGAAGCAGGGGTGGGCAAAACCGCCATAGTCGAGGGGATCGCCCGACGCATAATCGATGGGGAAGTACCTCAGGAGCTGAAATCGAAGCAGATCTACTCGCTCGATATGGGGGCGCTCATTGCTGGAGCCAAGTTCAAGGGCGAATTCGAGGAGCGACTGAAGAGCGTTATCAAGGAGGTCGTCTCTGCTGAGGGTGAGATCATACTATTTATTGATGAGATCCACACACTGGTGGGGGCAGGCGCAGGGGAGGGTGCCATGGACGCTGCCAACATCCTGAAGCCTGCCCTGGCCCGGGGTGAACTGCGCGCCATAGGAGCTACAACTCTGAAGGAGTACCAGAAGTACTTCGAGAAGGACAAGGCCCTTGAGAGGCGGTTCCAGCCGGTGATGGTCAATGAGCCAGACTCCTTGGACGCCATATCCATCCTGAGGGGTCTGAAGGAGCGCTATGAGAGCTACCATCATGTCAGGATAAAGGATGAGGCGATAATAGCTGCCGTCGAGCTCTCCCAGCGGTACATCACCGATCGCTTCCTCCCCGACAAGGCCATTGACCTCATCGATGAGGCCGCAGCCAAGATACAACTGGAGATGAACTCCAAGCCCGAGGAACTGGAGAATCTAGATCGGAAGATAACCCAGCTGAAGATCGAGGTGGAGGCCATCAAGCGCGAGAAGGATAAGGAGAAGCTCAAGTCGCTTAACGAGGAGATAGAGAAGCTCAGCGAGGAGCAGAAGCAGCTGAATGCCAAGTGGCAGTTGGAGAAGGGTTTGCAAGAGCAGATCCAAGCAAAGAATAAGGAGATAGAGCAGCTCAAGTTTGAGGAAGAGAATGCATACCGCGTCGGAGACCTAGGTAAGGTTGCTGAGATACGTCATGGCCGCGTCCCGGAGGCCAAGAAGGTCATAGAGTCCCTCAACAAGAAGCTGTCTGAGGCGCAGAAAAACAAGGCCATTGTGAACCAGGAGGTGGACGCCGAGGAGGTAGCCGAGGTCGTTTCCCACTGGACTGGCATCCCAGTGAGCCGCATGCTCCAGAGCGAGAAGCAGAAGCTGATGAACTTGGAGACTCAGCTCCACATGCGCGTCATTGGTCAGGATGAGGCCGTCAAGGCCGTATCGGACGCCATAAGGAGGTCCCGCGCCGGTCTGCAGGACGCCAAGCGACCCATAGGCTCCTTCATTTTCCTGGGAACAACGGGGGTGGGGAAGACAGAGCTGGCAAAGGCCCTGGCCGAGGCCATGTTCAACAACGAGAACAGCATGGTCAGGATCGACATGTCTGAGTACCAGGAGCGGCATACGGTCTCTAGACTTATCGGGGCACCTCCAGGTTACGTAGGCTATGAGGAGAGCGGGCAGCTGACCGAAGCCGTTAGGAGAAAGCCCTACTCCGTAGTGCTTCTGGACGAGATTGAGAAGGCGCACCCGGATGTCTTCAACGTGCTACTCCAGGTGCTAGACGACGGCCGCCTCACCGACAACAAGGGAAGGACGGTCGACTTCAAGAATACCATAATTATCATGACCTCGAACTTAGGGTCGGACATCATCCGGGAAAACCTAGAGAGGGTTAATGACCAGAACCGGGTGGAGATCCTGAACAAGACGAAGGAGCAGGTATTTGACCTGCTGAGGAGGAGCATGAAGCCGGAGTTCCTGAACCGTGTAGACGAGATCATAATGTTCCAGCCCCTTACCCGGGAGGAGATACGTAAGGTTGTTGAGCTGCAGATAAGAAACGTCCAGAATGCGCTGGAGAAGAACAACATCAAGCTCACGGTCACCAAAAGGGCTGTGGATCGCATAGCAGACACTGGCTATGACCCACAGTTTGGCGCAAGGCCCATCAAGCGCGTCATTCAGAGGGACCTGCTGAACGAGCTCTCAAAGATGATCCTGGACGGCAAGGTCGACAGGGACTCGGTAATTGTTGTGGACGAGAAGAACGGTAGGCTGGTCTTCAGGAATGGATGATCTGCAGTTGGCGACCGGGAAGTTGCACCCGCGAACAGTGGAGATAGAGGTTCCGTAGTCTTCACATCCCTTTTTTTCAAAAATTGAATTTCTATCCCCAATTGGCAAAAGGCTGACCTGAGGCCCATGAGGAGAGATGGGTTTTTCAAAAAAGATTGGTTGGTCATCCAATTGATTATGCCTTTCGTTAATGAGCCGTGCAAATGAAGGGATTATAAAGTTAGTATTCCTTTGGTTAATAGGGAAGGGCATGAAATACAACTTTCCAGAAGAATTCTTGTGGGGGACCTCCACATCCGCTTTGCAGATAGAGTCAGCTTCAGCTGAAGGTTCATGCCACGACTGGAAAGGGTTGAGAGCAAAAGATGGAACGGTTTTGAATGAGACGATTAACCACCAGTGCCATAGATCATATGACGCTGACATAATAGCTTCGCTTGGAAATGCTTACAGGGGAGGTTTCGATTGGTCTCGGTTGCAAAAAGGACCTAAAGAAAAGCTTGAGAAGGAAGTCGTGGACGAGTACAGAGACTTCTATGGGAGATTGAAAGAAAAAGGCATGCACCTGATGTTAGTTCTTCATCACTTCGCTAACCCACAATGGTTTGTAGAAGGGGGTTCATGGACTTCTAACCAAGCCCCAGACATTTTCAATGACTACGTAAAAAAAATGGCAGAATCTTTTGGGGATTTAGCAAATACATGGAATACAATCAATGAGCCTTCCGCCATTGCTGTTGAAGGTTATTTGCGAGGTGAATTTCCTCCACGTAAAAAGAATCCTGTAGCTGCTTACAGGGTATTTAATACACTCAGCAAAGCCCATAAGCTAGCCTACAAATCATTGAAGGAGATTTGCCCGGATGCCCCCGTAGGTATCTCAAATAATACGATGAGTTTCCATGATGAAAACATACTCGGAATTATTCCGGCCAGAATTGTGGACAAATTATTAATCGACAGTGTTGAAGATCACTTCACTGACTCGGATTTCATTGGATTCAGCTACTACGGGAGAGTGTCATTCGACCCGTTTCCGTTAATAGAGACTGATGCACCCGGAAAACTCGACAGAAAGAAAAGGGAGCACGACAAAATGTGGGAATTTTATCCTCAGGGAATCAAAGATGTCGCAATGAGGTACAATGAAAAGTATGGCAAGCCGATCATAGTCACAGAGAACGGCTGTTGTACTGATGATGATATTCAAAGGGTCAGAAGCATAAGTGAGCATCTGAAATATCTTCATGAAGCGATACATCAAGGAGCTAACATCTTAGGATATTTCCACTGGTCCGCGTTCGACAACTTCGAGCTTCACCTAGGAAGAAGTTTCAGGTTTGGATTAGTAGGAATAGATTATAATTCCCCTGAGCTGAGGAGGATTCCGAAGCCTTCCGCGATTTACTATTCTCAAATTTCAAAGAATAACGGATTAGATTGAGATTATACATTCAATCCATTTTTTTATTAATCTTTGGTTTGGAGCCGGAATTCAATCCCAAACCCATTATCTTACTTTTACTCTCTCTTTCTGTCGCAGTCTTCTGCCAGACATTAATTGCTTATTGCGGGTGCTTGCTGCAAGTATTCCGTGTGCTCTACCTGCTTGAGCATGAAGTCAGCGACATCTGCGCGGGAAGTCCATGTGCCAATTCTTCCATCGCCCACATAGCCAGCCTTGACCTTTCCAGTTTTGGGATTGTTGTTAAGCATTGTCAGGCGCACAATTGTCCAGTCAAGACCGGAGTTGCGTACCGTTTCCGCTGTGCTGACTATATCTTCGTATGAGTCACGCATTGTGAACTTGACAATGCTGACTAGAGCCTTGGCCTTTAACTCAGGCTGGTCCTTTGGATCCTTAGCGCTCAGGGTTGACGTAATTATCAGTCTGTGCACGCCTTGTTTCTTCATGGCGGCAATGATATTCTGCATGCCATGGGTGATTGGTTTATTTTTTGAACCGCCACGTGGACCTAGAGCGCTAATAACCACGCCTGCCCCGCTCACTGCACTCTCAATTAAGGGTTCATCGGCCAACTCGCCTTGGATGACCTTCAAACGCTCATGGTTAATGTTGAGTTTGGATGGATTGCAAATATAGGCTACAACTTCGTATCCTGTTGCAAGAGCTTGTTCGACAAGCTGTCTGCCAGTTTCACCTGTTGCCCCGAAAATTGTGATTTTCATGTTATCATCAAAACCTACGGATTTATTCGTGAGACGGAGCAAGTCATAATTGTGCCGATTTAGCTTGCCGCCTATTCAGGCACTTCCTTTCTTCTGCCTTGTGTCCAGCAATATCTTATAAATGATATTTTGAAGGGTAGAGATATCGCCTTCGAACCACATTATCTGCTCCAATTGTAATTCATCAGTGTAACCAATAATCATTCTATTCTTCCTCGTGCTTTGTAGGAACAAGAGCAACATTATTGCAATAAGGATAAGACTAAAGAAACCTAGGAGGATTATTGAAACAAAACTTATGAAAATAATCTCCTGACCCATTCAACTGAAAAAATAGCTGCCAGGTGCATTATCCAAACCGATCTGTATATTGGATCCCTTTTTTTCCAACCTTCAATAACGCTGAATGGATACTGCGCGCACGCCACGGAGCCGAACAGGATGTGACGGTTTCTCCTAACAAAGATCTCAATCTGCCTGCTGTCGGACTCTTTCCTGAATGCTTTGAATCCGTTCCTGAGGCTCCCTAGGGGGAATCTCGAATGGATCCATTCCATCATAACAATGGATAGCTTTGTACTTTCGAAGCAGTTTGCGCTTGTTATGAGCATACCGTCCGCCTTCACATATTTGGAGGAAGCATCCAGGATCTCAGCCCTGTGTTTTGGAGTAACATTGTTGGCAACCGCCCAGCAGATGACCACGTCTGCTGCGTGATCCGGATTACCCATTTTTGTGATGTCCCCCAAAATGAATTCGACCAAATTCTGCCCTCCCGCCTCCTCAACCTGCTGGCTACAATCAATCCCCCTTACATGGCTGCTGATTCCCAAGGATTGCAACCTCGTCTTAAGATCAAGCAGTGCAACTCCCGTGGAGCAGCCCACGTCAACAATGTCAATATACCGCCTGTTGGTCCTGTAACAGAACTCCTCGATTGCGTCGAAAATTCCGCACACATAGTACCTTTCGGGGAAGGTGAAGTCTGCTGGCCAGTTCATTTGCAGTTGTTCCTCAGAAGAACAGGAACTGATTTCCTTAAAAAGGATGGTTCTGAAGCAGCGCTTCTTGTCATATAATTTTCAATGCAAATCCATGCATGATTCGTTCATATACCCAATTTTCTATCGTTGTTTCACTAGAGTTTATAAAGGGACTTTGTTCAGAAATAGTAATTGGTGGGAGGAAAATAAAGTGGACCTGCTTACTATCGTAATTATTGCTATTATTGTAATAGCAATCATCGCAATCCTAGTCTGGTTTATAGCAATTTACAACAGGTTCTACTCGCTGAAGAATTCTGCGGCAGCAACCCTTGGGCAGATAAAGGTTGCAATGAAGAAGCGGCTGGACATGATCGAGCAGCTCCTAGGCGCCGTCCAGAGCTATGCTAAGTTCGAGCGGGCGACCCTTGAGAGCGTCACAAAGATGAGGGCGGATGTTGGAGACGCTGGGGCAGAGGGGCTGAGGAACATAGACACGGAGTCGAGGAAGCTCTTCGGTAATATCCTTGCCGTTGCTGAGAACTACCCTGACCTGAAGACCTCTTCGACGGTGACCAACCTCATGGACTCTGTCCGGGGCATGGAGGAGGAGATAGCACGAGAGAGGTACACCTACAACAACATCGCCCAGGAGTTCAACATAGCGACCGACGTGATCCCTTCAAACATCGTTGCCCGTCTGATCGGGATGCAGAAGCTGGAATACCTCAAGTTCGAGGAAGAGGTAGAGAAGCCCCCGGAGATAAAGTTCTAGGGTAATGGCTTTGCCTGAAACACGGGAGATCCTCACCCTTGCAGCAATCACATTTGCCATAGCCGTTGTGGCGGTTCTCCTGATAACCATCGTGCCAGGAATGCTCCAAAGCGACCCCGTGGTGGACTATCAAGCTACCCTGTACCTGAATGGGACGCTGGTAGAGGACTTTGTCTACAACGTGCAGACCTCAGACCAGTACAACATGCTTTACAGGGATTGGGGCGTACCCATGTCCCTGCAGGACCTCGGGGTGCCCCAGGTGGTCTTCGTCAATATCACCAGTTGGCCTCCAGGCACCCTCGCCTATCTGAAGGATCACAATTCAAACGTCTGGATAGAACCAGCAGGGGCTGATAGCAGCGCCTATACCTATGTAGAGTATAACGCTTACACCGATGAGGCCGGAATCTATGGTCCTAGCTCCTTCTTCCCGGCCGGCTCCTACCACGTGCAGTTCGTTTACCAGCTCAAACCTCCCTTGGAGTACGATGCTAACTATGTGCATCTGAACCTGCTGCTTGCATCCGCCGGGGAGCACCTGACCTACCGAAACGTGACCATTATCATCATGGATGCCCAGGATGTGGTCGCAGTCTACCCACACCCACCCTCCTTTAAGGTTGACAATGAGAGCCAGCAGATCGTCCTGACAGGATCCTCCCCCCAGAATGAACTTCTGGAGGTTGAGCTTCTGATGAATAGGACCGTTCTGACCAGCTTCCAGGGCTATCCGACCCAATATGCCGATGTGGTCTCCCTCACAACCCAGGCGAATAATGCCTACTCCGAGCAGTACTATGCGGGAGTGGACCTCAGCGCATTAGCCGAGGTGCTACTGCTGGTGATCCCTGCACTGTTTGTCCTCATCTGGGCCTTTTACGGAAGGGAGTCACCCTATACGGTCCCCCACTATGTCAGCACAACTCCGAACAAGGACAGGAAACCCTGGCTCGTGAATCTGGTATTTGACCATGATCCTACCCATCTCAATAAAAACGCCCTCTACGCGACCGTACTAGACCTGAGCAGGCAGGGCAAGATCAAGATTACGCCAAAGCATGTCACCGACCCCAAGGAGCCAGGCTTTACCATCGAGATCCTATCCGAAAGCGGGGTCGACGGCTATGAGGGCCATGTACTCGAGTTCCTAAAAAGATTATCCGTAAATGGTGTGGTCGATACGGAGATGGTGAAGAACCGAATGCATGAGCTTTCTCGTGGCGTGGGGGGCTATGGCGAACTTGTCAGCCTGAAGGAAGACATTCAATACCTCACCTATGGGCCCATGCCTTCAACCATATCGGAATTCGTTACCAGCGGCAGGCGTAAGGTAGTACCATTCGTAGTAGCTGGATTCTTACTATGCTTCGTTTCAATTATTCTGGAAAGTACCCTGGTCACCGTTAGTTCAACCTTTATACCAGCCATCGTCGCCTCAATCTTCATAATAATCCAGTCCTTCATCGCAATTTCTTTCCCGATGTCCCTATTTGGCAGATGGAAGGGGACCAATTATCAGGAACGCCTTGAATGGGAATCCTTTAAGAGATTCCTTTCGGACCATGCGCTGATAGAGAAGTATGCGCCCCAGGACCTCTCAGTTTGGGGCGAATGGCTTGTTTATGGAACCGCCCTTGGGGTCGGCCATGAAGTCGAGAAGGCAATGAAGGACCTAAACGTCAAAATTCCCGAGCTCGGATTTAGTCCCTATGTGTTCCTCTTTTTCCACCCGGTAATATCCGCAACAGCACGGGGCGGCGCGGCGGGTGGTGGTCATGGAGGATTCGGCGGCGGCGGATTCGGGGGAGGGGGCGGCTTTGGTGGAGGGGGTGGAGGGGCTAGGTAGCAGATTGGAGTTAATCCTTCCATCACAATTAAAGCAGCTAAATTGAATTTATGAGTAAAAACTGGATCAGTAAGGGGTTATGTGGTCTCTTGAGGAGTGTTAAGGGATTTGAGTAAGTGGAGATCCTTGCTGAAAGCTGACTCAGTGGAGTGGCTGCTGGAAAGGGATAATCCATCAGTACGATACTTTACGCTTACTGATATTTTGTGCAAACCGGAACGCGATTCTGAAGTGAGAGAAGCGAAACAGGAAATAATGGAAATAGGGGTAGTGCCCAAGATTCTGGCCAAACAGACCAATGAAGGCTATTGGGAAAACCCTCAAAATTTCTACACGGCTAAATATAAAGGAACGATATGGCAACTCATAATTCTGGCAGAACTCGGGGCTGACGGAAAGGATGAACGTATCAGAAAGGCATGTGAGTTCATTCTTGAAAAATCCCAAGACCGCGAGAGTAATGGCTTCTCGATACATGCCAGTGCAAAAATGGGCGGAGGTAGGCATAGTGAAGTGATACCCTGCCTGACGGGCAATGTGGTTTGGAGCTTGATCCGATCTGGCTATCTGGAAGATCCAAGAGTGCAGCAAGGAATCGACTGGATTGTCAGCTACCAGCGGTTTGATGATGGATCAAAAAAGGCGCCGGAGGGTTGGCCCTATGATAGATATGAGATGTGTTGGGGACGGCATACTTGCCACATGGGTGCGGTCAAGGCATTGAAGGCTCTGGCAGAAATTCCTCCCAACAAAAGGTCCAAGAGTGTGACGAACACAATCGAGAAAGGATCTGAATACATGCTCATGCATCATATCCATAAAAGAAGCCATAATTTAGATCGTGTTTCCAAACCCGGTTGGTTACGATTCGGTTTTCCTTTAATGTACCAGACAGACGTTTTGGAAATCTTGGGTATTCTGACAAAACTTGGCTATAGGGATGAGCGAATGCAGGAAGCCGTAGATTTGGTAATCTCCAAGCAAGATGACCAAGGCAGATGGAAATTGCAAAATGCTTTTCCAGGGCGTTCCCAGGTGGACATAGAACCGAGGGGCATGCCAAGCAAATGGATTACCTTACACGCTCTTAAGGCATTGAAAGGGTTCTATGGCTGAACAAACTATAGAAAAGCAAGTAAATTAGGTGAAGCGAAAATGAAGACTGATGTTGAATATCTTAGATTTATGTGGCCGATGAGACATTTTTTGATTACATCGGGAGATATTGAAGGAAAATCGAACATTATTGCAGTCAGCTTTTGTATGCCAGTATCAAAAGAACCTCCACTCATAGCTTGTGCAATAGGGAAGAGGTTCTATTCATCTGAGTTAATTGAAGAAACTGGAGAATTTGTGGTAAATGTTCCTCCACAAGAGCTGAGACGACAGATACAGTATTGTGGGTTTAATTCAGGGTATGATGTTGATAAATTTAAGGAAACAGGGTTAACTCCAAAACCAGCACGCAAGGTAAAAGCCCCTATTATTGATGAGTGCGAAGCTCATATGGAATGTAAGGTTAGGCAAGAAATAGAAACGGGAGATAAGAGATTGTTCATAGGCGAAGTCATAGAGGCGTACGCAGATGAAGCTCTTGCGAGGGGAGAAAGGAGTGTTGAATACGCAAAAGGCGACTTCCCAAAGAGAGTATATGCAATAAGATTTAGAGAGTAAGATGACAGCCTATTCTCTATTTTTCAACTGGGGAGAATGGCACTTATTGCAGATTGAGAGATCCATTGCAATTTCAAGTCTGGGGCAACCGTACGATAATAACCTATAAGCATGGCTAGAGAAAATAAATTGGGAGACTTTCATTTGAATGGTAAGATGAGGATAACGTTGCTCTCCTTGGCCTGCTGTCTTCCAGCATCTGCCGCCTCCGATCAGAAGTACATGGAAAGAATAAACACAGCTTTGGCTAAGGCTAGTGTAGAAGCAACCATAGACAAGGTCTCTGGCCTTGACGCAGCCTTCGGGATGAGCAATGTGGACCTAAGCAAGCTCGTTCCACTCTACGACAAGTATGGGACTTCCGTCGCTCCCGTGCTTTTTGTCAATGGGGAGCTTGCCCTCTACGGTGGTGTGCCAACTGTCGAGAAGCTGACGGAGGTTATAGAAAAAGCCAAGGGTGGCAGCAAGAAAGGCTGATAGCGATGGTTACAGCTCTGATTAAGGTGGGCGTCAAGGAGGAGCACCTGGTGGTGGTCAGCGCCTGTTCCCTATCCGAAGGCGTGAAGGTATTGGTGGATGGCGATGTAGTCCTCAATACGACTGCCCCAAGGCCACCTGGCATTGCGCAGGTCGAGATTGGTAGAGAGGAGAAGCATCTTCTGAAAGTTGTGCTGCGGGGGGGCATAGTCTGCAGCATTGAGATCTACGTGGACGGCAAACTTTACGGGTCTTATTGAGTCTAGGCAGCCTTACCCTTAAATTACGACTTTATCAAATACCATAAATCAAGCGATAGTTATGGACCAAAAAATAAGGGAGATCTCCGCAATTGCCGCGTCAGTGGCCGCGCACTGTCAACCTTGCCTGAAGTTCCACTAGGGGAAGGTGAAAGAGCTTGGGGTACCTAGGGAAGACATTATCCAGATAATCGAACTGGCTTTGAAAATCAGCGATAAGGGCGATGAATATATGTCCAAATTTTCTGATGAAGTCTTGCAAGAAAAATGAACGAACGATTCGTGGAAATAATAACTATCCTTTCTTATGCGAATTGATGGTGGACCGGGGGGATTTGAACCCAAATGAGGGTGGAACCCACAGCTGATGGAGGTAAAACCTCAATCTCCATTCATATCTTTTTTCCAATTGAGAACGCTTGTCCTGTGCGTTTCCCAACTTTATGATATGTCATCCCTGCCATATTCCAGATAATCGGTTTCACTTTTTCAATGTCTGGAAGGCCCTTTTCATTAAGCATAGAAGAATCAGCCTTGACATCCACGATTTCACCTATGAACTCTGTATGTAGCCCAATTTTGACTATCTTAATAACCTTGCACTCTATAATGAGAGGAAATTCTTTCACATAGGGTGCGTCAACAAGATCGCTTTTCACGGGAGTAAGCCCTGTTGCTGAGAATTTATCCACCGTTTTCCCCGAAGCGATGCCAAGATAATCAGCCTCCTTGGTATAGGTTTCGGATGGAATACTCACCGTAAACGATTTCCGTTCCATAATATTACCATAGGTATGCGTAGCTTTTCTTAGAGATACATAGATACATGGCGGTTGGGAACAACAAACTCCTCCCCAAGCAGCAGTCATAACATTTGGCTTTCCCTCTCTATCATAAGTTCCCACAACCCAGACAGGTGTCGTGGGAACGATAGTCATTGCACCCAAAGATTTTTTCATAAGAAACCTTCTTAACAATTTTTACTTAATACCACTGAGTTTAATGCTCACTACTTTTTTCGCATAATTCCTTACCTGCTCTCTGGAAATTTTGTATTTCCTTATCGCAGACTTTACTTTGGGATCACTGATTAGAGAACCAATGGGATATACAGACTCGCTAACTGTTGATATATCCTTGAAACCCGCTTTTTTTATGGTGCCAATGTAGTCATCCTTTAGCATTGCCCCAGCGACACAACCTGTTAATGCCTCGACTGAATTCTTAAGGAAGTCAGGCAACTTCTCTAACAGCACAATATCGGAAATCATCACTCGCCCACCATCTCGAAGTACCCTATGGGCTTCATTGAAAACTCTTTCCTTGTCTGGGGAGAGATTGATAACACAGTTGGAGATTATTATATCCACTGAATTATCTGCCACTGGAAGATTTTCTATTTCCCCCAGCCTAAACTCTACATTTTTGAACTTCCCCTTTTTCGCATTTGCTCGTGCTTTCTCCAGCATCTCAGGAGTCATATCGACGCCTATTACCTTCCCGTGCTCGCCGACTCTCTTTGCAGCCAAAAAAGCGTCAAACCCTCCACCAGAGCCTAAATCCAAAACCACTTCTCCTTCTTTCAGGGAAGCAAGGGCAACTGGATTTCCACATCCGAGTCCCATGTTAGCCCCCTTTGGGATTGAGCTTAATTCCTCTTCAGTATAGCCAATTTTCTTGCTCTTAGCCTCTGGCGTATCTCCGCATTCACAGGTACTTTGCACTCCGCAACAGGAACTCTCTTCTTTCGCAATTTTTGAATATTTCTTACGAACAATTTTCCTTAAATTTTCATCTTTCATTTTGAACACTCCATTATTTTATTCCAATCATCACTCATTTTCCATTTTTATTCCATTCTTGAAATATTTCTTTCCCAGCCAGAATGCCACATTGACTAGACTTATCATCACAGGTACTTCTATCAAAGGCCCGATCACCGCTGCAAATGCTTCCAAAGAGGCTATGCCGAATATGGCAACTGCAACCGCTATAGCGAGCTCAAAGTTGTTGCTGGCAGCTGTAAACGACAAAGTTGTTGTCCTCTCGTATCCCAGTTTTGACTTATAACCTATGAAGAATGATGCGAAGAACATTATTACGAAGTATATCAGCAGAGGCACAGCAATCAACACAACATCGAAGGGCCTTGTAACAATATACCCCCCTTTCAGTGCGAACATGACAACGATTGTAAATAAAAGGGCAAGGAGAGAAGTCGGTCCCAACTTGGGCATCAGCACCTTATCGTACCATTCCCGTCCTTTCGTCCTCAAGAAATAGTATCGGGTAATGATCCCTGCGAAGAAAGGTATCCCTAGGTATATCAGAACAGATTGGGCAATTTCACCAAGCGAGATTTGGACAACCATCCCTGATACGCCAGTTATCCAAGAGCTGACGATTGTTATGTAGAAGTAGGCAAGAACCGAGTAGAATATTATCTGAAAGACAGAGTTGAATGCCACCAATATTGCAGCCCATTCGCTGTCTCCTTTAGCTAGGCTGTTCCAAACAATAACCATTGCAATGCATCTTGCAAGACCAACGAGTATTATGCCGTTCCTATATTCAGGATAGTTAGCCAAGAAAACCCAAGCAAGGATAAACATCAGTGACGGTCCAACAACCCAGTTTAAGACAATGGATTCGCCTAGGATAGTTTTCGAACCAGGAGCACGCACTATCTTACGCAAATCCTCGTACCTAACTTTTGCAAGCGGGGGGTACATCATCCAAATAAGGCCTATTGCAATCGGTATTGAGGTCGTGCCAATACTGATCGAACTGATTGTATTGGAAATACTGGGGAAGAAATAACCAAGACCCACCCCGACAACCATTGCCAAGAAAATCCATAGGGTCAAAAATTTTGTAAGGAAGGAGAGTCTCGTTTTCTCGCTCATTGCATTCGTCCCATAACAGCTATTCTGAATGCCCGAGAATTGAGCTTCTAAGCTTGCTAAGATCGTTAATTATCAGATCAGCACCGCTTTTGCCTGCTAATGGTCCGCCTGCTATTATCTTGACGTCCTTTCTCTGTTCTCCCACCCCCTCAACAAAAGCACGCAACTTGGCCTCAGTCGGAGGTTCGATGCAGGAAAGCACAACAAACTTAAGCTTCGGGTCCGAAAGGGCTTCGGACACATCATCTATTCGTACACCCCTCCTTGAGGTGTAAACCTTCAATCCCTTTGCTCTGAGCATGGTTTTAATGATGTCCCTCATGAGGATGTGCCCCTCGCCGAGCACGGTTACGACCAATACAGAAAAAGGCGAATCCTTCGGAGAGCCTATCTTCGATTCTAATAACTGCAGGATCTTCTGAGTTGCGTTGAAGCAATCGAGCCATGCCTTCAGTGATTCCTTGGGATCCTTATCATACCAAACACTGAACTCAGACCATGCTTTCAGAATGCCATTCGTTACGATCTCATCAATGCTCATGCCCGAATCAAGAGCTTTGTTTGCAGCTTCGACAGATGCGATCCCGTTTCCGGATAGTATTGATTTTGAAATATGCTCAAACACATCATTATGGTTGGACATTTTACCCCGCCAGTGACCCTGATGCTTAATTTTCATCTGTCTGGGCATCATATCGCTAAATTGCGATATGGCTATAAAAGTTTTTTGCTCAAAAGATATAATTGGCTCTAAGGGATTTAATTATATCAAAAGTTAATCGTTGGAAGGAAAATGTCTGAGATTCATAAAGGCAATGAGAATAGAGCAAAAATATTGAAAGCGATTGCAGATCCAGTAAGATTACAGATAATCGAATATCTTAAAGAAGAAGAACAGTGTGTCTGTAAAATTATCCCAGCAGTAGGTAAAAAACAATCTACTGTATCAAAACATCTGAACATACTTTACGATAGTGGCATTCTGGACAGGCGGATAGATAGTAAATGGACTTATTATCGTATAAAAAATCCTAAAATTTTCATTTTGCTCCAAGAACTTGATAGAATAGCTTTGGATAACGCTTCTGATTTAATGGACGCGGTAAAAAAGAAAAATAATCGATAAGCATTTAAAATCTAAGGTTTCCAGAGCGGGATTTGCACCCGCGAATGAGTGGAGGTAGTGGTTCGGGCAATCTCCACCTTTTACTTTTTTTTTGAGGGTCAAATTTTACTCCTCCCCCCAAACTATCAAAGCACTAATAGGTTTCGTCCTCAAACCTGCAAGGCTTCATATCCAACTGTTTTATAGGAATTTTCAATGACAAACCGTAATCAATGACAGGTTTCCAGCTTGATTTTTCAGGAGATATGCGAAAAATCCTGTCCTTGAATATCACTACTAATTCATCGTCTCTATAGAAATGTGCATAATATTTTTCTTTAATCACAAGATTTTCTTGAATTAGCTTGATCATTTTCCCCAATTCTTCTGCAGGAAAAGAAATCTTGAGCAACACCAATCCTGTGGAGGATCTCCTGCTTCCTATGACATTTAACTTTTCTATTAGCTTTTTATTTCTCAAACTTTTATCAATAATTATGCCATGATATTCAGTCATTCAATCACTGCCGCGTGCCAAGATTGTAATGCCGTTCTTGATGTGTTGTGATGTACTTATGGGTTTTGGGGGGTATGTGGGGATCAAATTTTAACTTTTTTTTTGGGCTTCACAGAATCATGCATTGAGGAATAAGACTGAACTGTAGGATTGAGGTTTGAAAGAACTCCCGTATTGAATGGCAGGCAGATTTAATTACAGGTCTATTTTTTTAACTAAGATTCATGGAGCTTGATGAGTGTATAAAAAGTAGAAGGAGCGTAAGAGCGTACAAGGATGAGCCTGTCCCGCGAGAAAAAATTGAATCAATACTTGAAGCTGGAGTTTGGGCAGCCACGGGGATGGGTAAACAACCATGGCGTTTCATAATTATTGAGGACAAGAGCATCATAAAGTTCGTCTCAGATGAAACGAAAAAGACAGTCATCAAAGCGATGCCCGCATTCGCGAAGCGTTTTGAAACAGAGCAGGACATTATCTGCTACAATGCCCCCGTCCTAATTTTCATATGCTCCGAGGTTGATCCTAATTTTAGTAAACTCTACCTTGAGGATTGCGTGCTTGCAGCCCAAAACATGTTTTTGAAAGCACATGAACTGGGACTCGGGGCCTGCTATATGGGGTGGATCGATGTATTGAATAGGATTAATCCTGAAAGCATAAAAAAAGCAGGTGTTCCGGAAGGCTATGAGATGAAAGTACCCCTTATCCTCGGCTATCCCAAGAGCCAGCAGGGGCTGGGGAAAAGAAGCGCGCCAGTAATACTGAAATGGATTAAGTAGGTTAATTTTTTTTTGTTAAAATTTAACCCCCAAACCCAGCTATGCCCTTTTCACTATTACTCTCAGTATGTGCTCAGCCCACGCCTTGCTTGGCTGACAATAAATGCTATGATAAAGCGAATCTTAAAGTGCTTTCTTATTTTTTCTTTTTTGATTCTTCAGCATTTTGATTTTCTTCTTTTGACTTCTTGCCATTTTTACTCACCTCAGACATAATTCCTACGCTAATTTTCTTCCACACCAAGGGCAGTAATGAATTATCCTATTAAACAATGAGAATCTTCTAAGACCGCCTCTCATTTCAATGACAATCTCACGTCTTATCAATGCCGTATTAAGTCTATCACAACACTCCATTTTTATCATCTATTCCTCTTTCTCATCCTTAATCAGCATGTAAATCTTCTTCTCAACTAGTTCTTTTAGTAACAACGCACTCATTTCCGTGGCTGTGATCTCCCAGAGGCTATAGATCTTCGATTCTGGGTCTTTTGATAACTTGTTGAATATCTGCCACTTGAACATCTCCCAAGCTTGGTTGGAGTTGTCAGCGATCACCAGATACTGTGCGTATTTCTCTGTTTCAACTTTTGAGGCTATTCGGAAGAACTTTTTCTTCTCTTCTTCTTTTCTGTCTTGCTTCTCCATTTCCAATTTATTTTTATCCAAACTTGACACTCTTACCATCTCCCCATTCTACACTTCTCCAATCAGAGAATTTCGATTCCTTCTGGTTTCTCTTGTGGACTTTTCTCTTCTTCCGCTGAAAAGACACTCAGCTTTTAGCCTTGATACGCTTAATTCTGCTGCCAGCCCACCGAGAAATATGTTCACATCAACATACGGATTGTAAAGTCCAAACCCTAATGGCTCGCCACTCCCATAATGGGTCGAAAGGGAATATAGACTTTGTCTATTGCTGCTTCTAGTTGCTTCCGTTGGGCATAATCCATATTCATCCCAACTTCTTTTCTCGCTTTATTGGGCACTCACTTTCCCACTCGTCACTATTTTCATTGGTTATGGAAAAGTGTGCATCACAATCTTCGTTGGCACATTCGTAGCACGTATAACCTTGGTCTTCTATAGCATGCCAGTTATGTTTGGTCATGGTAATTTCTCCAGTCCTTTACCTTTGTCAATCGCTGCTTCTAGTTTCTTCTGCTCTTCGTACTCCATTCCAATTCGCACCACAAATTTTTCTTCTCACGGCTGAACTACTACTCAGGTTCCCTCGATCTCTCTTTTTGGAATTCCTTCCTTACTATTTCTTTTACACCACCATTGTCTGCCTCTAGCCTAAATAAGATGACATCTTTATTGTTCTGGGCATCTTTGTCATTTGGATCGATACTCAAGACCTTTTCAAAACACTCTAGGGCTTTTTTATAACTCGAATCTCCTAGATTACCTAATGCGAGACCTTTGTTGTACCATGCATCTTTATCGTTAGGATCAATCTTTAAGACCTCGTTGAAGAACTTCACTGCCTCTTGATAGAACTTCAGCTTGATAGAAATATCGCCTTTGTTGAACCAAGCTCCCTTATGGTGCGGATCGATCTTTAGGACCTCATTATAGTAATTAATGGCTTCTCCATAGAATTCATTTTCTTGATAAGCAACACCTTTGTTGAACAGAGCTTTTTTATTCCCTTCTTTAAACCTTGGAGCCAAAGGTCCAACTCTTTCGGGTCTTCTTCGACTCATTTTGTTCCCACAGTGAGGACATATGATGGGATTACTTCTTGGGTTTGGCTCAAACTCTTTCGAACAGCGGGAGCATCTGAACATACGTCAAGCCCTTTCCGCTTATTATATATGAGTTTCTCCTTTATCAGAGTGTTAACCTTGCCGATGCGATGAAAATGAATAGCATAGTGTCTCTTGCCTGAAACTAAATCCCTCTGACTCGACCCTTTTTTTAACATCAATTTAATGATCCCGAAGCGAAAATTAGGCGAAAGTGACAGATACTCCTAAAGGCGATCGTTGTGGAACATCCCAAAACCATCATTTACGGCGAGCTTTATTCGGGTCAAAGGAAGAAGAGGCGAACGAGGCCTAGAATTAAGCAACATCCTGATCAGCTGTTGCTCCTTAATTAGGATAACCTCCTGTGAGACACAGCCGAGCTAGTAGCGGCGGGTGGGATTTGAACCCGCGAATGAGTGGAGGTAGTGGTTCGGGCAATCTCCACCCTTTCCTTTTTTTAAGGGTTAAAAATTAACCCCCCCCCAGATTAATAAAAAAAATTGATCATGGGTTACCCTGATTAATAAGATTGGTTTATCATCAGGACCCTGAGATCGATGGTGATCTCAATTTCTTGGATCATAAACCTCAATTGAAGTTGTTAAATAAATCCTACTTGATCTTGAGCAGTAAATCCTTTTATGTTGTTGATGAGAGGTGTTGAATGATGAAAAGAAAAGTATTGCAAGTGGCAAATGCATTCTCACGCAAACTGATAGATGAGGGAGCAGAAGCAATAGTTCTTTTTGGTTCCTGGGTGCGAGGAGATGCTTACAAAGAATCCGATGTTGACATTCATATTGTTGGGCCAAGAACGTATAATACCCTAGAAAGATATCAGGGTTTTTTAGTATCCGTATCTTGGGCGACCCAGAAGCAGCACTTGAATGCCTTTAAAGATCCAAGTCAAGTTTGCGGGATAATTCTAGCATGGCAGAGTGCCTTGATCATTTATGATCCGAAGGGGATTGCAAAGGCAATGAAGCAGAAAGCCAAGCGATGGAAATGGGTTCATATGAACAAATATGCAGATGAGTGGGTTGCTAAAGAGCTCACAGGATATTCTGAGGAAGTCCACAGATTGGTCGGAAGCCTGCTGTTGGGACGTAAAAGCATCGCTTCAGTTGTGCGTTCTTTACTGGCAATCCATATGGCGCCAATATTGGCTGTCCATCACCGAATTTTTTATGAAACTGAGAATCAGTTATGGGACCTTGTTTCCTTAAAAATGGGAAATGAATGGAAGCAAGCGCAGAGTATCTCCTTGGGTGAAGGAGGAGAGAGCTTTGAAGATACTTGCAAAGCTGCTCTTAAGTTGTTCTCATTGACAGCACATGAGGTCAAATCTTTGCTAAATCCAAAACAATATGAAGTTGTCTTTCATGCTTGCGAGATTGCAAGTTTAATACTAACCAATAAGGAGTAAGTGTGGAGTTAAAATAACCCCCAAACCCAAGGGCAAAGACATGGCCAAAGAACTTTATCGTATAGTCGACTATCGAATTAAATTTTAGTCCCACACACACGACTCTTTGGGTCTCGGCTTCAGGTGCTTGGGGAAGTATGCCTACCTGCTTAACCCTGTAGATCCAGCCTGGGAATCTAACATATCTTTATTTACGCTTTAACAAGTTCGAACTCTGTCTTTGACCCTATATCGGTGACATATGAGAACTTGCCGGAAAATCGGATATAGTCAAACAGGTTTTTACCGGGGACCCATCCGAGATCCATTGCCTTCACCACCATGAAAGCCATTGCTATTGGGCATATGTGACCCGAGTAACCCGAGATCTTGAGGCTTTTATGAATGATCCTTGCGATCGAACATGCCTGGATGTTGAGCGAAATATATCCAGGACGCTCTTGAACGACCTCCATTGAAGGAGCCCGCCTTGTCCGCTTCAGGTATGCCAAGTAGGTCTCTACGTCACTTATGTCAAAGTGGAAAGCTTCTGAAAGCTTGATCAGGTTTTCAGCATACTTTGTCATAAGAACGGCTTGCACGTCACCCATCGTCTCTGTTAGGGCCCTCGCGAGAGCATAGCCATTCATGTGAGCCATTACAGCATCCGAGTAGATGCTGATGCCAGCGTCTGATGCAAAATCCAAGGATGCTTGGGAGTCATCATCATTCCGGGTCATGCTATCCTGTCTATGCCATGGCTTTTTAAGCACCCCCAAGCTGGGCGACCTTGCAACGCTCAAACCTGCAGCCGAGGATTGCAGGTTCGATATAATCAATTCTAAAGTCGAATATGCAAGAAGGGCATCAGCCTCAGCTGAGGAGATCGGGATTAAGATTTAATCTAACACTCAAACCTACTCATGATTACCAAGAAGCAAGTGCCAGGCGATGTTGTTACCAAGCTGCTCAGAATTCCAATAGTGACAAAGGTTTCCCTCAGTTGAACCTCAGCTGAACGATCAGCCAGGAGGTTCTAAAAGAGACCATGCTTGTGCGTTTTCAGCCCACTAGGTAAGCATTAGTGCATATATGGGTTTAACTATGATTGTGTGATTGATTGCATTGAGATTAAGGGCTAAAAAATTAACAATTGTGGCGGTGTTTGCAGCCATGTACGGAGCTGTGAGCCTGCTGCCTGGGTTCCCGATCATTGGTTTATCGGGCTCGGAGATCGGCCTTGCACGATCAATGGAGATCGGCTATGGCTTGATCCTAGGCCCGGCTCTAGGCCCTGCCTCAGCATTCCTTGGGGGCGTCGTGGGCAAGCTCATCACTGGCGACAGTGTTGGCTTGCTATTCACACCACTTGCTATTGTCTCCACTTTTATGGCAGCATCGTTGAGTAGGCGCCTTATTTTCAGGGTGAGAGGGTGGTTAATCTCTTCAATCCTGCTGGCTTTGTTGATCGCATTTTGGTATCTTACTCCCACTGGGCAAAACGCGCCATTGTATGCAGCGCCGCATCTGGTTGGACTGGCGATACTCCTTCTATTCAGGAGCAGGATAACGGACAATCTATGCAGCAAGGAAAAGAGGAAACTGACCATTGGCCTTCTCCTCTCCAGCTACCCTTCAACAATGGCGGGGCAGATGCTCGGCAATTTAATCTTCATACTACTGCTAAGTCCGAGCCCCTCGTTTTTCGTAGCACTTCTCCCAGTCACTGTTGCCGAGAGGATTATTCTTACAGCTCTGGCCACAGTTGTTGGGGTTCCCATAGTTTTAGCAGCCAGGAGCACATCCCTAATTCAGGGAAATAATGCAGAATAGCATTCATTATTTTACAATTCTATGTTAGCAGATTTGTTTTGATAAGGGCAAAGACATGGCCCAGAAGACCTTTATCGTATAGTTGACTACCATGGAAAATGGCTATTTTCGCGTATGTTTGATGGTGGACCGGGTGGGATTTGCGCCCGCGAATGAGTGGAGGTAGTGGTTCGGGCAATCTCCACATCTTACTTTTTTTCAAAAAATCCTTCTATAGATGTCTGGGAAAAATCGATTAGTGTCGATCTAAATGCGCTTTTTTTAGATTTTCTACTTTCGCTACTGCCTCGAGGATGAGCTTTCTGAAGGGCTCAAGACCTACCTCTATTATTTCCAGAACCGGAAGCCCAGTCTTAGAGCTGAACTCCTCAATTTCTTTCTTTAGTTCTTCCATATTACTGAGGGAATCGAAAATTAATATCCCCTTCAGTTTCTTGAACTGCCTCTTTGTCTCCTCTTCGCTGAGGTCAAAGATCCCCCTGAACCTTCTGTTTTGCCTCAGCCTTGATGGCATCCAACCCGGCGAAAGGTAGAAGTAGACATGGTCCGGGTCGATCTTCAGAAGCAAGCTGTGGCCACCCAGAAGGCAATCGATGCAGTTGGCGGCTTCGATCTTGATTACATTAGGGTACCTCCCCACAATCTCCTTCATTTTAGGGTGGCAGTAATCGCCGTAAATCACTACAACCCCTCGTGAGCCTCCCCGTGATTGTTCCTCGATCGCCTTGGTAAGCCCTTCCTCAAGCTCGCCAAAGTCAGCGTGGAGCCCTGCATCTAGAAAGAGTGGCTCGACATCCAAAGAGCCACTCCCAATAATATGCTCAACCTCCTCTCTTAGGATGCCACAGCAGATGAGGCAGGGCTTTGAAGTCATCAGAATGGAGACCCCTTTCATGATATGCCGAATCCGATTAAAAAATCATATGCCAACAATCGGAGTGAAAACCTTCTATGCGACCTTATCTTTAAATTATGACTTTATCAAATACTGTAAATCAAGCGATAGTTATGGACCAAAAAACAAGGGAGATCTCCGCAATTGCCGCGTCAGTAGCCGCGCACTGTCAACCTTGCCTGAAGTTTCACTATGGGAAGGCGAAAGAGCTGGGGATACCTCAGGAAGACATAGTCCAGATAATCGAGCTGGCTTTGAAAATCAGTGATAAGGGCGATGAGTATATGTCCAAATTTGCTGATGAAGTCTTGCTGGAAAAATGAACCAACGACTCGCGGAAATAACACAAGCTGCCCTTTTTCTCCCAAGAAAAACTTTTTGTGTCATAGAGTCTATCCAACGGATTTCCAAGATGATTGTCAATGAGATACTATGCGAATTGGGTGTAATTATTTTGTAAATGGCCTTTCCAGAATTGTCACTCGATCAGGATGAGAGTGTACTGCTTGGGTACTTCTCCGTCAAGGGGGAACTTGACCAGTCCCAGTTTGAGCTTCTCCAAGGTCTTGTCGAGGCGGATGCCAACCCCCATCATGCAGGGTCTCCTCACGGCGGGATGGTGGCATCCCTCCTTGCTGTCCTTGGCGCAGTTCACGAAGGAGTAGTCCTCGTTCGCGCACCAGGCACACATGCCAGGGAACGTGGCTAGGGCGATGTTGTATCCGAGCTTCCACGCTAGCTTCTCCAGCTCTAGGCTTCCCGGCTGGATCCTCTCCTTTCTCTCCCTCAGCACCATGGCCTGAACCTTTTTGAAAGCCTTCTTCGCCTCGGGGTCGGAGGGGGGTCGCGACCCGTACTCCACAAAATTCTCACTGATCTCCTTAGCGATGATGTTATCGGATTTCCAGTCCACTAGGAGCGCCCAGCGGTATTCCCTCAGCATCTCCCTGAACTCATCGACGGTCGGGACGTAGGGCGGGCATACCCTGCTACCCCAGCCGTTGCAGCCGAAGATGCACTTCAGGACGGTCCTGTCCTCAACGACGATGTCCTTGGCGGGGACGATAATGGCGCTCGTGGCTCCCAGCTTCTTCGCCTTCGCCTCCAGCAGCCTCCGGTGGGAATCGGGTATCATATTAGAGAGACCATTAGTATTTGCGGTCCTGTAACTAAAATTCCTTGCCATTGTTGCCTCATGGCAAGTTCATCGCCCGAAGGACTTGCTCTCTGTCAAGCTGACCGCTTTATCCCTAGCGAGCATCCTCTCCATATTCTTCAGAAATAAATATCGCATCATGGCGATTAATACTTTTATGTTGTAGATGTCTGAAAAACGATGGCTATTTGGCAGATACTTGATGGTGGACCGGGTGGGATTTGCACCCGCGAATGAGTGGAGGTAATGGTTCGGGCAGAAAATCTCCACCTTTCTCCTTTTTTTCTATTGTTTTTATTGGCGAAGATTGCCTGTTTCATTGATGATTTCATTCGTTACGGTTTCCCTTACGAAGTAAGAAGTGTGGCAAACAAACGAGATAGTTATAAATTGAGGCCTTGTTTAGGGACTTTGTGACTTACTTGTCGAAAGAGGAAAATAACATACTTGAAGTCGTGCCACATGTCGAACTAGAAAAATATCTAGGCAAATGGTACGAGATTGCACACCTTCCCGCCAAATTTCAAGAAGGTTGTAATGATACGACGGCAACTTACACTTTATCTAAAAATGGTAGCATATCTGTACTCAACGAATGCACAAAAAACGGCAAGGCAAAACAGGCAAAGGGCAAGGCAAAAGTGGTTGACAAGAACTCCAACGCGAAACTAAAAGTAACATTCTTCTGGCCGTTCTACGGTGATTATTGGATAATAAACCTGGGTAAGGATTATGATTATACCGTTGTGGGCACACCAAACCGAAAATATCTTTGGATATTGAGTAGAACCCTGCAAATGGACGATAAGCTATTTTCCCAGCTAATAGAATTTGTTAAGGCAAGAGGTTTTGATGTGAGCAAGCTCATTAAAACCAGCCATAAATTATAGATAGATAAATTCAAAAACTTGGCCTTGAAAGGTCACCTGCAACTCTCCCTTTTTCTATTCTTTGTTCTACTTACAAAGCGCTGCTATGCCTCGCTAATTATTCCGGTAAATCTTTTTATGTTATAGAAGTCGAGTTTAACTGGTCAGCTCCACACGTTTATCATAAATAATTTCAATCAACCTTTAGAAAAGGAATTTGTATAACATTGTGATATTATTCATATGGTGAATCGAATGCCAAAGAAGAAAATGCCATACACCCATGCAGATGTAGTTAAAAAGGAGCTCGCAGGCACACTAAAGGAGGGCAAAAAACCGGAGAAATTTGAGACCCAAACCCATGCCGATCAGATCGCACGCGAAATGGGTGCCAAAGAGGAAAAGAAAAAAAAGTGAGATGAACGATACCCGGGCTCAGGCTCCACAATACTTTTTTTTAATTTGGCTATACTGGCCAGTATTTTCCCGTTTGATAAAATAGATAGCTAGCTAACATTAATCTCACAATAAATCCTTTTATGTTGTAGATGTCTGAAAAAATAAATCGAGTATACCCGAGGAAGGGCTGAAGGTATTGCACCTAATTAAGGGCAAGTACCTTAATAAAATGAACAGGACGCCATTGCGCTTAGTCTCCCATTACAATCATAGTCATGGTTGATCTTACTTTATCGAGCCCCCGGATCTTTTTTGTTATCGTCTCTCGAAGCTTATCAAGCGTGTCTGATTCTAACATGACGACTATGTCATAGACTCCATAGACCACGTAAGAAGCTTTGACTTCGGGGATCTTCTTTATGTTCTCCAGAACTTCCTTCTCCACACCGGTCTCCACATTTAACAACACAAAAGCTAGAGGCATAGTATCACCGTACGCGATTTTGTATTACTTCTTTCAAGTAATATTACAATAATGCATAGATATTTAAATATAATTGAGATATTTTCATATCTTCTTACTTTATATATTAAACGTTTTCAATTCAGGCAATTATGCCGGATAGTCTGTATTTTAGATTATTTAGATTGTTCTTGAGGGCAAAGACATGGCCAAAGACCTTTGTCGTGTAGTTGACTACCATTGAAAATGGCTATTTTCGTGTATTTTTGATGGTGGACCGGGTGGGATTTGCGCCCGCGAATGAGTGGAGGTAGTGGTTCGGGCAGAAAATCTCCACCTTTCTCCTTTTTTTAAGAGTTAAAATTTAACCCCCCACACACTTGATTAATACAAAGACAAATTTCCTGCTGGATTTTTGGTGTTTTTATGGTGAAAGAACCTTTATAAAGCCCTTTGAAGCTTTTTTAAGCTTAAGTTGATTTTTGGAGCGAGAAATTATTGCCTTCCCATAAGATTGAAAATGTGGTCGCTTCAGTCACTATGAACCAGAGAATAGATCTGAACACAATATCCGGGAATGTTCCTGGGGTGGAGTACAACCCCGAACAGTTCCCTGGCTTGGTTTACAGGATCTCAAAGCCCCGCACTGCAACCCTGATCTTCTCATCGGGCAAGATGGTATGCACGGGCGCGAAGTCTGAGAAGGAGGTTCACAACGCTGTCAAGAAGATAATCAAGAACCTCAAGGACAGGAATATCGTGATCATTGGGGCTCCCGAGATTACGATACAGAACATTGTGGCTTCTGCCAACCTCAATGCGGAGGTGAACCTTGAGAAGGCTGCGTTCCTCCTCGAGAATGTCATGTATGAGCCGGAGCAATTCCCTGGGCTCATATACAGGATGGCCGACCCCAAGGTGGTGCTGCTGATCTTCTCATCGGGCAAGATGGTATGCACGGGCGCAAAGCATGAGGACGAGGTAAAAATAGCAGTTGAAAAAATATATCAGAAGCTGAAGGATCTGGGCGTCCTCTACGAGTAACATTTATCGTATAGTTGACTGCCAAATTATTTTTCCCCCAAACCCAAACCCAATGTTAAAATTCAATCCAAAAAAAAAGAAAATAGCTTATTTTGCTGGTTCTTTTCTGCGCCTCCTTGAGGCTGCTATGAGTAGAGCTATCACTAGGATAATCACTATGATTATAATGATGTACCAAAGGTATTGCAGATAGTCTATGCCTACAATAGTGGTAGTCTGCCCGACATTGACCGTGTATGTTGGGGACTGCGCTGGGTTGAGTTGACTGTTGCCCACAAATGACGCCTGGAATACATAGGTGCCTGGTCCTTGGACTGAATACTGGTAGGAATAGGCATTATTCGAAAGGGTCGGGTTGGCGATCTGCTGGCTGGCAGAACCATTGATCGATACAGTTAGGGCAACATTGCCTGATGTAGCTGGGGAGATTGTGCCTGAGAGAGTTAACTGCTGCCCTGTGGTCGCGCTTGAAGCCGAGACCGTCAGTGTTAGGGTTGGTGTCGTTGTAGTTGTGCCTCCACTACCGAAGGCGTATAGCTTACCGTCTTCGGCGTTGGCGTAGAGAATGCCATTCGCGATGGCTGGAGAGGCTACAAGGGAATAGCCAGTTGCATATTTCCATACAAGTGCACCAGTCTGGGCATTCAGACAATAGATGTTTTTGTCATTGGAGCCGAAGTAGACGTAGTCGTTGGCGGAGACTACGCCTGTAAATACATAGGCGTTGGCAGTATATTTCCACACAAATGCACCAGTCTGGGCGTTGAGGCAGTAGAAGTTGTCGTTTTCTGAACCAAAGTAGACGTTGCCGTTAGCGATAGCCGGGCAGGAGAATATCACTGCGTCGCCCGTATAGTTGAATACGCCGGTCGTATAGTTCCATACTGGAGCGCCGGTGGAAGCATTGCAGCAGTGAAGGGTGCCATCAAATACGCCAGAGTAGTAGACATAGCCGTTGGCGACAGCAGGGGTAAAGCTATCTGTATTGCCATTACCTGGGATGTTCCATACCTCGGCACCGGTGGAGGCGTTGAGGCAGTAGAAGTTTTCGGCTTCGTCGCCAAAGTAGACGTAGCCGTTGGCGAGTGCGGGTGTTCCCACCCAATTGTCCTGACCGACAACTGTGAAGGACCACACATAGGCGCCCGTCATGGCGTTGAGGCAAGTGAGGTTATTGTACTGGTTACCGATAGAATCTGTGTAAAGGCTGCCATAGTAGACGTAGCCGTTGGCGACGGTGGGGTCAGAGTCAAATGACCCGAAAGTGGTGTAGGTGGAGTTCCATACTTTGGCACCTGTCTGGGCATTGAGGCAGTAGAGGTTGCCGTCCTCAGAGCCGAAATACACGTAGCCATTTGCTACAGAAGGAGAGGATTGGGCTAAACTACTCATTGAGAAGTTCCATACTTTGGCACCTGTCTGGGCATTCACGCAGTAGAAGTTATAATCCATTGCGCCGAAGTAGACGTTCCCGTTTGCAACAGCGGGCGCGGAGTACTCAATGTAACCGTAATGGACTGTTGCGTAACTCCACAGGAGTGCGTTTGTGGTGGGTCCGTTAGATGTCGTATAACCCGTATGGCCTAAATCGTTGTGGTACATGGGCCAGTCATCAGAAGGCGACAGGGCACTCACCATCGGCACGAATGCCAAAAATATTGATACAAACAGAACGCTTAAAATTCCAATTGCAAATATTTTATTCAAGATTATCCCCTCTGAACTAATAATTTTAGGATGTGGGCTACATATAACATTAATTATGTGTCAAACTCATCTTTTTCAATCCTAGGATTTGTACGAACCTGGAGCTCAGCGATCCCGTAAGGGTTGTGTCGAGTCGTTTCGTGTATGTTTGGGTTGGGGATAGAATGAAATCCTTATGCGTTGCAAATGTCCAAAAAATCCATCAGCTTTGCATATTTTTGATGGTGGACCGGGTGGGATTTGCACCCGCACATGCGTGGAGGTAATGGTTCGGGCAGAAAATCTCCACGCTTTTCTTTTTTTAGAAATTAATCAAGTTCTAGCTTGCGAAACTTATGGCGATTTCATCTCAGGGGACGCGAGTATGAGTTTTTTTATGCCGTAGAGCATCAGCAGGATGACCGCTGCCAGCACGAGCGGCACCCCGACGAGGTACATCACCGCCCTTTCGAGGGAGACGGTGGCGAGGCTGGGTACGACGCTGAGCATCATTACAACAACGATAGCGAAGATCCCCACGAAGACGCCGAAGGTCTCGATTACTCTTACAAAGTAGGTATTTATCACCTGGTCGTGGGCGCCAATCTTCTTATGCATGTCAGCCATGTCCGCCTCGAGGGTCTTCTGACTCGTCTCCAGCCCATGGCGGACTTCCTCCATGTCTGTCTTTATCTTGTCGTAGGTGTCGACCAGGCGAGTCTCCAGCTCCCTGACCATCACCGTGTCGACCTTCACCTCCTTCACCTCGAAGGACTGAAGCCTCTCGATCCCTGAGGAAGTAATCTTCAGCCGGACTATCTCCGTCGTCATGAAGGGTGGAGTTACGACGGCCTTCTCGATGTAGCCCTTCTCTGTGAGCTCATTTATCTCTCGCATTATGTCCTCGATGCCAGCCTCCTTGTTGGCATCCTCCACGGACTTGATGAGGACGTTCTCGTCTACCTTAATGGGGTAGTACTCCCTGAGCTTCTTCAAAATGTCCTTCTGGAGCTGGGTGCGTGCATTATCGTCCATCATGGAGGGTCACCCGCTAGATGGCTTAAATACTATCTTGGGGGCTTGAGTGTAATAAACGATATGATGCAGAGAGATCCCAGGATGCTTTTACTTATTATGCAATTCAGCGAACCCTCAAAAATCGCTCGCTGTCTCTCATGTAAGTTAATAGTTGGTAAGAGTCAACCACTGGGTGCTTCTGCTTCAAAGAGATTATGTTGATCTGGCTTTTGTACGCCTTAATGGCCTCCTTCTTCTTGCCCAGTGTGCTGCCTATGTCCATAGCCAAGGTTCCCATTGAGGCTCTTGGCTCACCCGTTGATATTACATTATACTCGTAAACGACCGGGCTGATGCCAAGCTCTTTAATGGAAGCGGAGACGATGAGGTTCGTGCTTAGGTGGTCCGGGTGGAACTCGTTCCTAGCGGGGATGAAGACCTCGGAGGGATTATAGTCAACAAGGATTTTAGATACACGCGCTCGGGCTTCCACCCTGCTTTCGTACAAATGGATGTCCTCGAAGCCTAGAAAGAGCAGATTCTCCCTTTTCACCCCGAGGATTGAGGTGGCCTTCTCGCACTCCCTCTGCCTTATCCCTATGAGTTCCGAGGGGGAAGGATCATCCTCTATCCCCATCATCTTGTGGGAGTTACGGCCGTCAGTCATGATTACTACAACGACGCCCTCTCCGCCCGCAGCTTTCAATGCAATGGTGCCTCCACAGGCTAAGGTTTCATCGTCTGGGTGTGGCGCGAAGAAGATTGCTTTCAATTTCAAATCCCTTTCATAACGAGTGAGTCATCTCTTGGACACGACCCACTTGCAACTGCTGTCCCCACGGGTCATCATGGACTCATACTTGAACTCATAATTGGGGTTGATGACTCTGCAGACACCGTCTGCGACCTTCTTGTACTGGTAGCACATGCCAGGTCCAGCGAAGGGGCACTGATTGATGGTTCTTGTAACGATATTCGGCGTGAACTGGGTCAATTCCCCAGTTTGCGTGCTCATGTCGTTCAAAAAGTCCATTATTGCCCCTATCCCCCTGGCATCGGTCTCCTCTATATTCAGTTCCCTTTTCAGCATCAATGCTACAGATGCCCCAGCATTCTCGAAATATGGGCCCCATATTTCCCTCGCTTTTTCCTCCCCTACCGAATCCACCAAAATAATGGTAGCATACGACCAGTAACCAGTAAAGTAGTGGACGGGCCAGAAGTCGATCTCCTCTTCCGTCACCCTAACAGGGAGGATGCAGGTCGTGGCTTCCTCGATGGGGTCAGCATTCCCCCCCTTCGTTCTTACAGTAGTTTTGCATCGATCCTGACCTTTCCTCAATCCCGCGTCGCAGTAGAACATGAAAGAAGGGTTGATAGTCTCGACCTGAGCCTGTGCGACGGTATTGCAGCCTTCACACAATAGAGGCAGATTCTGCCCAAGGCATCGCGTAACATCTGCAGAAAACGAGTTTGCAGTCAGGAAGCCATTACATATACTCGCCATCCACACAAGTGGCATGATGTAATAGAATTGGATGGCTGCCCTCAAGAGGTCATTTTGTGTGTGAGGGAAGCGGTTCTTTGCATCAAGATTGATTACGATGGCATGCCCGCTAAGCATGTTATAGGGCTGGAACATCTTCGTCGTGTCCTCTGGACCAATGGTGTCAATACAAGCCTGAAGGGCTGCCGAGAAAAATTCCATGAAAATATACCTCTTAAGCTCCTGCAGTTTTTCCTTGGACAGTTTTTCGGAGCTAATGGTCAATACCCTCTAATCATTGTCTAGAATTTTTTTCTTAATACCCCATGGGCAAGTTTTACTACCTTTACACATATTTGGTTCAGAGTCCAATAAGTACTGCTCATGTTTACATGAGTTTGGCTATTATCTCCGCTGCTTTTTTACAGCCATCAATGGGCATATCCAAGTATTCGACCTTTTTACCAATGTTGGAAACGACGGCCTGGGCGAGCATTTCTGGAGTAGTTTCCGGAAAGCGCATCATGATGCCGGCATGGTACCGCTCGTTTCTGAGAGCCACGATATGCTGTTGTTCAAAGTGTTTCTCCAATGGTAAGTATATGAATGGCCTCTTCAAGGCAGCCAACTCTAAAGTGGACGTCCCGCCGCCTAGAACGATCGCAAGATCGGAAGCGGCATAATGCTCAAAAAGATTCGGGACGTATCCTCGAACGTCTATCCCTTCCGGCATATTCAATGATTTGGGATCAATTGAGGGTCCTGCCACCATCACCATCTTTACGTCAGGCATCTGGGCTTTTATCAGCGGATACGCTCTCCCGCATAGGTTCAGCACTGCCTTTCCGACAGAAGACCCCCCTACTGCACATATAATTAGCGGCTCGTTGCCATATCCCAAGCGTTTTTTGATAGCAGCGGTATTTTTGTAGTCAGCAGGGTCGAACTGGGCCGGGTAACCGACGTAATATGTATTTTTAAACTTGCCAAGGGCTTCCCTCGTGTTCATAAGGAACAGGCCCAGCCTCTCATCTGGGACGTCTTCCTCCGGGAAAAAGAAGATATTTGCAGCGGACGGAATCTGGTTCCAGCCTTTAATGCTCTTTTGCAACCACATCCTATTCAAGACCCAGATACCGATCCTTTCCTTCGGATTGAAGGTCATAGGGCCACTTTTTGTGAAATCCGATAGATAGACAAAGGGCTGCTTCGCCAAAGCTGGATTGCCCGTGAAGGCGAAAAATTGATTATATGCTTCATCACCAACGATGATGTCTGGCTTCTCCTTCTCGATGATGGCTTGATTGTTGATAATATCTTCTTGGGCAAACTTCGTATAGTAAAGGAAGAACCTTCCCACGTTCCATTCATTCTTATCGTTCGCTTGGAGGTTCATCTCTATATTCGCGCGCCAGAGATTCCCGACGACCTTTTCGCCCGCCTCCTTCAGGACGCTGGTTGCCGGCTCCTCGGCCAGCCAGATTATCTCATAGTCGGGCTTAAGTTTACGGAGCTCTCTTGCGATGGTAAGGTCTCTCGCAACATGGCCCAGCCCCCCGCCACCACTTATGTAGAGAACTTTTTTGGTCATTCATTATCGCCCCATTAATGTTTTATTAAAATCCAATAGTTGGGGGAATAATGAAGACAAAAAACCAAGGGAAGAATATTTGCAGCCTTCGTTCTAAGCTTACCCATAAGATCCCCTCTCTAGATTTGGGGTTCTCCTTCTAACGTCCCTCCTTGATTCCGCACTCCCCAACCAATTCCCTAAGTATAATACGATGTTGTACAAATAGGTTCTCACGAAAGGGTTCGAGAGAGAACGAATAGGCACTAAAGGGCCATAATATCTTAAAGCGGTGGTTGTTTTGGAGCCGATAGAGCGGCTGATGAATGCACTCCTGCTGAAAGAAGTGGACCGCAAGCCCATAGTTCCTTTCACCCAGACGGGGACCCTCGAGCTAATGGCTGCCTGCGGCTCTTACTGGCCAGCAGCCCATAGGGATCCTGACAAGATGGCTAAGCTTGCCATGGCTGCCTACGAAATAGGGGGCTTTGAGGGGGTTCGTGTCCCCTTCGGGCTCTATGCAGAGTCCAGGGCGCTGGGGTGCACCGTTGATTATGTCGAGACCGGAGATAAGCCACCAATAGTCCATCCGCCCCCCTCCCTCGATGCCCTGAAGAAGGACGCCGACCCCCTCACCTCCGAAGATGCGAGAGTTGTGATCGAGTCAGTAAAGGTGCTGCAGGCCATGAACCGCCCTGAGATCCCCCTCATCGTTGGGGTTCAGGGACCCTTTACCCTGGCAGGCAACCTGATGGGCGTGAGCCAACTCCTTCTGATGTCCATAAAGAACCCGGATAGACTGGACGGAATCCTCGAGGTCACCTCCAACTTTGTTCGAGCCTATATAGGTGCTCTCGTAGATGCCGGGGCTGATGTCGTCTCTCTCTGCGATGCCATGGCGTCGGGTGAGTTCCTGGGACCAGGGCGTTTCGAGAAGAGCGCTTTCCCTTTCCTGAAGAAGGTGATACAGCCCTGCAGAGTGCCCCTGGTACTCCACATGTGCCACAATTGCACACCGCTCATCCCCCTGCTGCTGAAGACTGGAGCAAAGTCCATCGGTGTGGACCAGAAGGTAGACCTCAGGAAGGCGAAGGAAGGCGCCCAGCAGTCGGTCTCCATAGTCGGCAACATAAATCCCATCGACATATTGATGAAGAAGCCCGACGAGCTGAGCCAGATTGCGCGTGGCGTAATAGAGTCGGGTGTGGATGTGGTTGCCCCTGGCTGCGGTCTCCTGGCACAGACGCCTACGGTGAATATCCTGGCATTGACAAAAACCGTGAAGGAGTATCACCAATAATAAAAGGATGAATACGGGCTATCAGAAGTGACTAAGGTAATGGTATTAAGAGGCGATGCGGGTAGTTTCGTGAGCAGTTCTAAATGGGATCTGCCTGAGGAAGAAGGAAAGAGACTGATCTACTACTTCCTGTCAGAATGCTGCATAAATACAATGCAAGCCCTTTATGATGTCGTGGGGCCCGAAGAGACAAGCCAGTTGTGGCGACCATATAACACTCTCGCCTCAAGGGCATATGTCCTGAACAGATTTCAGGATAATCGCTTCCCAAGATTGCTGGATAATAATGACCCGCTGCTCACGATCGGCATCTTTGTTCAGCATTATTTTCGAACCATTCTGGCCGGCAGATGCGAAAATATGGTAATCTTCGATAAAAGTTTGGCTTTCAGCGTTTATGATTGGCAGCCCCCTGACATGCCTCCTGGAATGCTATCTGGAGACAATCTGGGATTTACAGAATTATTAGATCCTCGATATGAGATACTGTACCAGCGGAAGATATCGAAGGAAACTAGGGAGATCTTAGGTCTGGTAAAGAGGAAGGATGACGCAGTAACAACCTTTGGTAGTGAAGGGACACCAAGGCTTTGTGTTCTGCCATTAAAGATAGAACCTGAAGAGGTAGATTTTTGGAGGAGGCACTTCTGGGGTGAATTCTGGAGACAAGCCTCAAGCGTCTTGATTGAAGAATTCGGGGTTGAAAGGGCTTCCAAAATCGTAGAACCCTATATGAGACAGATTGGGCTTTTCTATGGCGATTATTTCAAGAATAGGTTTGAATTCAAGAAGCGGAACCCGCAAGAGGTTGGCGAGGTCATCCAGATGCTCAATAGGCTGCTGAAGCAAGAGGGGAGGATCGTGGCATCGGAGGATGATAATGTCTCGTATGAAATTACTTCTTGCCCTTTTTCAAATTCGTCCCCCCTAGTATGCAAGCAGATCGCAATGATACTCAACAGCGTCTGCCAAGCCATAAACAAGGACATTCTCTTCGAATATGACAATGGCTTGATGAGAGGAGAAAAAGGCTGCAAGTGGTCCGTCATGAAGAAATAGTGGGCTAATAAGCTAATTGCTGTGAATATTGAGTGTGGATTGCAATGAGCGTCCCGAAGCTGATCACCTCAGACCGGGAACTGATAGATTTTGGAGCCCAGATGCTGACTGCCTGGTGGCGTCTAACTATGCAGGCTCTCTTTGACACAATGGGAACTGCTAAGGCACTGGAAATGATCACCCCGAACATAAAGGCGCATGGAAGGGCAGCCGGCTTGATTTTCCCAGAGCAGTTAGGTAAAATGGGATATCGAGACTGTCCGGATTATATAAAAATGAACGCTGTGTACCAATTCTATAATCTCATGTGCAGAAGGTCCTTCAAAGACACTGAGATTACTACTAAGGGATTAAAAGGAGGCGAAGTCACTTCCTGCCCCTTCCAAAATGACATCGTTGACATATGTAAGATACTCTGCGATATGATAGGCAGTGAAGTTGCAGCCGCAATCAACCCTGATTTGGGAACAGTTCCTATGAAGCTTAAGCTGACTGCAGGAGACCCATGCTGCTCTGGTGGATTGACGTATAAGGGGAAGTCCTTGTTTGAAGATGGCGAAACCATCGCCACCGTCAGAAGGGTACGCATACCAAAGGAACAATTGGATTATATGCTGTTTGCATGGATGGGCGAGATGTGGTCGATTGCATCCAATTCCACGGTAGAATTCTTTGGCGAGGAAGGTGCCCTCGAGCTGCTGATGCCCTACATGAAGCAGAACGGCATGGCGACAGCTCTGCAGCTGAAGGAGAGGCTGAAGCTGGAGGGAAGCAATGCCCAGACCATCGGCGAGATAATCGACTACTGTAACGCTGCAGTCCAGCAGAAGGGCTGGATTGTTTTATCGTCTCCTAATCACTTCGAGAAGGAGATAACGGAATGTCCTTTCTATGGCATGTCGCACACAATATGCAGCGGGCTACTAGCTGCACGTTCAAATGGAATCTGTAACGCAATCAATCCTGATTATGGGTTTTTCTCCAACCAGCGGATGTGCAAGGGCGATAAAGTCTGCAATTGGGTTGTAAAGAAGAGGTAGGTGTGTGACGAACTATTCTTAATAAAATTAAGCCCAGAACTGCGTGGCACGGGGAACCAAATGGTGACGAACTCAATGTATTATCGAGATCTAGCGATTCTCAGCGTCCCGATTGATGACAAGGGCATCCCCGCTTAATGTGTTACAGGGATGCATCATCCTCTTTGCGTCCTCTCGACCTATGGTATCTATGTAAGCCTTCACTACTGCTGATAACCATTCAATATTACTACGAGTCTTGCACCAGTAGTTTTTCCCTGGACAACTTGTTAGAACTCATGGTAGGTAACCCTGTTCAAATTATAAAGGAGCAGATTTTTTCTTTATGACCCATTGGCAGGTCTTGTCGCCTTTGCACATGCGTTTTATTGTTCTGAACTCGTACTCGGGGTTTATCATCTCGCAGATGCCATTCGACCGCGCCTCGAGCGCATTGGCGCATATGTCTTGAGGGGCGTTAGCAAAGACAAGGATACACTCGGTAAGCTCCTTCTCTACCCTTTCCGGGGTCTCTACAAGCATTTTCCCCTTCTGGTTTGCCACTCGATTACAATATTCTATGACTGCAGCGATGGAGGCTGCATCCCGCCCCTTTATGCCAAGTTTCTTCGTTAGCTCAAGAGCGGTTGACATCCCAAGCTCCCTCATATAGGGGCGGAGGATCTCCATTGCCCTCTCCTTTCCTGCAAAATCCACTAGGGCGTTGGTGGCATAGATCCAAGACTGAGATAAATGAGCACTATGGTAGTATGCCAGTTCTTCCTTCGATGGCTGAGGCGTGCATATCTCGACTGGCTTTTTCCTTATCTCTCCCCGAATGTTTGCCCCTTTTTTCTTGATCATCACTTGGCAGATGGGATCCCCCCTATAATATGACCTTGTTAAGCACTCCTCATAGTTGTCGTTTAATGCCCTCAGATTGGTGCGCAGGGCATATTCGCAATGCAAGGAACACCAAGCCTCGCCAACCTGCTGCCAACAGTAAGAAATTTCAAACGTGAACCCGTCGTCAAAAAATTCGAAATTGCTTGCGGGCATCCCCCAGAACAGAATGCTCGCTGACTTGAAGTACCCTGCCAATGAAGCCAAATCATCAGTGTTTAATTTATATAGGTCTTTTATTATTGAACTCCCAGTTTCATAATGGACCTTTAGGTAAGGCTTCATCAACTCTATGGCCCGTTCAGGGCCTGCGGCATCCAGCAAAGCCTGAAAAGTGGTCGCGTACAGAGAGGCAAATATCAAGGCGCCTGCGTCTAGCAGGTTTCCTTTTGTATTTTCACGCAGGGCTTCATTCATGGCTTACCACCACTGCTTTCAGGTTAATGAAGGTCCGCATAGATTTTTGTGGCATTATTTGAGAGACTCTTCTTACTCCATCATAACTCTTGAGTTTATAATATACTTCTTCGCATTTTAGGTTATTTACAAAAAATGGATTTCTATCAGGACTGATTACCAAACAAGTGTGTTACCTTGAACTATGAATGAATGTCATGTTCTCATTAAAACCTTTGATAACTATTATGAGTAGCCATAATCTAATGAATTAATATAAACGTTAAGAAAATACGTGGTAATAAAAGGTGGATAAAGGGAACGAACCTAGAATGCCTCATTATATTTACAAAAGACTTGCCACGAGACTTGATGCAATTCCCAACGGTTTTCCTAAGACCAAGAGCGGCGTTGAATTGAAGCTTTTAGCAAAAATGTACACTATCGAAGAGGCAGCTCTTGCTTCAGTGATGAGGCTGACTCCGGAGTCGCCTAAAGTTATCGCGCAAAGAGCAGGTACAGACCTAGTTATTACAAAAATATTACTGAAAAACATGGCCAAGAAAGGACTGATTCATTTCGAGAGAGAAGGCAAGGATGACAGATTTAGTCTCATGCCCTTTATAGTAGGTGTCTGGGAAGCCCAGCTGAAGAGGCTTGACAATGAGGAAGCCTTACTTTTTGAAGAGTATCACAAATTTTTTGCCAAGGAAGCTCTGGACATGTCACCATCGTTCCATATGGTGATCCCAGTGGAGAAGAGCATTCCTTTCAATGTGCAGGTATTTCCCTACGAACAGGCCTCCCAGCTACTTGAGAGATCAAAATCCTTTGGAGTCAGAAAATGCATCTGTAGGGTTCAAAAATCGCGGATAGGCAAGGCTTGCGAACATTCCACAGAAAATTGTCTGGTTTTCGCCCCTGTGGAAGGAGCTTTTAAAGGAGCTCAAGATGTTAGAGTTCTCACCAAGGGTGAGGCCTTTGAGATTCTGCGTAAAAGTGAGGAAGAAGGTCTAATCCATTCCTCAGCAAATGTGCGTGAAGGCCAATCCTATATCTGCAATTGTTGCATATGCTGTTGCGGTTTCATGCAAGGAATTGCACGTTACGGCATAGAAAATTCTTTGGCCAAATCTGACTTCTTCGCGGTTGTGAACCCTGAGTCCTGCACTGGATGTGGAGCCTGTTCAAAAAGATGTCATTTCAGCGCTGTTTCACTTATTCTTACTGACGGCATATCCCACGTGGATAAAAAGCGCTGCGTCGGATGTGGCTTGTGTGTCGCGAGCTGTCCCTCCCAGGCGCTTAGTCTAGTAAGGAAATCAGGGGCTGAAAGATGTATCCCACCAAAGGAGGAGGAAGAATGGATGGCACTTAGGGCGAAGAATCGGCGTATTTCCATGCAAAATATCCTGTGAAGATAAGACCAAAGAGGATCTAATGCGACAATAAGACATAATTCTTTTATTTTTTCTTTACAACCCAGTGGCAAGTCTTATCGCCCTTGCACATGCGTTTGGTCAGGTGAAATTCATAATCAGGGTTGATTGCTTCACAGATCCCATTCGCCCGGGCTTCCAGGGCATCGGCGCAAATGTCCTGGGAGGCATGGGCAAAGATGCACTCGGTTATTTTCCTTTCGACCTTTTCAGGGGTATGAATTAAGTACTCGCCTTTTTGGTTAGTTCCACAGTTACATTGATCTATTATTAGAGCCATGGAGGTAGCGTCTCGATCCTTTATGCTCAATTCCTTGAGAATATCGGCTGAAATTGACTTTCCCAGCGCCCACATATATGGTCGAAGTATCTCTGCAGACTTCTCTTTGCCAGCAAAGTCGACCAGGGCATTGGTTATGTATATCCATATCTGTGAGTAATTGGCGCTTGACCAGAACTCCCGTTCCTCATATGAGAGTTCGAGGATGGGTACCTCTGCGGCTTTCTTGGAAACGTCGCCCCAGATCTCGTGACCTTTCTTTTTGACTAGACCCTGGCAACAAGGGTCCCCTTTTACAAGCATCCTAGTGGCTATATATTCATAATTATTGTTCATGGCTTCTGCGTAGTAATTGTATAGGAATTCGTTCATGAAGCACAAAGCTTCGGATAAATTTGTAAAAGGACAATAGGTAACATCCGCAGTAAAGCCCTGATCAAAAAATTGTTCATTCCTAAAGCAAACACCGGTAATGTACCCAATAAATTTTATAAAAGCTGCCATGGAAAATGGATCCTCTGCCTTGAACTTGTAATGGTCCTTGAGTATCTGTATAGCAGCATCAGCATGGAATTTCAAGTAAGGTTCGACGAGCTCCAAAGCTCTGGTCTTCCCAGCAGCATCCGCCAGAGCCTGATAGGTGGTCCAATAAAGATCGAACAGGAATCGAGCCCCTTTCGTGAGACCTTGAGGTTTTATCTCATTTATTTGGCGGAGCATCAACCCACACTCTGAAATAATTAATTTGTAATGAACCTCACTATTGCGTTAGGTGACATTGTAATCCCTTGAATGGATATCCAAGTGTTCCATCTTTTTGCCTATTTCCTTTGGGAGAACGTCTTGTAGACTAAATTGCATAAAGACGTCCCATCAATATATTGTCAGAGAGTGTAATTATCTTATCTTGCCTAGAACTCTACTTTGCAAGAAACTCGTAGCAAGCATAAGCTGCTCTCTTGGCGCCATCGCTCGGTATTGGTCTGTAGCTGACCCTTCTATTGATATTCTCCAGCATCATTTTTGCCAATAGTTCTGGCGTTGTGCCCTTGTAATCCATCCCTATGCCAGCATTATATCTTTGGCATCGTTCTGCATTGTATATCTGTTCAAAGTGCATTGCTATGGGGAAATATATGAAAGGCCTGTTGAGGGCCATGAGCTCTATCGAGGTCGTTCCGCCACACACTATAACGTTCAAGTCCGACGCGCCCATATGCCTGTAAAGTTGAGGGAGGTATCCAACGACCTCAATATCATTTGGTGCTTCGATTGATTGAGGAGGTACCCTAGGACCACCCACTAGCAACATTTTCAGATCTGGAATTTCCTTCTTCATCATGCCATAGCTTTTGATGCAGAGGTTCAGGATGGGCACCCCAATATTGGTGCCTCCTATTGAGCAGATGACTAGTGGTTCTGTGCCATACCCCAATAACTTCTTGGCAGTTGATTTATTAGAATATTTGTCAATATCATCGGGGACTACATATCCTATAAAGTCCATATGGTCCTTTGCAATTTGCCTCTTGTTTGGCAAGTCGAACCCAAATGGAATATCGTGGATGTCATCAAAATCTCCAATAAAAAGGATTCTGTCAAGGTTATTCGGTGCAGTAAGAAGTTTCATCCACAATTGATTAATCTGATATTCAGCACCATGTTCCATTGTATTCGCAGTAACTGCTTCATGACCCACAAAATCATAGAGGGCAACAAATGGTGCTGTCTTAAGGCCAGGATTATCTATAATCCCCTGGTGGATATGGTAGGCTTCATCACCAATAACTAAGTCGTAATGATGCTTTTCTATAACTTTCTGGAAAGACTCGACGTTTTTTGGCCATGCTTTAAACCATTCTAACGACATATCAATTACATTGGCCTCGAAGCCTTTATTCACAACTTCCATTGGCACAGTGCCGAAATTGAACATTTCCGACTCCGGTAAGATGTCCTCCTTGAATTCTTTTAATACTGCTGATGCTGGGAATTCTGCTAACCATGAGATCTCTAAGTCTGGTGAAAAAGTTCGTAGTTCTTTGGCTATGGCAAGATCTCTCGTAATGTGTCCTAGTCCAGTACACCCGCTAATAAAAAGGACTTTCTTTCCCATAACTATCCCCCACCAAAAAACAATCATAAGTTTGTTATTTTTATTATATAGGCTTTTGCGTTATCATTTGATAGTTTCGCGCATTGTTGATGGTGGACCGGGCAGGATTTGCATCCGCGAATGAGTGGAGGTAATGGTTCGGGCAATCTCCACATCCCCTTTTTTTAAGGGTTAGAATTTACTCCCCATACATGCAAAGAATACTGAACTTCCTATTTTTGTGTTGCTGACCCGGTTTTCTGCAAAGCGACCAATGGATCAGCATGCCGATGTGCAAGCCTCCAGATACCGTCTTCCTCACGAAATATGCTTGTAACTCGATGCGACATTGTGGTCATATCTTCTCTTCCATCGACTTGAACATTGACCCGCTCAAAATCTACAAGAAGCGCGAGTTCAGTAGATACAAGCATTTCCACATTCTCAATTTTAATTGTACCATTTTTATATCGCCCTGCAGTACGTTCGACTGTTCCAGCAACTGACTCCCATCCATGGCTTATACCTCCAAAAGGGTTGGCCAAAGTAACATCGCTTGTGTGTGAGAAAATTTCTTCTATTGGTTTATAGTTACCTTTGAAGAACTCTGCTAGCGCTCTATGATATGCTCTAACTAAAACCTCAAAATCCTTCGCAGACATGTTAAGCCTCAAGCCTCCAGAATAATATGGGTAGTCTAAAAAGTTAAGTATTTCCTAAATCCAACAGCCGGCCTGTTATGTTTATTTAGCTAAATTCTAATCCCCAAACCCATTATTTCTTCTTGATGACCCAATGGCAGGTCTTATCGCCTTTACACATTCGTCTTATTGTTCTGAACTCGTATTCTGGGTTAATCATCTCGCAGATTCCATTCGAACGTGCCTCAAGGGCGTCTGCGCATATGTCCTGTGAGGCGTGGGCAAAGATGCACTCGGTCAGCTCCTTCTCGACCCTTTCCGGGGTTTGTACAAGCATTTTCCCCTTCTGGCTTGCTACTTTGTTGCAGTATTCTATGATTGCTGCAATGGAAAGTGCATCGCGCTCCTTTATGCCGAGTTTCCCAGTTAGCTCGAGGGCGGTTGACATTCCGAGCGCCTTCATATAGGGGCGGATGACCTCTGCTGCCTTCTCTTTCCCTGCGAAGTCAACCAAGGCGTTGGTAGCATAGATCCAACACTGCGAAAAATTAGCACTCTGCCAATACGCCAGCTCTTCCTTCGATGGCTGTGGCGTGCATATCTCGACTGGCTTTTTCTTGACCTCTCCCCGAATATTTGCCCCTTTCCTCTTGACCATCATTTGGCAGATGGGATCTCCCTTGTAAAGGGATCTTGTCAAAAACCACTCATAGTTGTCATTTATTGCCCCCATACTATAGCACCAAGCCCAATCGCAGTCCAGGGCACACCAAAACCTGCCAATCTGCTGCCGACAATAAAACCTTTCGACAGTGAACCCATCGTCAAAAAATTCAAAATTGCCTAGCGGCACCCCCCAGAACAAAATGCTGGCAAACTTATAGAATCCTGCCAATGATGTCAGATCATCGGTTTTTAATTTATATTGTTTTTTTATTACAAAGGTCCCCGCTTCATAATGGAACTTTAAGTAAGGCTTCATCAACTCAATGGCCTTTTCAGGACCTGCAGCATCCAACAAAGCCTGGAATGTGGTCTCGTAAAGAGAGGCGAATATCGAGGCAGCTTCATCAAGCAGCCTTTCCGTTTTCTTTCCACTCGGGGTTTCGTTCACGGTTTTCCACCTGTTGCTTCCTGGTCAAAGAAGATCCATTCAGATTTTTGCTTGGGTATTGTGTACACTTCTATTTGTCAATCTATTTCAGTATAATCTTTTACTAGAAAAACTGATCCGAAAGATTTGAGCTCAAGGGGATGTATTATTTAGGTTGGGTTTGGGGTACAGTAGGAGGTCCCTTTGTATTAGAAGTCTTAGAAATCCATCAGTTTCATGCATATTTGATGGTGTATCGGGTGGGATTTGCACCTGCGAATGAGTGGAGGTAATGGTTTGGGCAATCTCCATTTTCTCCTTTTTTATTCTTATAGGGCAATGCATATCTTCTCTCAACAATAACATTATCCAGAGGAAAAGGTGGCGCCTCAATAGATGGCGATAGATAACATTGATTTTGCTTTTTATCTTATAGTGGAATGGATGCAAGATACACTAGAGGCATTCATTGGCCAAGTAGGCCCACAAAAAGCAATAGAAATTATGCGCCCCTATTTCCTCTTTGCAGGAGCTTCTGGAGACCAATTTGCAATTCAAGAATACAAGATAGATGGGAGTGATCTGGAAAAGATAGTATCAGTGATGCAAGAAGAGAACATTGACCTGAGGAAGGAGCTGGGTCCCTATGAGATTACACCATTTGGAGCGAGATGCGACATTCTCAATTGCAATTTCAAAAATTCCATACCTGAGATGTGCGAACTAATTTGTGTAGCAGCAGCGAATGGTCTTTGTGAGGGAATCAACACTGGCTATCATTGTATAATACCAATGAAGATGACATTCGGAGCACCACACTGCCGCTGGATAATAACAAAGAAACCCTTAATTGTAAATAGTGATGGGTATAGGGAAAAAGCACTTTATGTCATTCCAAGGAAACAGGTCGATAAAGCAATCAGAGATAAACATGGGCTCATGATTTTTACAGCTTGTTGGATACAGCAAATACTGGCTATTATTGAGACCTTGGGAGCTAAACGAACTATGGAAATCTTAAGCCCATGCATGCGGTCTTCAGGTCTCTCTGCTGGACTAAGAATTGAAAAATCGCTCGACTTGCATAAACAAGATGCGATCGCTATTAGTTCTGTTCTAGATTTTATTAATGAGGGGTTAAGCCAGAAAGGTACCAATGCATTATATGAACCAGAGACTGTAATTAAAGAAATTGTTGATTGCTCTCTCGCGGGTTCGCCGCCTGAAATTGAAGTATGTTTACTTTTAGAGCAATTTACTAACGGTGCATGTGAGGCGATCAATCCCAATTACGAATTGTTTCACACTAAGGCAATGTGCAGGGGAGATAAGACCTGTATTCGCGTTATAAGGAGAAAGAAACAGTTAGATTACGACACAAAACCAAATAGGTGAAGGTCAGGTTCACCAGCGATGGGAAGATAGTGATAGAGTCGGTTATGAATAATACGCACTTGTTGTTAATTTTGTGGAGAAAAATTGTCTTTTTCGCATATATTTGATGGTGGACCGGGTGGGATTTGCACCCGCGAATGAGTGGAGGTAATGGTTCGGGCAATCTCCACTTCTTGATTTTTTTAAGGGTTAAAGAAAAAGGAGGCTATGAATTTACCATTCAACTGGCACACTTCTACACTCCCAGAGACTTTGCAAGGAGTTCTGTTATGTCGTAGACTTCCAGCTTGGACCCTGTAGCCTTGACCGCATCGGCGATGTTTGTTTTGCAGAATGGGCATGAGGACACAATGGCCTCTGCACCAGCCTCCTTGGCGTGTGCAAGCCTGTCGGTGGCGATTTCCACCGTCATGTCTGGGTTAGAAACTTTCATCCCGCCCCCGGCCCCGCAACACCAAGCATTCTCCCGCGTTGGGAACATTTCTTTGAGCTCGATGCCTGGTATGGCTTTTAACACATTTCTAGGCTCATCGTAAATTCCCTTACCCATGTGCCTACCAATGTGGCAAGGGTCATGGTATGTGACCTGCTTGGCGATGTGCTCCTTCGGCTTAAGCTTCCCCTCATCTATTAGGCCACTCAGGAACTCTGTGATGTGTACCGCTTTGAATGGGATTTCTAAGCCCATCTTCGGGTAGTCCTGTCTGAAGGCCTTGATGCACCCAGCGCATGAGGTGATGACCGTTTCAGCACCCTTCAGCTCCTCCAGATTGTGTCGAGCCATCTCCTCTGCTAGTGCTTTTTGTCCAGTCCTGAGTAGCGGGGAACCGCAGCACCATTCATCTTCCAGGATGCCGAAGGAGATTCCCAACTTATTTAGGATATTTACGGTATCGGTGGCTATCTCCTTCCTCCTGTAGCATGAGGTGCAGCCCACGTAGTACATGGTTTTAGCCTTGTCGAAGGATACGTTTAGTCCATCAGCCCACTTCCACCTGTCCTCCTTGGGTTCCGCGTATGGGTTCCTGTTCTTCTCAATCCTTGAAGAAAGAGCCTTGTAGGCTGGTGGGGCCAGGCCGAGGTTCACCAGATCTGCCCTCATGGCCTCTATTATCTCCGGTGTTTTGATCTTGAAGCCACGCGTAGCCATATCTCTAGCGCCGCACTGCTGGACACAGTTCATGCATGTAGTGCATGCCGTTAGAAACTTGACAAGGGACTCTGTGTATTTGATCTCACCTTCCAGAATTCCCTGAGCTAGTGCTATTCGCCCCCTTGGATTGTAAGGCTCCAATCCAGCCGAATGTTCCTGAACCGGGCAAACTCGGTGGGTGGACCATGCATTATATTTGTAAACACAGACTCCGCATCTCGCGCAGGCATAGACATCCTTTTTGTATTTTTCTAACTCCAACATGTTAACCACCTCTCACAATAGGTCTCCCCACATTCCTGGATTCATGATGTTGTTAGGGTCGAGCGCTTGTTTCTGGGTTTTCATGAAGTTGAAGAAGGCCGGCGTCCAGTACTTGGCAGCTGTCCTGCAGGTATACGCCTGGTTTGTATCCGCCATCCATCCGTTGCTCGCTGCAACGTCGAAAAATTCTTTACATATTTCCAAGATGCCTTCCCTTTGTTTGGGGTCAGTATCGTCGTAGTAGAGGTAAGAGGTGTATATGTGCGCATTAGGCCCGGTGACAAGCGTATTCTCGTGTCGGTGTATATGCATGCCCCTTTCCTTCTCCCTTTTCGCTATTAGCGGGGGCAAGGTGTTGAGGATCTTCGGCACATCACCCAGCGAGCAAACCACTTCGCACAATGCATACCTGCCGGGCGTTGCCCACAAGCCCATTTCCGCCGCATCCCTCATATCAATAAGGTATCCCGTAAAGCGCTTCAACGCTGGGTGATCGCTTTCTTTGCCTCCAGCCTTTTCGAGATTCTCTTTGATCCACTTGAGTTTGAGCTCTACCTCTTCCTCATCATTTCCTGTGACGCGCCACATAGAGGACCATTCTTCTGGAGCGCCCATGAGCTTCATTGAAAATGGGGTGTATAACATGAGTAGAGCGCATGGCATTGGCTCGATTAGACACAGACTACGGTAAAATCGATAGATATCCTCGAAACTCTTGAAAGTGGCCCCTCCCGATCTTACGATGGGGGGCGGGCGGAACATTCGATACGTCGCCTCAACCTTAATGCCGAAAGCTCCCGCGTCACCGATGAACATGGGTGTGAAATCTGGTCCTCCAAACTCAGGAGCCCAAATTACGCTCTTGCCCACGTTGCCTCCCGTTCCGGTCTGAAGAACGCTTCCGGTTGGGAGAACCACTTTCATCCCATTTACGAAGTGGCGATTCCAACCTACCGTTGCCGTACTTGGGGCTGCGCCTCCGCCCGGGACGCAGCTCAGCTGACCACCCACCGTGTCCGAATACCATGGTGCGCAAGCCGTATGGATACTCCAACCCTTTTTCTCAAGCGTGGTCTGGAATTCCGCCAGCCTTATGCCTGCCTGTGCTGTTGCACACATGTTATCTTCATCGATAGAGATCACCTTATCCAGCCGCGTCATATCCACAACTATGCCGCGTCCGGGCGAACCTGGCGAGACGCCGTAAATCCCGGCTCTGCCTCCGGATGGAACCACTGGCGTATGGGCTCGGTTGGCCAGCTTGACGATCTCGACCACCTCTTCGATACTGCCAGGCCTGGCGACGATCCCCTGTATCTTTCCAGGATGTGGCCCCGAATCCCTCGAATATGTGAAGAGAACACAATCATCGTCCGAGACGTACTTTGAACCGGCAATGGCCGCTAGCTCGTTGTACAATACATGATGTTTCACTTCAGTCATTTTTGGAAAACCTTCTTTTCATTTCTTTTATTGTTTGTTTTTTCAATGACGCTTACTTGGCGTCTGATGGACAATGTAAGAATAATTTCATATGAGGTGAATGTTTACGAAGTGCATAAAAGTATAACAAAGTATAGTAAAATTGGAATATGAGTGAGGCATATGCAGCGCGAAATAAAAAAGCGCCGAAAAATGCCAATCAGAGCTTTCAGGATTGAAGAAGAAACAATTAATAGGCTTAATAAAATTGCCGCGACCGAACATAATTCAATAAATGCCCTTGTGAATTCCATTCTAGACGAATATACTGGGTATATTTATCCTGCCAAAAAAAGTGAAAGTAAGGTGCTTTTTGGAGAATTGTTTAACAAATTTATTGATGAAATTGATACAAAACGACTTGAAATTATTGCATTAGAAATAGGTGAAAGAATGTTTAAGGAGTTTCATGAAGAAGGACTTCTATCTAATAATATATCCAGTTTCAAAAAATTCATTTCCGAAGTACCATGTAATTTTGCAAATTGGGCAAGCTATTATGAGGATAGTAGTAGGAATAAATTGCTTATTGATTTATTTCACAATATGGGATTGAAATGGTCTTTGTTCTTGAAGAACTTTTTCTATTGGGAGATCACCCAATTGGAAGATGTGGATATAGCAGACGTTAATATCATGTGTAAAGAAAATCATTTGTCCATTTCTTTTCCTAAAATTAAGACTAACGGTTAGAGCACTTACCTGACCATTTACCATATACAGTAAAAAGTGGACCGGGTGGGATTTGCACCCGCGAATGAGTGGAGGTAAAGGTTCGGGCAATAAATCTCCACCTTCTTTTTTTAAAAATTACTCTTTTTAGGTTATCCTACAAAGGAGCAGATTTCTTCTTTATGACCCAGTGGCAGGTCTTGTCTCCCTTGCACATCCGCTTAGTTAGACAGAACTCACACTCAGGATTAATTGCCTCGCAGATCCCATTTTCTCTTGCTTCGAGGGCATTAGCACATATATCTTGAGAAGCACTGGAAAAGATGCACTGAGTTATTTCCTTCTCTACCCTTTCTGGCGAACGAGTCAGATATTCCCCTTTCTGATTTGTACCACTGTTACAATGATCAATAATTAGAGTTATGATTTTTGTATCACGATCTTTTAAGCCCAATTCCTTGAAAAGGTCTATCGCTGTTGACTTTCCCAACGCTTTCATGTATGGCCGGAGCATCTCTGCTGCCTTTTCCTTCCCTGCAAAGTCGACGAGGGCATTGGTCATGTAGATCCACTGTTGTGAATAGTTAGCACTCTGCCAGTATTCCAGTTCTTCATCAGACATTTTAGGGAAGGGCACTTCGACAGACTTCTTTGTAACCTCGCCCCAGATCATACAACTCTTCTTTTTATTCATGATCTGACAGTATGGGTCCCCCCTTGCAAGCATCTTGGTATAGCAATATTCGTAATTATTGTCCATCGCTTGTACCATATGATTTGTATTGAATTCAGTAAGATAACAAAAATCTCTAGATAATTTCTGACTGGGGCAATAAGAGAGATCAGCAGTGAAGCCTTGATCGAACAATTGAAAGTTCTTAATGCGAACGCCATTGAAAGCTGCACCATATTGAGCCCAGACCGCCATGGAAAATGGATCATTGGCCCTAAACTTGAATTTTTCTTTCATTACTTGCACTGTAGCAGCAGAATGGAATTTTATGTAAGGATCAATCAGCTCTAAGGTACTCTTCAACCCTGCAGCATCTATCAAGGCTAGAGCTGTGGTCCAATAGAGATCGAAGAGATAACGTGCACCTTTAATAATTGTCTCTTGAGCTTGTTCTTTTTTTGATGATGGTTCTGCGGGAGTTATTGGTAATTCTTGAAAAGGTTCATTTGGGGGTAGTGATTCTCCACAATAATAACAAAAGATAGCCTTTTCGCTTACTTTTTTCCCACACTTTGGGCAGAAGGGCATCAGACCACCCAAGGAACAGAATCATTATACGATGTTTCTAGATTTAACTTAACCCTTTTAATGGGGGCACTTGCTATTTCTTCTTAATTATCCAGTGGCAAGTCTTGTCGCCCTTGCACATGCGTTTTATTGTTCTGAATTCATATTCTGGATTTATCATCTCGCAGATCCCATTTGACCGCGCTTCAAGAGCGTCGGCGCAAATGTCCTGGGAGGCATTGGCGAAGATACACTCGGTAAGCTCCTTCTCGACTCTCCCAGGGGTATGAATTATGTATTCGCCCTTCTGGTTTGCTGCTTGGTTGCACTGCTCGATTATTGAGGCAATGGAAATCGCATCACGGTTCCCAATCCCTAACTCCTTTGAAAGGTCGAGGGCTATCGACTTTCCGAGCGCCTTCATGTATGGACGGAGTATTTCCACTGCCTTCTCTTTCCCTGCGAAGTCAACTAAGGCATTTGTCTCATAGATCCAAGACTGCGAAAAGGCAGCGCTCTGCCAGTATTCCCGTTCTTCGTCTGACCAGTGTGGTATCGGTATTTCGACAGGCTTCTTTGCAACTTCACCCCAGATCGTGTGCCCCTTCTTACTGACCATCAGCTGGCAGAGTGGGTCGCCCCTGACAAGCTTCCTAGTATAAATTACTTCATAACCGCTGTTGATAGCCTGCATAATGAGTTCATTGGAGTACTCACCAGAAAAGCGGCAATAAACCTCGGACAAATTTGCAAATGGACAGTAATGAATGTCTGTAATATAGCCATGTTCGAAAAAATTGTGGTTACTAAGAATGATACCTGAAAACATATTAAAATAATTTAGAAAGACTGCGAGGGAGTACAAATCATCGGTCTTCAACTTGAATTTGTCTTTAAGCATCTGCGTTGCCGCATCAAAATGGAGTTTCAAATATGGTTTAATGAGCTCCCAAGCACGATCTGAACCTGCAGCATCCGCCAGGGCTTGAGAAGTGCTCCAAAATAGATTAAAAAAGAATCGGCCCCCTTTTGTAAGGCCTTCTTGCGGCGTTTTTTCATCTTGGTCAGGGGTCAATAACTATCACTCCAAGATGGTTCTGATTTTTACATGAATTTAGCTATCACTTCTGCTGCTTTCTTGCAACCATCAATTGGCATTTCTAAGTATTCGACCTTTTTTCCTATATTGGAAACCACAGCTTGGGCAAGTGCCTCTGGCGTAGTTTTAGAAAAGAGCATCTTAATGCCAGCATGGTATCGCTCATTTCTGCGGGCTATGACAATCTGCTGCTCAGCGTGCTTCTCCAAGGGGAAGTATATGAAAGGTCTTTTGAGGGCAGCGAGTTCAAGGGTGGACGTCCCGCCTCCAAGTACGATTGCAAGGTCGCAGGCGGCGAAGTGCTCAAAGAGATCTGGCACATATCCGCGAACCTCTATGCCGTCTGGCATCTTCAGTGATTTCGTTTCAATTGATGGACCCGCTACCATTACCATTTTGACATCGGGTATCTGAGCCTTTATCAATGGATATGTCATACCACAGAGGTTCAGCAGCCCCTTTCCGAAAAAGGTTCCGCCTACTGCGCATACAATCAAAGGTTCCTTGCCATATCCTAGACGTTTTTTGAGGGCTGCTGTGTCTTTATACTCTTCAGGATCGAAGTGTATGGGATATCCAACAAAATAGTTTGACTTTTGCTTTGAAAAAACGTCTCGCGTATTCATCAGGAATAAACCCAATCTCTCATCTGGTATATCGTCCTTAGGAAGTAAGAAAATCATTGCAGCTGGATTTGTGTATTCTCTTTTACTGCCGGTATGCCACATCCTGTTCATCATCCAGAGGCCAAATCTTTCCTTTGGATTATAAGTCATTGAATATGCAACTTTGGTAAAGTCCCAAATAGCGATAAAGGGCTGCTTCATCAGAGCTTGATTTTCTGGCAACTGAAAAATCATGGCGAAGTCTTCATCGCCAACAACTATGTCTGGCTTTTCTCTTTCAATAATTGCCATTTGGTGGGCAAAATCTTCCTTTGATTTTGATTGGTAGTAATCTAGCATAAACATGTTGACATTAAATTCAGAATTTTCGTTAGGAAGGAGATTAAAAGTTTCATTCAGTCGACCACAATTTTCATCGATAACCTTTTCCCCTGCCTCTTTGATAACATGAGATGCTGGTTCCTCAGCCATCCATAATATCTCACAACCGGGCTTGATCTTCCGAAGTTCATTTGCGATGGCAAGATCTCTGGCGAAATGACCTAGGCCACCGCCACCACTATAAAAGAGAACTTTCTTCCCCATTGGAAACACCAGCGGACTTTGGTGTTAACATTTCCTTTAGACGAAGCATTATAATAAGACTCCCTGAGTTGCATAGTGCTTTTTTAATACTTGAAAAAGGGGGATCGTGATCAAACCGGTGGATGAATAATATTCTTTTTTTATTGAAGTTGTTGAGAAATATTCACTTTTTCGCCTATTTTTGATGGTGGACCGGGTGGGATTTGCACCCGCGCATGAGTGGAGATAATGGTTCGGTGAAAAAGTCTCCACTTCTTCCTTTTTTTAAGGGTTAATCCCACACACACAAAAAAAAAGAAATGAATTATGTTTTCTTTGTAACTGACCAGAGGCAGGACTGATCTCCTGTCGTCATCATTTTTGAGTAATTGAATTGCAACTTTGGATTAACAGCATGGCAAATACCATTGAAAAAGCACTCGAATTGCTTACATAGCGCTGAGAGTTGACCCATGGTGAATGGGCACCTTACAATCTCTTTACTATATTCAGCATCTGAGGAGCGAACCACATTACCATATTGCTCAGATCCTCTGCCAAATTCATCAATGAGTTGACCAACACCAGTCACATCCCTTTGTTTTATCATGCCACTTTGAACGAGTGAGGTACCTGCCCCCACTCCAACGCGGTACGCGTTTGCTCCAAGTATCTCTAATGTTTTTTCTGGACCACAATAGTCGGTCATGCCTTCAGTTAAACAACTCCAGAAATGCCAAAGAATATAGCCTTTAACTTGAAGCCGAGCCTCTTTTGGAATATTAGTCAGCTGTGGAACAGTCGTAAGGGTTTTTCCCATGTCGTCGAGATCAGTAAATGGCGTGGTTTTATTCTTGAATATGTAACGACAATAGGGATCACCATTGGTTAGTTGGTGAGTAATAACATAATCTAATTCAGGGTTCAATACATCGCAGATTGCTCGCATGGCTGGGCGCGAAAAGGCGACGCAGAATTCAGGGCTTGCGTTCTTCCATATGCAATCTTGAGCCGTAAGGACGGCTCCTTTCTCTTTTATTTCCAGCGTCAAATCTGTTGGGTTGGTGAAAGACGAATAACAGATATAAGGTATCATTGCTGCTGCTTCTGGGCCATTTCCTGTTAGATTCATTTTTCTTCTCAGTTCTAGGGCCAAATACATAGTATTTCGTATTTTGTAGGGTCGCATAAGCTCGACTAATTTTAATGGCCCCACCAGTTTTAAGAATTCATTGAACGAAGAAATGTTTAATTCTACAAGAATCTGGCTTGCAAGTTCACTTAAAACGACTCTTTGTTGATCCAGCTGTACATTTTTCTGAGTTAATTCTTCAGGTTTTTGATTGGAGTCTGATCTTTGCTCCATTTTCCCCACCTATTTTTCCCCTTCGGGATATTTCTTATCATCGCGCCCCTGCTCGGCGCTACTTGTACAATGCATTAGACAGCAAGTTGTAATTAATGGTTCTCATTTAGTATGATTATTTCCATAATGGTGGAATTACGATTCATTTTTCCTATGTTGCAGATGTTGGAAGAAATCCATCAATTTCGTGTAAAATTGATGGTGGACCGGGTGGGATTTGCACCCGCGCATGAGTGGAGATAATGGTTCGCTAAACCTCCACTTTCCCCTTTTTTTACGGGGTAAAATTTACCTCTTTTAGGCGGTTACTGTATGATAATAACCTTAATGTTATAGTTAACTATAAATTTTTATGTTATCATGGATTGTACCCTTTCCTTTGGCAATGCCTCCAAATTCTGTAATGCAGATGTCCGAGAAAATGAATAGATAGAATCGTACTTTTTATAGTTTGGAGCATGCAAAGTATTCTATTCATAAAGTAAAGTTTATATTACATAATGTATAATATATTTTACATGATGTCGTATGAACCTAAAGGAATATAGGAGAATCCAGGCTTTAACAATCTTCGCAATGATGTTATTGGTTGCGTATGGGGTGATCCAGAGCGATATCTTCATTGGATTGATAGCAGTTGCTTTGGGGGTTATCTTTCTATTCTATTTAGGAAAGAGTCTCACTGAAGTTGTACATGATGAACGCACTGTTATTATTCAAAATAGGGCCGCATCTGCCACAATAGCCATCATCACTGTGTCAATGACTGTAATAGGTCTATCATTAATACTACTAAACTGGGAAGGAATAGGCAACTATGAACAGATAGGATATCTCCTTGCTTTCCAAGCCAGCTTCATTCTCATTCTCAACACCTTGCTCAGCTATTATTACAGGAAAAAGCTCGGAGGATAATTAAGTGGAGAATAATTTGAGAGTCCTCCGAGCAATGAGAAAAATCACTCAAGAGGATCTTGCTTCAACCCTTGGAGTTACCAGGCAAACGATCCTTGCTATTGAGAATGGTAAATACAATCCTTCATTGGAGCTGGCGTTTAAAATTGCAAAGTACTTTGAAACCTCCATAGAGAAAATCTTCCTCTATAATGATAATGCGCATGATTAGTGAATTTAAGAAAATGAATGTGTGTGGGGAATTAAATTTTAGCCCCCAAACCCAACCTCGGGCAAACACCTGGCCCAGAAGACCTTTATCGTATAGTTGACTGACGATTGTACTATTATTAATCTGAAATCCAACGATTTTTCTTAGCCTTGCGGAAAAATACTTACCACCTGTGGAACGGTCCAGCCTTCTACAACCTTGCCATTGGCCATGCGGAAGATGGTAACTGATGTTGATTCCATCTTCTTGCCACTATGGTCTGTTCCCGTAATTCTAAAAAGGACCCAAACTTTATCACCTTCAGCGATCATGTCCTCGACGATCCTATGGAAATCAGGCATATTCTTGAAAATTTTGGCATATAATTGTTTAACTTCTTCACGGTTTCGAAGCTGATTGGTATGGTCAACATAATCAACAGCCATAAACTCGTCTAGCACTGCTAGGTTTTGCTTGTTCAATTCTTCGACCCCGTTTCGAACTAAGACCTTAAGTTCTTCCAATGACATCTGATTTCACCCCTAAATTGTTGTAACTCTGTCTAACTAATTTACTATTTGACCTTCTGTAACCTTCTATACTTCCAACCTTGACTGCTCGTTACTACTTCAAGATTTTTATAGCAAGGTTTTCGCATTGTTCTTCAATATTGGTGATTTTAGAGACGTCGTTTGGGTCTCGAGCGGTTACACTTAGTGACCCTACTTGGTCTAGTTCGAATATCCCAGCAATCGCTTTAAAGTAGTCTTCGACTTTTCCTCTGGATGCTATGCCATCCTGTCCACCGACTTGCCCTACGACTACGCTCGCAAATCGTTTTCCTTTGATTTTGCCATAAAGAGGATACATACGATGAATGAAATTCATTGCTGACGACGTAGGAGCGTCCATGTAGGTTGGAGAGCCAAGCACGATTGCGTCGGCAGAAAGTATCTTTTTATAGATTTCTTGCATTTCATCTTTAATTTGACATTCGCTTGTCTTTTCACATAACAAACAACCATCGCATATCTTGATATTCTTATCCTTGAGCGTAATCAGCTCTGTTTTGCCACCATGTTTTTCAGTTGCCCTCATCAACTCTCTCATTAGCCATTCAGTATTCCCTGTCCTCGGGCTACCACATATCTCCAGTATCTTCAAGGTAATTCCCTATAATTACTGTTAGGGGATTTGCATATAAATCTAAACACAAATCCAAAAACTGAAAAAGTGCGGAAAAGTTATAGCTGAAACGAAACAGACTACGCTAGCTGTCAATTCGGGTGTTAACGCACGCTTCAATGTATCTACAGGAAAGGGCAAAGCCCTGGCCCAGAAGACCTTTATCGTATAGTTGACTAGCAAAATAATTCTTAATCGCTCAGAGTCAATTATGGCGTCCATCATGACTGCCTATACATTTGTATTTGTGGGAATTTCAATACTTAATCGACCTTTTTTCAAAGGGTTTGGACTCAGAAAACTCAGTTTTATGGTGGACTGATGGTAAAGAAAAAATCACTCTTTTTCTTCATAGGTCACAGGTCATTCTTTTTACCATTAGTCAGTTAGGAACTCGATACTAGATTCTTTTATGATTAAGTAAACTAAAGACTAAAAATCTTGCCTTGGATACCTTTTGATCATTGTTATCTACAACTTGCAGTCTAATGAATAACACTGAGCGCCGAGGAGGGGCGCTTTAAGAAATTCCCAAAGAAGTGGGGGTGTTTCGTCATGTTAGCAGAAAAAATCAAGGCGCTTGAACGTCGTTGGTATGCGGAGGCGAATAAGGGAAAGGCTGCTACAATGACAGTAATCGACGAGGATTGCACCACTAACATCGTTTTTCATAGCAGCACGGGCATGGATATACGCGGCCTCAAGGACTTCAAACAATTCATGAGCGAGTTCTATGATGCGTTTCCTGACATTCATTGGACTCTGGATGACCTAATCGTAGAAGGGGATAAGGCAGTGGTACGCTACACAGTTACTGGTACACACCGAGGCGCATTTATGGGCATTCCTCCCACCAATAAGAAGGTGACGATTTGGGGGATAGAGATCGACCGAGAAGCGGGCGGCAAATGGGTGGAAGCGTGGGGGAGGATGGATACACTTGGCTTCATGCAGCAACTAGGAGCTGTACCCACACCGGGCAAACCAAAATAATACTCGAAATTTTCAATATTTTTTTCTTTTCTTAATGTGAGTTTGCGGATTTGTTCTTGAGAAGGGCAAAGACATGTTATAGAAGACCTTCATTGTTTAGTTGACTGCCAGATTAAATTTTAATCCCCCACACACACAGGAAGGCATGCCTTCAGGAAGAAAGGTCAGCTTGAGAATTCTAAGGGTTTAACCTCTTTAAAATCCCCTTTTTTCTAAGCCAGAACCATAGTCCCATGTAGAGTAAAAGATAGACTGCAATGCTCACTCCAAATATCGCTGGCATGTCAAAGCCAAAATGCTCAAAAAGCATCAGCACTCCGATTCCGACAAAAGGGGCAGCAATGAATCCCAAGACAAACAAGACAGTAGGAACGAGCATGGTTCGAACTCGTATCTGCTTCTGCGAGATAAGCGTGCCAACGAACACACCGAGCAGTATTAAACTTATTACCGAAAGCCACTGTATCAAAATGTCAGCCTCGCTTCCGAGTACGTTGGAAAGCCTAAGAAGCAGTAAGGACAGAGAGAACAGAAATATAAATGCGCACGTCAACATGAGTTTTGTTAGACGCATCGTGTCAGATGTCTTCGCTCGACGAAGAGCAAACCATCGAACTATCCACATAATCGCACCCATGAACAATGCAATGAAGGCGCCCTGACCAAGGTGATAGAGAACGCCCTCTTGGTCGAATAAGTTTGAAAGGAGACCAAAGGAGATGAACATCGCTACCGTCCAGATTACGATTACGACGTTCGGGTAGTCGAACCTGCTTTTGCGTCCCTCCCTAACAGCAATCAATGAGACTATTCTTAATGCCTCCTTCCCATCAGCAGTCAAAGCGTAATTTCCACCATCCACTGTTTTTATTAAATCGCCAAGTTTACCAAGGTGGAATGAAAGGAGGCCGTTACTATCAATATTGGCTTTTTTTCTGAGTTCTGTAAAACTTAGCGGAGACTCCTCTAGTGCTTGAAGAATTTTTATCCTGGTAGGGTGACCTAAAGCGTCAAACAGCTCTGCCCGAGCTTTGTTGAACCCTTCCTTGTTTTCACCGCTACTCATACTTAGAACTTGACCGTCACGATATATAATGCCTCATTCATTGACCAAATAATCAAAGAGGTTATTTTTGGTAATTAATGGTTAGAAATTGAGTCAATAAAAATTGACTATGGACAGAATATTTGAGACAAAATTTAACTCCAAACCCAAGATATAAAGTTAAATTGCGCCTTCCTGTTCAGTCTAAGGTATGAGACGCCTTAGGTGTTGGGGTTACTTTTCTTTTTACCTTGAAAGCGGCAAGTCCAAAGGCTCCAAAGACAGCAAGCCACAAAATGATAGAATAATCAGTAGCGTAATCAGAAGCCACTCCATTCCATACAAAATATATAAAT
>Ga0187849_1000281_pt1 | contig 72809 bp, 61 predicted proteins | sample June2016WEW_4_10_2_FD_132412 | JGI IMG/M metagenome (GOLD analysis project Ga0187849, IMG submission 132412) | Peatland microbial communities from SPRUCE experiment site at the Marcell Experimental Forest, Minnesota, USA - June2016WEW_4_100 | ecosystem: Environmental > Terrestrial > Soil >... | reverse complement strand
TTTCCGACAATATTATATCTGACCAAGAGAAGATTGTTTATTGAAAGCGAGATTTGCACTAGACGCGCTTGTGAAGCAGCTTTCAACCCGTTATGCTCAAGGGCGTGCAATGAAAAAATGAAACGCGTTGGTAATTGCCTTCACCTACTACTGTTCAGCAGGGGATGATTATCCAAATTGAGGATTACTGATGGAAAGACAGTAACGAAAAGATCACCGGCGCAAGGAACGAGCTCAAGAGACATTCCGGGACGGCAGTGCGATTCTCCGAATTCGAGGGGCTTTATGCCCACGGGGAATCGGTGAAGGCACGGTTTGTAAAGGCGGACTGATTTTAGAACAGACGTCACAGGTCTTCAAAACTTGTGACGTCTGTCGGATTTTTCAATTCCGATCAACTACCGGATTCTATTCATACCCCTCAGACACCGTCATGTCCGATTGTTACCCGACCTCCTTCCACGATCACTGGAACCTGCCTGACGCCGTTGGTGAGTTTGAGCATTATCTGTAATTGCTCACTATCCGCCTCCACGTCAATGTATCTTGCGCTTTTTCCATAGTCCGATAGGGCCTTATCGGTAAAAGGGCAACCCGCTTTGCCGTAAATGACTATCTCATCCGCCATGACAATTTTACCTCTCTTTTGATTAAAAGCCCGCCAAAGGATTATGGCGAGGTTGGATCCCAAAATGCCGCGTTACGGGTTACTTTCTTTAGATTCTCGAAGAAGAGCGGGGCATGGTTCGGCGTGGACGAGACGTAATTGCCGCTCAAACGCGCCTGATGACGAGGCGTGCTTACAATCGCCATGACATCCGAAAGCGGAAGAATAGCCTCATCCGTTCCAGCGCGAAACTCCGACCAGTTTCTTACATGCCCTTCCGACCGGAAGAGATGAATACGGCTTCATGTGTAAGGCCAGTCTTTCGCCCAATTCTTCAGGGGGATATCAATATAGCCGTGGATTTCGTTCGGACTTTTGCTTTCAATGACCCCGTCACGAACAATTATTCGCATGGATTCACCACAGTCCAGACATGGCGCGTCAATCTGTACCGCTTTACCCGGAAAGACCCAGCAGACCGCCAGGGCTTCAAAGCCTCATTGCGCAAACCACTTTTGCTGTCCGTCAACAGTAATGCGGTATTGCGTAGGCATATTGTTGAAAGGTGCAAATGAAGCGATCAAATCGGTATTGGGGTATAGCCAGATGGGTAGTTTGACGTCCATCAACTCATGAAGAAATTTCTTGCCTTCCTCCGGTTGTACAGAAAACGCTCTCGCAATCTCAGTATAGTGCGGAGCATAGCCCCGCTTTACGAAAGTTTCCAGAATGAAATGATAGGTGCGATCCAGTTGCTGTGTATCAGCCATATCTCCTCCTTATCGTTTGTTTGCTTTGGCATACCTAATGACAGCCCTAGGATGTTCAATGATGGTTACTATCAGTTTATGTCCATGGGGGCTTTTATTAAAGCCAAGAGACATCCAGGATAAGCATAAATGAATTCTATGTATGATCTCCTGCTTTTACATCAATCTTAAATTTTTCATCCAACATTGCCTCAATACTGATTGTTTTCATTTTAGCCATCGTACATCCTCCTACCCGTATAGACGGTAAGAGAGTCCAAAAGGATACATTGCTCTGCTCGTTTTTTTGGAAAATATGGAGGAGCGCCGATTGAAGGGGTTATTTATTAATGTGTCGTATTAAAGGTTATCGCGTCACTACTTCGGGTAGCAGACGAGTTTGTTCCTGTCGTCCCGATCCAGGTTGCACTCGGTCTTGATATCCGTTCTCAATCTTGCGCGTGCTCGGTGCAGCCTGATTTTGACTGCGTCGAGGCTGATGTCGAGAATATCGGCAATTTCACGGTTTTTCGTTCCCTCGAATTCGCTAAGGAGTAGCACGGCGCGTTCGTTTTCGGGCATCTGCTTAACAAGACGGTGTATGCAGGCATTCATTTCACGCCTCATAAGGACCTGGTCGGCGTCAGGCGGATTCTCATCATTTAAGATATTACAGTCACAGTTGGCGTCAATGGTATCCAAGTAAATTGTCGTCTGTCGTGTCGCGGCCAAACGTCTATGATCCAGTGCGACATTAGCTGCGATACGGTAAATCCAGGTGGTAATGCTTGATTCCCCCCGAAAATTACTTAAGCCGCGGCTGACCTTCTCGAACACCACCTGCGTCAAATCCTCCGCATTATCCCTACCTGCCATACCGCTCAGGTAGTGGAAAATCCGCGGGCGGAACTCATCGTGAATTCTTTGAAAATCGACTGATGACATTCTTTTCCACCATCCTGCTCGTTAACCGAATCAATTTTTGCCGCATATCTGTCGTCCCAGCCATCTCAAGGTCTCTACACCCTTCGGCTCATGGTCGAGAAGCGGGACTAAGAGCATCCATAATCTGGCCAACCCGGGAGTCAGGCTCCCCCTCACTCAGAAGCAACCTGATTTTAAAATGTCCGCCATCTTTGTGGTTTCACTATAGCGCCTTTGAAGTGTCAGCCTCCGATTCGGCGAAATTGTTTAATAAAAAGTGTAGAAAGGCCTATTGCGGTAAGCCATCAAATCTTCCGGTGTCATTTCTTCAGGTGTAACGAGTCGATAGTGTTTTTCTGCAGAAATAGCGATGCCAATTGCTAAGAATCCCCTTTTTTGTTGGGGAAGTATAAGAGGAAATTTTCTTCTATGTCAAGTTGATTTTCCTACGAAATGTGGCAGGTATCGCTGTCGATTTCCAGAGATATGCCTATGAGAGTTTCTTTTTTTCTCTTGCCGGATTATGACCGGATGAATGCGCCCTACAGATATTCGGGGGCTCGGTATGAGCATTACCAAGCGAAACATTGCATGGCCGAGCTAAAATAAAAAAACAACATAACAGGAAGCAAGCCGGATTCTATATGAACAAAAAATAAACTGTCCCACTTTTGCATCTTTCTACCCGTTATCAATGAACTAATCCCGTTATTGGAACTGGCGACTTGAATTTGAAAGTGTGGCTCATAGCTGTAGAGCAATCGTTTGCGTATAACAAGAAACAGAGGATATCTCTGTACCGTGGCGAACAGTGATTTGCAGTTCACGGCGATATATGAGCGGTTTGGATCAGTTTGAACCGTGGAGAGGGAAGGGAGAACATTTTGTTGAGTGTCCGGCACAATAAAAAAGGGAGTTCGCAGGTATGCGAAATCCCTTCATTAATTTACTGGCTCCCCAAGCGTAACCCTTATTATAACCACTCTCCTTCCTTAAAAAAGTGTAAGCTATTGTATTTCAATAAGTTACCATGTTAGAGGATTCCTTCAAGGAAAAAGCTCTCACAAAATCCGGACCGGTTTTCGGGGGTAGGTTAGCTACTTATCAAGGATCTAGGCCATGCTGAGAGGATATCGCTTATTTATTGAAGTCGAGATTTGAAGCTCATGCGCCTGTATAGCAGCTTTCCTTCCGTAATGCGCAAGCGCGATCAACGAAAAGATGAAATGTGCCGGTAATTGACGCCACCTACAAAGTCATACTTGGCCGTATCACTTAAAATCAACGAATATCATATGAAGTATAGCATTATGCTATGCTTCAACGGCCAGCCATAGCGGGTCCGAATTAAAGCGCCTGATTATGCGGCACGATTTGCTCTCGTACATTCGAAATGCATCAGTCATATCGGCTCCGCAAGTGTAATCTGCGGCCAGGGAATTCCCGTTGTAATATTGGGATGACGTGGTTCTGAATCGACGTGTCCATAATCGTCCCGAATTTTATCTATGACGGTCAGGCACTCGGTCGCAAGCCGAGATTCCGCAGGGCTACCGTTCACCACCATATCAAAAAGATTTTTCCTAAGTTCAGGTGCAGGCAAACTATATAATTGCTGCATTCCGGATGACTCTATTGGAGTCCGACCAACGAGCAAATGGCGCAGCGCGGTATATAGTGTGGTATCTCGAAATCGCTTATCTTGTGCTGCGCCAACGCGAAAAAGAAGTAGTACCCCGTCTGCATCTGCTGCATTTGCAATGGCGTTCTCAAGTATTGACTTAGCAGAACTGTCGGTAATTTGTTGGAACCGTTCATATACGTCTTGACGAAACTGCCCATGGGAATTCAGTAGAGCCGTGAGTCTATTGCCGAAATCCATCCTATCGTGGCTTCCACGTTTGCCAGAAAACGATGCATTGCAGACTAAGTCCAGCAATATTCTGGCGGCCGTCAGGGTATTGCGTTTGGTCAGTGCCTCCAGCAATTCATACTCATTGAGAAATCGCTCATCTCTCTTTGCCAGTTCGCTAAGGATGTTCTCAGCTTCGATGGTCGGCGCATAGCTTAATGCAGAAAGCAACCCACGAAGCTTCCAAGGCACCAAATAACGGTCTTCCAAACGGGCGAGCACATCCAAAATGGAACTGGGCGTTTCCGTGAATGGTAAAAGACTTAACCACGCATCCAGACGCCCTCCATCTTGTTCCTGAAGCATCCATGGATTCGTCTTCGCGCTTTCCAAAAGCTCATCAATACCCTGAAGAACAATCTCAGAAGAAATCACTTCTCCAGAAAGCACGAGGACATTTAGAAGCACTTGCTTTTCAATGGCAGGGAGTGGCAATTTTAGCAATGATCGAATCATATCGGCTTTATCAACATATGGCATGCTGAATGCAACAGTTGCAAGCTCTAGAGCGTGTCTGTAGTCAGCATCTTGTGCATCCGATTTGATGAGATCATCGACCACGGCTAGGATGTCATTGACGAATGCCTGCGTCTCAACTCCGGTCCCGAGTTGACGCTTTGTGTATTCACTTGGAACTACTGAAAAGTCTGGCCATGATCTAATGAACCCTCTGTCTTTCTTGACAGGTTGCGATTTCATCCAGACAGCTTTGAGGACATAGGCCGCATCAACACCGAAGTCATGATTTGGCAGATAGGCTTTCATTATTCGTACAGTCTGATCATCACCAATAGCGGCGAAGGCGCGTCGGTACTGGAGGGTCCAAGACATCTGTGCGTCGTTCTGTATATGGCGAGCGGTTTTTCGCGCATCCAAAAACTCTTTCATAGCTCGTTTTCGCCGTTCCAGGTCTTCCGACAGCAGTTCCTGAAGCACAGGCACGAGCGCAGGCGATTCAAGTCGTTCTGCAACTTGTGCTATCTCAGCAAAATGTGCACGCGTAGCCTCAGGGGAAGCGAGGAGGGTTTGTGCCCACTGCAGGACGGCAGCGGTCGCATGGTCATAAGCAGTGGCGTCAAGTCCGAGTGATTGACGTTCGACGCTCCCTCCATGCCGGGATATGAGGTCAGCGAGTATGGCAATTTCGTTTGGCCTTTCAGTTGCTGCATGTTCAAGAACAGCCTGAATGAATGAATTGGGTTTGGTATTCCAGATCCAACGGCACAGCCTGTAATATTCATCGCTCAGTGCCTTATCGTATCTACCGTTGTTATCTTTTATCTTGCTGTGTATTCTGAATACTTGATCGATTAGTTGACCGATGGTTTTCGTTCCAATAATACTGACTGCTAATTCTGCTCCCTTATCCTCACCCGAACTGCGTAAGACACGTTCTACAAGCGGCCCCTCGTCAATGACTAAACCGGATTTCTTCAGTAATTCGTTGGTTCCGAACGGCACTGGCTTACCACTTTCAAGCAGCGACACGAAAGCACCGACTACATCCTCAGGGTATAACTCATATGTCCGATGAACGAGCCACGTATTATCCTGTGCCTTATCCGAAAAATCTATTTTCTCAATGAGCTCAACAATCTTAGTACTCGTTTCAGGATTGCGAACATTCGAATTCAAGAGCACATTTAGGATTTTCCGAGTATCCGTTTCTGCAGCAAGAAGGTCATTAGCTTCTTTTGCCATCCGTGCCGATACTTGCGGATCAGCGAATTCATGGGGGTACCACTTTGTGGCTAGGGAACGCCAAACCTCATCAGGAGCGGTCTTGAGAATATCTTTTGCGAAGCGATCCGCGCGTCTGAACAGCAGAGATTCGATAACGGATTTTTTGACCTCTGAACTCGCATCGTTCTTGGCTAGGTGTGTGGCAAAGTCAATACCGTCCATGCCGCCATTGCTCGCGATCTCTGCAATCACGTTCACCCTTCCTTTCTCGGGAAGTAGCGCGATTTGTTTCTGCGCATCTAAACCAAGGACGCTCACATGAAATTTTCGTCCAGACCGCAGAGCGTGAAGATGTATCTGGTCATTTGGGTCTGAAATCAAAGGCCAAATATATTGCGAAAACTCGGCCCGGCCTGTTTCAATCATAAACTGTACGGCACGGTCCACGCACCCTTTGGTGTGCCATTTCCTGGCAAAGGATATGATATTATCCCTGATCTGCTTCCACACTTTATCAGATGAACGATAAATCATTTCCGCGGAAAGCAAAGGATCGATTCCTAGTGTTTCAAGAATAATGCTTGATACAGCCTTAATGCCGTCTTGATCCGCACGGGATAAACGGTCACATGCAAAAAGAACCGCTTCTTCCCAAATAGGAATGTCAAGCACTTCTTCTCTCAACCTCTTCTTGGCTTTGTTATCACCCGACACAGCAGAGAGCATCAGTTGCTGTACCCAGAATGATGCATACCATTCCTGGAATTGCTGGTGCTGGAACGATACACCACCCGACTCTGAGTCCGACCGAACGAGCATATGCGCATTCACTAGTGTATCAAGTACCATCATAGGTTGAAGAAGCTGCGAGATTTGCTTGTCGGCCTTAAGATGCTCTTGCGCAGTGTTGATTATGGCACGGGCCTGGGCATTGGAAAGCACTATGGTCTCCTGACGCGTGGCTTCACTGGCTATGGCTTCCAGAAAATCACTATGGAAACCTTGGAGTGCTTCTCGAAGCGTTATTAATTTATCCTTGTCTCGCTCCAGTTCCATGACAAAAGATCGCAATATTTCTTCTTTGGTTGTCGGAAGCGACCCCCCCGGTGCTTGTTTCAGCAACGCTGTCAGGTAAAGCGGGATTGCTACCAATTCCCTAAGACCGGGCGTTCGCCAAGCATGGTCCATCAGGGATACCCCATCCGGACCACGTAGCGCCTTCGCGATATCCAGTTGCTGTTCTTCTGACAGTACGTCCACTTCGACAACAGGTCCTTTAATCGGGATATCAAACTCCTTATGCCTTGAACTGACAACCAGACGTATTTCGGGAAAGTCTCGCCGGAGAGATTTAATGTCGTTGCGTACACGTCGCTTGGATACTACATCCAGCTCGTTCCATCCATCCAGAATAAGCACCAACCTTCCATGCTTGGCGAGCATATCCAATTGACATTCTCTTGCACCCCGAAACGACGCTCGTCGCAGGATCGACTGAAAGAAGGTGTCGGAACGGGTTGACCACTCACTCAGTGGAACGAACGCAGCGACAGAAGAGGCGTTGTTAAGAATTGCTTCCGTCACTTGTAGAAGCGTCGTTGTCTTTCCAGTGCCGGGCGGAGCTATAACAGCGATTTCATCAAATACTTCAAGCGCTGAGGCCAAGCCGGAAGCCGTAAACACATCCGCACTCTCCCCATCCACCATCTTGAGAGCAAGAGCTATGGCATGCGATGGCCATCCGGGCATGCGCTGGAAGGCCGATAAGTCTAATCTGGAGTAATCAATAAGTAAATCGGCGGCCGTTTGAACATCTCCATCATCCGTGAGGAGCGCTCCGACTGGACTCGGTTTGGAGAAAGTAACCTCTAGGAAAGACCTGCGTTCGGCTATTCTCTTCCAGGAAACCAACTCATTGATTGTAAAATGTACATCATCGGAATCAACCAGCTTCGCGTGAGTCCCGCAGAGCCAGATACCATTGGAATGGTTCTTGCGCTGATCGCTCGTTAAGTTTAGATCGTAACGTGGTCCACCAAGGGACGCGGCGGTTATGTGAGCTGCAAAACCGACGTTGATTGTTCCTTCGTCATCCGACGCGGCTCCTCTCGTCGGTATTCCGCAATCAGGCTTTGAGCACCTGTACCCCGCGCGCTGTGCTATCAATTCCTTAGTTTTCGGCGTAAATTCGTCTCTCATGCACCAAAGCTATACCTATTGTTCCTTGTTTATAGTCTTCCAACCAGTGATCTTAATTCTTCAAGCCGTCTTAAGCTGTTTTCCGATAATTTTGATATCAAAATAACACGAACCATTTTTTTAAAAAAGAAAAATATTACATAATTACAATGGAATACCTATTAAAATCACTTCGGGTATTGTGGTAATACGGACCAAAAAGCAAACTTCATAAAACTTAGAAAATTTGTTCACGACTGCTCTTTGAAAGGTATTAATGAAACTGTAAGCCGCGAGGGTCAAGGGTCGAGTCTATCTGCGCCTTGTGACACGTATGTGATAAACGTTTCCATTGCCTCGTTAAGAGTTTGTACCATTTCTTCACGCGAACTCGGCCACTCTGAAGCCTTAAAATACTTGGTTAGCGAATGTTTGTCGCTCACGAATGACTGTTTTACAAGAGTACCCTCGACTTTTTTAATATTGCCTTTCCGTCTGAGATATCCGCGCCATTGACTGCTGGCATTTCTCTTATTAACCTCTAGCTTACAGTAGTAAGGAAGAAAGACCAGTTGAACATCTCTGGCAGGCAGTAATGGTTCCTTTCCACCGGGAGTGATGCGGGGTTCCACAATCCGACACAGCATAAGCAATAACGCATGTTTTTTTTGAAATGTTTCTTGCTGTTTCTCTAATGTGATTGCGAGTCCATCGATTTTTTCGAACCATTTTGTAGGTGTAATTTGAGTACGCCAATTAGTGAAATCAGCAGGCAAGTCTATTACTTCAGAGTGAAGAACCCCTTCAGAATGGGAAAAGGATCTTATGGTCTCCAATTCAACCCGCAGCCAATCGATAAATGATTGCCCCACGTCTTGCAACGATTGCATCTCCTGCTGACGTGCTTCCATATTTTGTGCTTTTATATTTTGAGATTCAAGTTGCTCCTGTTTCATTCGATTAAGGGCGTCCTTTGCAACGGCGTTTAATGGAGCTATTCTGGCACTAGATTCCCAGCTACCGATATGTTCAAGTTCTTTGATTACATCTTTCATCGATTTTAATCTTTGGTCAATATGACAGATCATCTTTGATAATAAGATTTTCAATAATCCATAGCGCTCACCCTTAGAAAAGATTCCGGAATATTTTTTTTCATAAATTCTTTCTCTTGGAATTACGATGCCACCGGAGATCATGTAATAGATGATTTTTCCTAATGAATAAATATCGGCAGCATATGTGACATCTAATTTTCCACCACCTTCCGATTCGGGTGCCATGAATTCCCAAGGGCCGACAACCTCATCATCCGGAGTGATACGTTCATAACCTCGGATAAGACAAATTCCAAAATCTGAAAGGAGACAATGGTTGTCCTCGTAACTGGTGAAAAGAATATTTTGGGGCTTCACATCGCGATGAATGACATTGTTATCGTGAGCATAGGCAAGCGCCGAAGAAATCTGCATGACAACTTTAAGCATGCTGTCGATGGAACCTTCATATATCTTTACACGCTTACTTAAATCCCCGCCCTTGGCTAAAGGCATTACAAGAAACATCTTTTCCGATAAATCATTAACCTGGTCAAAAGCTGAATAATCTATTATTTTAATAATATTTTCGTGACTGAGTCGCTTTACGGCCTCTACCTCTCGTTCAAATCTCTGCCGACGTTCAGGATTTTTTATTCTCTTAAGAGCTAAAAAGTCTGAGTACTCGCCTAATCGATCCGAAACACGAAATATATGACTCTGACCACCTTCACCGATAGTTCCCTCATTACACCATCGGCCGCCATAAATTTTTTTCACTTGACCTGCCTCCAGACGAGACTCGTTTCATTTATTTCTAATTGGAATGGAGTATAAAAGGCTAAGATAGAAAAATCAAGCTTTCAGGAAGTTCTGCTTACCCAGCCCTTCTATCATAACTAAAACTGTTCCCATAATGATCACAACCAGCTATCAATATCGCACCAGCATCATGGTATTGACATAGAATCGGCAAAATCAGCATCAATACCAGAATGATCTGTTATGGTTAAAAACCTAATCTTGATGTTCCGGGAATCTGTTCAGTATGAAATACGCAGACCTCTGCGTTTTTTAATCTCTCAGGGTTTAATTCCCCGAAGCTTGCCTCGTAGAGAGCGATATCTCATATAGCATATGTGAGCGAATATATACATAAGAGCCATAATGTATCGGTGATTTTGTACCATGCGGTATTTCCATCGAAGTATCGTCAAGTAGTGTTTACTGAAGAAGTTGATAAGGAATTGAGAGACATATGCCTTGAGATATCCAAGCGACATGAAATTTCGTTTATGGAAATTGGGGTAGATAATGATCATGTTCATTTTCTTATTCAATCAGTTCCGATAAATAGTCCTACAAAGATTGTTAAAACGATCAAGAGTATAACAGCGAGAGAAATCTTTCGTAGGTTATCGTCCGTTAAAAAAGTATTGTGGGGCGGTGAATTTTGGACGGAGGGATTTTTCATAAATACCGTTAGCCAATTCGGTAATGAGAAAACAATAATTGAGTATGTCAAGAAACAAGGTCGCGAAAAGGAATATAAGAAATTACATCAGCAACAACTGGTATTATTCGATTTTGATACCCCGTAGCTTGCTGCGGGGTAGTTCATTAAATCCAGGACCATCATAAAAAGATTCTGTTGATATCCCCGTCTTATTCTTCTGAAGAACTAAAGAAGCAGAAGCAGAAGTAGTAGAATCAATTAGCCACGGTCGGAAGCCAATATAGCTTGCAAGATGCTGTTTATACGGCATCTTTTGAATATGAATTTCACGAGTTATACCTAAAGTTATCCCTAAAAAATATTGTCTATCCCCTTTTTTATGAATGACCGATATAAAAAACCGGGTTCACTGTCATGGGTTCCAGGATTCCCGTTTTTCATTATGGTATCACTTTACATTGGCTGCAACAGCGTATAAACTCCTATTGCACGTTGTTAATCCGTGGAGGTTCACATGCGTTTCATGGTTCTTGCTCTTGTGGTCGTCCCCCTCGGTTTCCTGGCGGCCTCAGTCATGCCCGCACTCTAACCGAAGATTGTCTAACCTATACAAAAGATAAGGAAATTTTTATTGCATATTCTGCTTGACATTTCTGAGCATACGGCTATAGTACCACCAGCACATTCGCCAAGCCTCTGTTTCTTCGAAAGCAAGCTCAATTCTGGCGGATTTTTTCTTGACAACCGAAATCAGCGAATTTATATTGAGAGTGCGCATTTACCCCCCGTCGGACCAGCCGAAAGGCCTCTGGCGGGGTTTTGTTTTTTATGACATTTGTGACTGTGGGGAAATATCATGCCTGAAGAACCTGTAGTCAAACGAACATGTGTCTTCATTGACGGGCAGAATCTCTACTGGGCGGCACGACATGCCTTTGGTTATCATTATCCCAACTACGACCCCCTGCCCTTGGCCCGGTCTGTTACTCAATCCAGAGACTGGAACCTCGATACCATCCATTTCTACACAGGGCTTCCCGATATTCGCGATAACGATTTCTGGAATAAATTCTGGACAGCAAAGCTTGCCGTCATGGGTTCACGCGGCATTGTGACTTATTCACGACACCTGAAATACCGTAACCAGACAATCCGCATGCCCGATGGAACAGAGACAACTGTTCTCGTGGGTCAGGAAAAGGGGATTGATATACGCATAGCTCTTGATGCTGTCCGCATGGCTCGGCAGAACAAGCTGGACGTTGCTCTGATCTTTAGTCAGGATCAGGATCTTTCCGAGGTTGTTGATGAAGTCAGGCAGATTTCGATTCAGCAGAACCGCTGGATCAAGATCGCCTGCGCCTTTCCCGTCAGTCCCACCAGCATCAATAAGAGAGGAATCAACGGCGCGGAATGGATTCCCATAGATCGTAAGACGTATGACTCCTGCCTGGACAAAAACGATTATAGACCGAAATAAATTCATAACTTTTATTAACAGTTCACTTTTCCACGGAGAAAAAGATGGAAATTGAAAAACTTGATCTGAAATCGGTGGATATCGTTGAGGAAAAGCGGGAACAGCTCAAAGCCCTCTTTCCTGAGGCCTTTACGGAAGGGCAGAAGATTGACTTTGAACGGCTCAAGCTGGCTCTGGGAGAAATGGTAGATCCGGGAAAGGAACGCTACGGGATGAACTGGCCGGGGAAGGCCGACTGTTTCAAAATCATCCAGCAGCCGAGCATCGCCGCCCTGACCCCCGCCCGCGATGAATCCGTAGCTTTCGACACGACGGAAAATCTCTTCATCGAAGGCGACAACCTGGAGGTGCTGAAGCTCCTCCAGAAGTCCTACTTCGGCAAGGTCAAGATGATCTATATCGATCCCCCTTACAACACAGGCAATGATTTCATCTATCCCGACGATTATAGCGAAAGTTTGGACACCTACCTACGCTATACCGGGCAGATTGACAACGAAGGCCGGAAATACTCCACGAACACCGAAGCGGATGGCCGATTCCATTCCAAGTGGATGAATATGATGTATCCGCGATTGTTCTTGGCGAGGAATTTATTGCGGGAAGATGGGGTGATTTTTATCAGTATTGATGATCATGAAGTTTCTAACCTCAGAAAGTTGTGTGATGAGATTTTCGGAGAGGTTAACTTTATTGAACAAATAATTTGGAAGAAACGTTACGGGGGTGGCGCAAAAGAAAAGCATCTTGTGTCGGTTCACGAGTATATTCTCGTTTATGCAAAGCAGATTGAATCAATAGGTGAGCTTTTTGTGCCTTATTCACAAGTTGCGATAGAGCGCTATTACACGCAAAAAGATGAGCGTATCGAAGAGCGTGGCCCATATAGAACACACCCGCTCGAGGCAACGAAGAGTATGGGCGAGAGAAGAAATTTGGTTTTCCCTATAACAGCACCAGATGGCACAGAGGTCATGCCAAAACGCCAATGGCTGTGGTCGAAAGATCGAGTGACACAGGCGTTATCAAAAGGAGACCTGGCTTTTCTACGCGATAAAGATGGCAATTGGTCAGTCCATACAAAACAATACCTTAAAGACGAGAACGGAGATATCCGGAAAAGTAAGGCGTTTTCAATCATTGATAATGTATTCACACAACATGGTACAAATGAAATCATAGACTTATTTGGTGATGCACAGATTTTTCCATTCCCTAAGCCAACAGGCCTTCTAAAGCCTTTACTCGACTTGGTTGCAGACAAGGACTCTATTATTCTTGATTTCTTTGCGGGGACTGCATCCTCCACACATGCCGTCCTCGAACTAAACAAAGATGGCGGCAACCGTAAATTCATCATGGTGCAATTACCGGAACCCACGGATGAAAATTCCGAAGCCCATAAAGCTGGTTATAAGACCATCGCCGACATCGGCAAGGAACGCATTCGACGGGTAATCAAGAGAATCAAAGACGAACAGGAAAAGAAAAAGGACATGTTCTCCGGCGACAAGCCGCAACCGGATCTGGGTTTCAAGGTCTTCAAGCTCCAGCCTTCCAATTTCAAGCTCTGGGACGGCGACGTGGCGAAGGATGAAGAAGCCATTAAAAAACAGATTGAACTCTTCGTCGAGCACATCAATCCGCAAAGCTCCCAGGAAGACATCCTCTATGAAATCCTTCTAAAATCGGGTTTCCCCTTAACAACGAAAATCGAAAAGACTGTTTTGGCAGAAAGGGATGTTTTCAGTATTGCTGATGGTTCTATGCTCATCTGTCTGGAAAAGGATTTGACGCCAGAGGTCATCAAAGAGATGGCCGAAATGAAACCGGTCCGCGTCGTCTGCCTGGACGAAGGATTCAAAGGCAACGACCAGCTCAAGACCAATGCCGTTCAGATCATGAAAACCCGGAACATTACATTCAGAACGGTATAGCTATGAAGCTTAAATTCGACGCCTCGCAGCAATTCCAGATAGACGCCGTCAATGCCGTGATAGACATATTCGACGGCCAGCCCCTGCACCAAGGAGATTTTGAAATCCGCCTTGAAACATCTTATGAGGGCGTGTTGAGCGGACAGATCCAGACGGAGCTGGGAATGGGGAATCGGCTCCTGATCAACGATGAAACGCTCCTCGCGAATGTCAATACCATTCAGGATCGCCACGGTATTGACCGAATACCTATTTTACAGGACTTTCACTTCAGCGTGGAAATGGAAACGGGAACGGGTAAGACGTATGTCTATATCAGGACGATCTTTGAACTCAGCCGGAAATACGGCTTTAAGAAATTTGTCATCGTCGTCCCCAGCGTGGCGATCCGCGAGGGCGTCCTGAAGAACCTGGAGATCACACAAGACCACTTCAAAGCCCTTTTTAACAATATCGAATATGAATATTTTGTTTACGATTCCCAGAAGATTAACCGCCTGCGCCAATTTGCGGTGAGCAACTCCATTCAAATCATGGTCATCAATATCGACGCCTTCCGTAAGAATTTCACGGGCACCGGCGATGAGCAGAAGAGCAACGTCATCTTTAAGGAGAACGACAAGCTTTCGGGCCGGCAGCCCATCGAGTTCATCACGGCCACGAATCCCATTGTGATCATCGACGAACCTCAAAGCGTAGACAACACACCCAAGGCACAGGAGGCGATTAGGTCCCTTAATCCTCTCTGCACGCTTCGCTATTCGGCGACACACCGGAACCTCTACAACCATGTTTACAAGCTGGACCCTATCAAGGCCTACGAGATGCGCCTGGTGAAACAGATTGTCGTGGCGGAGGCGAAGGGCGCCAACACCTTCAACGCCGCGTATGTGAAACTGGTTGAAGTGGACAATACCAAAGGGATCATTGCAAAAGTGGCCATCCATGAGAACAAACCGGGCGGCGGTGTGCGGGAAAAGACCGTCAAGGTGAAACAAGGAGCCGATCTTTTCGTCCTCTCCAACGAGCGGGAGGCCTATCGGGACGGCTACGTTGTCTCGGAGATCAGCGCCGAACCGGGCAACGAATTCGTCGGGTTCAGCAACGGGCGCGTTCTGCGACGCGGCGAAGAACAGGGCAGCATCCGGGAAGACCTGATGAAGGTCCAGATCAAGAACACCATTCGCAAACATCTGGAGAAGGAGTGTCAGGTCAAAGACAAGGGGATTAAAGTCCTATCCTTGTTTTTTATAGACCGGGTGGCTAACTACCGGGCGTATGATGAGGGGGGCAAACCTGCCAAGGGGAAATTTGCCCAATGGCTTGAGGATTACTATAACGAACTGATTACCCAGCCTCGTTTCCAAGGACTTCTCTCCTATCCGGTTGAGAAACTTCATGACGGCTATTTTTCACAGGATAAAAAGGGCGTCCTGAAAGATACGCGGGGGAACTCCGAGGCGGATGAGGACACCTACACCAAGATCATGCGCAACAAGGAGCAACTCCTATCTCTTGACGAACCGCTCCGCTTCATCTTCAGCCATTCCGCCCTGCGGGAAGGATGGGACAATCCCAATGTCTTCCAGATTTGTACCCTCAACGAAACGGCTTCCGTCTTGAAGAAGAGGCAGGAAATAGGCCGGGGGCTGCGGCTCCCCGTCAATCAAGACGGCGAGAGGGTCTTCGACGAAAACATCAACAAACTGACCGTTGTGGCTAATGAAAGCTATGAGGACTTTGCCCGGTCGCTCCAGACGGAATACGAGGAGGATTGCGGCGTTACCTTCGGGAAAATCCCGATAAGTGGGTTTTCCGGGATCGTGCGGATTTTGGATGGCGAGGAAGCTGCCCTTGGAAGGGATGCCTCCGAGAAGATCTGGAATACCGTTCATGAAAAGGGCTATATCGATAAAGATGGAAAGATACTGCCCACCTTCAACCCGAAAGCGCCGGGGTTTGTCTTTGCCGTGCCTGACGAATTCAAGGACGTACAGAACCAGATCATGGATGTCATGGCGTTTTATCAGATCGACAGACACATCAAGAAGGACGAAGACGAGCGACCCTTGAGAATCAACAAGCAGGTCTTTCTGGATAAGGATTTCGAGAGCCTCTGGAACCGGATCAAGACGAAGACGACCTATTCTGTGGAATATTCTACGGAGATGCTCGTAAACCGTTCCGTTGAAGCCATACGGAAGATGGAAAAAGCTGAGCCCGTCCGCATTTCCTACCGGGAAGCGCTCCTCGATGCGGCCTACAAAGGAATCGGTACAACGGAGATCCGAAGTTCAATAACAGATATTTCATTTACTGGCGTACTTCCCGACCTTATCGCCTACATTCAGAAGGAAACAGAGCTGACACGTTCCACCATCGCCAGAATACTGATCGAATCAGGTCGGCTCGCCGAATTCGCCATCAATCCACAGCGATTCATGGACGCTGTGGTCGGAATTCTCAAACGTGAACTTCATCGGCTGATGATCGATGGTATCAAGTATGAAAAGATCGCTGACCAGGAATGGAGTATGAGGCTCTTCGAGGACAAGGAAATCATCAGCTACCTGACGAACAGACTGGAGGTAACGAAGTCCGTCTATGACGCTATAATTTACGATTCCGAAATCGAGAGGAAGTTTGCCGAAGAACTCGACCAGAGGGAGGATATAAAGCTCTTTGTCAAGTTGCCGGGATGGTTTAGGGTCGAGACGCCCATAGGAGAATACAATCCCGACTGGGCTATCCTGAAGCATGACGACACGGTGTTATATTTGGTCCGCGAAACAAAGGGCACCAAGGACTTTGAAAAACTTCGCAATTCAGAAGCAGAAAAAATCCGCTGTGGCCGTAAGCATTTTGAGGAACTCGGCGTTGACTTTGATGTAGCTGTAACGGCAAGGGAGGTATGAGAAAGATCTTGGAATTGATGTAAATAACGTTTCATTTTTCCATTGGTCACTCCGTGTATTACCAATCAAAAGCTGCTATGCAAACGCTTTCATATAAATTCTCGACTTAATAAAGTTATCAATAAATTTGAAACATGATTCACGTCATTGATAAGGTAGGTGGACTATGCTAAACGAATATGCAAATCGCTTCATTATATTTAAGAAAATATTTTTAAGATTATGCATATTATCTTAAAAATAATCGGTATTCGTGAAAGAATTCTTGCAAAACTTGTTAACACCATTGAGTGATAATACCGTGACGAAGAGTGATGATTAGGGGTAAAAAGCTAAAACAAAAAAAGCAGAGCCATGATGACTCTGCCTGTAGGGAATTAGCCGTTTTCATTATATATGGAGACACCATGCTGGTTCTATAGTTTAAGATAACCTGTATGGTGTCACCAAATTCAAGCGCTCGTGTAAGCTCTTTCTATGTTGGGGGAGTAACATCGATCACAACTGCCTCCAAACAATGGCGTTTATCAGTTGGAATCAATGAACGGAGAATTTTCTCAAGGTCCTCTGGGGATTGTGGTGGGTTTATCCCAGACGGAGGCGTAACGATGCTTCCGACTCTTTTGTCACCGAACCAAAATACAACATATATACCATAACCGGAGGCTTCTGGATCATGTGTATATAGCCGTTCCATCTGAGTTTGACAAGCTTCCCAAATGTCTTCATGTGTATCACGTTTAAGTTCAAGGGGCAGCTTTTGTCCCGGAGGTGGCAAGATAACAATATCGGCGCGTTTATCTGCCGCCATGTGCCCCTCGGGTTCAATACGTAAACCAAGAGGAATAAGCCGAGTCTTCAGCAGTTCAATTAGACGATCGCGACAAATATCTTCAATCTCTGGGCGATCAATCTTTCCATATTGGTCACAACGCCAAAATGCCTTGTATGTATCAGTATTTGATTGTCTTATTTCGATCCTCAATGTTTCGAGATGATCCAATGTTAACGCGTGGAGATCGGCAATATTTGCAGGTCTGCCACCGCGTAGTGCCTCAATTACTTCATGCCAAGAGGGTTGTCTGTATTCTTTTTCTCTTCGAATGGCCACTTGGCTTGCCAAGGCATGTTTTAAGTGATCATGGTATGAAGCGAGCATATTATTGTCTATTAGGCGTTTCAATGCTTGAGATGCAATCATATCGGGAAACGCCGAAAGCCTATCGATAAGGTTTTGAACAAATTGGGTGGCATCCCATGGGTTATGGCTACCGGTCGCTACGCCCTCTGGCCTATGGGCACTTGGAAATCTTTCCCCAACAATCCTTATTAGGACCTCAAGCTGTTCTATGGACAGGTCCATTTGATTGTTCAAACCATGAATAAAATCCATGACAATCCAAATGACCCACTCTCGTGATTTTGCATAGTTCATGATAGAGCATTTAAAGAATTGGCAATCTAGCAGAAATCCTACTGATAGCCATACTGCTCTTTGTTCTTTTTTTGATCTACCGTGAGCACTTGTTAGAGTTTTTGCTATACGGATCAGGTCGCCATGAGTCTTATGGTCGGAAATGGCGGTGAGAATCAAATTAAGTAATAGGTGGTGATTGGTCAAAGGAAACTGATTTAGAAGCCCTAAGGCAAATTCCCCACGCCATGGTTCTGTTTGTTTTAGGTGGCGCAGGTTGGTGCTGATATTCATAAGGTCCATTTTAGCCGCACATCCGACAATGGCGATATCCTCAAAAACGCTTTCTACAATGTCACTGCGTTCATCCAATAATCGTTCTTTCCATGGCCTTTCTTTTTTCTCCGGAAGTAACATTGCTAATGCCAGAGCAGTCTTAAGAAGCTCACTGGAAAATTCGTCAAGATTTTCTTTCCGTTGCCAAGCTTCATCCATACCGGCCAAGACTGCAAGCCACCAATGATAGCTGCGATTCTTGGCAGCGAGCAAGGCTATTTCGGTGGGTGATGGCAGGTCGGATCTCCTGATTAGTTCTGAGAATCCTTCAAGTGCGATAATTGAAAGTTCGGTGCCAACTTCGGCTTTCAATCTCTCATGAGGATGTAACTTATGATCTTTGTCAGTTAAATATCCGTAATAAATCAGTGCAAGAAACTGGAGGGCAGAAAGATTTTGACCTGACCGGATACCTCCTTTATCCAGTGACAATTGTTCCATGTTCTGCCTTCTTTTGATCTCACGGCGCTCTTCATATTCCTTATTTCTGTTACTTTCCGTTAGCCTCCAATCTGGAATTACACAGATGCATAGTTCATCGCGATATTTCCTCAATTGATCGTGAGCATCAGCCAGCTTCAAAAACTCTTCGACAAGTTCTATTGATATAGGACTGGATTCAAAAATGAACTGACCGCAAATCTGATAAAGGAGACAATCTTTATCATTTAGAGTAACTTTTCCCGTTAACAGCCGCAGCGATAAGATTGCTAATGCATCAATAGGCAGCGAATACATGACAATCTGACGAAAATCATATAGAAAATCCCAAACTGTTTTCTCAGGATCAAACTCATCAAGGGCTATCTTAAACATTTCGAGCACAAGTGCTGGATTCTGCAAAAGCCACTCACGAATGTCGTCACCACGGCCAGGATAACCGCTGCCTCGAATACATTTGTACCCTTTAAGCCATTGCCAAAGTTGGATTACTTGATAATTCGTGTCTGATTTCAGGAGGCGCAACAACAAAGACGAAAATACACTGCAGACTTCGTGCTTATTCCTGCTTGCCTCATCGGCATGCTTTTCAGATAGCCGTTTAGAAAGCTTATCCAAAACATCTGGTAAAGAATTATCAGGCAGTTTATATGATAAAATGCTGATTTCGCCAAATCCATCCCGTTTGGGTCCAGTCAAATAGTCATCAATCAACGCGACGACATCATCTGGATTAAAATGAGGTGTGTAAAGCTTTGCAAGAATGTCTGCCTTAAGTCGCAAAGATGTCGTATCATCTAAGCGGCCGGACTTGAAAACATCAGTAACAAGATAAGCGCCTTCTGGTGTCATCCGTAACAAGGCACGTAGAGCATCTGATCGTTCATGATATGTTGCTTTGGGATTTACTAAAATATTTATAAGGCTAGTATTGGTTTCTGGGAGCGGTGGCCCGTTTCTAATTGCATCCAGAACCACGCTCCTAAGATGAGAGGAAGACTTAGAGTCACATAAGATTCGCTGGAAAGACCTGACCATATCCGGTCCAGAGAGGGCACCAAGTGGCCCGTCGGACCAGTCGGCAGCACGAAACCAGGGATCTCTTTGAGATAGCAATTCCAATGCGTTCAATAGCGCATGCCGATCCGTGGGCGACAATGATCGGGCATCACCATACATTAATACACCGTAGGGATCATTCTTTATGAGAATCGCGGCATGTTCTGGAAGCAGCACCGCTAACCATGCATGAAGTCCTCGCAGTTCAGAGGCCGGATGCCCTTCAATGCCGATCAAACTTAAAACGCGACGAATCGGGAGGCCGGTACGCACCTGAGCGGCCAACCATGAAGCAGCAAGGAACTCGGCAATCATACGATGAATATACGAGACTGCCTCGTGCCCAACATCGACGAAAGAAAAGGCCCGTCTCATCAGGCAAGACTGCACCATTTTAAGATCATTGAAAGGAACGTTCCGGTAAGTAGGGAAATCATCGGACAAATTATTTTCGATCAAGCTAATACCTGCAACATCGGAAATCAGGATTGAAGCGCAAACTGCTCCCGCGGGGGCCGTAAGCTCTTCGTGAGTATACTGCCCAAGCCCAGGTCCCATTCGCTCTCGATTGTGCTCTGTCAAAAGTATTTGTGTGGATTTTTCAAATAGCTCTCGTTTTGTATCCGGCCAGCTGCCATGTCGCACAACAACATCTGAAAGCATAATGAGCGTCTGAGGATTGCCCAGAAGTTTTTCGATACCTCGTTTCTCTGCCTCTAGGACGAACCCCCTGACGTCCTCAATCCCTTTTTTGCTTAGGATTGTCGCCATCTCATCTTCAGTTAATGGTGCAAGACTCAAAACAGCATAGGGTTTATCGCAAAAGTAACTCTTCTCAAATAGCGAAAGATCCGTTTCACCAAGCCAATCAGCAACACGACAAGATAGGCGTAGTCGCGGGCGTCCCAGAGAATTTAATAGCTTGATTACTTCAAGGATTGCATTTTTGTCATCGACCCGTGACCGAAACTCATCAAGTCCATCGAGATAAATTATCTGCCCCTCGCATTCCCCCCCATTGGTCGCAAGGAACTGTCGAACAGATAGAAATTTAGCCTTTTCTGCTTCCGAGGCCGCCTCAAAGGTGTATGTCTTCCCAGAGCCCGGATCTCCTAAGAGAATAATATTAGAAACTTCAAGATATTGTGCAAACGGTTGAGGAGGTACATCAACAGACTGTTCATTCTGAGGCTTGATCTTACAAACTGTACGGTGAATAGCCTGATTCATATTGAAAATTCCGAGGCCGCTTATTCTCTTTATCGGACGGACTCTTACTTCAATTTGCGAGAAGCATAAGGGGAGGTTTATTATGTGTCAACGCAAAAAATGATCATTATCAGGTTGAAATCTCACATATTTTCTAAGATTCGTCAATTGAAGAGTTCAGGAAGCCTATTCAGAAGAATATTGAACTATACACCGTCAAAAGTCATATTTTTGAGAGTATTACCATAAGGGAAACGATTTGCAATCAACAGTATTTTTAAGAAAATATATTTACGAGTTTACGCATTATCTTAAAAGTGCTTTTTTTAACATTTAAATAATGGCTTCTTCCTGAAAGCGTTAGGCAGAATAATTTCATCGCTGTAGTAGATTTCAAATGCAAATCGTGATAGTAAAGCAGCAGATATGAAAGGCAGTTGCAGAAATTTAACTCTATATCCATAATCTACCCTATAATTCACTTGCCGGAATGCTCTTGACGATGCATAACCAGCCAACTATCGACCTATTCGATTCATTTGCCGAAGATCTATTGTGTGAGCACAACGCTAGGCTCTTGGTAATCGTTGGAGCATCGAAGGTCGATGACCTATTATACGAGATTCTGAGACTTTACCTTTTGCCAAAACGCGCGAAGTCTAAGGAACAAGACGAACTGCTTGATGGTGACAGACCTTTATCCACGCTGAGTGCTCGCATAAAAATGTGTTGCCGATTAGGCCTGATTGATGAGACACTTTATCTTACCCTCGAACAACTCAGAATGCTTCGTAATTCAAGCGCACACTCGATTGCATTTGACATTGCAAAATCGCCGATGCGCGAACATATTGCGGAAATTCGAAAGCGCATTGGAGGCCGCCAATCATTTCGATTAACAAAAGAACGGTATTTTATTAATGCTTCATTGAGTATGATTGAAGAGCTGCAATGCTTATTACTGACGATGTGTGTTCTGCTGGAGGCGATTCGAGAGAAAATAAAGAGAACAAAAGGAAACAAAAGTGCGCTACGTATTGCGACTAAGTGAAGAGGACAAATAACATGAAAAAGAAGGAAATTGAAACGTTGAGATGCCCGGCCGTTAGGTCCAAGATATTAGGTGTAAATGTATTCCGTGGGTTCGCCAATCTATGTGAATTGGCCGATCTTTCAAAAGCAGATATTCACGACCAGAAGAAAAACCCGAAAGGCACGCAACGGGATTTGAGTCCAGCTCATGCACGCGGTGCTTATGAATATATCAAAAACAAAGATTTTGGCTTCTGGCCAGAGGTATTTCTTTGTGCCCGGAAGAAAGATATTGTAACATTTTATCCTGTGTCGCAGGCATTACCTGATCTTGGAATACTGACAATCGACCTCGAAGCTGCAAAAGATAGTTCGGCCATAGCTATATCGCGTGTTGATGGAAACCACCGGCTGCATTACGGTGATGGCGCACTACCCGGATATTCGCGCATAGAAAAAGTGGTTTCGTTTTGCCTTGCGTACGATCTCAGCCGAGAAGAGGAAATCCAATTGTTTAAGGACATTAACAAGAACCAAAAGGCTATGAATACAAGTCACCTTGATGGCATTGAAGTGAGATTGACACCAAAGGAAGAGTTGAAGCGGCGAACCCCGGAACTGTATATTGCCCAACTTCTATCCCGTGATACTAAAAGTCCATTTTATGGTCGCATTTATGAGGGGGGTAAGAAACCAGTCGGTGTAGATATTCCACTTCGTGGATTGAGAACTGGCATCGAGTACATGTTTAGCAGATCAACACAACTGCCGCGCCTGGCAGATGCTGATGCTCAATACCGGGTCATCAGAAACTACTTCGATGCTGTCAAAGAATGGCAACCCAAAGCATGGTCGTCACCTAAAGAGTATATCATACTGCGTGGGTCAGGATTGTGGGCGATATGTTTTATCGGTGCGCAAGTCATTGACCGTGCACTGCTGCAGGATAAATTCAGGGCTAAAGACATGCTTGCAATCATGCGATCCGGCAAGGACTGGGATTGGAGCAAGCAGGGTGATTTTATAGGTCTTGGCGGTCGTGCCGGCGCGTTGGAAATCAGCAACCAGGTGAGCAAAAGGTTGCAGGATGAGACTCGCATGTCTACAAAACAACTTCTTGATAAGATCATGGCCGAATAATCTCATTGCCGTAGTAGATTCCAGATGCAAATCATGCTAATCAAAGCACATATATAAAGTCAGAGACCAAATTTCATAAACCCTTTAACATTGCGTGAGGGCCGTATGGATGGTCACCGAGACCCAGTATCTCAAGAGATTGCGGGGTTTTGTGTTTTTGGAGAATTAATGGAACGGTTTTCTTGTTTCATAAAAAGAGACCACGTTAAATAGGAGTTGCCCAATGACAGTCGCTTTCAAATCAGCACTGATGAATTATTTGGAAAAACAGAGTTCTCTCTACTTTGGCAAAATTCAGGAGCTTCGCGATGTGATTGAACAATGGCTTAGCTATATTCCACAAACGTTTCCGCATTATACTCGTCATACGATTCAGCATAGCGATGAAATAGTTTTGCAACTGTCAAACTTGCTTTTTAAAGATGATAGCCCTGATAAACCTGTTGTAGCACTCTCACCATCGGAAACTTACATTTTGATAGCGAGCGCGTATCTGCATGATGCTGGTATGGTAGTATCGGATCAAGAAAAAGCAACGATCCTATTGTCAGATGAATGGAAAAGTTGGACTTCGGGTCATGGTGGTGGCGCAAGGAGATGGAATGAGATTCAAGAATTTCGCCAAAAGCCAGTAAACAACGTTGACCTACACAACTTTGTATCAGATATCCAGACTCGGTTCCTGATTGCTGAGTTCTTACGGCGTACACACCATCAACGATCAGCATCTATTATTACTCAACACGAATCTACTTTAGGTTGTTTCGCTTTTGATGATCCAATGATGCGACGTACCATTGCAGATGTTTGTCTTGCACATGGTCTGAGGCAGCATGAGCTCGATGACAACGAGCGATTCCCGGAGCGCCGTGATATCAGAGGAGACAAGGTTAATGTGAGGTTTATGGCAATTATGCTTAGAATAGGCGATTTGCTTGACCTCTCTTATGATCGTGCCTGCCCATTGCTGTTGAATGCTGCTTGTCCTTTACCACCAGAGAGTCTCGCCTACTGGTCACAATATCAGCGATTCGCTCACCGTATGACAGCGCCCGATCGCATCGAAATCATCGCCGAATGCGAAACTCAAGAGGAGCATAGGTTCATTCTGGATTGGTGCCAGTGGTTGGTTAATGAACTTCGAGAGGCTCGAAATCGCATGGCGCGTGCTACTCGCCATAATGATTGGATTCCTCCAATAGCAGAGATTGATTCCGGCATTTCATCTATAGTTATTCGCAGAAGTAAAAGCGCACGTTATATTCCCTCAAAGTGGGTTTTTGAATTGGATAATGATGCAGTGTTTGACCTGTTGATTAACAAACCATATGCAGACCCTTTTGCATTTATTCGAGAATTGATTCAGAACGCCTTAGATGCAACTCGCTGTCAAATGTATGCCGATATCAGTACGGATGGCAGAGAACCACCTGAGTACCCGACCCAGGTGGATAAACAATATTTGGCTAGATACCCTGTAAAAATCAGCCTCGAAACTAGACAAGTGATGAACCATCTGTCAGGAGAGACTGAATCGAGGCAAGTATTAATAGTTAATGACTGCGGAATCGGAATGGATCGAGAAATCATTGAGCGATATTTTCTTCAAGTGGGTCGCTCATATTACACAACAGAGGAATTCCAGAGAGCTTTTCGTTTTATACCTACGAGCCGTTTTGGGGTCGGCTTTCTGTCAGTTTTTGCTGCAAGTGACCGCGTAGTGGTGGAAACGTTCAAGCCTAAGTCGCAGCATAATGATGGTCCTATCCGACTCACTCTTACGGGACCACGCAATTATCTGCTTACTGATTGCGGTGACCGTCGGACGAGTGGAACATGTATCGAGGTTTTGCTGCGCGAGCCATTGGATACCGGGAAACTAACGAATGTCGTTTCTAGGTGGTGCCGGAGGGTAGAATTCCCCATTCTTGTCGATGATCTCGGTGTTCAGACAACAATCGAAGCGGAATGTCCCGACCAATTCACCTATGAGGCGCCTGATGTAACTGAAGAAAATGCCAAATTTGTTGTTCGGTTCTTTCCTCTTAATCGGTCAGGTATCGAAGGTGAGTTGTACGTTCTTGCCCATATTAACAGTATGGGCGAATCTTGGGCAGAAAGAGGGTGGGCTACTATTCGATATCCCACTATGCACCCAGCAGCTTCCGCGCCGAAGATTCCAAATCCTTTAGTATGCTTCCACGGTATTGCTTTGAGTCGTGAGCATGAAGGATTCTTTCGGGGATCGATGATTAGTCGTATAGATTATAGACGCCAGATAGATAAGCCGACCCTCTCCAGGGAAACGATTTTTACGCATCATCCCGCTTCGAATCTACAAATCAATAGAGAAATTCAATCTAGGTGGGAGGAAATATTGAACGAGCATTTGGTGGATACACAATGGGCTCGTTCAAATGATGGTTGGAAATATAAACAAAGGCTTGTTGGAGAGTTCCCGATTCTCTCCTTTTGGGCCTCAGTTGACGGACTAATTCCGATTTATATGGAAGGCGAGCAAAGGTTTGTATCGCTAACATGCGTCCAAGATATGCAAATACTGGGAACTACAATCTCACTACAGAGTTTGCTCCCTGATTATTATATAAGTCACGAGAAAATTGATGAAACAGTGCCAGCATGGGACGGAAGCGTGGCGTTCATTACTGGACGTAACCTGCAATATTTATCTGATGAACACAGAAGAGAAATTTTTGTAAACCGCAAAATAAGTAATGTTCGTTGGTTAAGTAACGATCATCTTGCTATTGACTGGATTGCCAGCGACGATAGTGAATTATTTACTAGTGATAGGGATAAACCTATTATGTTGGCGGAGATACCTGAATCAGATATCATAGGATTTACTATTCATAAAACAACCGGAAGTATTTATGGAGCGGCTTTAATTAACAAGAATAATGAATTTATTCGATGGTTGATTGCTATAAAGAATGCATGTTCCAGTGGTAAAAGTGGATTGCTGCATGAACAATTTACGAGATTAATGTCTTTGTTGGATGTTCCGCTTCATCATAAAGGCTATGAATTGGATAAATTTAAGGCTTATTTTGAAGGCTGGAAATTGCTTCAAGGGCTTACGCCTGACCTCTATCCGCCAGTGATGGAAATAACTGCGGATATGTTTCAACCACCAAGAGTTGGCGCTATTCTTTCTGCTCATGCAGATGAACTTAAAAAACGGCTTGAAAGAGTCAGGATAAAGCAGGGCGAGTAAAAAAACACTGGAACCAGACCAAACGGCAGCGTCCCATGGCTCTGCCGTTTTTTGATTGAGCAGTTCGAGTCCTAATCATCGTGACAAACGGCTGCGGAATTAGGACACGGATTTGCACAGATTGAACTGAGAAAGAAAAAGTAGGGGTCGTGGTGAGATGAGCGGTCCCCGAACCATCCATCATGCTACTTCTTGGTCCTGGTTTGGTTTGGGCTGGCAGGATTCAGTAGAAAGATTAAAGAGTAAACTTGTTATCTAACTCTCAGCAGAAAGGCAGGCCAATTGGCCCTGCCTTTTTATACATATTTCTACCAGTAATCCTTAGTATTTTATTCAATTATGGTTATTTGTTTGTAGGTGCATTAATGTGAAGTGCCATCTTCCGGTTAGGCTCCCTACCTGGTTGTCAGCATACCTTGAATTGATTTTTAGAGAACAAAAATTTTATTTCTAATATGCCCTTTCAAGATTTGACCGCCCAGTCTTTCTTCGCCCTCAGCCATAAAGCCTTATTAAAAAGCCATTCGGCTTTTGATTTCTTCGGCGGTCAGGCCCTCTTAAGCGGATTTCACAGGGGCACTCTTCATCATGCCCCGGCCCCAGGCCATAATCAGGGTCACCATCCCGTCAATTTTCTCGGTGGCGTGCTCTTTGTCGGGCGCCACATTGCCATTGGGGTCGGATCTCATCACGAGGTTATCGGCATTCCACCTGAGAACGGGGTGGCCGCCGTGCCGGATCTTCTCCGTCATCACATGCACAAGCAGATCCTTGGCTGGTTCGTTCATGGATTTCGCTCCCTGTCGAACCTCCACCATCTGAAATTTGTTCTCGTAATTCGTGGGATTCAGCTCGTCCATGATCCGCGTGGCTATCGCCTGGGCGTTCCAGGAATCGAATCCGATCTGGCAGAGTTGATACTCCTTGGCTGCATCCAGAATATCCTTTTCGATCCACCCATAATCAATGACGTTCCACGGAGTCGCCGTGAGGAATCCCTGCTTCTGCCAGATGTCATAGCGGACCCTATCGGTCCGTGAACGCTGCAGAATGCCCTCTTCGGGACAGTAGAATCGGCAGAGGATGTCAAATACCCCGTCCTTATCGTCCGGCGGGAAAACAAGGATGAAGGCGGCAAGGTCGATCTTTGAGGAAAGGTCAAGGCCGCCGTAGCAAACTCGGCCTTTCAGTGCGTTGAGGTCCTGCTTGCCGTTGCACTTGTCCCAGTCATGCATCGGCATCCACCGGGAAAGTTGCTTGACGGGAATGTTCAGGCGGAATCGGAGGAAATTCTGGTATTCGACGGGGTCGTTTTTAACCTCATTGAATTGCTCCCGGATCTTTTCCAATGTGAAGATATGCCCCAGTGACGGATTAACGCGCCTCCAGAGTTCCTCGTCTTCGGGTTCGTCTTCCCCGACTTGGCTTTCACTTAAAAAAGCGTTCCTTCTCGCTCACTACCGGCTTTCTTTCTGGAACCGTAACCCGGCTCCGGCTGCTCGGGCTCATGCCCATTTCTATCAGTGCCTTTATCATTCTTGCGTTCGACGCATCGATGAGCTTGTAAACCGGATTGATTACCGGAACTCCTTTACTGCCCGGACCAACCATGCCCATTTTCTGCACTGCCAGTGTCGCCGCTATCCATTCCGACCAAGCTTGGCAATAGGAGGCAAAAATAGCCTTGTCGAGATTTGTAAGTATCCCCAAGGGTTCCAACTCTTTCACCATGCGCCGCCATTCCGCACGAGCCTCCTTGTCGAGGTGGCGTGGACATTTTGGGATCACTGCGGGTGGCTTTGGCTCCCCGGATCGGTAGCTTTTCGCTCGGTGTGTTTTTCCCACCCCGCCCTCGAGCAGATGGATTGTCGAAGGGGTTCGTTTACGCCCTCTCACGGTGTTTTCTCCAGTTTGGCCTTTTCCCCTGTGTATTGTTCCCAACGTTTAATAATGACGTCACAATAGATGGGGTCTAATTCCATCATGCAGCACTGACGCTTCAATTGTTCACATCCTATCAGGGTCGATCCGGAACCACCGAAGAGGTCGAGAACAATATCCCCCCTTTTAGATGAATTACCGATGCCATAAGCGCAGACTGCTATAGGTTTCATTGTCGGATGAAGCTTGGAATTCAAAGGACGGTCAAATGACCACACCTCCGTCTGCTTCCGATCCCCCTGAAATGTGCTCTTATCAAGCCATCCGTAAAAGCAGGGTTCGTACATTCTTTGATACTTGGCAGGCGAAAGGACAAGTTGCTGTTTTTTCCAAACAATTGTGGCTGACCAGTGAAACCCCATTTCTATCAGAAGAAGCCTTTGTCTCATGCCATCGGGACCAGATGCTCCCCATATATACAAATCTCCACCTGAGTAGTAGTCTTTGATATTTCCAATTACGGCTTTATTGAAGGCAATCCACTCATCGTTACTCAAATGATCATTCAAAATCTTCCGGCTTTTATGTCCCGGAATCTTATTCGCCCCGTAATTGACGTTATATGGAGGATCGGTAAAGACCATATTCGCCCGCTGTGGCCCCATAAGCCGCCCAACGTCCTCTTTTTTCGTCGAGTCCCCGCACATGACCCAATGTCTGCCCAAAAGCCAAACGTCGCCCACTTTGGTAACGGGTTCGATTATTTTCTCGGCTTCAGCCTCAGCGTCAAAGTCGTCCTCAATAACCTCGCCCGATCCGGTCAGCCACCCGTCCGGCAAATCGACGCCCCATTCAACCAAGGGCAGGGCTACCCAGGCGTTTGCCAATGCGTCCATGTCCCATTCTCCAAAACCTGAGTTATCCTTGATCACAAATTCTCGCTTCTGTTCCGCCGTGAGCCCCGTCACAATCTTCGCCGTGCATTCCCTTGCACCGATCTTCCTTAGGGCAAGCAGGCGCATGTTTCCACCCAGAACAGTCATGGTCTCATCGACAACGATCTCCCTGAGCTTCATCATGTCCGGGAAGTCTTGGAGGCTTTTTATAAGGCGGTCCATGTCCGTGTTGGAAATACGCCGGGGATTGTCCGGGTTCAGGGAAATGGATGTTAGCTTTACCGTCTTAATCTCAGTTTCCATAATTACCTCAAATTCTCCAATTTTGCGGGTTTGCGAGCGAAGGGCCACGTACGGTCGTGGGCGGCTCTGCTTGGAAGATCCATTGGGGCCTACCCTATCCAATCCACTGATGCCGTTCATCCACCGGTTAAAATCAAACCTTCATAATTTATACGCCGCATATCGCCTCCTGCACTATAGATCTCCAGACATACATACCGGAAGAAATTGGAAAACGTCGGGACACAGTAAAATATCTGAGGAGGGGTTGCTTAATAAACATTTTTCGATTGCAAAAAATAGATATGATATAGATTGTATAGTTGACTATTTAGATTCTATTGGGTATCGGAATAACCTATGTGGGCTAATACTTGTTGGGGATTCACTACTATTGCCATCGCTTTGGGTTTGGCAAGGCTGGCTATGATCTGGACGGTTGGTCACGAAGAATGGGGACCGAGACTGCTATATGCCGCAGTGTTTATGGGAATTTTGTCAATGATCTGTTTTCTTTGGCCTTTATTTAAACGTCGCGGACTAATCTCATCAATACAACCCGACATGCCAATTTCAGATGTTACAAATTACATGGTAAACGATTCTTCTGTGGTATTGAAAAAACCAAAGGCGGCAGAGATTGAACAATTTGGTCCCGCAAAAGATCATTTGGTTAATTGGCCAGGCATTGGTCATGTAGATGCCATATCACGTGTACAAACTGCTCTCAATAACGGGAACTTAAAATCATGGGGTCGAAGAGAGATAATGGCTAATATCGCTTCGTTTCAATCGTCACTAAGACCAATACCAAAAGAATATTGGGAATTGGCGTGTATAAATCCTTTTTTCTGTTTTCACAAAAGTGATAGAGCCCAGACGATGGCGCTGCCCAAAAGAGATGCAGAGCTCTATGCTAGTCTGACGTTGAACAAAGAACAGGTTAGATCACTTTGGGTGCCGGGGCCATTATGGCGAAGAATTTTCATGGACTTAGGTATCATTAAACGCAAGAATTACTTTGGCAAATCAATCAATAAACACTATAATCCTATCAAGGAAGAACCTTGAAGATATTTGAGGAATTGGTTTGTTAAGTAACCAATTCCAAAATATTTTTAAGAACCATTATTCTCCATCAGCTTCGTCCTTCAATCATGTCGCCATATGGGGCATATCCCAATAAATAACCTATTAGAGATCAATTTTTAAAAACAAGAAGTTATGGGGATATGGGGCATATGGGAATCATCCTTTTAATCGAACATTCAGGTAAAAGGTCTTGCTTCCCCTGAGAATGCTTTCAAAATGTCCTTTGAGTTCACGTCCAAAAGTTGTGTTATGCTTCGGACTGTGGATACCCTGATCTTCGCACCATGAACGGTATGCCTGATAGATATCTTTTGCCTGAACCTCATCTCCTTCATAGCGCTCCAACTTTTCTTCAACGAACCGTCCGATGGTATCTTCCTCATTCCTGTATTCATTTGTCGCCTCCTTGATGCACCTTGGCGGGATCAAGCCTTGGTCACGAGCCATCACATAGCCGTTTACGAGCCAGGCAAGGATACCCGGTGCTTCTGTCTTCAGTTCTTCTTCAAGGTCTGGATCTGCGAGCCGTTCTTTTTTCTTGGGGTCCAGATCGGGCTCGGGAACGAATGAAATATTGAACGGGAATAATATAATTCTTTGCCACGAGGCATAATCACCTCCGGAGATATGAGGTCTCGAATTTGTCATAACGAACAGCTTTGCCGTGTTCTCAAAGGTCGAATAATCTTTTGCATACAGTCCTCGTCCATGCAGAAGATCACCACCGGACAGCAGTTTCAATTTGCCGGCATCAAATTTCCGGCCTTCACTTGTTTCGATAATGAAGCCTATCCGCTTGCCACGAAGATTCAAAACATCAGGTGTTGCCGATCCGCTTTGCCGATGGTGTTTCTTGTCGAGAAGCAATTCCCGGTCAAGTATGCCGATCAGATCTCCCAAGACATATTTCAATATTTTATAGAGAAGACTTTTGCCGTTTCTCCCCTTGCCCTCGAATATCCAAAGGTGGTGATGTCTCGTTAATCCCGTAAGGCAGTACCCGAAAACCCTGTGGAGGTAGTCTACGACATCAGGATTTTCATCGAAGATTTCGAGAAGAGTCTTGCCCCATAATGGACATGGTACGTTCATGCCTTCCCATGGTGTCGGAATGACCGTGCGGATATTATCCTCCGGCTTGCCGTCCCTGAATGTCATGTCTTTCAGGTTAAGTATTCCATTTGGTGCTGCAACAAGGTATGGGTCTTCATCCCATTGCCCATTAAAGCCGAGGTATGAGCGATCTGACCGGCATATATGCATAACGGCCTTCTGCGTATATAATTCCCCAATCTCCCGAATGGCCTTTAGCAGAGTCTTTTCACGTTTCTCGACCTCTTTCGCCGAGGATGTGTCGCCGCCGCTCCCAGCTTCAATTCTCTTTCGCGCAAAACGGATCGCCATCTCTTTGAGGACATCCTTGATAACCCCGCACGCTTCAAGGGCCGCTTCATCTGGAATTTTCTTCCAGGTATGCCTATCAAATTGAAACCAGCGATTTTCGTTGATATCGAAACGAAGCTTACCTTTCAATTCTCTTGTCACCCATGTCGCATATCCGGTTTCACCTTCTTTGAGTAATTCAGCAATTTGACGATACGACTTTCCGCCTTGGTTTATCTGATAAGTTTCTCCTGTGCTTTCTATCGCCCTCACAATTGTAGCCTGGCCATAGGTCTGTCCGTCGGAGAAGTGTTTTCTGTTCCACTTCTCACGGAATAGTCCGGATGAACGGAAGGCCGCATCAATCAAGGCAGGATCATTGTTCAACCAGAAAGCAAGGTGGGAACACAAGGCAAGATCCGCCTCGGATTGTGAGGGGTAGTCTGTCCAGACACCCTCATACAGAGGTTTGATCTTATCACCGGTCTTCGATGCAAAAGCCTGTTGTAAACGGGCCTCAATACTCTCGCAGAAACGGGTCATCACTTCCGGAGTTTTGTCTAGCCCTTTATCGTCAAAGATTTTTCGATGCAGGGCTAAGACTGCATCTGTTCTTTCTTGGATGTCCGGAGGTGTGCCTTGGATGCGGTGGCCGGTTACGGTCAGGTAGCGCCCAGATTCATAAATCTCTATGTCACCCTTTTTACGTCCTTTGGGTGGAAGTGTAACGTTCTTGACGAAAATCCTTATCCCGTGTCCGGATGGTGATGCCTCTGTATAAGAACTAATCCCACCTATGATCTCCCTTGCCCAAGGCAGAATCACGTCAACAAAGGCAGGACACCGGCAATGATCAAGGTCGATCCCCACAAAAGGATCCTGCTGGGTGAGCACAAAGCCGATTCCATCAAAGACTGCTCCGTTATTCAGGGCGAGTTCCGCAGTTTTATAATCTGTCCATGTCGCAGCGTCGTTCGTTTTGGCATACTGCCCATTGACCTGATAGGGGACTTTTGTCTCTTTGCCATCTCGGAGTTCTTTCCGCCAGCAAAGCCATTGAGGTACATCCTTCAGAATGGCAGGGACGCCGCTTGTATTTAGATTGAGTTTCATGTGCGTCCTTGAGTAACCTCCGTGTTTTTTTGCTCATGAGCAGGGATGTGCGTTTCTGTGACCCGCTCGACCTTGAAGGATTCCTCCCCGAACTCACGGGTGAGAAAACCGGTGAAGATCCTGGCGATGGCCTGCCCGATTTCAGTGGCATCTATCGTGCAAGATCGCTTCTTTGTATCCAGGCGAAAGGAGGCATCGAGACGCACGGGTGAGCGGCCATGAAGGCTCTCGGCAGCCATTACGGCCAGCATCAAAGAATCTTCGATCTCCTGATACGGGATATTTGACTCAAAGGTATATCGGTAAGTTTCTTGGTTCATGACTGAATCTCCAATCTGTTGTTTAAGGTTCTTAACCATTACATACCGGAGGACTTGCCAAAGTGTCGGGAATTCACAGATATTCTTGTAGGGCTGCCTTCTCAAGTATCGCCCGGATCGTTTTAATGGAATCATAAATTGTTGTCCGTGGAACGCCCGTGCTTTGTGAGATCTCGGTGATAGTTTCCGTCTCGAGGCGCTTACAGAGGGCGCGAAGCTCGGGTGGGAGACCCTCCAGAACTTTGTTCAGGTCAATAGAAAGATTTCTAACTTCAGATGGTGAAAGAGAGAGGTTACCGGTGCGACGAAGGTATTCCGCCTGATCGAATATCTCCAGCCGCTCGGTGCACTCACCCTTCGCGTCCTCAATCAAGTCGTTGAACGAAAAAAGTAAGCGTTTGTAGTCACGAATTTTTGCCATCTGAGCTTCGATAAGGGTTGCAACCTTGTGCCGCACGACACGATCTATGAAGGTTTGGATCTGGGAGCGTTCAGGGTCATACTTGGGCAGGCGCTGGAGCAGATCCATCATCAGGTCTTGCTCCAAGTCATCGAGATCACATTCTTTGAATCCCGCCTCCCACATTAGTTGTCTGGCTTTCTTTCTGATGAGGTATACGGCATACGGGTTGATTCCTTTGTAGTTATTGTTTTCCATTTGAGCCTCCTCGGGGCCGAGGAGGAACTCGCGTGGATGTCAACCTACGCCGGGATGACCGCTCTAAATAAAACGAGCGGAGGAGTTGCGAGTACGCCGGTTTCGGCGACACCCACAACGACCTCCGCTCTGCGGCCAGTCCGTTGTCGGATGTTAAAATTATCGGGCCGGATTTAGGCCCGGGTCACGCCCGCCACGGTCATGCGGACGGGCAATCCGTTGTCGATGATGAGTTCTTGGATCAAGAGCGAGCGCTCACGGTCGAAGACGTCGAACAGCTCCGTCACTTTCTTTCTCAGGGCGAAGCAGTCGTTGCCGCGGGATTCGTTCGACCCGTTGTCCTTGCCAAACACAAACAGTTGCAGCACAGTGGGCAACGGATCTAAAATTGGTTCGCCCTCTCGGACTTCGAGCCCTTCGATCCTCCCGTAGTTGATATCCTGTAGCAGTTCGACCAAGCGTCTCCGCGAAGGGGACAAGGCCGCCTTTGTCATGACTTCCATCACTCCGAACCTCCTTTCGCGCCATTGGGCGCATTTGAAAAAAACAACATGGAAGGTAAGGCCAGCGAAGGATGCTCCAATGCCAACTATATTGGTTGGTGATAAATCCGGTCCTTCGTTACTGACAATTACAGCATATTGTGGTGGGTGGTACGTGGGGGTACAGGTGGGGTATTTCGTGGGAATAACATAATTTTCAGTAGAAAATAAAATACCCCGCTGATTTCAGCGAGGTATTTTATTGGTTTAGACGATCTATTCGCCCAAGCAGACGGGGAACCTACCCAGAGAGATTACATTTTTAAGCGAAAAGTTCCTTTTGTGTTGCCTGACCCGATTAGTTCCTTCCATGCGGCAATGTTCGATTTGAAGACATCCCGTAACCTTTTAACAGATGGAGAGACTTCTTCGAGAAGATAATCTTGTCCTACATCGGGGGTTCCACTTTCGTAGGCGTCCCAAAGAATTTGATAAACTTGAGCCTGTTTGCTGGTTAGTGAATATTCCAAGCCCCTTTTGTTTATCGAACGAAAATCAGGAGAATGAGTTATCATGGATGATTGACGGGCAGAAGTGGCCTGAACGCTGGGAGCTTCCTCAGCAGCCAACCGAAGGCATAAGAGAGCAGAGCATTCTATTACATTGTTCAATGTTCCGGATAAGATGTCTCCGACATGCCGTCTGTTAGCATCATGAAGTGGGAGAACTGGTCCATACTTGAATTGATTCGTCATCAAACGAAGGGCCGTAAGCCACCGATGCACAGGATCTCCATCCTGCATGACCTGCTCAGGAAGGATGGATTTGATTGCAGGGTCCAACACTAATGCTTTGCCAGCCAGCCTGGCAATCTGCTCGAAACGGTCTTCAGCAGATCGAAAGCCAGCTAAATTCCAATGATCGGGGGAATCTTCTTGATCACTCCAATCTGCTCGAAGGTCATTGTACGGGTCAGTAATTTCCCTGAAATCCTTTTCGAAACTTCTCCATGGACTCATTTAAAAATGCTCTCCGCTACAATTATATATTGAAGTCGAGGTACAAGGTTGTTGTGCTTTTGTGGCGCCTTCCACTCCGCAATGAGCATCCAGAAACAAAAAGGAAAATTGTGTTGTGCCGGTCATTGATGCCAGCTTGTCCTTAACCTATCTGAGCAAGCAGATATGAAGATTACCAATAGAATACAGTAACGACAAAGCTCACGGGATAGCCGACGCATTTCCTTCATTCAACAATCAGATAGCCCGCCGACTTCAAGGACGGTCTCGTATACACAAATATCATCTCAACTGGCTCGTCGAACGGATTGTAAAACCAGTGAACTGCGCCTCGTGGCACGAACATAGTGTCGCCTTTGGCCATCGCCACTTCTGTTTCGTCGAGTCCGCTGACCCCTCTTCCTGACAATATGTAGATAACCTCCTCCGCATCCTTATGGATGTGCTTCTTGTGAGAGGACGTTTCCGCCTCGAACTTGCAGTAGGCAAAGGTAATATCTTCCGCACCTACCGTATCCCTATCCACGAGAACCACCCTTTTCGCGTTTTCAAGATCCTTAATCGGTTCATTTATTCCGTCATTGACGCCAAGCACATACTTCATGTTATTCTCCCATCTCGTATAATTTACTTTAGACACTAACGTCTGGATCAGCCGCGAGTGTAACGAGTCGGCTACATCCGTTTGTTGGGCAGATTTTGGCTCTTCCTCTACTCTTGCTATCCTTTGAGAACATGGGACTCCCAGCTCATATAAATCTGGTTGAACTCGGCTCGTTCCGTCGGCCCAAGCGGCAATGGTACAAAATCAGAAGAGACAACTTGAAGTTGTGAGATTCGCATCTTGTCCGCTGATTTGGGGATGGGGTAGCGACCAGCCCATCTGACGAACTCAGAGAGGCGTCTCAAGATATTTTCCTCGTTAATGGTGAGCTTGATTTTGGCATCATGGGCGAGAAGAATTTGATCATGCCCATCCTTGGGCCATTTTCTAAGTTTGCCATCTGTGATTGCATCAGGAGATGTCGTGAGAAGGATAGCCTTGAGAATGTTTTCTAGTGCGAGGCCATAGAGTAAAGTGGCAGGCCCGGAGAGTTCAAGATTATGTAACTGAAGAGGAGATTCTCCCGCCGTCATATCTTTTAAGTCTTGTTCATACGCTTCAAAGAGAATATCGGCCGCTTGCTTTAAGCGACGAGCATTAAGAGCCCATAGTTCTGGAGTGAGAGTTCTTAACTCAAACTGCTCATCATAGAATTTCTCATCCATATATGATTCCATTTCTTCTGCCCAACAATTAATATACTTGGTTGGTATTCTCCAATTTTCGGAACAATCCTACTCTTTTTCATTTAGAATAAAAAGAGATAAAGGTGTTTTAAAATCAACTGGAAACAACTTTCCACTACTTAGTATTTTCCGGTAATAAGGACCAAAAACAAAGTCGCTAAAATATGGGAATAATGGCAACACCTCATAATGAATACGGGTTGAAATAGCGCATTCCCTTGAAAAGGGTGGAACACAGGAACACTCCCTTGCAGGAAGGCTTCAATAAAAAAGCTGCATTATGATTTATCAAGATCTCTGCAACCGCCGGAATCGCTTTATCCACCTATGAATAAATAAGTTCGATCATGGTGAGATATTACTGATAATTTATTGAAGTTGAGAAGTGTGGCGGATGATTTTCTGTAGCAGCTTTCCTTCCGAAATGAGCGAGCGTGATCTCAGAAAATAAGGAATGTGTCCGTTATTGGCTCTACCTACAAACAAATAATCTCGATTGAATAAACTATTAAGGATTATCTTTAGAAAGGCGCATAGAGTGAACATCCTTTTATTAATTAATGCCCCATTTTGCCTTTAAATAAACCTCGACCTCCTGCCTTTCACTCTGGGAGATGTCTCTGTTGAAGACGATAATCTCGGCAACTTGACAGTCAGACACTTCTTCAGGATATGCACCCGTATTGATGGCCAAACCATTGGGACCCGTAATGCCATTCGGATTGATGGCCACCATCGATCCATCCGCCCAGACCTCGGAATTCTGCCCGGGGCCTCTGACGATTCCGGCGAAGACATGGGGTGAATAGTCCGTGGCGGGACTGCCCTCTGTGCTCACCCATCCCTCGTAATATGCCTGGTTCTTGGCACCTCTCCAGTAGCCCAGAAGCCAATTGTTCATCATCGCAGACAGGACGCGTTTATTTGAGCCACCGATCTGCCTAGCAACATAAATCACCGTAACCGGTGCCGGGAGGTTCCTTGTCATCAAAATAGACTGTCCGGTATTGAACATGACAGAAGGCTTGCTGCCAATGCCCGTTTTCACGAAAAGAGGGCGGGCCCCTTGTTGGGACTGAGAAAAGTGGTTGTCGTTTCCACTCTTGTCTCTCCACAAACCCACTAATTGATTTTCGGTTTTCACCGGTTCCTTTCCGTCACTCGTCTGAAACAGACTTGAAATATCACTTGCATCGAGCCATATGGCCAGTCCATTAGTTATCGGAACGTTGGATGCCATATCTTTCCTGCCTTTTAATATGCCCCCTAGCACAGTAGTACTTCGGCTGGCTTCTTGTTGGCCGTCCTTCTGGGCGTTCTTGATCAAACCTATTAGATGTTCTAAAGAAGAAGTCTTCCAGCAGGCACAAAGCATGATTAGGGCAACTACCAACCAGACTACCGTCACACATACCACCAGAAGAAAAAAGGCCTGCCACACAGAACCATTAATCCCGAACTTGTCCGAGAAAGTGGCGGTAAGGCTTGCCAGAAGAGCCGTTATAAAAACAGGAAGAGGGGTTGCCCACGAACGCCTTATGCCGAGCTTATGCAAATGTTTAAGCAAGATATTTTCGAGCTTATCCGCCGTGATCTCAATCAGGTCCGATTTGACGTTACTTCTTACCTTATCAATGAATTTGTTTTCTTCAGAGGGAGAGTATGTCGCTTTGCGCTCGGGCGGAGACAGGTTATTTGCTGCCATCTTCCCCCTCCTTCGGTCCTGCCGGAAGTTCCAGAACGCCGGATGCATGAGCCGTGATAGCACCGCAGTTGTTACAACCGACTAAAAAAACGGAAATCTGCTGCCCTCCCAAGATTAACGCACCAATTTTTTCATCCTGAAGGCTGAGGAATGAATACTTGTCGAATACAGTGAACTCGTCCTTCCCGCAACGGTGGCATGGCAGATTGGCACCACGTTCCTCGAGTATACGAATTATTGTATTTCGATCCAAGGGCATTAGAATCACCTCTCTTTTCTTCGAGCCAGGGTTAATGACAAAAGCAGATTATTTATGGTGCTCCGGTCCACGGGGATCACCTTTGTCGGTAGGGTAATGATTATTTGTTGCAATGTTACATATTTATTAACATTCGTCAATTGAAGAGTAAAGGAAGGAAGTGGTAAATAGGGGAATGATAAGTTCACCTACCAAGTCAATAGAAAGACAGAAGAGAGAAACATGATAATTATCGGTTAAAATATGAACTTCTGTAGATCATCGGATGAAATTGCGAAGTGCCGGTCCTATTTCTTTTTCTCGTCTTCTCTGCAATCTAAACGACATTCCTTTCTCCTCGCTCAGCATTAGCAAGTTCTATAAATTTCTTTTTAAGATATGCATCACAGACAATTTTGATTGCACCCACTTCGCTTAGAGTAATATCTTCAGGATTAGGTGGAAAGACTTCAAATTGTTCTCCTATTTTCATCTGCTTATTTCTTTCTTCGTCTCCAAAGTTTAAAGTTGATAAAAACTCCTCAAATCTCCTAGGGAAAGCTGATTTGCCATCCCAATCCCCGTGGTACTGCATTGCATATTTTAAACATTTATAGAAACACTCGTATACATTTGGCTCAAATTGAAGATGAATGTCATTTTTACCCAAGAAAGATAAACCTTTAATGTAGTGGCCATAAATTTGATTTTGAACATCCTTGTTTTGTTTACGACCTAACATTGCGAAGCACAATGCAGTTTCTTCTAGTTCACGTTCTGATAGGGCCTCTTGTCTCCAGTCAAGTATCAATCTTGGTGATCGTTCAACATTGATACCCATATTTGATTCCAGGTCTTTAATGCTTTCATAAAATCGCGATATATGCTCAGGAACATACCACCAAAAAAAGCCCATAGAGCTGATGTTTAAGGCGACAGCAAATTGTCTTGCAGCGCTCCACCCAGCCCACCACAATCCTTGAATTGGCACACTTTTAGGAAATGTAAATTGAACATCCAACTGATTATTCTTTTTATCAACTGGAAATAGGCTTATCCAGCTTTGAAGTTCATTCCACTTATTGAGAACCTTTGGTCGTATAGAATGAGAATTTGAATGCAATCGTATTTTCACTTTCCATTTGTTATTTTTTTCATCTTCATCAGTTGGCTTTGATCTTTTTAACTCTCTCTCCATTTGTGCGAGAGCTATCTTATCAGCCTCATCAAATTCGTTTTTTAACCACTTAATCCATTTTGGAACATCACCAAATTCGACCAGTTTCTCCATTGATTTGCGACCTAGAATGAGCTTCCTTTTTTCTTCATCATCGCTCGCCTTTAAAAACCAGGATATTTCGGTTTTTCTTTCATCGTCCAACTCTTCGTATGTATAGCACTTAGCCATTTGAATACGAGCATCAGTAAGACTAATTAAATTCTCGGCCTCGGCTTTCAGTATTTGATCTTTTGGAAGTACAATTTCTTCACCAAAGGTATCTACATAAAGACCCCTCATACGCTTTACGTGTATTGTTTGAGCTAGGCCTATGTAGGATTCAATCTGATCCTTCGTTAATAACTCTCTCCCAAATGATGGGCCCCAAAGCGCCCAGTATAATTTCTTAACATGATCCTCAGTCTGTTTCTCTGCCCATGGAACACTAACTCCTTTCTCTGTTTTCGACGTGTGACTCATTCCAATCAACGCACATTTCCCGATCTCTTCAAGAGCTAAGGCAGCTAGGTGATAAGCTATGTTAGGTAAATTTTCATCTTCAAGAATTCTTCGTGCAGCATTCAACAAATCACTTGCATGTGACTGGCAGGTGTCAATGATTTTCTTAAATCGCTCAGTATCTTTTACTTTGCCCATAGCTGCTCCCCATGCTTAAAATAAATTTGAGCCTTAAAAATCAAAAAATCACGAAACATGAATCTCAAAAGTAACTTATTCAATGATTGCTGTTTGAAATCTTGCACATTATGCAAAATTCATCAACTGAAGATAACAGGAAGGAGCGGCCACAGACACTATCCCATAAAAATATGCTCTAAAATCTGTACCTTTCATTCCGTACTCAATGACCGGGCAAGATTACCCAAACTCTCGTTTTGTATTTGAAGTCTTGGATGCTTACAAAAAAATCAATTCTAACATTTGCAGGAAAAAGCGATTGCTATGTCGATATCTTATTTCACGCCGCAATGTGTCCACATCTTCCGCTGCCGGTGCCAGTAGGGGATGGCAGCGATGGGCCGGAGATCCTTCTCCCTGATCGGGTCACGTCCCTTTGTGGTCTTCGGCAGGAAGAGGATGTTTTCCTGGATGTCTGGTGCGAGGTTGAGCAGGTTCATGATTTGGGTGATACGCGCCCGACTCACGTAACCCAGCCGGGCCAGATCGGCCAAGTCTCTTATTTCTCCATGTCTGACCAGGCCATCGAACCGGATCGCTAGGGCCATAAGCCGGGAAACCCGGGGCACGTTTCCTGGCTCACGGATTCCATGGGGATCAGCCGGATTCGGCCCTCCGTTTTTCTTTACGTTTCTCGACCGGAAGTCAAATGTCACTTCAAGGGAACATGTACTCCCGTTTTTATGATTATGCATCATTTCGCTCATTGCTTTATCTCCTGACTCCTAAGACTGGGTTCCATGCACAACGCCTTAATGCCTGGTGAGTGGAAAGTTACTGTCACCTTGCCGTCTCGTCCGTCATAGCTGATACGCTCAAGAAGCGACCGAATGATCCGTGATTGCTCACGAGGCGCGAGCGAATCCCAGACCGGGTCAAAAACTGAAAGCGCATTTACCAAGTCTCGCTCATCTATCGCCTTGCGTTGAAGGACGATGGCTTCCTCCCGGATGGCGGTCATCCGCTGTTCTATGGCTCGGCTCTGGTCCTGCAGGTCGGCAAGCTGGTCCGTTGCCAAAGAACGGTCGGAACCGGCTGCTGATGGCTCGCTCATGATGGAGCGCAGTCTTGCATGCAGCCGTCTGAGATCCCGCTCGTATGCCCGGCGCTCTGTTTCCAGTTCTGCCGTTCGTTTCTCGGTCTCCTGACGAACCTTTGCTGCGGTTGCTGCCAGAATCTCCCCATTCCTCCCTATGCCCCGGATGTAATCGACCACCGCCGTTTCAATCTCGTAGGCATTGAGTGACTTTGTTGGGCAGGACGCCCAACCCCTCTGCTGAGCGTTCAGGCAGACATAGTAGCGATAACGCTTTTTGTTCTTGAGGGTATAGGTATGCACCATGCCTGCGTCGCAGGGGGTGCAGTAGAGTAGTCCTTTCAACAGCGCTCCGTATTTGTTGTGAACCTCTTTTCCACCAGTCCGGCCGTTATGCCTTAAGGTGTCCTGTACCCGCTGCCATAACTCGATGTCCACGATCTGGCTGTGCTCTCCAGTATAGATAGTTTCCTGATAGTGGACCTTACCAGTGTAGATGATGTTGGTAAGTAAACGGAACAGGCTTCCTTTAGTGAATAACTTACCTCCACGTTCCCGCCCCTTTTTGGTGGTCCATTGCTTAGTTCGCCACTGCCGGTGCTCGAGTTCCTGGACGACAGGAATCATAGCTTTGTGTTCAAGGTAAAGCCGGTAAATGGCCTGTACCCTTGCTGCTTCCTCCTCGTTGACAATGAGTTTGCCGCCCCCTTGATCCACGTCATACCCCAGGACCGGCATGCCCCCTACCCACTTGCCCTTTTTTCGAGCCGCTGACATCTTGTCCCGGGTCCTCTCGGAGATGATCTCCCTTTCAAACTGGGCGAAGGAAAGCAAGATATTGAGCGTGAGCCGTCCCATGGAAGAGGTCGTATTGAATTGCTGGGTGACGGAAACAAAGCTCACCCCATGCTTGTCGAAGATCTCCATGATACGGGCGAAGTCCAGAAGAGACCGACTAAGGCGATCCACTTTATAAACCATCACACAATCGATCCTACCCGACTCGATGTCGGAAAACAACCGCTTGAGTGCGGGGCGATCCATGTTGCCACCGGTGAAGCCACCATCGTCGTACCGTTCAGGTAAGCAACTCCAGCCCTCGTGCTTTTGGCTTGCGATGTAAGCCTCTGCGGATTCGCGTTGGGCATCGAGACTGTTGAAGTCTTGGTCAAGCCCCTCGTCAGTTGACTTCCTGGTGTAGATGGCACAATGGGTAGTAACGTTTCCCCTTGAAGATATCGGCGCAACATCGATGCGGTCTTGGTTTATGGTTCTGCTCATTTGTTCCTCCTGTTGGTTTTACGATTCCCGTTCTGCGTCTTCCCACCACCGGTACAGCTAAAAAAAGCATAGCCGTTCCATTTACTGCCGGTGATTTCATGGGCAATGGCGGACAGCGATTTAAAGCGACGACCATCGCATTCGAAGCCATGGTCCAGAACCTTGACCACGATATCCCGCCCTTTAAATTCCCTGGTAAGCAGGGTGCCGGCCAATGGTAGCCGAGGGTCTCGTGATGGAGATAAACGCCCCGTCGCTGACCGTTCCTTGAATGCCATCGATCCCGATCTTGCGAAATCACGTGGTGTCCGGATTCGGAGATCGGCGTCATTGGCCAGTTCCTCCGCCCGTTTCCTGCCCCGTTCCGAGAGATCACCTTCCGCCAGCGCCTGCAGACGCCAGGCGATCCGCTTGCGCAGAAACTCCTTGTGGTGGGACCGGGTCTCCTCCCCGAAGATTTCGAGGTACTTCTCCCGGAGCTCTCCGACCGTCATCCGGAAAAGCCGCTGGACCTCTTGATACGTTGTTGTTTCCATCTCAAGCCTCCATGGTGTTAACTAGTGGAGACATGGACGCTCTGGTGGCCCGGACAGTCAAGTCAATTCTCCGTAACTACATTAGATTCTTTGACTTTGGCTGCATAAACCGCCTGGTTTGGGGTCTCATTGCCGAGGAGCCGCCCTTTCCGGTAGCGCAGGTAGCCCTGTGCCAGGATGGTGGCGATCTCTGAGACTGTTTCGTCAAGGGAAAGGATGGTTTCAATGCCTTCCATGATGCCCTCCTTTACGGCAATTCCGCCGCATGGTGCCGATATTTATCGAACGTGGGTTCAGGCTCCGACACATACTTACCGGAGGGAATTTCAAAACGTCGGCCTGGGTGCCCGAATGCAACCGGGCTGTTAAATAAGGCGGATTGTTAAATGGAGAATCGGAGAGTTAGGAGGTTATATTTGTGGTGTGGCGGGTGAAACCGTCACGGTTCCGCCTGGGGTAAGCAGAAGCTAAAACAAAATGGAGAATTGGGGAGAATTTTTAGGATGGCGTAACTGGACGAAAAACCGGCAGAAACAGCAAGACCCCGAGAAGATCACCTCCCGAGGTCTCGCGTTAACTAATGACCGCTGAAATTAGCGGATTGATCACTGGCTCCCCGGCGCGGACTCGAACCACGGACCCGATGGTTAACAGCCATCTGCTCTACCGACTGAGCTACCGGGGAATCGGCAATTTCAACTTTTTCAATAGTATAAGATAATCCCAAAGTCAACAATCGTCTTATACGCTTTGCAGTTTTATGAAAAAGTCTTGATAAATCCTCTTAAAGTGGATATTAAAAGTCAATCTGAGTTGCGCCTTATAATACAAGACAATCTTCTTGTCAATAAATGTTAGCGGAGCCTTCTAAATCTTCACGTGATATCGCCGGCAAGAGGAAAACTTTCAACTCTTTCTTTACGTTTATCATGTAATATCGATAGGAGGAATGTGGAAAAATGGAAAAGTATGTTTGCAGTATCTGCGGATATGTGTATGACCCTGCAGAGGGAGATAAGGAGGGCAACATCCCTCCCGGCGTCCCGTTTAAAGACCTTCCGGATGAATGGGTATGTCCCATATGTGGCGCCGGCAAGGAAGAGTTTAATCCTGATTAACGAAAAATCGATACGGAAGGGACCTTCGAGCATCTATGCTGAATGGATTCCCGTTTCTTATGTGCTTACTGGTCACATGTTTTTTCGCTGGATGTCAACAATTGCGAAGAAGGGTTTTTCGGAGATGAGTACAATAGATGCGTTATATGAAGCATATACGGGTGAAGCGAAAGCGGCGCTAAGGCTGAAAGTCTTCGCTGAAAAGGCCAAGGAGGAAGGATACTCTCAGATCGCGAAACTCTTTCGCGTTATCGCGTTTTCGGAAGAGATCCACGGGGTGCGGGCGCTGCTCGTCCTCGGGAGGGTGAAAAACACCGAGGAAAACCTTGCCGCCAGCTTTGAATCGGAAACGCGAGTCGCCGGGGTTGCCTATGATGAGTTCGTCAAACAGGCGGAAGCGGAAGGGAACGCAGCGGCCGTGCTTCATTTTAGTCAGAGCAAGGATGTGGAAGAGGTTCATGCAAAGCTCTATAAAGAAGCGATGAGCCACGTGATGGAGGAAAGGGAAACCACATACTACGTCTGCACGGTATGCGGTTATGTATCGGACGGAGTACTTCCTGACGAGTGCCCTGTTTGTGGCGCGAATAAGGAGCAATTCACGCATTTTGATTGAGAGATTTTATTGTCATGGGAATTTTAATACGCTGGATAATTTTGATGGTATCTATCATCGTAGCTTCCTACCTGCTGGAAGGCATCCATATCAGCGGTTTTTTTTCCGCCTTCTTCGCGGCGGCCGCACTGGGAATGTTGAACGCCTTATTCCGGCCCATATTGCTGATTCTCACCCTGCCCATTAATGTCCTGACTCTGGGACTTTTCACTTTTATAATAAACGCCCTGATGCTGAAGATTGCATCCGGCATCATTCCCGGGTTTGAGGTACACGGGTTCTGGACGGCCGTAATCGGTTCCCTCATCATCAGCGTCATAAGCTGGCTCCTCAATTCTTTCATAAGTGACAGGGGAAGGGTAGAGCGGGTGGAGTATATCGACCTAACAAAAAAGGGTAATAAGTGGGAATGACAGGCACCATGAATTTAACCCCCGCCATGAGGCAGTACCTGGAAATTAAGGAGCAACATAAAGATTGCATCCTCTTTTTCAGGATGGGGGATTTCTATGAGATGTTTTTTGAAGATGCAATTACCGCATCCAAAATTCTGGAGATTACTCTCACGTCTCGGAACAAGGGAAAGGATGACAGTATTCCTCTCTGCGGCATACCTTACCATGCCGCGTCATCGTATATTGCAAAGCTCATCGAGAAGGGTTTCAAAGTAGCAATCTGTGAACAGACAGAAGATCCAAAAGAAGCAAAGGGCATCGTGAAAAGAGACGTCGTGCGCATCATCACGCCCTCTCTCTTTGTAGATGAAGATAACGCGAACATCAAGGAAAATGCCTTCTTGATGGCTCTTGCGTTGAGAGAGGATAGGTTCGGCCTTGCTTTCCTGGATATATCTACAGGGGAATTTCTGGTCACGGAGTCTCAAAACAGGGACATCTTCATAGCGGAAATAAGCGGCCTCGATTTTCGCGAGGCCATCATCGAGGAGGACTTTCGTGAGAAAGCTATTGTGAAGACGCTATCGCAGGTGGATCCCCGGCCCAGAATAAATTTTTTTCCGGCGGATTATTTTGATTATGATGCCGCTGTCATCAGATTAAGAGAATACTTTTCTGAAGAGCTCCTGACTAAGGAGGGCATATTAGAACATCCGGCCACAGTAGCTGCAGCCGGTGCTATCCTCCGTTATGTGGAAGAAACGCAAAAGGACCATCTTGGCCATATAAATGCCATTCATTGGTATGAGACCGATAGCTATCTCGTCATGGATGAAATCGCCAAGCGAAATCTTGAATTATTCGCAACCATAACCGAGAACAGAAAGGAAGGATCGCTCTTTCATATTCTCGACGAAACAATTACGTCTATGGGCACAAGGAGGCTCCGGTGGTGGCTCAACTATCCTCTCGTGGACCCGGAAAAAATAAGAGAAAGACTGGCGGCAGTGTCTGAAATTAAGGAACACCACATACTGAGGGGAGATTTGAGGAATGCGCTTTCCAGAGTCTATGACCTGGAAAGGCTGGCAAGCAGGGTTTCTATGGGTGTCGCCAATGGGCGCGATTTGATTGCCCTCATGACATCCCTGGATGCACTGCCCGAGATCAGGGCCTTGATTTGCGGCTTGGAGTCTTCGCTCTTAGCTTCAATTTATACCGGGATTGACGAGATGCCGAATATCTGCGCCCTGATTGAGAGAGGCATTGTTGAAGACCCTCCAATGACAATTAGGGAAGGCGGAGTCATCAGGGAGGGTTATGATCAGGAGCTCGACGAGCTGATATCCGCGAGCAGAGACGGGAAAAAGTGGATCGCCGCCCTTGAACAAAGGGAGAGAAAACGAACGGGGATCAATTCTCTGAAAGTGGGATTTAACAGTGTCTTCGGATATTACATTGAAGTCACCAAGGCCAATACAGATCTCGTACCCCAGGATTATATCAGGAAACAGACCCTCATAAATGCAGAACGGTATATCAATCAGGAGTTGAAAGGATACGAACATACCGTTCTTTCCGCAGAAGACCGCCGGAAAGAGCGGGAATATGATCTCTTCGTCCGAATCAGGGGAGAGGTATCGACGGAAATAAAACGGATTCAAACCACAGCTTCTCACATTGCCGACCTCGATTGCCTTGCGTCTCTGGCGGAGGCGGCGGAGCGCTACAACTACTGCTGTCCTGCTGTCGATTGTGAAGACAGGATAGAAATAAAGGACGGCAGGCATCCTGTCGTGGAAAGGATGCCGCTGCCGGACGGGTTTGTGCCCAATGACGTCCGTCTCGATCTGGATGAAAACCGCCTCCTCATTATCACCGGCCCGAATATGGCGGGAAAATCGACATACGTCAGACAGATCGCCCTCATAGTGATCCTTGCCCAGACGGGAAGCTATGTGCCGGCGCTGGAAGCGCGTATAGGCATTGTCGACCGTGTATTTACGCGTATCGGGGCGGCGGACAGTCTTGCGAAGGGCCAGAGCACCTTCATGATCGAGATGAATGAAGTTGCCAATATCTTGAAGAATGCCACAAGGAGAAGTCTGATCATCCTCGACGAAGTTGGAAGGGGCACCAGTACATTTGACGGGCTCAGCATTGCCTGGGCAACGGCGGAATACATCCACAATGTGAAGCTCATAGGGGCACGCACGCTCTTTGCCACTCACTATCACCAGTTGACAGATCTCGCTTTGACGAAAGAGGGAGTAAAGAATTTCAATATTGCCGTCAAGGAGTGGGGAGACAGGATCATCTTTCTCAGAAGGATCGTGGAAGGCGGAACAAACCGGAGCTACGGCATTCAGGTGGCGAGAATAGCCGGAGTGCCCGATGAAGTCATTGCCAGGGCCAGGGAGATTTTGAATAACCTTGAAAAAGGTGAATTCGACGAGGTCGGCATGCCCAAGATCGCCCGCGGCAGGAGATCGGTTCCGAAGGACAAGGCGCAGTTAAGCCTCTTTATGGATGGGGAGAACATGATCGCAAGCGAACTCAAATTGCTGGATATTCCGAATATAACGCCCCTTGAGGCCCTGCAAAAGCTCAGCTCCTGGAAGGACAAACTCCTATAAGAACTTAGTCACCCGGGAAAAATCTTCGATTGTCTTCCTATTATTTAATACAGACTCTTCGAACCTGCTTTGCGTCCGTTACGCCCTTAAGGGCTTTCTGCAGTCCGTCCTGAAGCAGTGTAGTCATCCCTTCAGCTATTGCCGCTTCACGAATCTCCTCAACTGATGCGTGCTTCTGAATCAATCTCTTAATCGTGTCTGTATTAATGAGGAGTTCATGGATACCCATTCTTCCCCTGTATCCTGTCTTGGCGCAAGCCTCACATCCCTTTGGACGATAAAGGACCAGGTCGTCTGTGTAGGGTACGTTCAGTTTTTCAAAAAGATCATGACCGTAACCTTCCACCAATTCGGTGTATTCATCGATTGAAGGGTTGTATGCCTCTTTGCAAGACTTACAGAGGGTTCTCACCAGACGCTGTGCAAGGATTCCCAAGAGGGAGTCCGCAAAATTCAGGGGGTCTATACCCATATCGAGAAGCCTGACGACCGTCTCAGGGGCGCTGTTTGTGTGCAGAGTGCTGAATACCAGGTGCCCTGTCAGTGATGCCTCAATGCCGGTCCTTGCCGTTTCAAAATCTCTCATTTCGCCGACCATAATAACATCCGGGTCAGCGCGTAGGAAAGCGCGCGTAACAGCGGCAAAATCCAATCCGATCTTAGAATGCACCTGTACCTGACGAAGCCCGTATTGAGTAATTTCTACAGGATCTTCCGCCGTCCATATCTTCTTGTCCGGTGTATTGATGTGGTGCAATGCTGCATGGAGGGTCGTAGTTTTTCCGGAACCGGTAGGTCCAACACACAGGATCAGGCCGTAAGGTTTTTCACAAATATTGATGAGTCCTTCGTAGTTTCTGTCCAATAACCCCATTTGTTCAAGGGGCATGGTTGTGCCTTTGGCGAGGATTCGCATGACCACGTCCTCTACGCCGCCCTGCGTAGGAATTGTAGCCACGCGAAGCTCGATTTCTTCACCACCGGCACGCCTGAATTTTATCTTTCCGTCCTGAGGGAGCCTCTTTACGGTTATGTCCAGATTTGACATGATCTTTATTCTGGAAACGATAGCCGCCCGGTAATTGTAAGGAAGGGTCTGATAAAGCATGCATTCCCCGTCAACTCTATAACGGATTTCCACATTTTTCTTTGCGGTATTTGGTTCGACGTGAATATCAGACGAACGCCTTGTATATGCGTCGTTAATGATCTTATTTACGATCTGCATGATGACGCTGTCTGATTCCGAGATAGCTTCGCCTTCATCCTCTTCGGCTTCTTCGTCCTCTGAAACAAGTCGCCCTAGGATATCCGATATCGACTGGTCGGCTTCATTCGTTGAGTAGAACAGATTGATGTACTTAATGATGTCTTCAGGGAGCGCTACGTCATATTTGACCGCCTTCGTTTTCAAGATACTTTCGATCGTATCGCGCTTGAGAATGTTATAGGGATCGTCCATGATGACATGGATGCTTCCATCCACCCTTTCAAGGGGAACCCACATCTCACGGCGGAGAAATTCCCTCTTCAAATTCTTCAGCAGGTCTCCAGGGATGGGGAATTTCTCGTTGAACGGAATGACCTTGCAGTGGAAGTATTCTTCATAAGATCTGGAGATATCACTCCTCGTGATCTTATACTTACTCATCAGGAAGGTTTCCATCGATTCCTTTTCTTCTCTCGCTCTATCCCAGGCGCTATCCAACTCGTATTCTTTGAGAAATCCGCGAGTGACGAGGTAATCGAATCTTGTCTTTCTCCTCCTACCGTATGTCTCTTGATTGTTGATCGCGATTCCTAAAACATCTGCAATCTCCAGCAAGAACCCTTGTTCATCTTCTGTAAATTTACCCGCACCTTTTCTGTTTAATATCTGCACAACACCCTTAAGGGTCTTTTCATAAAAAATAGGGGCTGCCAGAACCTGCTTGGTTCTGAAGCCTGATTTCTTGTCCCATCTGTAATCAAAGGCCAGGTCTTTATCAATGCTCTTGAGTTCCTCAACATCATAAACGTCAGCTAAGTTAATCGGCTTACCCGTGTTTGCCACATAACCGGCAATGCTTTTGTCATTGACGGGTACCCTGATTTCTTTAAGCTGAGAGCCAACGAGGAACATGGAAAATATTTCATTTTTCAGTTTGTCCACCATGTAGATGGTGATTGAATGGGCATCAAAGAGGTTTAGAATGCCGTCCTCCAGATCGATGAGGATCTGCCTCGTATTGTGTGCAGAGTGAATGCGGTTTGTGATATCCTGCAATGCCTTGCGGAGGCGCAGTTGCTCCTCTAGATCAGATTGCTGATTAATCGTCAGATTACCATCAGTCATTTTCTTTTCTGCTTGCTGAACGTCCATTTTCATCGCCATATAATAATCATTACTCTACATATAGATGTTTTCAAAGTAAGCCAACTTCCTTCACATATTAAATCAGAATAAAAAAAAAAACAATACAAACTTATTTCTGGAGGCCTGCTAAGGATATAGCCGAAAGGGACAAGTATCACAAAGGAAACAGGAAGCTGCAGAGTAATCAGCAATAATAATCAGGATACTGTAACAATTTTGGAGAAATCGGCTATCATATGGAATACGGCTGAAATTTCCTCCAGAAGGGAAAGACGGTTAAATCGTACTGCATCGTCTTTCGCCATAACGAGGACATTATTAAAAAAATCATCGACAGGTTTTCTCAAGGTGGCTAGTTCGATCAGGGCAGATAGATAGTCATCCCTCTCGATATGTTTAATGACTTTCTCCTTTGTGCGCAAGAAAGCGCTGTGTAAAGATCTTTCTTCTTCAGATTCGAACTTCGAGACGTCCACGGAACCGTTCCTGAAGTCCTTAATGATGTTCCCTACACGCTTAAAAGCGATAGCCAGCGGTTCGAAATCCGCGTGGGGCTTGAAAGTTTCCATCGCCTTGATTTTCTCAAATGACCGGACAATATCCGCGGCGCCCGTTTCAAGTACGGCGTCAACTACATCATAGGGGTGTCCCTGGGAGGTGAGCAGATTTTCAAATCTGCCCTTGAAGAACTCAAGCACATTTGCCGTTATCTCTTCGGGGGCTCTTTTGAGCTTATCATTTAGGATCGTAATGCTCTTATCGATCATGACTTTCAGATTCAGGGGATAGCGCTTGTTTATGATTATGTTGATAATCCCTATGGCCTGTCGCCTAAGCGCATACGGGTCTGCCGTGCCCGTAGGAATCAGATTAACACCGAAGAATCCGACGATGGTATCGAGTTTGTCCGCGATACTGACTATGGCGCCTTCATCCGTTTCCGGGAGGTCGCCCCCTGCAGCTGTGGGGAGGTAGTGTTCATAGATTGCCCTTGCAACGACAGGATTTTCACCGGCTATCAATGCATATTCCCTTCCCATAATACCCTGAAGTTCGGTGAACTCGCAGACCATCTGTGTTTCCAAATCGGCTTTGGCGAGAATGGCAGTTCGATCGACCGTATCTCTAAGGGAAGGATCTATATGATCAGTTATGTAAAGGGCGAGCTCTCTCATCTGCATGACCTTTTCGTATGAAGTTCCCAGTTGCGAGTGAAACACAACCTGTCTTAACTTTTCAAAGTGCTGAGCGAGGGAGGTTTTTTGATCCTCTTCGAAGAAGAATTTCGCATCCGCTAACCTTGCCCGAATTACTTTTTCGTTACCTCTGGCTACGACTTGTGGATCTCGGGCAAAAGTGTTGTTTATAGTTATAAAATATGGCAGTAATTTTCCTTTATCATCAACCACGGGAAAATACTTTTGATGTGAAATCATCGAAGTCGTAAGAACCTCTTTGGGCAGCTTCAGATAGTCTTTATCAAAGCTTCCGCAGACGGCAGTCGGATATTCGACGAGGTAGGTAACTGTTTCAAGAAGATCTTCCGTGTAAAAGATCTCACCACCCACAGCGTCCGCGGCTTTTTTAGCCTCCTCAAGTATAATCCTCTTCCTTTCTTCAGGATCAACAATGACAAAGTGCTTTTTGCAATTTGTCACATATTCTTTCATTTTTTTTACTTTAAATGATTTCGTGCTCATGAAGCGATGGCCGTAACTCCTGTCTCCGCTCTCTATATTTCCGATTACAAACGGTATCGTTTCGCCGCCGTATATGGCGAGTATCCAATGAATTGGCCGTGCGAAGCGAATTTGCAGGTCAGACCAGCGCATGGACTTTCTGAATGGGATGGATGCTATGAATTTTGTCACGATCTCCGGTAATAGATCTATCGTTTCTTCTCCGGTAATCTTCTTTCGCGCGCAGATATACTCGCCTTTACCTGTAGTAACTACTTCGAGTTCCGAAACGTCTATTCCCTGACCTGTTGCAAAGCCCATGGCTGCCTTGGTTGGATTTCCATTCTCATCAAAAGCCACTCTCTTGGCGGGACCGATCTTTTCAATAATCTGATCTTCCTGCCTGCTTGCTACATTAGCGACGCAGAGACAAAGCCTGCGGGGTGTTGCCATTGCCTTGATCTCATCGTGCTGGATGCGTTTGTTGGAAAGTTCTCTCCGTATAATTTCATCCATGTCTCTGATAGCTTTCTGCAGAAAAGCCGCGGGTATTTCCTCTGTCCCTATCTCAAGCAGAAGTTCCTTGCCCATTCATCATCTCCAGTCTAAGATTCTAAATTTGACCATCAAAATTCAAAAGTGTCCGGACGGCCAGGTCTTGATTTTGTTCAGTCACGCGTTTCTATTCTCTTCACTTTTCTTTAGGAGGGGAAACCCCATCTTTTCTCTTTGCGTCAGATAACCTTCGGCGCTTATTCTGGCCAGATTTCTCACTCTGCCTATGTAGCTTGTGCGTTCCGCCACGCTTATTGCACCACGGGCATTTAGCAGGTTGAATATGTGGGAGCACTTGAGGCAGTAATCGTAAGTCGGGAGGATCAGCTCTTTCTCAGACATCCTGATGGATTCAGCCTCGCACATATCGAAAAATTTCCTAAGCATCCCAACATCTGCATATTCGAAATTGTAGAAGGACCATTCCACCTCACCTTTATGGTGCACGTCACCGTAAGTGACCTGGTCATTCCATTTAAGGTCATAAACATTGTCTATTTCCTGTATATACATGGCAATGCGCTCGATTCCGTAAGTGAGTTCGCCGCATATGGGATTGAGGTCAATGCCTCCGCACTGTTGGAAGTAGGTAAACTGCGTTATCTCCATGCCGTCGAGCCAGACCTCCCATCCCAGTCCCCACGCGCCGAGTGTAGGTGATTCCCAGTCGTCTTCAACAAACCTGATATCATGATCGAGGGGGTCTATGCCAAAATTCTTTAGTGAGTCAAGGTAAAGATCCTGGATATCAAGGGGGGAGGGCTTCAATATCACTTGATACTGGTAATAGTGCTGCAACCTGTTTGGATTGTCTCCATATCTGCCGTCAGTGGGCCTTCGCGACGGCTCGACATATGCCACTTTCCAGGGTTCGGGTCCCAGAGCCCTAAGAAACGTCGCGGGGTTGAATGTCCCGGCTCCCACCTCAAGGTCATAAGGCTGTTGAATGACGCATCCGTAGTCTGCCCAGTATTTATCAAGGGCGAATATTAATTCCTGAAAGTTCACCTGACCCTCCTCGGTTGTATAGTGGTTTCTGCTTTGATTTTATAGGCATTTAAACGTAATTAAATAACATGGGCGTAGATGCGTGTCAACATGGAAAACTCGAGCAGGCTACTGCGAAGATAATATTCCCATTTTTTGGATATCATTAAGAACCAGAAATGATTTAACTTCTTTGCCGAGAAGGTGGTGAATGAAGCCAACAAGAATGTCTTTACTTTCTTTGGCCGTCTGCTCCGAAAAGGCAATTATGTTGATTCTTGCGTTATCTATCTCCTTTCCCAGGAGAAGCGTTCTTATGGTTCCCAAAGAAACGTAAAGAGAACCGGGGTTGTCCCGGTGGCATTCATTGCATCTCAGGCCGCCATCGCTTATGACAAAATGGTAGATGACCTCTTCCCCGACCGGCTTCTTACAAGTCATGCACCTGTCTAAGACCGGTTCATATCCTGCAAGTCTTAGGAGGCGTATCTCAAAAAAACGTATCAGTGCTTCCGAGCAGGCTCCGGCGTCAATGAGGCCGAGGAAATTCAACAATAATTTAAATAGGTCAACATTTTTTTTACCTTCCAGTGTGAATTTGTCGATTAGCTCCGTAAGATATGAGGAGAGCAGCGTCTTATGAAGGTCTTCCCTGATATTTGCGTGGTGGTCTATGACATCACACCCTTCAATAAGAGCGAGTGTCCCTCGTCCTTTCTTGGAAAAAATGATGTTGCAGTAAGATGAGGGTTCAAGGGCATTGGAGAATCGTCTTTTGCTGCGCCGGGCGCCCTTTGCGATTCCTTTAATCTTACCAAAATCGCTCGAGTAGAAGGTTACAATACGGTCCGATTCTCCATAGTCGAGGGAATGTATGATGATTGCTGAAGTCTTATGCACTACCCTTGTATTCATGGCAGGTCCTGATATTTTATTTCCCCATCCTTAATTGTCATTATCGCCTTTCCTTTCATCACCTGTCCATGAAAGGGTGTATTTTTCCCTTTTGATCGTAGCATGTCGCGATCAACCGTCCAATTTTTATTGGGATCAATCACAGTGATATCGGCATCTCCGCCTGTCATCAGGGTTCCTTTGGGAATGTTGAGGATCCGCGCGGGATTTGTACTCATCATGAGTATCAGTTGGCCGAGCGTGAGAATGCCATCGTTAACAAGCCTCAGGCTGAGAGCAAGGGAAGTTTCCAACCCTGTGATACCGAATGAAGCATATTCGAACTCTACTTCCTTGTCTGTTGACGCATGTGGAGCGTGGTCACTTGCGATGACGTCGATGGTTCCATCCCTAAGTCCCTCTTTCACTGCTTCAACGTCTTCGATAGTGCGCAATGGGGGGTTGACCTTGGCACATGTATCGAATTCTCTCAATGCCTCGTCGGTAAGGGTGAAGTAGTGAGGAGCGGTTTCCGCCGTTACCCTGAGGCCTCTCGCTTTGGCATCCCTGATTAGTCTGACGGCACCCGCAGTGCTCACATGGGCAATATGAAGAAGCGCTCCTGTGTAATCGGCTATAATTATATCTCTGGCAACGATCGCGTCTTCCGCTATATTGGGAATTGCCTGAAGACCGAGTTCGGTGGATACAAACCCTTCATTCATAGATCCACCATGAGATAAGCAGGTGTCTTCGCAGTGTGAGACGATTGACATGTCGAGGGAAGATGCATATTCAAGAGCTCTTCTCATCAGGGCGCTGTTTGTCACCGGCTTCCCGTCATCTGAGAATGCAACGGCACCAGCATCCTTTAGGTCAATGAATTCTGTAAGGGAGACCCCTTCTGATCCCATGCTGATAGATGCAATGGGATACACATTAACGAGGTTGCAGGAAGCCGCTTTTCTCTTTATATACTCCGTTACGGACCGGGTATCATTGACCGGATCGGTGTTAGGCATGCAGGCAACGGACGTGAATCCGCCGGCAGTGCCGGCTTCGCTTCCCGTTTGAATCGTTTCTCTGTATTCAAACCCTGGTTCGCGCAGATGAGTATGCATATCGATTAATCCAGGCACCACAACCATACCTTTGATATCGACGACATTGATTTCTCTAGCCGCAGATTTCCGGGAATCAGCCTTGGGCTTGTGTGCACTTTTCCCGATCTCGACGATCTTTCCATTTTCTATCAAGATGTCCATGTGCTCATCCAGACCTTGTGAGGGGTCAATTATCCTTCCCCCCGCTAACAGTAATTTCATCGTTGGCCTCCTATGAGCAGATACAGCAGTGCCATGCGAACAGCCACGCCATTTGTTACCTGGTTAAGTATTATGGAATAAGGGCCATCGGCAATGTCGGGCGAAATTTCTATCCCCCTGTTGATCGGTCCGGGGTGCATAACCAGGACGTCTTTTTTAGCCAGCTTGATATTCTGCCTGTTCAGACAGAAGAAATTGGAATACTCTCTGAGTGACGGGAAAATTTTCTGTTGCTGTCTTTCCAGCTGAATTCTGAGCATCATGATTATATCAACATCTTTAATAGCTTCTGCCAGATTATTATAAACAGTCACCCCCATGCGCGCTACATCTCTGGGGATCATCATTGCCGGCCCAGCCACAATGACATGGGACCCCATCTTCGTAAGGCCATAAATGTTGGAACGGGCTACCCGGCTGTGTGCAATGTCACCCACGATCGCTACCTTGAGTCCCGAAATCGTCCCCTTTTTTTCCTTTATAGTCATCATATCTAATAATGCCTGGGTTGGGTGCTCATGGGCTCCATCGCCGGCATTGATAATGGATTGCTTGATCATTCCTGCCAGCATATGCGGCGCACCTGCTGCGCTGTGTCTGATAACAATGGCATCCGGATTCATGGCCTCCAAGTTCCGGGCAGTATCGATAAGGGTCTCACCCTTTACGACACTACTTGTCGTTGCAGAAATATTGATCGTATCGGCGCTGAGTCTTTTTCCTGCGATTTCAAAGGAAGTCCTGGTTCTTGTGCTAGCTTCGAAAAAAAGATTTACGACCGTCTTGCCCCTCAGGGTTGGGACCTTTTTAATTTCTCTTGTGGAGACTTCGATAAAGGATTCTGCCGTATCGAGAATTAGATTTATCTCATCAATGGACAGATCTTTAATGCCGAGGATATCTTTTTTGGCTAACTTCATGGTTGAACCTCAAACAAGTGATTGCCTCGATGTTCGTTTAAGTTTCTAAGTGTTTTCTTTTCATTGGTCGTCTGCCCGGATAACGACTTCGTCTACCCCGTTCTTCTCCATGAGTTTCACGACCACAGATTCCCATAACGACGACGGCAGATTCTTGCCTACGAAATCCGCACGGATCGGAAGCTCGCGGTGTCCCCTGTCAATGAGCACCGCAAGCTCTATGAGTTTGGGTCTGCCGAAATCAATAAGGGCATCCATGGCTGCCCTTATCGTTCTGCCTGTGAAGAGGACGTCATCAACTAAGACGACTTTCCTATTATCCAGGGAAAAGGGTATGTCTGTTTTGCCCAACGGCGGCTTCTTGTTGGTTAGACGCAGGTCGTCGCGATAAAGTGTAATGTCCAGAATGCCAATCGGTAAATCAACTCCCTCAATTTTGGTCAATTTCTTCTTCAGCCTTTCTGCAAGGAAAACGCCTCCTGTCCTGATGCCTACCAGACATAATTCTTCAGTACCTTTATTTTTTTCCAGAATTTCATAGGCTATTCTCGTGAGAGATCTGTCTATGCCATCTGCGTCCATGACGACCTTTTTCTGTTCCATTGTCGTGTTTCACCTCTGAAAATAGCTACAAAAAAGCCTCCCCATTATGATGAGAAGGCTGGCGAGAAAGCTGATGACTGTTTTAGGTTCATATCCTTTTTCAATCTCTCCGGATTAAATTAAAAGGTTGCCTCAGTGTGCAATATCTAAGTTTGGATTATCGCCTTGCTGGGCAATCGACTATTCCATATCATATCAATGGAAAGAAAAAAAGCTTTTTTATACCCGCAATAATGCCCTGGGCAATATATCCGCGTTTTCGTATTACTGTATCGAATTAAGGTTAGCGATTCTGCTTTCGGCGAGAATCAGAGAGCGATTACTGACCGCATGCGGTAAGCGATCAAATGCTTGACAGTACCTTCATCAAGGATGGAAGGTTCTCTTCAGTTTACTGCGGAGAGCTTCAGTGGGAGAAACGGAGTATCAGTCTCTATGGGATGTCGTTCCTGTTCTAATATTCGTATCTGGTTTTAACTATGAAATTTAATGACACGAGCTGCAGCACTACTATAGATGCGGCGCTAACGGGGCAATTGAGCGATTCTCTTCCACCTAATTCTGCTCAACGCACTCGAAAATCTGCCCAACAAAGAACTGTCTTTTTCATCATAAGGCGCAATTGACCAATATATGATGAAGGCCTTTCCCATGACGTCTTTCAGGTCAACCAAACCCCAGAATCTGCTATCATAACTCTGGTCTCTGTTATCGCCCATCACAAAAATGGAATCAGGACGAACCGTCATCGGCCCAAAGTTGTCGCGAGGCTGTATAGAGCCGGGTATTATGAAATCATCAGTATAAATCCCATAGGGATCGCTGTATGGCAGGCCGTTTAAGTAAATTTTTTTGTTTCTAATTTCTATGGTATCACCGCTGGTCCCGATGACCCGTTTGATAAAATCCTTGGATCGGTCTTCAGGGTATATAAATACCACAATGTCTCCCCGCTTTGGTTCGCTGATGGGGATTAGCGTATTTCTGATAAAAGGTATCTTTATGCCGTAGATGAATTTATTTACGAGTATATGATCTCCGATTTCGAATGTCGGCTTCATGGAACCCGAAGGGATTTTAAAGGCCTGAATGACGAATGTCCGTATAAAAAGCGCTATAAGGATGGCAATGACAATCGCTTCAGCGTATTCTTGTAATTTAGATTTGTTTTTGGTCATAATTCAACCTTTCGGAACCTTCGCAGAAAGTCTCCCTCTCCGCCTCGGTGCAGGCTGACAAGCAGCACCGCACAAGTCGTCTTCTGGTGGAGCGTACGATCCATATGAAGAAGATCAACCGTTCATGAATATATATTTGACATTGCAATAACTATCATTACGAGAGCACAAAATCCTTTTACGAGAGTCCCGGCAACCCTCCCTAGGATAGCAGCGTAGCCTGCCCTCAACGCAGGTTTCAACTTGGATTGGTGGATCAGCTCAATCGCCAGAACACCGGCAAATCCGCCGAGAAAAATTCCTGCAACGGTGCCCAGGCCGAGAAGGAAAGGGGTCATAGCCACCGCACCGATAAAGCCGCTGATCGTGGATATCCAAATCACTCTCCTGGAAATTCCAAATCTTGCCGCCCCTGCCACTCCAATTGAAAAATCGATGGCCTCTGCGAGTATAGAAATGACCAGCAGGACAAGGACGACCTTGATACCAACTCTTTCGAAACCGGTGATCAACGCGTAAAGGATGACATCAATGAAAATTACGGCTGTTCCGGGAATACCGAATACTATGGAAAAAATTCCCATGAACAGTACGAGGATAAAGACGGTCAAACCTGCAATTTCAAGAGGAGTCACTGCTTATTTTCTCCTCTTTAGCGTCGAGGGTCTATATCTCTCCCATGCAAGAACTACGGGCGCCGCGATAAAGACAGATGAATATGTGCCGAAGATTACACCCACAAGAAGCGCAAAGGCAAAATCATGAATAACAGCGCCGCCAAATATGTATAAAATGGCAACAACGATGGCCACTGTAAAAGAAGTCAGAATGGTTCGGCTCAACGTCTGATTTATACTTTCGTTCATGACTGTAGGAAGATCCTTCCTCGTATTCTTTCTCACGTTTTCTCTGACCCGGTCAAAAACCACAATTGTATCGTGAATGGAATAACCGATAATAGTCAAGAGGGCAGCAACAATGGTGAGCGTAAATTCTATGGCGAAGATGGAAAAAATTCCTACTACTATAGTAACATCGTGAATTACACCAACAATGCCGCCTACGGCATGACGTAATTCGAACCGTATGGCTATATAGATGAGCATACCGATCCAGGAAAAAATAACGGCCAAGATCGCTTTTTGCGTTAAATCCTTGCCGACCTTTGGTCCCACCACCTCAACCCGCTGCACCTGGAAAGCGTCTTTCCCGTATGCGGCATTCAATGATTCCTCGATCTTAGCGGAGAGCCCCTTGATCTCCGACGAGGACTTGGCCGTTCTGATTATTACCTCATCGGTGCCAGATGTTTGGATAACGCTGTCATCGATGCCGATCTGAATCAGAACCTTTCTAATGTCGTCGGCTGACACTGCTTTGTGAAATTTGATCTGGACGAGCGTGCCACCAGCGAAATCGATTCCGTAGTTTAGTCCTCTCCATGCGATAGAGATTATGCAGATAATGGTTAGCACTACCGAGAAGAGAATGGCGTATTTTAACCTACCAACAAAATTGATATTGATTCCCGGTTTTACAAGTTCCATTTATGTCTCCTATGGGTCAAAAGTTATATTAAACTCCAAAGCAGGTTCTTATGATAGCGTCAAACACTGACGGATTCAATTTTTCTATACCAAATGAAGTAGTCAAAAATAATTCTTGTCACAAAGACGGCTGTGAACAGACTCGAGATTATGCCTATGCTTAGGGTGACGGCGAAACCCTTGACGGGTCCTGTACCGAAACCAAAGAGGAACAAAGAAGCAATCAATGCATTAACATTGGTGTCAAAAATAGTCATGAAGGCTTTGGAATATCCCGTTTCGATGGATGCTCTCGGAGTCTTGCCTGCACGAATTTCTTCACGAATTCTTTCAAATACAAGGACGTTGGCATCTACCGACATACCGATAATCAAGACAATGCCCGCTATACCGGGAAGGGTCAGCGTCGCCTTGAAAGCCGCTAATGCGCCGAGAATGATGAATATATTCATGATAAGGGCAATGTTCGCAACAATTCCCGAGAGCCTGTAATAGACAATCATGAACACGCCTACCATAATGCCTCCCAGAATGGCAGACCATATTCCCTTGTCGATGGAATCCTGGCCCAAAGAAGGTCCCACAGTCCTTTCCTCCAGGATATTCACCGGAGCTGGGAGAGCTCCCGCCCGCAGGACTATTGCGAGGTCTTTGGCTTCATCCATAGTAAACGATCCGGTGATCTGAGCCTCACCGCCTGAAATTCTCTCCTGAATTACCGGAGCAGAGTAAACGGAGCCATCGAGAATAATTGCAAGGCGTTTTTTCACATTTTCTCCTGTTATTTTATCAAAAACCTTCGCGCCCTGGGCATTGAACTTTATTGCCACGTATGGCTCACCGAACCTGTCGCTTATTTTTACCTGCGCACTTTCCAGGTCACCACCGGTGAGGAGGGTTCTGCTCTTGAGTAAGATCGGAATATTTGTCCTCCGTCCCGTTTGTCGATCCAGTCGGGTTTCATAGGCAATTTGGTCGCCTTGAGGCAGATTGCCTCTCAATGCGTTATCAACGCTCTGTTCTTCATCAACAAGCTTGAATTCCAGAAGAGCCGTCTTTCCAATAAGATTCTTAGCACGTTCTGTATCCTTGATGCCGGGGAGTTGTATGACTATGCGGTCATTTCGCTCGGGAATGATTTCCGGTTCCGTAATACCAAATTGATCGACCCTGTTCCGGATGGTCTCAAGACTCTGTTCGATGACCATTTTCTTAATCTCTTCAGCGCGTTTGTTTTTGATCTTTAGGGTAACAACTTCTCTGCCACCCCGAATTTCTGATGAGACTATTTCCAGATCCGGATAATTATCTTTGATGGTTTTTTCAAATGCACTCTGCGATGCACTATCGGGCAGTTCAAAAGATATGGCGCCTGTCTTCCTCGCGCCCTCAAGATACATGAAGCGGACTTTGTTGTTCATGAGGGTCTCTTTCACTTCATTGGACAGGCGGTCAGTGGTGTTTTCCAGCGCCTTCTCTGTGTCAACTTCCAGCACGAGATGGGTTCCTCCCTGAAGATCCAGGCCCAAGTGGATCTTATCCATAGGCAAGTGTTTCTTCCAAACGTCCGGAAGGTCCGGTGTCAGGGAAGGAGCAAGATAAAATAATCCCAAAAGGCAAACAGTCAATGCCGTTGCAGCCCTAATTTTGATACCCTTGAGCATGTTTTACCCCTTTCAACCTAATTAACGAATTTGTAAAATACGAAAGCCGGAGTTGCACTCTTTTGCACGCCGCCGTAACTTGCGTCCCGAAATGTTTCGGTCCGGGGAACCCGGGCTCCTCTTCAACCCTGCGCATATACAACGCAAAAAAAACGGAATATGCAATTATATCATTCTTCCCGGACGGAGATGAATTTCATGCAACGCTCAAATTCCGCGCCTCGTGACATATTTCTTTCACAAGTCTGTCCTTTGATCCAGTCTGGGACTTATTCAATATCATTTTTATGTGGCTTTTTGACTAACAGTGCCTATATATTCTCGTGAGACCTTTATTCTCACTTTTTCAGCAACTTCAAGCGTAACGATATTATCTGTCAAAGCCATCACTTTTCCGTGAATCCCTCCCACGGTTACGACCATATCTCCGTGGGTGAGGCTTTCACGCATTTTTTTAATTTCTTTTTGCTTCTGTTGCTGAGGTCGTATCATGAGAAAGTAAAAGATGGCAAACACAACTGCCATCATTACTATAAAACTAATATCGCCTCCTCCTCCGGCGCCACCTCCTCCGCCAAAACCACCCATAGCATAAGCAATGTCTGTCAATTTCAAGTCCTCCTCTTTGCAGTTTGACTGTCAGCTATCAGGTCCAAGGACTATTCGAATGAAGTCTGCTGACTGATTGCTGAATCTAGATCAGTTAAAAAAGAATTTTTGAATTCTCTGTATTTACCATCCCTTATCGCTGCTCTGATGCGGTCCATCAGGTGCATAAAGTACCTGACATTGTGAATAGTATTCAAAACCATAGCCAAAATCTCTTTGGCCATATACAGATGTCTCAAGTATGCCCGTGAGTAGTTTCTGCAAGTATAACAATCACATGTGCCGTCCAAAGGCGAATCGTCATCCCGATGTCGGGCGTGTTTTATAACAACCTTTTCATGATTTGTAAATAATAATCCGTGTCTGGCACAACGGGTAGGTATTACGCAGTCGAACATGTCAATGCCATAATCCACGCATGTAACAATATCCCCAGGTGTTCCCACACCCATCAGATATCTCGGCTTATCATCGGGGAGGAGAGGGGTGGTCAACGAGGCGATACGCAGCATCTCTTCCTTAGGCTCCCCTACACTCAACCCACCTATGGCGTAGCCATCAAAGCCGATATTTTTCGATATGTCTTCTACAGCCCGCAGCCTGAGATCCGGATAGGTCCCACCTTGGACGATGCCGAATAGGGCCTGCTCATTATTATTCTTAATGGCCTTGGATCTCCTCGCCCAATTTATAGTCAGTGCAAGAGATTTTTCCGCCTCTTGGAAACTGGCCGGATAAGCCGTGCATTCATCGAGGCACATCATGATATCCGAACCGAGAGCCTCCTGAATCTCAATCGCAAGTTCCGGACTGACGAAATGCCTTGAGCCATCAATGTGGGATTTAAAGACTACCCCGCCATCACTTATTTTCCTGAGGGCACCTAAGCTGTATACCTGGAAACCGCCGCTGTCAGTAAGAATAGGAGCGCCCCAATTCATAAATTTGTGGATACCACCCAGCTTCTTAATGATTTCGTGTCCTGGCCTCAGATAAAGGTGATAGGTGTTTGCGAGGATCATTTCCGCGCCAAGGTCCTGTACAGTTTCGGGAATAAGAGACTTGACAGTGCCTTGAGTGGCCACCGGCATGAAAACGGGTGTATTGACCTCGCCGTGGGTTGTGTAAATTCTTCCAAGACGGGCTCCGGACGATGGGTCTTTCTTGAGCAGCTTAAATTGATACATAATACGTGACGAATTCGGCTTGCATATACTGACGCATTACTCCAATTTGTCGTGAAACAGAGAATCTTGAATTACGACACATATCCCTATGCTTTCTCCGCGTAGCAGAAGTGTCATCTTGGCGTCAAAATTATCTTGAACTCACGAAATGCCGGGCTTGGCAATTATTTCTTTATTCCTAACCTATAGAATCAGCATGCAATCTCCATAGCTGTAGAAGCGGAATCCATTTCTTATGGCCTCTTCGTAGGCCATTTCTGTCAGATGTTTGCCGGCAAAGGCGCACACGAGTAGGTAAAGTGAGGATCTGGGAAGATGAAAATTAGTTATCAGTGAACCAACCCGCTTAAAGCGGTACCCAGGATATATAAAGAGTCTGGTATATGTGGAGGAAGGTTTAATCTTTCCTGCCTCGTCGGCAGCCGATTCAAGTACCCTTGTGGATGTCGTTCCTACGGCGATAACCTTTTCGGCGCTGTTTATTACCTTTGCCGCTTCGGGCGTTATTTCAAAAAACTCCTCTTCCATCATATGGTCCTCGACATCATCTTCTTGTATAGGGAGAAATGTACCGTAACCTACATGTAATGTAACGGGCAAGACGTATACACCATTTTTTTTGAGGGTGTCGAGCATATTCTGAGAAAAATGCAAACCCGCTGTCGGCGCTGCAACAGAACCGGGAAACCTGGCATAGATGGTCTGATACCTGTCTATATCCGCGAGAGATTCGAGAGGGTCCTTGTGCCGTTTAATGTAGGGTGGGAGAGGTGTCCTTCCGTATTTTTTTAGAAAATCAGCGAACGCCAAGCTTGTTGCGAATGAAACGATCCATTTCTTCTCCGATACGCGGTCAATAACTCGCGCCTCACATTCCGAATCGAATAATATTCTGGCTCCCACACGGACTCTTTTGGCAGGTCTTAATAACACCTGCCAAGTCTCTAATGATTTTTGATCTCCGGACATTTTGGACAGGAGGAGTATCTCGATCATTCCTCCTGTTGGCTTCTTTCCAATTAGCCTTGCCGGAATTACCTTTGTGTCATTAATGACCAGTACATTGCCCTTTTCTGCAAATTCCGGCAGGTCATGAAAGGTTCCGCATTCAACATCGCCCGTCTTCCTGTTAACAACCATCATCCGAGATTCGTCTCTTGGTTCACATGGGGCTTGAGCGATAAGTTCTTCGGGAAGATGGTAGCCGAAATCCTCTAATTTCATCCTTCAACTTCTTCCGAGATATATGAGAATCAACCCTGCTACAATTGCGGAGAGTCCCAAGATCCTCAGGACGGAGTCAGGCATTTCCTGTAGTTTCATAATATAAGACTTAACCTTCTCCGGGAAAGCGAAATAAGGGAGCCCTTCGATGATGAAAACCATTCCCAAAACACACAAGAAATATTCCATTATATGATTATTCCTTCAACTTCGATTCACTCCACAGATCATCCATTTCTTTGAGTGATGCGCCGGTGGGATCTTTGCCCTGTTCTGCAAGTTTTTCTTGAATGTATGAGAATCTATCGATAAATTTTGCAATGGATGCCCTGAGGGATTCCTCGGCATTTACATTTACAAACCTTGATATATTCACCAGGGAAAACAGAAGATCGCCAATTTCTTCCCTGATACCCTTTCTGTTATCGGCTGCCAGGGACGACTTGAACTCGTTGAGCTCCTCCTCAATTTTGGCCAGGACATCTTCTGTTCTTGCCCAGTCAAAACCGACCTTGGAGGCTGCCTCGGTCACTTTTTGTGCCCTCGCCAGGGCCGGCATGGACCGTGGAATGTTATCAAAAAGTCCGCGGCCATTCTCATTCCTCTTTTCCACGTTTCTCTTGATGTCGTCCCAATTGTTTTTGATCTCGTCAATATTCTTGACACTTGTGTTGCCAAAGACATGGGGATGCCTTCTTATCATCTTTTCAGTCACATCTTTCATAATATCGGGGAGCTTAAAGTCGCCCGCTTCCTCTGAAATATGTGCCAAGAAGAAAACCTGAAATAGAAGATCTCCCATTTCTTCTTTAAGAGCCTCCGGCGAACCATTTTCTATAGCATCAATGAGTTCGTAGGTCTCTTCCAGGATGTATTTTGTCATATCTTCTTTTTTCTGTTTTCTATCCCAGAGACACCCGTCTTGGGATCGCAACTTTTGAATAGTCTGGAGAAGCCTCTTAAGACATGCTTCAGCTTGCCCGGATGTTTCTTTCATCTTCCTCACTGTAAAGACTCAACTTATGTTTATTATTAACATCATTACGCTGGTGTTACAATCACAGAAATATTTTCGAGTATGCCAAGTGGGAATGCCGTAAAGATACTGCCGATATGGCAAGGTTATCTTGAAAAGTCAGGAAGGAGAATCTCTTTTTTCGGAAAATGAATATTTTTCGAAATTTGTCTGAAAATCTCATTTTATTGTTGCATGTTCCACTGTTAGTCTGTATAAGATATTAAGAAGAATCGTTATTTTTTGTTTGTTGCTACGTTGAGAGCGTATGTTCTTGGACATGTAATAATCCGGCAGGACAAAATGGACGTTCAGGATAAGGAGGTTTGAGTATGTCAAACAGGGTCGATGATTTCATTAAGGGGTTGTTTATTGGAGGCTTGATCGGTGCGGCAATTGGGATTCTCTATGCGCCTAAGAGCGGTAAAGAGACACGGGAGGATCTCAGCAGAAAGGCTGAAGAATTGATAGAGAAGGCCAAAGCGGAATATGAACTGGCGCTGGAAAAAAGTAAGAAAGCCTATGAAACTGCCATTCAGCGTCTGAAGCTTCTGGAATCCACCGCCAAAGAAAAAGTTGGAGAAATGGAAGCAAAAGTTGAAGATCTGGCCGATCGCGGGAAAGAGACAGTTCTGGAGACCAAAGGGCGCCTCAAGAAAGCAATAGATGCAGGAGTCGAAGCATTCAAGGAAGAGAAAGAAAAAGCATAATAGAGCGCGCGTAAGCATAAGAAGCGGGAGATATCCATGTTTCTCGAAATCAGTATCGTCATTTTGAGCTTTGTGTTTCTTCTCATAGCGGTGTTATCGGTTCCCTTCCTGCTGCAGATTTGGCGGACCGCAAAGAGTACGGCCATTACCCTGCAGATGCTTAATGAAAGCTTGCCCGGCATCCTCAAGAACCTTGAAGAAATTACCACGAACATCAACAAAGCAACACAGACGGTAAATGAACAGATTGAAGGACTTTCACTCGTTGCCAAGCGCATTCAGGGCTTGCTCGGTATCGTATCGGACATTGAAAATATCTTACATGTTGGAGCTCGTCTTCCTGTTTTCAAAACAGTCAGAAACGCCTTCGCAGTTCTGACAGGGGTGAAAGTATTTCTGAAGGTATTTCTATCTTCACGCAGATGCGAATAGCCGTCGTATCAAATTAAATTCTATATTCTGTTAGGAATCGTGGAGGTATGCATTATGCCCCGTGTTACCTATGGAAAAAAGGGGGGGCGCGTCCGTACGATAACCGTTAAGGATAAATCTCAAGATGTGAGGTCGGTCGAAGACGTAGTCCGTGATCTGAAAAAAATACAACAGAAACTGCCAGGCGAAGATTACCGCGAGAAATCACTGGCTCTTTATGGCCTTATATGTGCTCGATGCGGAAGGGAGTTTGATGAGTCAACACGGAATCTTCTCACCGTTCATCATAAGGACGGCAATCATGACAGCAATCCACTTGATGGGAGCAACTGGGAAAACCTCTGTGTGTACTGTCATGAGGATGTTCATAGCCGGGGAATTCTCGGAGAATATCTGGCAGGGTCTTCAGGTCGATCTGACGGCAGTCTTGCGTATGAGGATTTGAGCGTGAAAGATACCCCTCCAGTCAAGCTGGGGTCACTGGGCGATAAATTAAAGAAGGCCATGGAGAAAAAGTGAGCAGTTAACGCCTGTCATTTAATTATCCCGAAATTATCTTTCTGTTTGACGATCTTATCTCCCACTGAAGTTCCGCAGAACACACACATATAGTCATACTTATCGCCTTCAGAAAGAATTAACAGCAGTCTCTTTCTTACTGGAACGGCCCTCTTACAATTTGGACAGAGAAGCTCTGTGGCATCAAAGTCCTTATAAGTTTCCCGCCTCATCCTGTTTTGTCATCCCTTTCGGGTATATTTTTCGCATTTTCGAGCCAGACAGTGGCTTCGCTGTCGCTTGGCGCCCGATAATCTCCCCTGGGAGACAGAGACCCTCCAGACCCTACTTTCGGGCCATTAGGTATACATGAGCGCTTATACTGGCTTAACTTGAAGAAGCGATACAGGTAGACCGTCAGCCACCGTTTGATTTCGCCGATTGTGTATTGGTTTCTCTTCTTTTTCGGGACATCCGGCCACTGGCCTCTGGTCTTGTCTCTCCAGGTGCAGTAGGCCATGAATGCAACTTTGGTAGGAAGATAACCAAATCTCGTAACAAAAAAATTGTTAAAGTCCTGCAAATCGTAAGGTCCTATTACGGACTCGGTCTTCTGCGCCGGCTGGTCGCCGTCTATTCCCGGAATTAATTCAGGGCTGATTTCTGTTTCAAGGATGTCGAGCAAGACATCCGAGGTTTCCTTCTCAAACAGCGAGGAATGTGCGACCCAACGTATCAGATGCTGAATAAAGGTCTTTGGTACACTGGCATTCACGCTGTAATGGGACATATGATCACCCACGCCATAGGTGCACCAGCCTAACGCCAGTTCACTTAGATCTCCGGTACCGACGACCAGGGCCTTCTTCATATTGGCTATGCGAAACAGATGGGAGGTACGTTCCCCGGCCTGAATATTTTCGAAAGTAATATCGTAGAGTTTTTTCCCTTCTGCAAATGGGTGACCCACATCCCTTAGCATTTGCATACAACTTGGTTTTATATCAATCTCATTGGCCTCCACGCCTATGGCCTTCATCAACTTAAGCGCGTTCTTGTATGTTTTTTCTGAAGTCGCAAATCCGGGCATGGTGTAGGCTTTAACGTTGGACCTCGGCAGACCCAAGAGATCCATGGTCCTTGCCGCGACAATTAGGGCATGGGTTGAGTCCAAGCCGCCGGAGATGCCAATCACCACGTTCTCGATCTCCGATGATTTTAAACGTTGGGCAAGCCCATGCACTTGTATGTTGTATGCTTCATAGCAGCGCTGATCGCGCTTTCCTGGATCCGCAGGTATATATGGGAATCTTGGATATTCCCTGTCCAACAGTATTCGTTTTTCAAAGGGGATGACGGTGAATGAAACTTTCCGGAATTTTTCCAGCCGCTCTCTGTGCGTACTGGCATTCTGTCCGAAGCTGTTCATACGCATCCTATCCTGGGCTAACCTGTCGAGATCCACATCTCCGTAAATCAATTGGGACTGCCATGAGAAACGGTCCGATTCTGCCAGGAGATTACCGTTTTCATAGATCATGGCATGTCCGTCCCATGCAAGATCAGTGGTGGATTCTCCAGGACCTGCGGCCGCATAAAGGTATGCAGATATACAGCGCGCAGACTGGTTTGATGCCAGGGATTGGCGATAGTCCGATTTCCCCACGGTTATATTGGATGCTGAGAGGTTTCCGATAACGGTCGCCCCGGCCATGGCTGCATAGCTGGAAGGTGGAATGGGTACCCAGACATCTTCACAGATTTCTATAAAGAAAGAAAAATTATTTATATTTTTGACATCAAACAGTATGTCAGCTCCGAAAGGAACGCTTTCCTGTCCGCAAATGTCGATAACCTTTGACAGCGCGCCTTCAGCCGGACTGAATTGGCGGCCCTCATAAAACTCGCGATAATTGGGAAGATAAGACTTGACTGCAACGCCGAGGATGCGGCCTCGATACAGGATAATGCCGCAGTTAAAGAGCCGGAAATCGACCCGCAGGGGGGCGCCAATGACTAATACCGTATTCAGCTCTCTTGTGGCATGGAGAATTTCTTTGAGTCCGTCCACCACGCCTTGCTGAAGGGCATCCTGGTGAAAGAGATCATCGTTCGAGTAAGCGGAAATGCCGAGTTCAGGGAAGAGAGCAAGGACAGCGTTATTGGATGACGCTTGTTTAACGAGATTGATTGTGCTGGCCACATTAAATGGGGCATCAGCTACCTTCAGCTCCGGTATGCAGACGGCGACCCTGATGAATCCATGATTGTATAAATTAAAATATTGGCGTTCTTCGCTTGATTCCATGGTGTATAGCAACTTCCCGTTTTATTTGTAAGCAGTCAACCGGATATTCCCAGGCATATATTTTAAATGGATATCTTACTTATGCCTCATGGATTTTGTAAATGATTAGTAAAGTTTTGTCAAAGAAAAATGACAGATAACGCAGCATCGGCTCCTTTACGCAGTCTTTTCTACATAGGCGTAAGCACTATGATTGTGGATACTTTCGAAATTTTCGGCTTCCACGCTGTACCATGTGAAATTATCATTTCTGTTTAGCTCCTGGGCCACATTTCTTACCACATCTTCGACGAACATCGGATTTTCATGTGCTTTTTCGGTAACAAATTTTTCGTCAACCCTTTTCAGGAGGGAATATACTTCGCCGCTCGCCGAGTCTTCGACCAGCCGGATAAGATCCTCGATCCAAAAAAATTTTTTAAACCTCACCTTCGCAGTTACCATACTTCTCTGATTATGGGCGCCAAGATTGCTGATTTCCTTTGAGCAGGGACATACCGTAGTGACCGGTACGATCACTCCCACGAGAAAATCCGTCTTGCTGGCGCTGTTCTGTCCGCTGAATGAGCACGTGTATTCCATGAGACTTTTCGCCCCCGATACAGGGGCCGTTTTTTCAACAAAGTAGGGAAACTCAATTTCCATGTGCGCCGATTCGGCATGAAGTTTATCCTTGACCTCTTGAAGAATTTTATGAAAAGTTCTTATATTTATCTGTCCCCTGAATTCGTTCAAGATTTCCACAAAACGGCTCATGTGCGTTCCCTTGAAGTGGTGAGGCAGATCGACGTAGATGTTGATGGTTGCATTGACATGCTGTGTGCCGTTCGCGCGATCAAGGACCACGATTGGGTACTTGATTCCCTTAACGCCCACTTTTTGTATATCTATATTCCTGTTATCTTTTTGATTTTGAATGTCGATCATGGCTATTTCCATAATAAGAAGCTCTCGCATCCTCTGACTCCCATACGGTGACTAGGGATACTTCAAGATGGCTTTCTTTTATTTTTTCTGAAATTCTGTCATAAGTGAACTTGGCAATATTTTCTGACGATGGGCTTGTATCTTTGAAATAGCTTATGTCATTTAGATATTTATGATCAAATTCTTTCAATATCTCATAAGCCCACTGTTTTAAGACCCTGAAGTCAATGAGAACACCTTCCTCGGAGAGCACACTGGAACATATCGAGATCTCAACGACGAAATTATGACCATGGAGTTTCTCACATGCACCGCCCACTTCCTTCAACATGTGAGCGGCAGAAAACGATTGCTTTATTGTGACTTCGTGCACAGGCCCCCCCATCTAAATTCTGGCTTAGATATACTGATAGTAGAGGGTGCGTGTCAAGGTAAGAAATATCCGTTAAGAATAGCCAATGTCATTGTTAGCCGGTACGAGAAATTAAATGCTTTTAAATCATTATTCCATATTAAAAAGGCGAAATTGACAGATAATTGGTGAAAATTGCTGGTTCTCGTTTAAAATTCTTCAAATATAAAACAGTCTAACAAATGTATATCAATCTCTAACAGTTGATAATGAAAAATAAAAAAGCCATTGTTGTTTAAAATTCGCTATAAGAAATGATTTGGTATGGTAATTGCTCGATAGACCGTTAACCTTATTCGCATATTGCTTTTGGGGATAATATAATGCCTTTTTATAAAGGAGGTGGTAGTAAAGATCAGTTTTCAGTAACAGGTTATGGTAAAAATAACTAAAATTGACTCATTAGAATATTTATGCTAGGTGTAAATTGAAAGGAGAGATGAAGATGATACGTGCATTTTACAAGAAAAGAGGACAAAAAGGTTTTACGTTGATCGAATTAATGATCGTTATTGCGATCATCGGTATCTTGGCAGCCATTGCTATCCCGCAGTTCGTGGCGTACAGGGCAAGAGGTTACAGTGCATCGGCAAACTCTGCGGTGAGGAATGCCTACACGGCATCGCAGGCTTTTTTCAGCGATTCCCCGGGTGGGACAATTGCTGCTGAGGCTGATTTATCGGCCTACGGTTATAGAATCAGCGTCAACACGCCGATAACCGTGACCACTGGAACTATAAACAGCCTTCAAATGAGTACGACGCATAGCGGTGGCGGTTCAACCTTTACTGTTGACGCGAACGGCGGAATTACAAGAAGTGGTTAACTCTTGATATGCTTTCCATATCTAGAACTGGGGTGGGGGTTTATACCTCACCCCTTTTTTGTCATTAAAAACAGATGCTCATTAAGGGTCACGATAAAGACTTTGCCTTAACCATGAGATGGAAGATGAGGGGCATGAGGCGATATGTATCCTCCACTTTCTTTCTGTTTGTCATACTGATACTCGCATATGCGAACAGTTTTGATTGTTCATGGCATTTTGACGATTATATAAATATAGTTGAGAATAACGGCGTTCAGATAAAGACCCTGTCCTGGCAGGAGATAGGGAGGAGCCTTTACGGTATTGCC